>ERZ1026960.724-NODE-724-length-13043-cov-13.443563_pt1 | contig 13043 bp, 9 predicted proteins | sample MGYA00519458_ERZ1026960 | MGnify/ENA primary metagenome ERZ1026960 (study PRJEB26926, sample SAMN06164516) | human gut metagenome | biome: ENVO:00009003; feature: ENVO:2100002; material: ENVO:00002003 | host: Homo sapiens | place: USA | collected 2012 ...
TACACTCTCTCCGTCGTCGGCAGCGTCAGATGTGTATAAGAGACAGGATATAGAAAGTAAATATGTATGCAGATTGTGATTATGAAAATATCTGTTTATGCAAAGGCATCAGTGTCTTATATAAAAGGTTAAGTGTATTTATAGGAAAATAATAATATATTACACAGAATATTAATTGGTAAAATATAAAAAATGATAAATAAGGAAATAAGGATATTATGAAAAAAGTATTGACAATAGCGGGAAGTGATTGTAGCGGAGGTGCTGGAATACAGGCGGATTTAAAGACATTTGCCGCACACGGTGTATATGGAATGAGTGTTATTACATCACTTACAGCACAGAATACAACGGGCGTATATGGAATAATGAATTGTAAGAAAGGCTTTACAGCAAGCCAGATAGATGCAGTATTTGAGGATATAAGACCAGATGCGGTAAAGATTGGAATGGTGTCTGAACCATACATAGTAGAGGAGATAGCAGAAGAATTAAGAAAATACAAAGCGGTTAATATTGTGTTAGATCCGGTTATGGTGTCAACAAGTGGTAAGAAGCTCATCACTAAAGAAGCAGAGGAAGTGCTTATTAAGAAGCTTATGCCGCTTGCAACAGTTATAACACCTAATATTCCAGAAGCTGAAAGTCTGTCAGGCATAACTATTAATGACAGATATGATATGGAAAAAGCGGCAGAAATCATCTATAAAAAGATAAATATTAATGATGAAGGACCGGCAGTTCTTGTAAAAGGCGGACATTCCATTAATTGTGCTAATGATTATCTATATACAGAGATTGGAACAAGCTGGTTTGAGGCAGAAAGAGTAGATAATCCTAATACACACGGAACAGGCTGTACGCTGTCATCTGCTATTGCATGTAATATAGCAGAGGGGTATAGTGTTAAGGAGTCGGTTGCAAGAGCGAAGGAATACATAACAGGTGCTCTTAAGGCTGGACTTAACATAGGTAAGGGAAGTGGACCTCTTAATCATATGTATGTGCTTGATAAGTAAAATGGTGTGGATAGGAGATTGATAATGGATAGTTTTATATATAGTATTAATGCAACAGTTCCTATATTTCTTGTGATGATTATAGGGTGGTTTATTAAACAGATAGGTCTTATTGATGACCATTTTGCCAATGTTGCTAACAGATATGTGTTTAAGGTGGCATTGCCAGCATTACTGTTCAGGGATTTGTCAAAGTCTGATTTTAAAGGTAAATTTGACCCGCAGTTTGTATTGTATTGCAGTATAGTAACAATACTTATGTTCTCATTAGTGTGGATAGCAACTGAGATATTAATGAAAGACGATACACAAAAGGGAGCGTTTGTGCAGGGTTCGTGCAGAAGCAGTGCAGCAATTCTTGGAATGGCATTTGTGCAGAATATGTATTCAGATACAGGAATGGCACCGCTTATGATTGTTGCAGCAGTTCCGTTATTTAATATATTTGCAGTCGTTGTACTTACATTTAAGGCACATCCGGCAGACAGCAGTGAAGCTGTTAAGGCTGGAAAGGGTAATAATATAAAAAAAGCATTTGTTAATATATTAAAAAATCCAATTATTATAGGTATAGTTCTTGGTTTTATATCATCAATGCTTAATATGAAGTATCCTGCAATTATTAATAAGACTATAGAAAGTCTTGCACAGACAGCAACACCTATAGCTTTAATATGCATTGGTGCAGGTTTTGAGGGGAGAAAAGCATTAAAGAAGATAAAGCCTACTATTATAGCAACATTTATTAAACTTATAGGACTTGCGGCAGTGTTTATTCCGGTTGCAGTATTTCTTGGCTTTAGAAATCAGGAGCTTGTGGCGGCTCTTATAATGCTTGCATCTCCTACTACAGTTACAAGCTATGTTATGGCAAAGAGTATGGATAATGATGAGGTATTATCATCAAGCATAATTGTTTTGACGACAGTATTATCAAGCATAACATTAACAGGCTGGATATTTATTTTAAGAGCATTAGGCTTGATATAAAGTTGTTGAAAATGTAATAGCTATATGTTATACTTCTAATAGTTATGAACAAAAAGGAGGTATTGTTGTGAAGCATATTAAGACAATCAGCAATCGCGTATTAAAGGATACAATGAAGCACGGTGGATGTGGCGAATGCCAGACATCATGTCAGTCAGCTTGTAAGACATCTTGCACAGTTGGTAACCAGAGCTGTGAGAATAAGAATAACTAATAATTAGTTAATTGGTTAGTGAAGGGTAAGAGAGTGCTAAAGCATTTTAGACACTCTCTTATTTCTGTTAAGACAGTTCATAGTTAGTGTATGTCTGATAGCTACAGGTATATTAGTTAACTGTGATTAAGAATAAATGGCTGTATACAGCCAATAGAAATTGAGGATAATTATGATACATCAGTATAAGAATAATGGATATAACATCGTGTTAGACGTAAATAGTGGTTCTGTACACGTTGTTGATGATATAGTATATGATATAATCGCACTTTATGAGAATTCAAGTGTTGATGAGATAGCAGATAAGCTTAAAGATAAATATAAGGAAGAAGATATCAGGGAAGCCTGTCAGGAGATAGAAGAATTAAAAGAAGAAGGACAGCTTTTCACAGAAGATATATATGAGCCATATATAGATTCATTTAAGGACAGACCTACAGTTGTTAAAGCTCTATGCCTTCATATTGCACACGACTGTAACCTTGCCTGCAGATATTGTTTTGCAGAAGAAGGTGAGTATCACGGAAGAAGAGCTCTTATGAGCTTTGAAGTTGGTAAGAAGGCATTGGATTTCCTTGTTGCTAATTCAGGCTCAAGAAGAAATCTTGAGGTTGACTTCTTTGGTGGTGAGCCAACAATGAATTTTGAAGTTGTAAAGCAGCTTGTAGAATATGGAAGAAGCCTTGAAGAAGAGCACAATAAGAAATTCCGTTTTACACTTACAACTAATGGTATACTTCTTAATGATGAGATACTTGATTTTGCCAATAAAGAGATGAGCAATATCGTATTAAGCATAGATGGACGTAAAGAGATTAATGATCTTATGCGACCAACAAGAAATAACCACGGAAGTTCATATGACATTATAATGCCTAAGTTTAAAAAGGTTGCTGAAAGCCGTAACCAGATGAATTATTATGTCAGAGGTACATTTACACATAACAATCTTGATTTTTCAGAAGATGTTCTTCACTTAGCAGACGAAGGTTTTGAGCAGATTTCGGTAGAGCCGGTTGTTGCACAGCCAACAGACTCTTATGCGATAAGAGAAGAAGACCTTCCAATTATATTTGAGCAGTATGATAAGCTTGCCAAGGAAATTATTAAGAGAAAGAAAGCAGGCAATGGGTTTAATTTCTTCCACTTTATGATTGATCTTAACGGTGGTCCTTGCGTGGCTAAGAGATTATCAGGCTGTGGCTCAGGATGTGAGTACCTTGCTGTTACTCCTTGGGGTGATTTCTATCCATGTCATCAGTTCGTAGGTAATGAAGAGTTCCTTATGGGTAATGTTGATGAAGGCATAACCCGTAATGATATAAGAGATGAATTCAAGAGTTGTAATGTATATTCAAAAGAAAAGTGTAAGAACTGTTTTGCCAAGTTCTACTGTAGTGGTGGGTGTGCCGCTAATTCTTACAACTTCCATGGTAACATCAATGATGCATATGATGTTGGCTGTGAGATGCAGAAGAAGAGAATTGAATGTGCAATTATGATAAGAGCTGCGATGGCAGAAGATTAAAAGGAATGTTGAAGGGAGTATTAATAGTAAAATGAAGTACAATTTAACTAAGAAGATAAGCTATAGCATTATTATTCTTGTATTGCTTGTAGGACTTTCGCTTACAGCTATATTCGGAATGAACGGCAAAGGCTATGGCAGTGCTAAGGACATCAACTTAGGTCTTGACCTTGCAGGTGGTGTCAGTATTACTTATGAGATTAAAGAAGATAACCCAAGTTCCCAGGATATAGAAGATACTATATATAAGCTTGAGAAACGTATCGAGGGAAGAAGTACAGAATCTCAGGTCTACAAAGAAGGCGAGAACAGAATTACAGTAGAAATTCCAGGTGTTACAGATGCTAATGAAATTCTTACAGAATTAGGAACACCAGGTTCACTTGAATTCCTTGATTACACAGGTTATACAGCGTGGTCACAGGGAGAGGATTATACACCACTTCTTACAGGTTCTGACGTAAAGACAGCACAGGCTTACACAGATACATCATCTAAAGACAGCACACCATATGGTGTATCGCTTACATTTACAGATGAAGGTGGAGATAAGTTCGCTGAGGCAACAGCTAACAATATAGGAAGCAGAATATACATAGTATATGATGGTTCGGTTGTAAGTTATCCAACAGTTAATCAGGCTATAACAGGTGGTAATGCTTCTATTACAGGTATGGAAACATTTGATGCGGCAGATAATCTTGCTACATACATAAGAATTGGATCTATTCCTCTTACACTTAATGAAGTAAGCTCTAATATCGTAGGTGCACAGTTAGGACACGATGCAATTCATACAAGTCTTATAGCAGCAGCTATTGGTTTTGCATTGTTATGTGTATTTATGATTGCTATATACAGAGTACCAGGTGTTGTTGCAACACTTTCGCTTATTATATACACAACATTAGTATTATTCCTTGTAAGTGTATATGATCTTACATTAACACTTCCGGGTATTGCCGGTATCATACTTGGTATTGGTATGGCGGTTGATGCCAATGTTATTATCTATACACGTATCAGGGAAGAGATAGCCGCAGGAAAGAGTGTTGAGAATTCTATTCTTGCAGGTTATAACAAAGCTACATCAGCTATCGTTGATGGTAACGTAACAACACTTATTGCAGCTATTGTACTTTATATATTCGGTACTGGTCCTGTTAAGGGATTTGCAACAACTCTTGCAGTAGGTAACATAGTTTCAATATTTACAGCACTTGTAATTACTAAAGTTATTATGAAGCTTCTTTATAACTTTGGTCTTACTAAGCCATCGATGTATGGAAAGACAACACATAGAAGAACTTATGATATTCTTTCAATTAAGAAATGGACTATTACGGTTTCAATTGTTCTTATTGTTATTGGTTTTATAACAATGGGAGTACAGAGTGCACTTGGTAACAGAGCACTTAATTTCAGCCTTGAATTTGTTGGCGGTTCAACAACAAGCTTTACATTTGACAAAGAATATTCACAGTCAGAGATAGAGAATGATATTATTCCTGTAATCAGGGATGCTGCAGGTATAACAGAAGTACAACAGCAGAAGGTTCAGAACTCAACTAAGGTTTCATTTAAGACAACAGACCTTTCACTTGAGCAAAGAGAAGCTGTTGAGGAAGCTGTAACAGCTAAGTTCCCTATTGAAGATGGTTCAATAGTTGAGACAGACACAATCAGCTCATCTGTCAGCAGTACTATGAAGAAGAATGCTATTCTTTCAGTAATTCTTGCTACAATAGCAATGCTTATATATATCTTTGCAAGATTCAGGGATATCAAATTCGCGCTTGCAGCTGTTATGGCTCTTTTACAGGATGTATTAGTAGTTATTACATTCTATGCAGTATTCAGAGTGCCAGTAGGTAACACATTTATTGCCTGTATGCTTACAATAGTAGGTTACTCAATTAATGGTACAATCATTATATTTGACCGTATCAGGGAAATGTTAAAGAGTGCTAACTCTAAGACTAATATTACAGAGCTTGTTAACTCAGCTATAACAAGTACATTAACAAGAAATATTAATACAACAATAACAACTCTTATTATGCTGGTTATGTTATACATACTCGGTGTAACATCAGTTAAGGAATTCTCACTTCCACTTATTGTTGGTATTATCGTAGGTTTCTACTCATCAGTATTCCTTACAAGTTCATTCTGGTATATGCTTGGTGGAAAGAACAGAGGAGTTATTGATGAAGCAGTTAATAAAAGAAAAAAAGCAGAAAGCATAGGTAAAGACGGAGCTCAGGTATAATAAATAATTAATATAATGGCTTTGTAAAGCAGTAAAATGGTGCATCATCAAACGATGCACCATTTTTAATACAAGCAATATTGCCATAAGAATGGAGAACAAACGTGAACAGCAAATGGATGGTATACGCCAAAAAAGCAGATTTTAAGCAGATAGCCTCTGAATACGGAATAGATCAGGTTCTTGCCCGTATAATAAGAAACAGGGATATATGCGGCAGTAAAGATATAGATATGTATCTTAATGGGAATCTTAACGATATACATAATCCTCATAGTATGAAAGATGCCGATAAATTTGTTGATATTATTACTAAGAAAATAGAGGAACATAAGCCTGTAAGAATAATCGGAGATTATGATATTGACGGAATATGTTCTATTTATATATTATTCTGCGGCTTAAAGGCGGCAGGAGCAGATGTGGATTATGTTGTACCGCATAGGATAAATGATGGTTATGGAATTAATGAGCATTTAATAGACAATGCAATCAATGAAGGGATTGATACAATTGTTACCTGTGATAATGGAATAGCTGCATATAATCAGGTCAGGTATGCAAAGGATAATGGAATTACAATGATAGTGACCGACCACCACGATGTTCCATTTGAGATAAAGGACGATAAAAAGGTATACATTGTACCTCCGGCAGATGCAGTTATTAACCCCAAACAGGCAGATTGTGATTATCCATTTAAGCTGTTATGTGGAGCAGGCGTTGCATATAAGCTTATAAGCCTGTTATATGACAGATTAGGGCTTGATAAGAAAGAGCTTGAAGATTATATTGAATTTATGGCAATAGCCACTGTAGGTGATATAGTCGACCTTATTGACGAGAACAGAATAGTAGTTAAATATGGCCTTAAGCATATTGCACATACAAAAAATACAGGGCTTAGGGCACTTATAGAGGAGTGCCAGCTTGATATTAATAATATAAGCTCATATCATATAGGCTTTGTAATAGGACCATGTCTTAACGCCAGTGGACGTCTTGATACAGCAAGACAGGCAATTGAACTTATGCTTTGCATGGATAATGAAAAGGCACATAATATGGCAAAAGAGCTTATAGCCCTTAATAATGAAAGAAAGTCAATGACAGAGCAGGAGACGCATAAGGCAATAGAATTAGTAGAGAATACTGGTCTTCTTAAGGATAGAGTGCTTGTTATATATTTAAAGGACTGCCACGAGAGCATAGCTGGAATAATAGCAGGCAGAATTAAAGAAAGATATTACAGGCCTACATTTGTTATTACTAATGCTGAGGACGGGGCAAAAGGCTCAGGACGTTCAATCGAAGGCTATAATATGTACGAAGAGATTAATAAATGTAAAAATGTTCTCACTAAATATGGTGGACATCCTATGGCGGCTGGTTTATCATTAGCAATATCTGATATTGACATATTCAGAAAAATGCTGAATGATAATGCGATACTTACAGATGAGGATTTAATTCCTAAAATGTGGATTGATGTTCCAATGCCTGTATCGTATGCCAATATCCGGCTGGTTAACCAGTTAAAGCTGCTTGAACCATTCGGAAAGGGTAATGAAAAGCCGGTATTTGCAGATAGGAACTTATATGTAAAGACAGCTTCAGTTATTGGAAAGAATAAAAATGTTCTTAGATGCCAGTTAGAAACAGAGGACGGAACTTATGTACCTGCTGTACAGTTTGGAATTAATAATATAGATGATATTCCAAGGGCAGGAATGAGAATTTCTATAATATATTATCCGGATATCAATACGTTTAACGGAATAATGTCATTACAGATAATTATAAAGGAATGGAAGGAAACAATATGAGAGAGAGAATGAGGAAACTGACAGCTGCTATTCTTATGCTTGTAATGGTCAGCGTAATGTTTACAGCCTGTGGTAGTAACAGCAGTGATAAGTCAGACAATGCAACACAGGAAAGTACAAGTGCGTATGTAAGCGAAGACATAAAAGTAGCTGCACTTAAAGGACCTACAGCTATCGGAATGGTTAAGCTTATGAGCGATAATGAGTATAATAAAACAGCTAATAATTATACATTTCAGATAGAGGCGGCAGCAGATGCATTTACAGCAGACCTTATAAAGGGCGATGTCCAGATTGCAGCTATGCCTTGTAATGCGGCGGCAACACTTTATAATAAGAGTAATGGCAAGGTATCTGTTGTAGGAATTAATACACTTGGCGTGTTATATATACTTGATAATAAGGGCGAGGTAACTAATGTAAGCGACCTTAAAGGACGTACAATATACACAACAGGTAAAGGAACTACACCTGAATATACATTAAGATACCTTTTAAATACCAACGGAATTGACCCTGATAAGGATGTACACATTGAATTTAAGTCAGAGGCTTCCGAGGTTGCGGCTATTATGGCATCAGCGAAGGAAGAAACTGTAGCTATGCTTCCACAGCCATTTGCTACAACAGTTCTTATGAATAATAAGGAAGCAAGAATAGCTCTTGATGTTACTAAGGAATGGGAAAATGTATCAAAGGACGGAAGTACAGTAGTAACAGGTGTAATAGTTGTCAATACAGAATATTACAATAACCATAAGGCTGCGGTTGACAAGTTCCTTGAGGAATATAAGCTTTCAGCAGATTATGTTAATGCAAATGTAGATGAGGTTTCAACACTTGTAGAAAAATATGGTATAACAAAAGCCGCAGTTGCAAAGCAGGCAATACCTAAATGCAACATAACAATAATAACAGGCAGTGATGCCAAAGACAAAATAAGCAAATATTTAAATGTTCTTTACGAAGCAAATCCAGCTTCAGTTGGTGGAAAGCTTCCAGAGGACAATTTCTACAAATAAAATATATAAGAATGATGCATAGTTAAAGCAGTAAAAGCGGTAAAAGCAGTAAAAAGGCAATTCATTAGCAGAAAAATCGGTAGATATGATAATTCTGTATGAATTGCCTTTTTTATTATAATTAATGTGAATGTCTGTTAATATATTCTGTCTTGTATTTAGAGTAAACAATCTTCTGGCTGTTATAAAGACTGTAGTAGCCAGAGAGCATATAACTTATTGCTACGCATATAATTACGAATTTCATTGAACCAGCACCAAACATTTCAATTGATAATATGAAAGAAGTGAGTGGGCAGTTAGTTACGCCACAGAATACGCTTACCATACCGCACGCGGCACATAAGCCGATTGGAAGTCCGAATACAGGAGCCAAAAAGCTTCCAAGAGTTGCACCGACAAAAAGTGTAGGGACAATCTCACCGCCTTTAAATCCACCACCTAATGTAATGGCTGTAAACAGCATTTTTAAAATAAAGACATACCACGAACAGCTTGTTATAAAGCTTGCCGCAATCATAGGAGCACCAGCACCAAGATAATCAGTAGTACCGGTTATATATCTTAAAATAATAACAAGCACACCAGCTATTATAATACGGATATATGGGTTGCTTAAGTATTCAGAATATATTTTGGCTGATGAATGAAGCATATAACAGAATACAATGCTTGCGAGGGCAAATATTACTGACATTATCATAAATCTTATTCCGGTAGATATGCTTAGTTCACATATTTCGCTTATTATAAACATAGTTGGTGTTATATTGAATAACCCAGCTACGCCGGAAGCAATAAGTGCGGATATAATACAGGGAACAAGTGCGGCGTAATACATAACCCCCACACTTATAACCTCCATAGAAAATATGGCTGCGGCTATAGGAGTTCCGAAAAGAGCAGAGAAACAGGCACTCATTCCGCACATAATCATAATTCTTGTATCTTTGTCGTCAAAATGTAATATTTTGGCGATAAAATTGCCTAAGGAGCCGCCAACCTGCAGGGCTGCACCTTCTCGTCCTGCTGAACCACCGCAAAGATGTGTAAGCAGTGTTGATATTATAATAAGAGGAGCAACACGGACAGGAACTTCTGCATTGGACTGGATTGCTGTTATTACAAGATTAGTTCCTGTATTCTTGTCTTCGTGCGTAAAATGGTACATAAGAACGATTATTATACCGGCAGCAGGAAGAAAGAATAAAGTGTAAGGGTGTTGGATCCGAAAGCTTGTTACATATTGTAAAGCTTTATAAAATAATGCTCCGATAAGTCCTATAAAGCTTCCTGTAAATAAAGAGCAGAGAAGCCATTTGATAAGTGTTAAGGCTGCCATTCTTGCTCTTTGAAGTGTTTCAAGAGTAATATCAGGACTTATATCTAATATATCAGAGAGTTTTTTCATCAGGTTATCCTCTTTTCTTAGAGTGTTCACGTTAGTCGAACTTCTTTTTACTCATATTGCTGTTGTGATATTCAGGGTTATTAGTTACATCTTCTGTAAAAAACTCTGGCATAATGTAATTGTCAGCTTCTTCTATAGTGTTAAATTCAACTTCTGCAATAACAGTGCCGTTGAATGCTCCTTCAAATATGTCAAGTTCAATAGTGTATCCGTTACCATCTGGAATTTCATAACGCTTTTTGGTTATTATATTACCGTCAGCTTTTTTAATCAAATGTTCATACGAGTCTTTGGTGAGTGGAAGATTGTATTCTTCACGTGCTATCATACCACTGCCTTTGTAAGTAAGATAATAATCATCATTATCACGTCTTACCCTGACTACAGGTTTAGTTGAAAGATAACCCTGTTCAATATATCTGCAATTATAATTGTCCAGATTATCTGGCAATTGTGCAACTAAGAATTTACGTTCTATTTCCATAGTGTGTCTCCGTTTTCTGAATTTCATTGATAATATTTATATGTATCTATAAATACATATAAAAAAGACTGTCACCTAAGTGACAGTCGCAATATCCACTATCGAATATTAATTATTTAGCTGAGTTAACAGTATCCTTTAAAGCCTTACCAGCCTTAAACTTAGGTGCCTTAGAAGCAGGAATTTCAATAGCCTTACCTGTCTGAGGATTCTGACCTGTTCTAGCAGCTCTTTCAGCAACTTCGAAAGTACCGAAACCAACTAACTGAATCTTGTCACCATTCTTTAACTGTTCAGCAACAGTTTCTGTGAAAGCCTTTAAAGCCTTCTCAGCATCCTTCTTTGAAAGTTCAGCCTTCTCTGCGATTGCAGCAACTAACTCTGTCTTATTCATAATAAACTACATCCTCCTTAAATGAAATAAGTAATAATAAGTATAGGTTATTTATACTCCATATAGGTAATTTTGTCAATAAAAAACGCTTAAGAATTGCCTTATTTCGGCATTTTTCGCTGTTTTTGGTATTGGAATTATAATGTTAATTCCCCCCATTTATCATATAGCTCATCAAGCTCTTTGCTAAGAGCTTCCTTCCTGGTGTGTATTTCCATAAGTTTGGCAGTATCACTGCTTATGGCAGGGTCGGCGTACATATTATCAAGTTCCTCAATCTCAGCCTCAATTAAAGCCATGCGTTCTTCAGTACGCTTGATTTCGTTTTTAATCTTCTTTTGCTGTGCCTGCTTTACCTTTTCTTCCTGCCAGTTAAGCTTTGAAATGGCTGAACTGCTGGATTTAGAAATGTTATTGGTTATTGGTTTTGCTCCTAGTATATCCTTTTTTTCAAGATAATAGTCATAATTACCAATATAATTAACAACTGTTTTATTGGCAAGCTCAATAATTCTTGTTGCAGTAGAATTAATAAAGTATCTGTCGTGTGATACGAACAGGACAGTACCTGTGTAACTATTAAGTGCATTTTCAAGAATTTCCTTTGAAGTGATATCAAGGTGGTTAGTAGGCTCATCTAATATAAGGAAGTTGGCATTAGAGAGCATAAGTTTGGCTAATGATACACGTCCGCGCTCGCCACCGCTTAAGTCTTTTATATACTTAAATACATCTTCATTGGTGAATAAAAATGCTGCAAGTGTATTTCTTATCTGTGTATTATTAAGGTCTGGGTAAGCATCCCTGATTTCATCAAAAATAGTCTTGTCAGGGTCAAGAACGTGGTGTTCCTGATCATAATAACCAATATTTACTTTAGCACCAAGATATATCGAGCCTGAATCGGCAGGTATAATTCCATTAATTAATTTTAATATTGTTGTCTTGCCTGTTCCGTTATTTCCGATAAGTGCTACGCGTTCACCACGTTTAATCTGGAAGCATATGTTATCAAAAAGAACAGTTCCGTCAAAACCTTTAGTAAGGTTGTCTACAGTAAGGACATCATTACCGCTTATTACATTAGGTTCAAGCTTAATATCCATTTTGTCGTTTAAAATTTCAGGCTTATCGACAAATTCCATCTTGTTAAGCATTTTTTCACGGCTTTCAGCTCTTTTAATAGATTTCTCACGGTTGAACTGCTTAAGCTTTGTTATAACCTCCTCCTGATGTTTGATTTCACGCTGCTGGTTAAGATATTCCTTTAGCTGCATATTGCGCAGGATAGCTTTCTTTGAAGCGTAATCAGTATAGTTGCCTGAGAATACAGTTGCATTGCCATTGTCTAACTCGATAATCTTGCTTACTATCTTGTCAAGGAAATATCTGTCGTGGGCAACTATAAGTACAGCACCACTGTAGTTAAGCAGATAGTTCTCCAGCCAGCTTATAGACTCCATATCAAGGTGGTTGGTAGGCTCGTCAAGAAGTATAATATCAGGCTTTGATAATAAAAGCCTGCCAAGTGCAACCCGTGTCTTTTGTCCGCCTGATAAAGTATTAACATTAAGTGTGAAATCTTCTTCTGCAAAGCCAAGGCCTTTAAGAACACCAGTTATCTCGCTTTTGTAAGCGTAACCGTTGTTTAATTCAAACTCGTGGTTAAGGTCTGAATATTTCTTCATAAGTGTTTCAAGAGCTGTATCATCTGCTGATTTCATCTGGTTCTCAATACTTCTTAGCTGTGCTTCCATATCAAGGATATATTGCTTCACAGATAAAAGCTCATCATAAATTGTGTTGTCTGAATTAAGATTTTGCTGCTGTGAAACTGTCTCTTATACACATCTCCGAGCCCACGAGACTAGCGCTCATCT
>ERZ1026960.725-NODE-725-length-13043-cov-3.776024_pt1 | contig 13043 bp, 9 predicted proteins | sample MGYA00519458_ERZ1026960 | MGnify/ENA primary metagenome ERZ1026960 (study PRJEB26926, sample SAMN06164516) | human gut metagenome | biome: ENVO:00009003; feature: ENVO:2100002; material: ENVO:00002003 | host: Homo sapiens | place: USA | collected 2012 ...
GGATCATGTCGGCGTCGCGAATCGTGGAGAGGCGATGCGCGATCACAAAGCTCGTGCGCCCATGCATGAGCGCGTCCATGGCACGGCCGATGGCAAGCTCGGTACGCGTGTCCACGCTCGACGTCGCCTCGTCCAAGATGAGAATCGCCGGGTTGTTGAGCAGCACGCGCGCAATGGTCAGCAGCTGACGCTGGCCCTGGCTGATGCTTTCGGCATCATTGGCCACGCGCGTGTCGTAGCCCTGCGGCAGCGTCATGATGAAGTCGTGCACGGCGGCCTTTTTGCAGGCCGCGGCGATCTCGTCGTCCGTCGCGTCGAGCTTTGCGATACGGAGGTTATTTTTGATGCTGTCGTGGAAGAGATGTGTCTCCTGCGTGACGAAGCTCTCCATCTCGCGCAGATTCCCCGTGTTGATGCTGGAAACGTCCGTGCCTGACAGGCGGACGCGGCCCTTCTGCACATCCCAGAAGCGCATCAGGAGCTTTAAAAGCGTCGATTTTCCGCTGCCACTGCGGCCCACAATGCCGACGACGCTCCCCTCCGGGAAGCGGACGGAAACGTCGGAGAGAATGTCCTCCCCGCCGTAGGAGAACGTGACGCGCTCGGCCTCCGCGCCGGTAAATTCGACCTCTTTCTGTCCGCTGACCTCGTCGACCACGGGTTCTTCATCCAGAATGTCGAGTACGCGGTTGCTCGCGGCAAAGGTGTTTTGCAACGTCGCACCGAGATTTGCCAGCGCGACCGTGGGGCCGAACGACGAGAACAGCGCAAGGACCGCAATGAGCGCCCCGTCGAACGTCAGCTCTCCGCGCTGCACCAGCGCCGCGGAAGAAACCAGCATTGCAAGGTCGAAGAGCAAAATGGCCGTGTTCGTGATGCCCATGTTCTGGCCCGTGAGACGCTTGATCTTGGCTTCCTCTTTGGATAGCGCATCGGTGCGCGCATCCATCTCGGCGCGGCGCTCTGCGCCCCGATCGTACTGAATGGTCTCGTTCAGGCCGCGCAGGCTGTCGAGCACGAAGGCCGACAGCGCGCCCGACTCCGTGCGGAATCGCATCCCCGTATCGCCCGAGCGGCGGGACGTGATGAGCGGGATGACCACGCCGACGCAGACGTAAGCCGCGAGTGCCAGAAGGCCAAGCAACGCGTGATAATGCCCGATGAACAGACACATGATGAGCGTGAACAGCGCCGCGATGGCCGCGGGCGAGATCGTGTGCGCGTAGAAGACCTCGAGCAGCTCAATGTCCGACGTGATGACGGAGATGAGGTCGCCGCGGTCGCGCCCCTCGAGCTTCGCGGGGCAGAGACGGCGCAGTGCGCGGAAGACCTTGTCGCGGATCAGCGCAAGCAGCTTGAAGGCGATGAAGTGGTTGCAGGACTGCTCGGCGTAGCGGAAGATGCCGCGCACGAGCGCGAAGAGCAGCACACAGACGAACGTCGTCTTGAGCGCGACGGGCGTTGCGAAGCCGAGCAGGTCAAGCACGGCAAAGCCGCCGAAGATCGTGATGAACGCGGCGCAGAGGTGGCCGACAAGGCCCATCAAAATGGCGAGCACCATGTAGCCGCTCAGGGGCTTCACGAGGCCGATGAGCCGCGCCATGACGGTAAAACCGCTTCTTTTTTTCATTTTGCCGCCTCCTCTCCGTAGTGCTCCAACGCCTGCTGGGCCGACCACAGCGCGGCGTAAGCGCCGCCCTGCTTCAGCAGCGCATCGTGCGTGCCGTGCTGAACGATATTGCCACGCTCCAGCACGTAAATTTCATCCGACGCTGTGACGTTCGCCAAACGGTGCGAGATCAGCAGCACCGTCTTCCGGCCCGCCAATGCATGAATTTGCGCCATGATGTCGTTCTCGCTCTCAACGTCGATGTTCGACGTAGCCTCGTCGAAGATGTACACCGGACTGTCGTGCAGCAGCGCGCGGGCGAGCGCAAGGCGCTGGCGTTGACCGCCCGAAAGGTTCTCGCCGCGCTCAGAAAGTAAGGTGTCGAGCCCCGCTTCCCCTCTGAGAAAGTCCGCGAGATTGACCTGCGTGAGAGCGCTCCAGAGCTCGTCATCGCTCGCACCAGGCTTGCCCATCAGCAAATTGTCGCGTACCGTACCCTTGAAGAGGTAGCTCTGGTGGCTGACGTAGGTGATGCGCCGCATCAGGCTCGCCTCCTCAATGTCGCGCAGCTCTGCGCCGCCGACGGTCATCGAGCCGGTGTAGCCCTTGTTTCTACCCATCAAAAGCGCGGAGATCGTCGACTTGCCGCAGCCCGACTCGCCGACGAGCGAGACGAATTTGCCCTGCGGGATCGTCAGATCGACGCCGTGCAGAATTTCGCGCTCCGGCTCGTAGGAAAAGCGCAGGCCGCGGCAGACAATGTCGCCCGCGGGACAGCTGACGCCGCCGTGTGCGGGCTCGGACAGGTCGAGCAGGCGGAAAATCTTATCGCTCGCGGCCATGCCGTTCATGGCAATATGGAAAAACGAGCCGAGCTGGCGCATGGGGATGAAAAAGTCCGCCGCCAGCAGGATGATGAGCAGCGCGCCCGCAAGGTCGATCTTCCCCGCGCGCAGCTGCGTTGCGGCCATGATGACGCCGAGCGCCGCGCCGCCGTAGGCGATGAGGTCCATGATCGTGATGGAGTTGAGCTGCATCGTAAGAACCTTCATCGTGATCTTGCGGAACTTTTCGGCTTCGACGTTCATCTCATCATTTTTGAAGGCGTCGGCCTGATAGATTTTCAAGGTCGTCAAGCCCTGCAAATTTTCAAGAAACGTGTCGCCGAGCGCCGTGTACTGCCCCCAGTATTTCGAGAGCAGCTTCTTCGCCCATGTCTGTACCGCCGCGATGGCGACGGGGATGAGCGGCACGCAGACGAGCAGCACGACCGCCGCCGGCACGCTCACGAAGCACAGCACGACAAAAAGCGTCAGCGGCGCGAGCATCGCGTAGAAAAACTGCGGCAGATACGCGCCGAAGTACGTTTCGAGCTGGTCGACGCCCTCGACCGCGACCTGCACGACCTCCGACGTTTTGACCTGCTCGGAATACGACGCGCCGAGGCACAGGAGCTTGTCATAGATTGCGCCGCGCAGCGTCTTCTTGACCGCCTTGGACGATAGATACCCCATGCGCGACGCGCCGACGGTACAGCCGTAGCGCACGGCGACAGCTGCAAGCGCGATCACGGCGGTCGTGACGATCTTACTCTGCGTCATGCTGCCCGCGAAGAGCGCGGCGAACAGCTCCGTCACGGCGCTCATCATCGCGATGTTCGCGCACAGCGAGCACCATTGCAGCGCGACGTTGCCCGCGATATATTTTTTGCTCTCCGGCACCGCGCCGATGAGCCGTTTGTTGATCATCATAAGAAAAACCCTGCCTTTCGGCGGTCGTTCAGTTAGAGAACGTGAACCGCCAGTCGAAAACGGCCGACGGACACATGGTTCAAGATACCATATCCGCCCCCATTCCGCAAGCAGAAAATGCAGGAAACACAAGTATACGAGAGGCAATATGCCTCTTTCGCCCCTTTCGGTTAAAAAAGAAAACCCGCGGCGATTTTTTTCTCAGGTTCAAGTCCCTTTACTCCGCCGGTTTTCCTACACAAAGCGCTTGTCTGCGCGCGCCACGGCTGGTACAATAGAGGCAATACAATATTCGGGCAATGCTCGAGCAAAGACACAGGAGGTCGCCATGGTACTCTATTTCACCGGCACCGGCAACAGCCGCCACATCGCCGAACGCATCGCACACGCGCTGAACGATACGCTCATCAGCCTGAATGACCGCATCAAATCAGGCGACATAACACCGCTCGCCGTCAATGGACGGCTCGTCCTCGTCATGCCGACCTACGCCTGGCGCATCCCGCGCATCGTGCGCGACCATCTGCTGCGAACTGAGCTGCGCGGCGCGAGGGAAACGTGGTTCGTCATGGACTGCGGCAGCGAGATCGGCAACGCCGCGAAGTACAACTGCGCGCTCTGCCGCAAAAAGAGCCTCGTCTACATGGGCACGGCGCAGATCGTCATGCCGGAGAATTTCATCGCCATGTTCAACGCACCAACCGTCGAGGAGGCTCGCCGGATCGTCGCCAAAGCCGAGCCGTTCATCGACCGCGCGATCGCCGCGATCCGCGCAGGACACATGTTCTCGCCGCCGCGCAAAAAACTCTACGACCGCATCGCGAGCAGCGCGGTGAACCCGGTTTTCTATTCACTGTTTGTGAAGGCAAATCCCTTTACTGTAAGCGATGTCTGCATCGGCTGCGGCAAATGCGAAAAGCTCTGCCCGCTGAATAACATCACACTGCAAAACGCCCGTCCCGTCTGGGGAAGCAACTGCACACAGTGCATGGCCTGCATCTGCTATTGCCCGACAAGAGCCATCGAATATGGCAAGAAAAGCGCCGGCAAGCCGCGCTATCATTTTGAAGAATTGTAAAATAGTTTCACTTTACAGAAGTTCAGCAAGCAGAGCGCGTCTCTTACAAAAGTTTTTCTCTTTCGACATGGTCTTCCCATATAGGCAAAAACCTCGTGCTTTCTCAAAAATGTCATCCCTTTGCCACGCATTTCGATCAGCGGCGATACCTCACAAAACTTATCAAAAGCCGCGCGCCTAAGGGCGCGCGGCTTTTGATGTTTACATAATATCACGTTCTGCTGCTTTCTGCTTTTTCTCCATCCTCCATTTGACAAAGGTGCACAGCGCGTTGACCAGCACCCAGCCGAGGCCTGTTGCCAGCACGACGGCGGGGAGGCCCATTTTGCCGACCAGCAGCCACGAGAGGACGACTCACAGCGCGATGTGGCTCGTCGCACCGAGGAACGGGACGCACACCTTCCCGATGCCGTTAAAATAGCCAGCGAATGTGTTGCCGGTGAAGCAGAGCGTGTAGAAAAGCGCCACGAGCTTCAGATAGTCGCGCGCATTCTCAAACGCCGCGCCGCTGCGCGTCCCGAGCATAAAGCCGACCGACGTGCTCGCGCTAACGTACATGATGAGCGACATCGCAAGCCCCATCGCAAGCCCCATCGCAAGCATCAGAAAAAGGCTGCTGCGAAACGATTCCTTCACGCGCTCTTCTTTCCCTGCTCCCCGATTCTGTGCCACGAGCACGGAGGTCGCAGCGCTGCCGCTGTCGCCAAATGAGTTGGCAAAGCCCTCGATGCGCGTCGTCGCCGTGTAGGCCGAGATCATGTCCGTGCCACCGGTGTTGACCGCGCCCTGCACCAGGAGCTTTCCGATGTACAGGCTCGACTGGTGCAGCGCCGTGACGAAGCTGAAATGCGCCGTCCGCTTCAATAGCTCTCCATCCATACGGCAGTCCGCGCGGGCAAAAATGAGCTCCGGTGCCTTGCGCCGCAGGTAGAGGATGCACAGCACCGCCGAAATGGCCTGCGACGCCGCCGTCGCCCACGCCGCGCCCGCGATGCCCAACTGAAAGCGCGCAACAAAGCAGTAGTCGAGCGCGACATTGACCGTCACCGCCGCGGCGAGCACCATCAGCGCCGCGTTCGCCCGCCCGATGGCACGCAGCAGCGCGCCGTAGAGGTTGTAGAGAAACGCCGCGGGCAGGCTCGCCAAAATGATCGTCAGATATACCGAGACAAAGGTCTTGAGCTCGCTTGGCGTCTGGATGAGCCGCAGCAGCGGTGAGAGAAGCAAAAAGCCGAGGCCGCTGCACGCGAGCGTCACCAGCAGCCCGCACGAGAGCGAGAGCCAGTGCTCGCGGCGGAAGCGCTCGCGCTCGCCCGCACCGTAGAGCTGGGCGAAGATGACGGAAATGCCCGTGCACGCGCCTGTGATCATAAAGAGGAAAAGGTTCATCACCGAGCCCGCAACGCCGACAGCGGCGAACTCCAAATTGCCCGCAAAGCGCCCGAGGATAAAGGCGTCCACCGTATTGTAGAGCTGCTGCAAGATATTGCCCATGATGAGCGGTGCGGCCAGGCGCAGCAGATGTGGCGGGATGATGCCGCTCGTTAGATCGTAAGAGCGTGCCATAGTTTCCCCCATTTCCAAGGATTTGACAACAGCATACACCCGCGCTACACTTTGCGTAAACCGATGATCCATCAAACCATCTTTGACAATTTCGCAAAGGAGAACGCCATGGAACTCGATCGCTACCGCGCGCTCGTCTGCGCCATTGAGACCGGAAGTCTGTCCGCCGCCGCGGAGGCGCTGCAATACACGCCCTCCGGCGTGAGCCGCATGGTCGCGGCGCTTGAGGAGGAGACGGGCGTTCCGCTCCTGCTGCGCGAGCACAGCGGCGTTCGCCCGACAAAGGAGTGCGAAAAGCTGCTGCCCGCCATCCGCGACCTACTGCACGCGGGCGAGAGCTGCGCCCAGCTCTCCGCGCAGCTGCGCGGGCTGGATGTCGGCACAGTTACCGTCGGCACGGCATACAGCGCGTTTTATTCGCCGCTCGCGCGCATCATATCGGATTTCCACGCGCGCTACGGCGGCATTCAGGTGCAGCTGCGCGGTGGTTACAGCACAGAGCTGATCACACAGCTCAACGCGCACCAACTCGATCTGTGCTTCATCTCCGCGCGCGAGGGTGGGCACGACTGGCTCCCCATCGGCTACGATGAGCTGACGGCCTGGGTTCCCGCTGCGCATCCGATGGCATGGCTGCCCGCGCTGCCGGTCGCGGCGTTCGCCAAAGAGCCGTACATCGAGACCTATCCTGACAAGGACATCGACAACGCGCGCAGACCGCCGCTTCGGTTATGCGGCCATCCCGCTCGCCGTGCTGCTCGCCTTCTCTCGTCTTTATTTATATGTGCACTTTCCGAGCGACGTGTTCGCCGGCGCGGTGCTGGGGCTTGTGATCGGTGAGCTCGTCTCCCGTTATGCTTCAAAGCTCTTTCAAAAGCGCGGATAATGGTGCAACCCCCTTCGCACAGGGCAAACTTCTTATTATTTCCAGATAAAATTAGGGTTCTTTTAAGGTGCTGTTCATACTGTATTCATATTCCCTGTGTAGTCTAAGCGCCGGTACAACAGAAAGGGTGATAATTTGAACAAAACATTTGGCAAAAAGGCCGGGGTGCAGATTCTTTTTCTGCTGCTTGGCCTCGCATTTCTCGTCTGCGGTGTGATGCGCGGCGAGGCGGACACGGTGCTGAACAAGGCGATCAAACTATGTCTGGAGTGTGTGGGCATTGGATAAGAAAAAACCGTTTTCCTTTCTGCTCGCCCGCTGGCGCGGACTGGTCCAGGCCTGCGCGGCTCTGCTGACGAATCTGCACCTGCCGAACTTCCTCACGGGTACGCTCTATCGCGGCGCAGGCAAGACCGTGTGCGTGCCGGGACTGAACTGCTACTCTTGCCCAGGTGCGGCGGGCGCGTGTCCCATCGGCTCGTTTCAGGCTGTCGTCGGCTCGTCGAAATTCAGCTTTTCCTATTACATCACCGGCATCCTCATCCTGCTCGGCGTGCTGCTGGGCCGCTTCATCTGCGGTTTCCTCTGCCCGTTCGGCTGGTTTCAGGAGCTGCTGCACAAGATCCCGACCAAAAAGCTCTCCACCAAGCGCCTAAAGCCGCTGACCTACCTCAAATACGTCATCTTGGTGGTGATGGTCTTCCTGCTTCCGGTGCTCGTGTTGAACGAAGCAGGCATGGGCGACCCGTTCTTCTGCAAATATCTCTGCCCGCAGGGCGTTCTCGAAGGCGCCATCCCGCTCTCGCTTGTCAACAGCAGCATCCGTGCCGCGCTCGGCAAGCTCTTTTCGTGGAAGCTCTGCGTGCTCATCACGGTCGTTGTGCTGAGCGTCATCTTCTACCGCCCGTTCTGCAAGTGGCTCTGCCCGCTCGGCGCGTTCTACGCGCTCTTCAACCGCGTGTCGCTGCTGTCGATGCACGTTGACGAGAGCAAATGCGTCTCCTGCGGCAAGTGCGCAAGGACCTGTCCCATGGACGTGGATGTGACCAAAACGCCGAACCACAGCGAATGTATCCGCTGCGGCAAATGCGTGACCGCCTGCCCGACGGAGGCCGTCCGCTTCCGCTACGCCTTCGGCAGCGGCGGAGCATGTTCCAAATTGTCTCAAAAACCGATCATTGAAGAAAACAAAGGAGAATAAACCATGAATTTTAAGAAGATCATTACGCTGCTGCTCGCCTTTACGCTGACGCTTTCCCTCGCCGCCTGCGGCAGCAAGGGCGACGGCAAGGGCGATGGCGATGCGCAGGGCGCGACCGCCGAGGAGATCTACGCTCAGATCCAGGAGCTCGCCGACAAGGAAAACGCCATCATGGAAGAGAACCTTGAGCTGTGGCAGAAGCTCTTCGCCGCCATGAACGAAAAGCGCGACGAGATCCCCGATGAATCGAACTACGGCGCTTACCTGCTTGCCGCCCTCGACCTTGTGAAGGATCAGTTCACCGAGGACGAACTCAAGACGCTGACCGAAGGCTCCGAGCAGATCCGCGACCTTGAAGACCAGATCCAGCCCCTGCAGGAGCAGTACGCCGCACTTCAGCCCGCGGGCGACGGTGAAGACGGCGGCATGAACGATGCCGTCCCGACCTTCCCCACCTTCACCGGCAAGGACCTTGACGGCAACGACGTGGACAGCAGCATCTTCTCCCAGAACGCTGTGACGGTCGTGAACTTCTGGTTCAGCGGCTGCAAGCCCTGCGTGGCGGAGCTTGGCGATCTGAACGCCCTCAACGAGACGCTCAAGAAGCAGGGCGGCGCGCTCATCGGCATCAACGTCGATACCCTCGACGGCAACGCCGATGCGATCAGCACGGCCAAGAGTCTGCTTGAATCCAAGGGCGCAAGCTACCAGAACATCTACTTCCCCTCCGACAGCGCAGCCGGCGACTTTGCGGGCGACATCATGGCCTTCCCGACCACCTATGTCATCGACCGCAGCGGCGCCATCGTCGGTGAGGCGATGCTCGGCGGCATCGACAACGAGGACAACATGGCAGCGCTCCAGAAGCTGATCGACCAGGCCCTCGCAAACGACAGCGCAAAGTAAGCTTTCCATCACAGCAAAAATACGCCCCGCGGATCATCCGCGGGGCGCGTTTTGTTTCTCTCTATCTTTTTACCCGAGCGATACCTCGCGGTAGAACGCGGCGTATGCCGCCTCCTGATAGGGGCGCAGCGCAAGGTTGCCAAGGCCGAACGTCAGCGAGCTGAGGATCATCCAGCCGATGAAACTGAATTGCAGGCAGAACAGCCGCCAGCGGTTGCCCTCCATCATCGCCTTCGAGCACTTCATCACCTCGCCCGGCGTCATGTCCGGGTGCTCGGCCAAAATGTAGTCCGTCATCGCGTAGGTGTAGCCCATAATCAGTCCCGGAATGACGAGCAGGATCGTCCCCAGCAGAATATAAAGGCCCTTCCAAAGCCGCGTCAGCGTCGTCGTCTTCCAGTTCGGAAGATAGGCGAACAGCGCCTCAAAGCCCGACTCCGTGCGGTCGACAAGGCCGAGGTTATATTTGGCATACCCCACGCCCACGATGCTGCCGAGAATGAAGTACGCCGCCGCCAACACGAGCGCGATCACGATGAGATAGACCACACCGCCGACGAGCAGTCCGCTCCACTTCGGGTCCAAACCGTAGCCTGTGGAGTAAATCGTCTGTCCGCCGTAGCCAAACGTCGTCGACACGCCCGAGGACGCATCGTAATTGAATTTGACCTCCGGACCGCCGCTCCCCGCGCCGCCGAGCAGCACCGCCACAAGGCCGATCAGAATGGCGATGGGCCACTTGCCGCGCAGCGCCTCGCGCGCCGCCTGCCGAAAATCCGCCGCAAGCTTCATAAATTCTCCTCTCCGCCCTCCGCATGGGAGGGTCTCTCTCAAATCTTCTTGCTTCTGCTTATTTAGACGCATTCCGCACCCGTTTTGTTTCACCGGGCGCCAAATTTTCTCGCATTCATGATATCATATGCCGCTGGGAATGGGAATCTCTCTTCTTTCTTTTCCTTGCAAGTCGTTTCCGCCTCTGGTAAAATACCAGAAAACGACAATGGAGGAGACGCATGAGACCAAGCGAACTGCTCGCCGCGCTGCACACGGCGGAAAAATTGAAGGACACCACCCGCCACTGCTGCACCTCCGGCGGGCGGCACGAGAGCGTTGCCGAGCACAGCTGGCGCATCGCACTGATGGCGTTTTTCCTGCGCGATGAATTTCCCGAGGCCGACATGGACAAGGTGACGCGCATGTGCCTCATCCACGACCTCGGCGAGTGCTTCACGGGCGATATCCCCGCCTTTGACAAGACCGCACAGGACGAATCGACGGAGGAAGCGCTGCTCTACCAGTGGGTCGCATCGCTTCCCTCCCCCTGCCGCGAGGAGATGCGCGCACTCTACGACGAGATGGCCGCGCTCGAAACCCAGGAGGCCCAAATCTACAAGGCGCTCGACAAGCTCGAGGCCGTGATCTCCCACAACGAGTCCGACATTTCGACCTGGGAGGACCACGAATACGACCTCCAGCTCACCTACGGCGAGCAGAACGTTGCCTTTTCGCCCTACCTGACGGCGCTTCGTCAGGCTGTCCGGCAGGAATCGCTCGACAAGATCGCACGCGAGGGTGACCGGCGCAAATAAAATCTTTCGCAGCCCATGTACAGCAAAAAGCACTTCCCGCCGCTGGCGGGAAGTGCTTTTCTATGTCTTTTATTCCACGATCTCCGCGTCCAGCAGGTCAAGGATCGCCTGGTCGGCGCTCCAGAAGTAGGACTCCTCGCCGAGAAGCTCGGTGATGCCGGCACGGTCAAAGTAGGTGCGTACCGCCTCGGTCATGCCGCAGCAGGCAACCGTCTTGCCCTGACTCTTGAGCGCCTCACACAGCTCGAGCATCGCCTGCGCACCCGAAACGTCCACGCTCGGCATACCGCGCATCGACAAGATGATGTGATCGTACTGCGGCATCTCCGCCATGCGGTGGTTGAACTCATCCACCGCGCCGAAGAAGAGCGCGCCCGTGATGTACGCCACGCCGGAGGTCTCAAGAATGGGGGGCTTGCCCTCCACCGAGCGCAGCTTATTCGCGTCGATATCGGAGAAATTCACATGGATGTGGCTCGACTTCGCCATGTACAAAATGGCGGAGTATACCACGCCGAGCAGGATCGCGACCGTCAGGTCAAAGACGACCGTTGCGAGCATCGTGATCAAAAACTGGCTGATACCGGACTTGAACTTGTGGCGGAAGATGTAGCGGATGCCCTCCCAGTCGTTCATGCGCCACGCCGTGACCATCAGCACACCCGCGAGCGCCGAGAGCGGCAGGCGCGCCATCACGCCGCCGAGCAGGAACATCGAGGCAAGCAGGAACAGCGAATGGAACACGCTCGTAAGGCGCGTCTGCTGGCCGGACTTGACCGCTACGCTCGTGCGTGCGATGGCTGCGGTCGCGGGAACACCGCCAAAAAGCGGCAGCAGAATATTACCCACGCCCTGTGCGATCAGCTCCTGATCGGCGTTGAACGCTTCGCCCTTCATGCGCGAGGCCGACGCGCCGCAAAGCAGGCTCTCGATCATGCCGAGCGCCGCGATTGTCACAACAGGAGAAGCAAGATCCTCGAGCATTGAAAGGCTCAGGCCGCCGAGCGACAGGCGGTCGGCGAGCAGGAGCGTCTTGGGAATGTCGCCGACGACAGCGAGCTGATCCATGCCCGCGACTGTCGCGACGATTGTCGCAAGGATGATGCCGACGAGCGAGCCCGGCACACGCGCGCCCCATTTTTTCGGCCAGAAGACCATCACCAGCACGACGAGAAGGCCGATGAGCACCGCCTGCATGTTCGGATGGAAGCCAAGACGGCCATAGGACGCGATCTTTTCCAAATTCGAGCCGCCCTCCGACACCGTGCCGAAGAAGTTGTCGATCTGGCCCATCGCAATGATGATGGCAATGCCCGAGGTGAAGCCCATGATGACGGGCATCGGGATGAAGCTAATTAAGCGACCCAGCTTGAAGACGCCCGCAAGCAGCAGCAGAACGCCCGCGGCAAAGCAGGCAAAAAACACGCCCTGCAGACCGTATTCCGCGACGATGCCGACAAGCACCGCGCTCATCGCGCCCGTCGGGCCCGAGATCTGGTACGACGCGCCGCCGAGAATGGCGATGACCACGCCCGCGATGATGGCCGTGACAAGCCCGGACGCCGCGCTCGCGCCGGATGAAACGCCGAACGCCAATGCCAGCGGCAGCGCGACAGCGCAGACCGTCAGGCCCGCCATCATGTCGGCGAGCAGCTTTTTCGAGTTGTAGCCTGCAAATTCCTGCTTCAGGCTGCGAAAAAAGGCAGAAAACATATTGATCCTCCAAAAAAACACATGCCTGTTTACTATACCACCTGCCCCGCGCCCGTGCCAGTAGTAAAAGGGACGGTTTTTAACGAGATTTTAACACTAATGCGTCGGTTTTGCACAAACAAAGTCGAAATCCTGACCGAAACGGCAAAAAAGCGCCGCGTCCCGAAGAAAATACGGGACGCGGCGCTTTCTGTTTCGCCGGATCTACTTGAATTTTTTGCCGTCCTCGAACGCGCTGGCGACCTTCTCGCCCAAGACATAATAGCCGTGGTTGGCGTAGTCAAAGGTGATGATGTGCAGCTTTTCGACAGCGAGCTTGCCGTTTTCGTCGAGCGCGCGCTCGTCCACGCTGACGTTCACGATCTCGCCGACGAGGCGGCAGCTCTCCGGGTCATAGCTCACAACACGGCAGGAAACGGCGATGGGCAGCTCATCGATGCAGGGCGCGTCGACGAATTCGGACTTCGTGGCATGGAAGCCGGCGCGGGCGAACTTGTCCGGCACCTGGTTGCCGGACACCAGCCCGACATAGTCGCAGGCGACGACCTGCTCCGCCGTGCCCATGCTGACGGTGAACGCGCCGCGGGCCAGCAGGTCCTTCACCGTGCGGTGCGACGGGCTGACGCAGAACGACAGCTCCTGATCATCGCTGATGCCGCCCCAGGCGGCGTTCATGGCGCAGGGCGTGCCGTCCTCGCCATAGGCAGCCAGAATGAACACCGGCTGCGGATAAATGCTTGCATG
>ERZ1026960.731-NODE-731-length-12959-cov-6.990003_pt1 | contig 12959 bp, 11 predicted proteins | sample MGYA00519458_ERZ1026960 | MGnify/ENA primary metagenome ERZ1026960 (study PRJEB26926, sample SAMN06164516) | human gut metagenome | biome: ENVO:00009003; feature: ENVO:2100002; material: ENVO:00002003 | host: Homo sapiens | place: USA | collected 2012 ...
AGATGAGCGCTAGTCTCGTGGGCTCGGAGATGTGTATAAGAGACAGCCGTACACCTCTGTGCGGATGGCGGCGTCCGTCACCCGGGGCAGCAGACGCCGGGACACGATGAAATAGTCGATGCGCCACCCCACGTTCTTCTCCCGGGCGTGGAAGCGGTAGCTCCACCAGGAATAGGTGACCTCCTCCGGGTGCAGGGTCCGGAAGGTGTCGGCAAAGCCCGAGGACAGCAGGGCGGTCATCTTCTCCCGCTCCTGGTCGGTGAAGCCCGGGTTCATCCGGTTAGTCTTGGGGTTTTTCAGGTCCATCTCCTGGTGGGCCACGTTCAGGTCGCCGCAGTAGACCACGGGCTTTGTCCGGTCCAGCTCCATCAGATAGGCCCGCAGGTCGTCCTCCCACTGCATCCGGTAATCCAGCCGCTTCAGCCCGTCCTGGCTGTTGGGGGTATAGCAGCACACCAGATAGAAATCCGGGTATTCCGCGGTGATGACCCGGCCCTCGTGGCGGTGGATGTCATCGCCGAAGCCGAATACCACCGACATCGGCTCCTGCCGGGTCAGAACGGCGGTGCCGGAATAGCCCTTCTTCTCGGCGGAGTAGAAATACCGGTGATAGCCCTCCAGCTCAAACACCGCCTGCTCCGGCTGCAGCTTGGTCTCCTGCAGGCATATCACGTCCGGGTCCTCCTGCTTCACATATTCCAGAAAGCCCTTGGTCAGGCATGACCGCAGGCCGTTGACGTTCCAGCTTACCAGCTTCATGGCGCTCTCCCTTCGTTTTTTTCTGTATCATACCACAAACCGGGCCATAATCCAAGAAAATCATTGACAAACCCCGCCGCCGGGGATAAGATAGGGATAAATCGGCGTGGATGGGAAGAGTACCCGGTTCAGCCTCCGTCACAAGAGAGTCCGGCAAGGTGAAAGCGGACACGGGGGACCCGGCGAACATGGCCCCGGAGCCGTCCGGCCCAGCGCAGACGCGTGAAGCCGGATCGGGTGTGCCCGTTACAGCGCGGGGACGTGTCGGCGTCCCATGAGGCCGCCTCCTGGGGGAGCGCGGCGAAGCAAGGTGGTACCGCGGTGCGCTGCATCGCCCTTGGCAGTCAGCCGGGGGCGTTTTTTGTTTGCCCGGCCGCCGGAAAAACGCCAAAATTTTAAGCCGCTCTTCCATTCGGAGCGGCAGAAAAGGAGATAGATCCCCATGGAAAAGCAGAAATTCTATATCACCACACCCATTTACTACCCCTCGGACAAGCTGCACATCGGCCACACCTACTGCACCGTGGCCACCGACGCCATGGCCCGCTATAAGCGGCTCACCGGCTGCGACGTGCTGTTCCTGACGGGCACCGACGAGCACGGCCAGAAGATCGAGGACAAGGCCAAGGCCGCCGGAAAGACCCCCAAGGAGTTCCTGGACAACATCGTGGAGGGTCCCCAGGGCATCCTGGACCTGTGGAAGCTGATGAACATCTCCAACGACCGCTTCATCCGCACCACCGACGATTACCACTGCGCCTCTATCCAGAAGATCTTCCGTAAGATGTACGAAAAGGGTGACATCTATAAGGGCACCTATAAGGGCAAATACTGCAAGCCCTGCGAGAGCTTCTGGACCGAGAGCCAGCTGGTGGACGGCAAGTGCCCCGACTGCGGCCGGGAGGTCATGGACGCTGAGGAGGAGGCCTATTTCTTCCGCCTGAGCAAGTACGCCGACCGGGTCCGCCACCTGCTGGAGGACACCGACTTCCTACAGCCCCGCTCCCGGGTCAACGAGATGGTCAACAACTTCATCAAGCCCGGCCTGGAGGACCTGTGCGTCAGCCGCACCAGCTTCTCCTGGGGCATCCCCGTGGACTTTGACCCGGGCCATGTGGTATACGTCTGGGTGGACGCTCTGTTCAACTACACCACCGCCCTGGGCTTTATGAACGACCGATATCACGATTACGACAAGTATTGGCCCGCCGACGTCCACTTTGTGGGCAAGGAGATCGTCCGCTTCCACTCCATCATCTGGCCCGCCATGCTCATGAGCATGGATATGCCCCTGCCCAAGCACGTGTACGGCCACGGCTGGCTGGTGATGGACGGCGGCAAGATGTCCAAGTCCAAGGGCAACGTGGTGGATCCCTATGTCCTGGCGGAGAAGTTCGGTGTGGACGCTCTGCGCTTCTTCCTGCTGCGGACCTTCCCCTTCGGCTCCGACGGCAACTTCTCCAACGAGCTGCTGATCCAGACCATCAACATGGATCTGGCCAACGACCTGGGCAACCTGGTCAGCCGCACCACCGCCATGGTGGAGAAATACTTCGGCGGCACCCTGCCTGCGGAGCGGGAAAACAGCGACGCCGACTGCGACCTGAAGACCATGGCCTCCACCCTGCGGGACCGCTACGAGGCGGAGATGGAGCGCTTCCAGTTCCAGAACGCCCTGGAGCAGGTGTTCAGGACCATCCAGCGGGCCAACAAGTATATCGACGAAAACGCCCCCTGGACCCTGGCCAAGGACCCCGCCAACCGGGCCCGCCTGGCCACGGTTATGTATAACCTGCTGGAAACCGTCCGCATCTGCGCTGTGCTGCTGACTCCCTTCATTCCCGACAGCGCCGAAAAGATCTTTGACCAGATCGGTGCCTGCCCGTGCTGCCGCACCTGGGAAAAGGCCAACGTGTGGGGTAGCCTGCGCCCGGACGTCACCGTTCACAAGGGCGAGGCCCTGTTCCCCCGCGTCGACGCCGAGAAGGCCCTGGCCGAGCTCAACGCCATCCAGGAGGCCCAGCGCAAGGCGGCCCTGCCCGCCCTGGAGCTGGAGCCCTATACCCAGGAGCAGGTGGACTTCGATACCTTCTGCCGGTCCGATTTCCGGGCCGTGAAGATCAAGGCCTGCGAGCCTGTGAAGAAGTCCGACAAGCTGCTGAAGTTCACTCTGGACGATGGCTCCGGCACGGACCGCACCATCGTATCCGGCATCCGGCACTATTACCAGCCGGAGCAGCTCATCGGCAAAACTGCCGTGGCCATTCTGAACCTGCCCCCCCGGAAGATGATGGGCATCCCCAGCTGCGGCATGCTGATCTCCGCCGTCCACAAGGAAAAGGGCGAGGAGAAGCTGCACCTCCTGCTGCTGGACGACTCCATCCCCGCCGGCGCCAAGCTCTGCTGACAACTGCATATAAACTCCCTCCGCCAGCGGCGGAGGGAGTTTGCTTATTCCCAAATGCCCCCGTCTGTGTTACACTGATACAAAACGGATGCAAAAAGGGGAGGGGATGCATATGAAGGAACCCTATTCCGCCGGTGCGGCGGCGGTGGGCCTGCGGCTGCGGCAGCAGCGGCTCAAGCGGGGCTGGAGCCAGGAGGGCCTGTGCCGGGATATCTGCGCGGCGTCGTATCTGTCTAAAATCGAACAGGGACAGGTGCAGGCGGCCCCGGAGCTGCTGGAGCTGCTGTTCCGGAGGCTGGAACTGCCCTGGTACGGGGAGAGCCTGCCGGAGCTGGAGCGGCTGGTGGAGCACCGGTATGAATGCCTGCTGGACGGGGATAAGGAGGGCTTCCGGGACAGCCGGGAGATATTCGCGCACGCCCTGGACCGGCTTCTGTCCAGCCCCCTGGCGGCGGACGGCCTGGTGCTGGACGCCATGGACCGGAACGATCCCACGGAGATCCCACCGGCCCTGGAGCCGTATCTGGACCGGCGTCAGCTGGCCATTCTGCGGGTGGTGCAGGACCGGGATGTGGAGGCGGTGCGGCTGCTGCCGGAGGCGTATTGCTATCTCATGGCCGGTATCGCCGGGTATGAGCAGGGCAGCGACTATACCGGTGCCATGGCTCTGCTGCAGCAGGGCTATGACCTGGCGGCCCGGGACGGCCGGGTGCGGTTGATGCTGGAGTGCCGGATGTTCATGGGGAGTCTCTGCTGCAACCAGTTGGACCTTAATGGCATGGAGACGCATTATCAGGCGGCGGAGCGTATGGCCCGTGCTCTGGGCCGGCAGGATGATCTGCGGAGCATGGCCTATAACCGGGCGGCCTCCCAGGTGGAGTGCGGCCGGTATCAGGAGGCCTACGGCTATTTTGCCGCCCTGGAGCACCCCCGGGTCATGGAGCTGCACAAGCTGGCGGTGTGCTGCGAGGGGCTGGGCCGGCCCCGGGAGGCTCTGGACGCCCTGGACCGGGCGGAGACGGCCCCGGAGGAGTATCCGGACCGGGCTCTGTGCATGGGGATCTGCGGGCTGGTGCGGCGCAGGCTGGAAAACCCCGGCTATCTGCGGGACCCGGATTACGGCGCGGCGCTGATGGACGTATTCAACCGCTGCCGCCGGGAGCTGCCCATCGGATACGCGGCCTTTCACCTGCCCCTGGTACTGGAGTGGCTCACCGCCGGGCGGCAGTATAAGCAGGCCTATGAGCTTCTGCGGGACTTTCCTATCAAACTTCCGAATCTACCGATTGAATAGGGATTGACAGGGAAAACTTTCCCAGATATACCCCATTTTCATTCTCTTACCCGTGTGCTATGATAAAGCGGAGGTGAGAGAAGATGCAAACCAAGCTATGGAACCGCAATTTTACTCTGCTGATCGCCGCCACCGGACTGGGGGCCATCGGCGGCATCGCCGGTGGCTTTGCCATGTCGTTTCTGGTGTTCGACGAAACCGGCAGCACCATGGCCTCGGCCTTGGTGCTGGCAGCCCAGCTGATCCCGGGGTTTCTGTTGCCCCTGGTGATTGCCCCGTGGATGGACCGTATGCCCCGCAAGCCCTTTCTTGTGGGCGGCGACGTCCTCAACGGAATCATGTACCTGCTGCTGGGACTGTATCTACTGCGGGGGGCCTTTTCCTATGTGGGCTATCTGGCCTTTTCCCTGGTGCTGGCCACCCTCAGCTCCTTTGACGAGCTAGCCTACAACAGCATTTTTCCCATGCTGCTGCCGGAGGGCACCCAGCAGAAGGGGTATGCCGTGGCCTCCACCCTGTACCCGGTGCTGCGGGTGGTGATGCTGCCCCTGTCGGCGGTACTGCTGGACGCGGTGGGCGCGGCGTGGCTGCTGGTGGGGCAGGGGGGACTGTCCCTGTGCGCGGCGGCGGTGGAAAGCGGCATTCGCATACAGGAGCAGCGCCGGCCGTCGGAGGAGGGCTCCGGCCTGAAAACCTGGTGGGCCGATGTAAAGGAGGCCATCCAGTATCTGCGCCGGGAAAAGGGCCTGATGAACATCTATGCCTACATGGCCGTGACCAACGGCGTAGGCAGCGGCTATTCCCCCATTCTGGTGGCTTTTTTCCGGACCTTCCCCGGCATGACGGCCACCATGTATTCCCTGCTGTCTCTGGCGGAGTTTCTGGGCCGCAGCCTGGGAGGTATGGTGCAGTACCGGACGGAAATTCCGGAGAAGAAAAAGTACGGCTTCGCATTTCTGGTGTATATGCTGTATGAGACGGTGGATCTGTTCCTGCTGTGGCTGCCGTACCCCCTGATGCTGGTCAGCCGGGGCCTGTGCGGCTTTCTGGGCATCAACAGCGCCACCATGCGCCAGGCGGCGGTGCAGCGGTATATCCCGGACCGGCTGCGGGCACGGGTCAACGCCTTCGAGTCCATGCTCTATACCGGTGCGGCGGCGGTGCTGTCCCTGGCCATCGGGGCTTTGGGGGAGGTGCTGGATTACCGGCTGTGCGTGTCTCTGTGCGGAGGGTTTTCCATGGCCGTGTGCCTGGCCACCATCTGGCGGGGCCGGAAATACGTCCGGGCCGTGTATGAGCGGAGCGGAGAATAAGCGAATAAAAGCGAGAACGGCGGGGCTTCGGCCCTGCCGTTCTTGTTTGTTATGTCACCGGTTGTTCTGATACACAGGACACTTCTTGTACTCCTCGCCGTAGTCGGGGTTGCAGGTGTACTTCACCTGGGGATCGCTGGTGGAGAAGTGCTTGCCGCACAGCTTGCAGACGTACTCGTCGTTGCTGTAGCTGCTGAGGAAGCCCTTGCTGATGTAATCTAGATAGTAGCAGCGCGCCATGTTGTGATCCTCCTTGATTAGAAATATGTTTTCGGCTTCAGCCGCAAAAGAACATGATCGGAGGTGTAGTGAAAAAGAAAATAGATTTCTCCGTCAGAATGGGCATGCTGCTCTCTTCGGCGTACCGCCTCATCCGAAACATCGTATTCTCCGCCCAATACCCGATTAATGGCATTTCCCAAAGCGACCTGCGGGCGCAAAAGAAGCTCATAGTCTCCGTAATGTAGCATGCAGTTGTATACGCGCTGGAGGGTCGCCACTCGGTTTGCAATGAAGTCATATGTCCGGGTGACGCCGTTGGTGCGGCCAGTGACACGGTCATCGTAGACAACGATCTCCTCCGGCAGATTGTTTGACCCGCCGCGAATGGTCTGGATGATCTCCCGGGTCAGGGGGCTGTTGGCGTACTTATCCTCCAGAGACCTTTGCTCTGCTCTTTTTCTTGCAAGAGTCTCCTGTTCTTTTTGTTCGTTTTGTTCTTTTTGTTTTTTCTGCAAGGCTTCCAGATAATCCGCCGAGGATGCGTTTCCGCTGGGCGGAGGGTCTTCGTGTGGCGCTCTTGCGATAGCCAGTAGAAGCAATCCTCCGACGCTGGCTATGATAATAACCCAAATCATGTGAATCTCCCCTTATCATTCGATGTGTGGTTTTCTCTGTCTCGATTATATAACATTTTGTTTTATAATGCAATATAACATTTTGTTTTGTCTATACTTTTTTTAGCTTTCATCAGGAGGGAAGAAGATGTATAGACGAATCCGGGATATGCGGGAGGATCACGACCTGTATCAGCGGGATCTGGCCGAATATCTCCAGTGCTCACAGGTCTGCTACTCCAACTATGAAACGGGCAAACGAGACATTCCCACAGAGGTGCTCATTCGGCTGGCAGAGCTATATCACACTAGCACAGACTATCTGCTTTCCCGGACGGACGACCCCAGACCATATCCGCCTGCCGCCAGATAACACTGGCCCAGCTGATCCAGGAAATGAAATAACCCCATCCCCTCCCGCCGGTCGGAAAGGGGATGGTTTCACTTTTTGCCGGTTTTTCCGCCTCCGGGCACTCCCTCCGTAGGAGGCGGCGTCCCCGGTGCCCCGCGCACAGGGCCAAATTTCATTCTTTTCTTGCCTTATCCTTCCATTTATGGTATAAGAGAACTATCAAGAGAGAGAAAAGGAGCACCCCATGAAGCATATCAAGCGCATCGCCGCCGCAGTGCTGGCCCTGTGTTCCCTGCTGGCGCTGACGGCCTGCGGCGGACTGCAGGAAAAGGTGGAGTCCAAGCTGTGGGAAACCGCCGCCCCCATCCTGGTCCAGGGGAACATGGACCTGCTGTATAAGGGTACCTGCGACGAGAACTATCTGAAGCTGGTAAACAGCACCCAGGAGGACTGCCTCCCCTATTACGAGGAGAACATGGCCCTTCAGGCCCAGGCCATCATGGCCGCCTTCGAGATCAACGACGTCAACAACAACCAGTCCGACCGCTTTATCGACATCATGAAGCAGGTCTATGCCAAGGCGGACTACACCATCGGCGCCGCCAGCCAGGTGGACGACAGCCACTTCCTGGTGGACGTCACCGTAACGCCCCTGAACTTCCCCGCCCAGGTATACGACAACCTGGGCATCGGTCTGATGACCTTCTTCAACACCTATGGCGAGCTGACCGATGAACAGCTCAACGCCATGTCCGACGAGGAGTACATCCAGTATGAGGAGACCTGGGCCACCGGCATCCACAACGCCTGCCGGGTGTCCGTGAAGGACGGGCCGGACACCCTGGACCCCGTCACCATCCAGATGGCCGTCAGCAAAACCGACGACGGCAAATGGTCCATCGACGACGACTCCATCCTCCGGTTCAACGAGGCCCTGATGTTCTATCCTGAGAGCTTCGAGTAATTGGTACAAATTGCAAAGCAAGTCCCCGGCACCTTGCCAATCTGTCAAAAAGCCTCGCAGAGTTTGCCGCCCGCAGGCGGCAAATCAATTGAGATCATTTTTTGCCGGGGCGTGTACCTGGCAAAAAATACTTCTCAGTCTGCAAGTGTGGAATTTGTTCGCCTATGGCGAACAAATTATGCGCGCGGCAGACTGCAAGCCTTTTGTCCAAAATGGGCTTCGCCCATTTTGGATAGACTAACAAGTCCCCGGCGCAGACGCGCCGGGGACTTGTTAGTCTATTCTATATTATGTGCCGCTGTGGGCGTGGGCCTTTTCCGGCTCCTCCTTCTCCGGCGGCAGGGGCCGCACCCGGATCTCCATGACCCGCCGGTGCTCCACCCGGGTGACGCACACGTCCAGGCCGTCGGCCTGGAACCGGTCGCCTACGTCGGGTACCCGCCCGATCTCCTCCATGACCCAGCCGGACACCGTGGAGGCGTCATACTCCTCGCTGGGCTTCATGTCAAACAGGTCGTACAGATCGTCCAGGTCCGCCGAGCAGGCCACCAGATAGCTGCCGTCGGACTGCTTGCGGAACTCCTCGATGACCTCGTCGTGCTCATCCCAGATCTCGCCCACCAGCTCCTCCATGATGTCCTCCATGGTGACGATGCCCTGGGTGCCGCCGTATTCGTCCACCACCACCGCCATGTGGACCTTATTCTGCTGCAATTGCCGCAGCAGGTCCGATATCCGGGCGGTTTCCGTGGTGTACAGCACGGAGCTCTTCAGCTCCGACAGGCGCTTGACGCCCCGGCAATAGGCGGCGTAGAAGTCCTTCTCGTGCAGGACGCCGATGATATTGTCAATACTGTCGTGATAAATGGGCAGCCGGGAGAACCCGCTGTCTGCGTACATGGCCGCCGCTTCCTCCATGGTGGCGGTGTCCGCCAGGGCCTCCAGGTCCACCCGGGGGGTGAGGATCTCGGAAACCTCCATGTCGTTGAACTCGATGGCGTTGCGGATGAGATCGCTTTCGTGCTGGTCCAGGCTTCCCTCGGTTTCGGCCTGGTCCACCATGCCCATCAGCTCCTCCTCGGTGATGCCGTCGTCGTCCTGGTGCCGCAGCAGCACCCGCAGCAGCTTCTTCCACTGGGTGAACAGGAAGTTCACCGGCGTCAGCAGCACCGCCATCACCCGCAGCAGCGGCGTGGCGACGATGGCCCAGGCCTCCGGCCGCTCCTTGGCCAGACTCTTGGGGGTCACCTCGCCAAAGATCAGGATCACGATGGTCAGCACCGTGGCGGACACCGTGGGGCCCTTCCCCGGGCCGATGAGCTGGATAAACAGCACCGCGCCGATGGTGGTGGCCACGTTGTTGACGATGTTGTTGCCGATGAGGAGGGTGGAGAGCAGCCGGTCGAAATCGGCTGCCAGGGCCAGCGTCCGGGCGGCGCGCTTGTCGCCGTCGTCGGCCCGGGTTTTCAGGCGGATGCGGTTCAGGGATGTAAAAGCGGTCTCCGTGGCGGAGAAGTAGGCGGATAGGGCGACCAGCGCCACCAGCGCCGCCAGCATTGCGACAGTACTACTGTCCATAGAAAGGTTACCAACTCAGCTTTCTGTAATGAAATTTCAGGCAGGTTCACAGCCTGATGGTTCAGTATATCATATTCCGGTCCTTTATGCAACAAATTCCTTTGAATTAACGGCCTCTCCCCGGCATTTCCGGAACCTTTATGGCCGCTTAACGAAAATCAGGCCGCAGAGCGGGGAACTCTGCGGCCTGATAAGCGGTGTATTTACTTGGCGTATTCCACGACCTTGGTCTCCCGCAGGACGTGTACCTTGATCTGTCCGGGGTATTCCAGCTCGTTTTCGATGCGCTTGGCCAGCTCCCGGGCCAGAATGACCATCTGGTTCTCGGATACCTGCTCGGGCTTCACCATCACGCGGACCTCGCGGCCGGCCTGAATGGCGTAGCTCTTTTCCACGCCGGGATAGCTGCCGGTGATCTCCTCCAGCTTTTCCAGGCGCTTGATATAGTTCTCCAGATTCTCCCGCCGGGCGCCGGGGCGCGCAGCGGAGATGGCGTCGGCCGCCTGGACCAGGCAGGCCACCAGGGTCTTGCACTCCACGTCGTTGTGGTGTGCCTGGATGGCGTGGATGATGTCCTCCTTCTCCCGGTACTTCCGGCAGAATTCCACGCCCAGGGCCACATGGGTGCCCTCCATCTCGTGGTCCACGGCCTTGCCGATATCGTGCAGCAGGCCCGCCCGCTTGGCGGCCTGCACATCGGCCCCCAGCTCCGCGGCCATGAGGCCGGCAATGTGGCTGACCTCGATGGAGTGCTGCAGCACGTTCTGGCCATAGCTGGTGCGGTAGCGCAGGCGGCCCAGCATCTTCTGCAGCTCCGGGTGCAGGCCCCGGACGCCGGTTTCCAGCACGGCGCGCTCGCCCTCGGCCCGGATGGTGGCCTCCACCTCCCGGCGGGCCTTCTCCACCATCTCCTCAATGTGGGTGGGGTGGATGCGGCCGTCGGCAATGAGCTTTTCCAGAGCCAGCCGGGCGATCTCCCGCCGGACGGGCTCGAAGCAGGAGACGGTGATGGCCTCCGGTGTGTCGTCGATGATCAGGTCCGCCCCGGTCAGGGTCTCCAGGGTGCGGATGTTGCGGCCCTCGCGGCCGATGATGCGTCCTTTCATCTCGTCATTGGGCAGGGGAACCACACTGACGGTGATCTCGGCCACATGGTCGGCGGCGCAGCGCTGGATGGCGGTGGCCACGATTTCCCGGGCGCGGCTGTCGGCCTCGTCCTTGGCCCGGGCCTCGATCTCCTTGATCTTCAGGGCCGTTTCGTGGGTCACTTCGGACTCCACCTGGGCGATCAGGTAATCCTTGGCCTGGTCGGCGGTGAAGCCGGAGATGCGCTCCAGCATCTCGGTCTGGCTGCGCTTGATGATCTGAATTTCTTCGTTTGCCTTGTCGGCGTCGGCATGCTTGGCCGCCAGCGCCTCCTCTTTCTTCTCGATGGCGTCCATCTTGTGATCGAGGTTTTCTTCCTTTTGCTGCAGGCGCCGCTCCTGCTTCTGCAGGTCGGCCCGCCGCTCCTTCACTTCCTTCTCGTACTCGCTGCGGGACTTCAGAATCTCTTCCTTGGCCTCCACAAGGGCCTCTCTTTTCTTGCTTTCAGAGCTCTTGATGGCTTCGTTGATGATGCGGGTGGCCTCCTCCTCCGCGCTGGAGATCTCCTTTTCGGCCACGCGCTTGCGATAGCGAATACCGAGGAGGAAAAACAGCACTGCCGCCGCAGCAAAGGCGGCCGCCGCTACGATCCAACCGGTAGGTGTCATGGTTGGTGTTCCTCCTATTCATAATTTGTGTATGCAAACGGATGACTCCGTTCCTGGCAGATAATAACCGGGAGAATCCCCTGTCCCCCCGATGATAATCTTCATTAATTTTAATCGGATTGCACAAAACTGTCAAGAGCATATTCGCATGTTCCCTGCTATTTTTTCGCTCAGGTGTCTAAATCTGCACATATGGGGCGCTGACGTAGCCCAGAATGTCGTCATACAGCACCACATACCACCCCCGGTACTGGCCGAACACCGTCACCGTCTCCCCGCTGGGGATCCGGGCCAGCACCTGCCCCGACACCGACGGCTCCCCCCGCAGGTTCACCGGCCCGCCGGACTCCGTGGCGATGACGCCGGGCTGGCTGGGGCCGGGATAGGTGAAGGGCAGACCGAAATACTCCGCCATGCTCATGGCCAGGCTCTGGCCGATGGCGTCGATGTGGCTTTCGATCCAGCGGGCGTCGGCCTCATTGTCGTGATACCCAATCTCCACCAGCACCGCCGGGGCCCGGGGCTGGCGCACCTCCCCCAGACTGGTGGTGGACCGGGTCACCACCCGCTCCGGCAGGGGGTAAATCTCCTGCAGATTCCGGGCGATGATCTCCGCCCCCCGGCGGCCGTTCCGGCTGGTGGGGTAATAGAAGGCGATGATCCCCCGGTTCTGCCCCTCACTGCCGGGGCCGGAGGCGTTGGAGTGCAGAGCCAGATAGAAGTCGTAGTCCCCGCGGTTTGCCTGGCGGATGGAGGACGCGGCGGTCATATCCGGGGTGTTCCGGGAAAACTGGATGCCGTTGGCCAGCAGATACGGCTCCATGGCGTCGGCCACCAGGTTCATGAAATATTCCTCCGACCCGTTCCCGGTGACATAGGGGTTATATTCCTGGGTGGAAGGACTCAGATAAATTTTCGGCATGGGCATTCTCCTTTCCTGGTCATTCTATGCCAAAATACCGGCTCTGCGCACTGGTAATTTCCCACCGGGTGTGGTACAATGGCTTCACATGACAAAAAGGACGGTGCCCCTATGAAAGCAGAACGACCCTATCCCCAGATCGCCATCACCCCCAAGGGGGAGGCGGCCCTCACCGGCGGCCATCCCTGGGTGTACGAGGGCGAGGTCACATCCGTCACCGGCAGCCCCGCCGACGGCGGCCTGGTGGACGTGGTGAGCCGCCGGGGCAGCTGGCTGGGCGCCGGATTTTACAACAGCCGCTCCCTGATCCGGGTGCGGCTTCTGTCCCGCAACCCCAACGACCGGTTCGACCCGGACTTCTGGGCCCGGCGGGTGAAATACGCCTGGGACTACCGCAAGACCGTCATGGCCCCGGAGGAGCTGACCTGCTGCCGGGTGATCTTCGGCGAGGCGGACCATTTCCCGGGCCTGACGGTGGACCGCTTTGGCCCGGTGCTGGTGGCCCAGGTGCTGTGCCTGGGGCTGGACCGGGTGAAGGACGTGATCTTCTCCCAGCTGGTCCGGGTCCTGCGGGAGGACGGCCAGGACATCGCCGGGATATATGAGCGCAACGACGTTGCCCTGCGGGACAAGGAGGGCATGGCTCAGGGCAAGGGCTGGTACCCTCTGCCCGGGGAGCCTCTGCCGGACTTCACCCGCACGGATATCGCGGAAAACGGCATCCGCTATACCTGTCTCTTATACACATCTGACGCTGCCGACGACGGAGAGAGTGTAGAT
>ERZ1026960.735-NODE-735-length-12932-cov-11.958065_pt1 | contig 12932 bp, 7 predicted proteins | sample MGYA00519458_ERZ1026960 | MGnify/ENA primary metagenome ERZ1026960 (study PRJEB26926, sample SAMN06164516) | human gut metagenome | biome: ENVO:00009003; feature: ENVO:2100002; material: ENVO:00002003 | host: Homo sapiens | place: USA | collected 2012 ...
ACCTGATCTGATGAAAGGAGCATAGGATTACAATGGCTGATTTTAACGAATACAAAGGCGTATGGGTCTTTTGCGAGCAGCGCCAGGGCGCACTGATGTCCACTGACTTCGAGCTGGTTAGCGAGGCCCGTAAGCTGGCCGACGAGCTGGGCTGCGAGGTCACCGGCCTGCTGCTGGGCGACAACGTGGAGGGCATTGCCAAGGAACTGGGCGGCTACGGTGCCGACAAGGTTCTGGTCTGCGACAGCCCCCTGCTGAAGGATTACACTACCGACGCATACGCTAAGGTCGTGTGCGATATGGTCAACGAGTACAAGCCTGAGGTGCTGCTGATCGGCGCTACCAACATTGGCCGCGACCTCGGCCCCCGCTGCGCAGCCCGTCTGCACACCGGCCTGACCGCCGACGCTACCCATCTGGATATCGACACTGCAAAGTACATCGACTTCCTGAAGGAGAGCTCCACCATCGACCTGTCCAAGCAGAAGTTCGATATGGAAGACCGCAACCTGAAGATGACCCGTCCCGCATTCGGCGGCCATCTGATGGCTACCATCATCTGCCCCCGCTTCCGTCCCCAGATGTCCACCGTGCGTCCCGGCGTTATGAAGAAGGCTCCCTTCGATCAGGCCAAGGCTGATGCCTGCCAGATCGTCAAGCCCGCCTTCAGCCTGACCGCTGAGGACATCAAGACCGAAGTGCTGAGCGTGGAGAAGGCCGCTGAGAAGCTGGTCGACCTGATCGGTGCAGATGTCATTGTCTCCGTTGGTCGTGGTATCAGCAAGGATGTCAACAAGGGCATCGAGCTGGCCGAGCAGCTGGCAGCCGCTCTGGGCGGCGGTGTCGTGGGCGCTTCCCGTGCCGTCACCGATGCAGGCTGGATGACCGCTGACCATCAGGTCGGTCAGACTGGCAAGACCGTGCACCCCAAGATCTATGTGGCTCTGGGTATCTCTGGTGCCATCCAGCACACCGCCGGTATGCAGGATTCTGAGTGCATCATCGCTGTCAACAAGAACGAGGGTGCTCCCATCTTCGGCGTTGCTGACTACGGCATCGTGGGCGATCTGTTCAAGGTCGTGCCTGAGCTGATCAAGCAGATCGAGGCAGCAAAGGCTGCTCTGTGATCGCCTGTTCCTGAGCATTGTTCAATAGCATAGCCTGAATTGTGAGAGGCCGTTGCACATTTTTGTGCAGCGGCCTCTTTTTTGTGTTTTTTATAAAGGAGCTGTTGTGCCAGCCACTGCACAGCAGCTCCAATTTGCTTTCCACGGGAAAGGAACGGAGAAGGGAATAGAACGAAGCGGCACAAAAGCGTACACAAAGCTTTGATATGCAAATAAATGTATATAAATACTATAATATGCAAACCGGAGCGCACCAGAACGTCCCCAAAAGTGTGCGATGCCTGTTGCACTCGGCTGATTTTGAGAAGAAGTGCAACACAACTGTAACGTTTTCGGACTCTTTGTTACGCTTGAGTTGCGATAAAAGAACGGAATTTTTTAAAAAAATCTGTATTTTTTCTTCAAAACAGCCTCTGAACCTCTTGACGTCTGTATGGTTTTGTGATACTCTTGTGACACAAGAGTTGCGGATGTGATACGACAGAGTTGCAAATGAGTTGCAACATCCAACATCACACTGCATAAGGCAACAGACCGGAGGCAATCTTATGAAGCGTGCAATGAGTACCGTAAAGAATATCGCAGCAGCTGCAATGACGCTGGCTGTGGTTTTTGGCTTTGCAGGCTTCAAGCCCGTCACCGCAAACGCCGCGCAGGCTGCTGTTCCTGCCACCGCTTCTGTGGAAGAAGAAAACTCTTACTTTGAGGAAGACGCCTACCAGCGCAGTTTCCTGACTCTGGTCAATAACGAGCGCGCACAGGCCGGTCTGGCTCCCGTTGCTCTGGGCGACAGCAGCCACAACGCCGCTGCAATGGAGCGTGCCGAAGAGCTGGCGGTTTCTTACTCCTACGTTCGTCCCAACGGTCAGCGCGATTTTACTGTTCTGGCAGAGAACGGCATCAGCGATGTCTCTATCGGCGAGAACTACATGGCCGGCTGCTCCACCCCCGATGCCGCAATGGATCAGTGGATGGCTACCGATTTTACCCGCGAGCGTATCCTGAACGCCGATGCTACTACTGTGAGTGTTGGCCACTACGAAGGCGGCGTCTACAATAACTACTGGGTGCTGATCTTCTCTTACCCCGAAAATTCCCACACTGAAGATTACCGTCAGGAAGTTTTGGATCTGGTCAATGCTCAGCGCGCAAAGTACGGTCTGACTGCTCTGGAAATGGGCGATGACGACCTGACCGCCGCTGCACAGACCCGCGCCGAGGAGATCGCCGTTGTGAACTCCCACGTCCGTCCTGATGGCTCCAAGTGCTTCACCGTCCTGAAGGACTACGGCGTCACCGATACCCCCACCGGCGAGAATGCCGCATGGGGCAGCGTCTCTCCTGAAGAGGTCGTCAACGCATGGATGAACTCCGAAGGCCATCGCGCCAATATCCTGAACCCTGAGGCTCGCAAGATGAGTGTTGGCTACTACTATAACAGCAACAGCACTTGGGGTCATCAGTGGATCCAGATCTTTACCAAGTGATCAACTGCTTTCTTCTTATAAAAAGACTGGCGAGGCCGCAAGGCTTCGTCAGTCTTTTTATTTGTGCCTGTTTGTGTTATACTTATTCTGAGTTATTATCAGGAGGATCTAACGTGGAGGATTACCGCACCGTCCGGGGCACGGCCACCGGTGAATACGAAGAGAAAAAGAGCCGCTTTATCGCACAGCTTTCCTTTGCTGACAGTGAGGAAGCCGCTGTGGCCTTTCTGGAGCAGGTGCGGGCGGCTAACCGCACCGCGCGGCACAACGTTTACGCTTACCGCCTGCGGGCGGGCAACCGCGAGCGCTATTCCGATGACGGCGAGCCGGCCAAGACCGCCGGTACGCCCGCGCTGGAAGTGTTGCAGCACAGCGGCCTGACAGACCTGATCGTGGTGGTCACCCGTTACTTTGGCGGGGTGCTGCTGGGCACCGGCGGCTTGGTGCGCGCTTACACTACCGCCACTGCCCGTGCGCTGGAAAACGCCGAGGTGGTCACTGTGCGCAGCGTGGTGGAATTACAAGTGACAGTGGACTACGCCCTTTACGAGCGTGCATCTCTGCTCATTGACGCCGCCGGGGCAAAGCAGGCACCGCCGGAGTTTACAGACCGGGTCACCCTGCGCTGGCAGATGCCGGAGCATACCGAAGCCCCGCTGCTGGAGCAGCTGCGAGAACTGACCCGGGGCAGCGCTCAGGTAACGGTGTCTGACCCGTTCTACGCACCATTTTAAAAAACAAAGTCTTTTTTGCAAACCGACACGGAACTTCCCCCTTCGACATGGCCGATGTGTTACAATTGCCGTAGCGCAGCAATTGGGATCGGCTGTGCGCAGAGGGGAGGGGAGAAGCCCGAAAAACAAAAGGAGGATCTGTATGGATGTGCGTCGGAGAACCGAGGAGATCGAACACCTTACCTTTGCACCGTGGGCGACCTTCAGCGATGCAAGCCGTGGCCGCGCCGTACCGGAGCCGCAGGACCCGCTGCGCCCGGTGTTCCAGCGGGATCGCGACCGGGTGCTGCACTGCAAGGCCTTCCGGCGTCTCAAGCAGAAAACGCAGGTGTTCCTTTCGCCGGAAGGTGACCTGTACCGCACCCGGTTGACCCATACGCTGGAAGTTTCGCAGATCGCCCGCACCATCGCACGCGGTCTGCGCCTGAACGAGGATCTGACCGAGGCCATCAGCCTTGCGCATGATCTGGGGCACACTCCCTTTGGACACGCAGGCGAAAAGGCACTGAACGCTCTCTGCCCGGACGGCTTCCACCATTATATGCAAAGCCTGCGTGTGGTAGACCGGCTGGAAAAGGACGGCGAGGGCCTTAACCTGACATGGGAGGTGCGCAACGGCATCGTTACCCACACCAAGGGCACATGGGCGGCCACTCCGGAAGGGCGCATCGTGCGCTTGGCAGATCAGATCGCCTTTGTCAACCACGATATTGAGGACGCCGTGCGCGCCGGTGTGCTGGACGCTGCCACCCTGCCCAAGGACTGCACGGCAGTGCTGGGGCAGACTAAGTCCGCCCGCATCACCACTATGATCAACAGCATCCTCACCCACAGCGAGGAAGATGTCCGCATGGGCACCGAGGAATACGAGGCTTTTCTCGCTTTGCGGGATTTCATGTACGCCACCGTGTATGTGGACAAAAACGCCAAGCGCGAGGAGCAGAAGGTGGACAAGCTTATCGCGGAACTGTACGAGTACTACCTGACCCATGTGGATCAGATGTCCAACTTTTATGTGCAGCTGGCCTATCAGGAGGGACGGGAACGCGCCGTCACCGACTATATCAGCGGTATGAGCGACGAGTTTGCCATCCGCACCTTTGAAGAACTGTTCGTGCCCCAGAAATGGCACGTCCTTTAAAACTGGAGAGGTCGTTTAAAACAACATGATCCCACATGAATACATCGAGGAACTTACCCGCCGCACCGACATCGTGGAACTGGTGGGCAGCTATGTGCAGCTCAAGCGCAAGGGACGGCTGTACGGCGGTCTGTGCCCCTTTCACAGCGAAAAAACGCCGTCCTTCTATGTGTACCCTGACACTCAAAGCTTTTACTGCTTCGGCTGTCAGGCAGCCGGAGATGCCATCAGCTTTGTCAAAAAGATCAACAATATCAGCAGCGGCGAAGCTATCAAGATGCTGGCTTCCCGCGCCGGTATGCCGGAGCCGCAGGAGGACGACAAGACCGGACGTCTGCGCAGCCGGGTGCTTTCCATGAATAAGGAGGCCGCCCGCTTCTTCCACGCCTGCCTGAACTCTACCGTGGAGGAGGCACGGCAGGCGCGCGCTTACTGGCGGCGGCGCGGGCTGGACGATAAGACCATCGTCCGGTTCGGGCTGGGCTATGCCCCCAACGATGGGCAGGCACTGTACCAGTACCTGCGGGATAAGGGCTACAACCAGCAGGAACTGGACGCCAGCGGCTTGTTCAAACGCAGCCAGTCCGGGCGCATCTACTGTCTGTTCTGGAAGCGTGTCATGACCCCTATCTTTGACCTGCGCGGCAATATCATTGCCTTTGGCGGGCGCGTGATGGATGACTCCAAGCCCAAATACGTCAACAGCCCGGAAACGCTGGTCTACCACAAATCCGAGACGGTGTTTGCCATGCAGATTGCAAAGCGCAGCGCCTCCCGGCGGTTCGTGCTGTGCGAGGGCTACATGGATGTCATCAGTATGCAGCAGGCGGGCATCGATACCGCCGTCTGCGCCTGCGGCACTGCCCTGACCCCCGGACAGGTGCGCATCATCAGCGAATATGCCGATGAGGTCATTCTGAGCTATGATTCGGACGAGGCCGGCCAGAAGGCGACCCTGCGCTCGCTGGAACTGTTCCGCAACAGCCCGGTAAAAGTGGGCGTTTTGCAGATTCCCGGCGCAAAGGATCCGGACGAATACATCAAAAAATACGGTCCGGAGCGCTTTCAGGCACTTCTGGACGGGGTGGGCAATGCGCTGGACTTCCGGCTCAAGCGCCTGCGAGACCAGTATGATCTCTCGCAGGATGCGCAGCGGCTGCAATATGTAAAGGAAGCCGTGGAGATGCTGGCCGAGCGCTCCAACCCCACTGAGCAGGAGGTATACGCCGGGCGGCTGGCAGAGGAGACCAACATCTCCAAAACTGCCATTCTGGCGCAGCTGGGTACCGCAGTAAAGCGGGCGGGCGGCAAATATCGCCGGGAGAAAAACCGCGAGCTGCTGCGCTCCGGTGAGATGAATCAGATCAAGGTGCCTTACAGCGCAGGCGGCAGTCAGGCGCTGGGCATCGCCAGCGCCCAACAACGGCTGCTGGCAGCCATCCTGCGGGAGCCGCGCTATCTGGAACTGGCCAAGCAGCAGCTGACGGCGGAGCAATTCATCCAGCCGCAGCAGAAGGAACTATACGAAGCGATGCTCAATTGCAGCCGGGAGGGTGTGGAACTCAGCCTGACTGCACTGCGGGCATTTGTAAGTGAAGAAGCATTGAATGAACTGAGCCGGCTTGCGGCACAATACAGCGATGTGAACTGCACCCCGGACGATATCCGTCTGTATCTGGACAGGATCGCCCGGGGAATGCCGGTTGCTAGCAAAGCTGCTGCAATGTCCGGCGATGAGATCACACAGTATCTTCAGTCGATGCGCGAAAAAAAGCAGGGGACTCTGCCCGAACAAGACTGATCCCTGTTTTCCCTCCGGCTGGAGCTGGAGAGAAAAGGAGCAGGAATCATGCAGAAATTGTCGCAAACGGAAGAACTTGCCCGCAGCCTTGCCGCAAAGGCTCACCGTCACACCCTGACCACGGAGCAGATCAGCCGTGCCATGGAAGAAGCGGATTTTGATATTGCACAGCTGGACGAGCTTTACGCGGCGCTGGAGCAGCGGGGCGTTCATCTGGCAGAGGAGGAGCCTGCCGAGCTGCCTGTGCTGGATGATGCCCAGATCGGCAGGCTGGAGAATGAGCTTTCCTCGGAGGGTGTGGCACTGGATGATCCGGTCAAGACCTATTTAAAGGAGATCGGCCGGGTGCCGCTGCTGACCGCCGGACAGGAGATGGCGCTGGCAAAGGCTGCCCGGGCCGGGGATGCAGATGCCCGCCGCGCTTTGAGCGAGGCAAACCTGCGGCTGGTGGTATCGGTAGCCAAGCGCTACGCCGGGCGTGGACTGCCTTTTCTGGATCTCATTCAGGAGGGCAACCTCGGCCTGATGAAGGCTGCTGAAAAGTTTGAGCCGGAGCGGGGCTTCAAGTTCTCCACCTACGCAACCTGGTGGATCCGTCAGTCCATCACCCGCGCCATTGCGGATCAGGGACGCACCATCCGTATCCCGGTGCATCTGGTGGAGAGCATCAACCGGGTCAAGAAAACGGCAGGCGACCTGCTGCACAAAAATGGGCGGGAGCCCACCGTGGAGGAGATCGCCGCCGCACTGGATATGGAGCCGGACAAGGTGCGGGAACTGTTGCAGCTGTCGCAGGAACCCATCAGTCTGGAAACGCCGGTGGGGGAGGAAGAGGACGCTCATCTGGAGGACTTTATTCAGGACGAGGACGCCGGTGTCCCGGTGGACGAAGCCGGGCGCCAGCTGCTGCGGCGGGAACTGCTGCACGTCCTTAAAAGCCTGACGCCCCGGGAGGAACGGGTCATCACCCTGCGCTTTGGTCTGGAGGATGGCCGTGCCCGCACGCTGGAAGAACTGGGCAAGGAGTTCAACGTGACCCGGGAGCGGGTGCGTCAGATCGAAGCAAAGGCGCTGCGCAAGCTGCGCCACCCCAGCCGCGCGAAGCTGCTGCGGGATTATCTGGACGAGTGAGCATTCTATATAATAGGACAAGGCCGCTGCACGGCGTTCCGTGCGGCGGCCTTTTTTGCGGCAGGGAAGTGAAAAAGTAATACCTCTGGGCGCAAGAGCAAAGATAGACAAATTGCACAAGGGTATTATGAACAGGAACGTGCAAAATAAAAAAATCAAGTACTTGGAAAACAAACGACTACACGCTTCCGGGTGTCCGAAAACAAACCGGAAATTAAATTTATTTCGGCAAAAAACTGAAAAATGGCTTGACAACAGGGGTTTTGGGGTGTATACTGCATTAGTATCACATAATGGACTAGTGCGTCAAAAAAGGAACTGTGATGGCTGCCGCTTGAGGGGTCACCCCGAAAAGTTTGTGCAAAATGCCGGAAGGTTCCGCAGGACGCGGGTCGAATTATGTGTGTCTGCTCAAATTTGACCCGCGTATACGACATCCCGTAGAATATAAAAGTAAGGAGTGGTTGATTTTATGATGAAAGTCAAGCCCGTAAAGCTCGGCAAAACCGAGCGCATGAGCTTCTCCCACATCGACGAAGTCATCAGTATGCCGAACCTGATCGAGGTGCAGAAGAACTCGTATCAGTGGTTCCTGGATGAAGGCCTGAAGGAGGTCTTCCACGATATCGGCACCATTGAGGACTACACCGGCAATCTGGCACTGAGCTTTGTGGACTTCCGGCTGGATAAGGAGCCGAAGTACAGCATCAAGGAGTGCAAGGAGCGCGACGTTACCTTTGCAGCCCCCCTGCGCGTCACCGCCCGTCTGCTGAACAAGGAGACCGGCGAGGTAAAGGATCAGGAGATCTTCATGGGCGACTTCCCCCTGATGACCGACGCAGGCACCTTTGTCATCAACGGTGCTGAGCGTGCAATCGTCAGCCAGTTGGTCCGCTCTCCCGGTGTGTTCTACGGCCATGCGAAGGATAAGGTCGGCAACGACCTGTACAGCGCCACCATGAACCCCAACCGCGGTGCATGGCTGGAGTACGAGACCGATGCCGCCAACGTGTTCTATGTCCGTATCGATAAGAACCGTAAGCTGCCCGTCACCGTGCTGTGCCGTGCACTGGGCCTGTCCTCTAACGAGGATATCCTGAACTACTTCGGCGAGGACGAGCGCATTCTGGCCACGCTGGAAAAGGATACCACCAAGAACCGCGAGGAGGGCCTGCTGGAGGTCTACCGCAAGCTGCGCCCCGGCGAGCCCCCCACGGTGGAGTCCGCTACCAGCCAGATCGATATGCTGTTCTTCGATCCGCGCCGGTACGACCTGTCCCGCTTCGGCCGCTATAAGATGAATAAGAAGCTGTCTCTGGCACGCCGCATCATGGACCATGTGGCCGCAGAGAACGTGGTGGATCCCTTCACCGGCGAGATCCTTGTCGAGGCCGACAAGAAGATCGACCGCAAGCTGGCTGAGCAGATCGATGCTGCCGGCGTGAATCTGGTCGTGCTGAAGATCGATGATCCCATGAAGGATCAGCCCCACAAGGTCAAGGTCATCACCAACGGCTGCGTGGATGCACAGGCCATCATCGACAGCTACTACCCCGCATTCAAGGGTGTGGATGTCAAGGAGTGCGGCATCAACGAGCGCTGCTGCCTCAAGGAGCTGCGCAAGATCCTTGATAACGCCTCCAGCGCCGAGGAGGTCATGGAGAGCCTGAAGAAGGATCACGACCTGCTCATCGGCCGTACCGTCACCATCGACGATATCCTGTCCTCCATCAACTACCTGAACGGTCTGGGCTACGGCATCGGCACCACCGATGATATCGACCATCTGGGCAACCGCCGTATCCGCAGCGTGGGCGAGCTGCTGCAGAACCAGTTCCGCATCGGTTTCTCCCGTATGGAGCGCGTCATCCGTGAGCGTATGACCCTGCAGAGTCAGGATCAGAGCGTCATCACTCCGCAGGCACTGATCAACATCCGTCCTGTGGTGGCAGCCATCAAGGAGTTCTTCGGCTCCTCTCCGCTGTCTCAGTTCATGGATCAGAATAACCCTCTGGCTGAGCTGACCCACAAGCGCCGTCTGTCTGCTCTGGGCCCCGGCGGTCTGAGCCGTGACCGCGCAGGCTTCGAAGTCCGCGACGTTCATTACAGCCACTATGGCCGTATGTGCCCCATTGAGACCCCTGAAGGCCCCAACATCGGTCTGATCTCCTATCTGGCATCCTACGCCAAGATCAATGAGTACGGCTTCGTTGAGGCTCCTTACCGCAAGGTCAAGAAGACCTACGACGAGAAGGGCCGCCTCATCGACCAGGTCGTCACCGACGAGGTCGAGTATATGACCGCTGACGTCGAGGACGAGTACGTCGTTGCTCAGGCCAACGAGCCTCTGGACGAGACCAAGCACTTCAAGCGCGCCCGCGTTTCTGCCCGCCGCCGCGACGACATTCTGGAGATCGACGCCGAGAAGGTCGATTATATGGACGTTTCGCCCCGAATGATGGTCTCTGTCGCTACCGCCTGCATCCCCTTCCTGGAGAACGACGACTGTAACCGTGCTCTGATGGGCTCCAACATGCAGCGTCAGGCAGTGCCTCTGATGGTCACCCAGCAGCCCATCGTTGCTACCGGTATGGAGTACAAGGCTGCTACCGACTCCGGCACCGCTGTTCTGGCAAAGAACGACGGTATCGTTGAGAAGGTGGATGCTGACCATGTCGAGGTGCGCAACGCTCAGGGCGCCGTGGACAACTATTCTCTGGTCAAGTTTGCCCGCTCCAACGCAGGCACCTGCATCAACCAGCGCCCCATCGTGGAAGTGGGCGAGAGCGTCAAGGCCGGTCAGGTGCTGGCCGACGGCCCCGCAATGCGCAACGGCGAGATCTCTCTGGGTAAGAACGCCCTGATCGGCTTCATGACCTGGGAGGGCTACAACTACGAGGACGCCGTCCTGCTGAACGAGAAGATCGTCCGTGAGGACGTTTACACCTCTATCCACATTGAGGAATATGAGACCGAGTCCCGCGACACCAAGCTGGGACCCGAAGAGATCACCCGCGACATCCCCAACGTCTCTGAGGATGCTCTGAAGGACCTGGACGAGCGCGGCATCATCCGCATCGGCGCCGAGGTCAAGAGCGGTGATATTCTGGTCGGTAAAGTCACCCCGAAGGGCGAGACCGAGCTGACCGCTGAGGAGCGCCTGCTCCGTGCCATCTTCGGCGAGAAGGCACGCGAGGTGCGTGACACCTCTCTGCGTGTGCCTCACGGCGAGTACGGCATCATCGTGGACGTCAAGGTCTTTACCCCGGAGAACAGCGACGAGCTGCAGCCCGGTGTGCGCGAGGTCGTCCGCTGCTACATCGCTCAGAAGCGTAAGATCAGCGTCGGCGATAAGATGGCAGGCCGTCACGGCAACAAGGGTGTCGTTTCCCGCATCCTGCCGCAGGAGGATATGCCCTACCTGCCCGACGGCACCCCGCTGGACATCGTGCTGAACCCCCTGGGCGTTCCTTCCCGTATGAACATCGGTCAGGTGCTGGAAGTCAACCTGGGCTACGCTGCCAAGGCCTGCGGCATCAAGGTCATGACCCCCGTCTTCGACTCCGCCCGCGAGGCTGACATCGGCGATACCTTCGATACCGCCCGCGAGATGTGGCACGGCGAGAATGCTCCTGCATATCCCACCAAGCTCCCCAAGCTGATGGGCGAGAAGGGCCACATCATCGACTTCTCCAAGATCGAGCTGGACCGCGACGGCAAGACCACCGTTTACGATGGCCGTACCGGTGAGAAGTTCGATAACCGCGTTACCGTCGGTTATATGTACTACCTCAAGCTGCATCACCTCGTTGATGATAAGATCCATGCCCGTTCCACCGGCCCCTACTCTCTGGTCACCCAGCAGCCTCTGGGCGGCAAGGCCCAGTTCGGCGGCCAGCGCTTCGGCGAGATGGAGGTCTGGGCTCTGGAAGCTTACGGTGCTGCTTACACCCTGCAGGAGATCCTGACCGTCAAGTCCGATGACGTCGAGGGCCGTGTCAAGACCTACGAGGCCATCGTCAAGGGCGAGCCCATCCCGCAGCCGGGCATCCCCGAGTCCTTCCGCGTCATGCTCAAGGAACTGCAGTCTCTGGGTCTGGACGTCGTGGTCCAGGACAAGGAAGGCAACGAGATCGACATGCGCCAGAACTTCGACGACGAAGAGACCGGCTTCGATATGCGTGATGTTGCCGGCACCGAGACTGTCGCCAACGAGAACGAGCTGCTGAACGATTACACCATCAAGGACGCCGATGCTGGTTTCGATGATCCCTCCGTGCTGGAGGATGACAACTCTGCCGCTGCAGAGTCCGCTTCTGACGAAGTGAACATCGACGAATAATAAGGCCCCTTTGAGAAAGCTGTGTTTCCCTGCGCGGTGCGCGTGCTGCCGCCGCAGGGCAGGGGAGGGCAGCGGGTCTTCCAACGTCAACTGTTATCATCGAGACTATAAAGATTAAGAAAGGGTTCGTTTCATGGAAAACAACGTCTTCGATTCGATCAAAATCGGCCTTGCCTCTCCTGACCAGATCCGCAACTGGAGCTATGGCGAGGTGAAGAAGCCTGAGACCATCAACTACCGCACCCTGAAGCCGGAGCGCGACGGTCTGTACTGCGAGCGCATTTTTGGACCTACCAAGGACTGGGAGTGCCACTGCGGCAAGTACAAGCGCATCCGCTACAAGGGCAAGATCTGCGACCGCTGCGGCGTCGAGGTCACCAAGGCCAAGGTCCGCCGTGAGCGTATGGGTCACATCGAGCTGGCCGCTCCTGTGAGCCACATCTGGTACTTCAAGGGCATCCCCAGCCGCATCGGCCTGATGCTGGACATCAGCCCCCGCCTGCTGGAAAAGGTGCTGTACTTTGCAAGCTATATCGTCACCGATCCCGGTCTGACCCCGCTGGATAAAAAGCAGCTGCTGACCGAGAAGGAATACCGCGAAATGTGCGAGCGCTACGGCGACGAGTTCGAGGCTGCCATGGGCGCCGAGGCTGTCCAGACCCTGCTGAAGGAGATCGATCTGGATCAGCTGAGCGCTGAGCTGACCGCCGAGGTGGAGAAGTCCTCCGGCCAGAAGCGCGTGCGCATCCTCAAGCGTCTGGAGGTCGTGGAGGCTTTCCGCATCTCCGGTAACCGCCCCGAGTGGATGGTCATGGACGTGCTGCCCGTGCTGCCGCCTGACCTGCGCCCCATGGTTCAGCTGGACGGCGGCCGCTTCGCCACCTCCGACCTGAACGATCTGTACCGCCGCGTCATCAACCGCAACAACCGTCTGCGCCGCCTGCTGGAGCTGGGCGCTCCCGACATCATCGTGCGCAACGAGAAGCGGATGCTGCAGGAGGCTGTGGACAGCCTGATCGACAACGGCCGCCGCGGCCGTCCGGTCACCGGCCCCAACAACCGTGCACTGAAGAGCCTTTCCGATCTGCTGAAGGGCAAGCAGGGCCGTTTCCGTCAGAACCTGCTGGGCAAGCGTGTTGACTACTCCGGCCGTTCCGTTATCGTCGTCG
>ERZ1026960.768-NODE-768-length-12450-cov-5.777572_pt1 | contig 12450 bp, 10 predicted proteins | sample MGYA00519458_ERZ1026960 | MGnify/ENA primary metagenome ERZ1026960 (study PRJEB26926, sample SAMN06164516) | human gut metagenome | biome: ENVO:00009003; feature: ENVO:2100002; material: ENVO:00002003 | host: Homo sapiens | place: USA | collected 2012 ...
CCGTCGTCGGCAGCGTCAGATGTGTATAAGAGACAGTCCCAAGGCTGTCCCACAATTTTTCGCCCTTGTCCCGGGACAAACGGGCGTCTGTCTCACCGTATGCGGCGCAGACCAGCTCCCGGGCCATCAGCGGCGGCAGGGCCGTGAAGGTGTCCAGCAGCCACCCGTCCAGAGGCGTATCCTCCGGCAGGGCGGAGAGCAGTTCCAGAAATTCCTCCCGGCCGATCTCCAGCGGAGAACGCTTTTCCTGCCGGGGCGGCAGATGATAGAACAGGCCCGGCAGCACCTGCCGCTGCTGGGACATCTCGAAGTCCACCCGCCGCAGGCAGTCGGTGATCCGGCCCTGGTGGTCCACCAGGATGAGATTGGCGTGCCGGGGCATGGCCTCCAGGATCAGACGCCACCGGCGCTGCTCCCCCAGCTCGTCGGCGGCCTGGATGGTCAGGGTCACCACCCGCTCCAGGGGCTCCTGGACAACGGACAAAATGCGCCCTCCCGCCAGGTGCTTGCGCAGCAGCATGCAGAACATAGGCGGCTGGGAGGGATTGTCCCGCAGCTGCTCCGTCAGGTGCAGCCGGGGCTGGGTGGCTCCGGCGCACAGCAGCAGCCGCCGCCCGCCCCGCAGCAGCAGCACCACCTGGTCCCGGGCGGGCTGCTGGATTTTTTCAATGCGGGTGTTTTCCACCTGGGCGGCGGTCTCCCGGACCACGGCACTCAGGCAAATGGCGTCCAGCGGCATATTACTCCCCCTCCATCATCCGACAGAACAGCTCGTTGACCCGGTCCCGCCGCCCCTGGAGATACAGATAGCCCAGCAGGGCCTCCAGGGCCGTGGCCTGCTGATACTGGGCTCGGCTGGCATGGGCCGGGATGGAATGGACGTTGGCGTTGCGGCCCCGGCGGAACACGTCCTGCTCCTCCTGGGTCAGCAGGGGGAGAATTTTCTCCGCCAGCTCCGCCTGCCGGGGGGCGCACACCAGGGCCACCGCGGCCCGGTGCAGGCCCTTTCCCGTGGCCTTGCCCCCGGCGCACAGCCAGGTGCGCACCAGCAGCTCATACACCGCGTCGCCTATATGGGCCAGGCCGATGGAGCTGATGCTGCGGATCTGTTCCGGCGGCAGCTGCACAGTAAAATAATCAGTCATGGTATTTGCTCCTTAATGGTTTCGTTACGCAATATCAGCCCTTGGCGGCCAGCCAGTTGCGGCCGGTGTGGGCCTCCGCCAGCAGGGGGACGGACAGCTCCGCCACGCCCTGCATCTCCTGCTGCAAAAGGGCCTCCACCCGGGGGACCTCCTCCTCCGGACACTCCACGATCAGCTCATCGTGGACCTGCATGATCAGCCGGGCGGCCAGGCCCTCCCGGGCCAGGCGGCTGTGGACCCGGACCATGGCCAGCTTGATGATGTCCGCCGCCGTGCCCTGGATGGGCATATTCAGGGCCACCCGCTCGCCGAAGGACCGCATATTGAAGTTGGAGCTTTTCAGCTCCGGCAAAGCCCGGCGGCGGTGCCACAGGGTCTCCACATAGCCCTGCTCCCGGGCCTTGTCCACCACGTCCGTCATATACTGCTTCACCCCGGTATAGGTGGCGAAATACCGGTCCATATACTCCTTGGCCTCCTGCACCGTGACGCCGATGTCCTGGGACAGGGAGAAGGCGGAAATGCCATAGACAATGCCGAAGTTCACGGCCTTGGCCCGGGAGCGCATCTGGTGGGTCACCTGGTCCTGGGGCACATGGAACACCCGGGCGGCGGTGACGGTGTGGAAGTCCGCGCCGGACAGGAAGGCCTGCTGCATGGCGGTGTCGCCGGAGATGTGGGCCAGCAGCCGCAGCTCGATCTGGGAATAGTCAGCGTCCACCAGCACATGGCCCGGGGCCGCCACAAACATCTCCCGCATTTTGCTGCCCAGCTCCGTGCGGGTGGGGATATTCTGAAGATTCGGCTCCGTGGAGGACAGGCGGCCGGTGGCCGTTACCGTCATCTGGAAGCTGGTGCGGATGCGGCCGTCGGGGTCGATGACCTTCAGCAGGCCGTCGGCATAGGTGCTTTTCAGCTTGGCATACTGCCGGTAGGTCAGCACGTCCGTCACCAGGGGGTGGTCCTTCAGCTTCTCCAGCACGTCGGCGTTGGTGGACCAGCCGGTTTTGGTCTTTTTCCCGTGGGGCAGGCCCAGGTCCTCAAACAGGACCTTTCCCAGCTGCTTGGGGGAATTGATGTTGAACTGCTGCCCGGCGGCGGCGTAAATCCGCTGCTCCAGCCGGTCGATGGTGTCGGACAGGTCCGCGCCGAACCGGGCCAGGGCCCCGCCGTCCACCAAAAAGCCGCTGCGCTCCATATCCGCCAGCACCCGGCACAGAGGAAGCTCCACATCGAAGTACAGCTTTTCCATGCCCTGCTCCCGGAGCCGGGGCAGCAGCACACCATGCAGGGCCTCTATCGCCGCACCATAGCTGTGCAGCGCGGCCCAGGCGGCAGCCTGGTCTCCCAGCGGGGAGAAGGCGTCCGGCTCCAGATGGACGGGCTTTGGCAGCTCCTGGTTGAAATAGGCCACAAACAGCCGGGGCAGGTCGTATTTCCCGGCGGTGGCGTCCAGCAGATAGGCCGCCAGGGCGGTGTCGAACACGAAGCCCTCCGCCGGAAGGCCCGCGTCCAGCAGGGTGCGCATCAGATCCTTGACGTTGTGGGACACCTTGGGGATATCGGCGGCAAACAGCGCCGCCAGCAGGGCCTGCCAGTCCCCCTGATAGTCCCCGGTCCACAGCTCCGCCGCCCAGGAGGCATTCTCCCCGGCGTCCCACTGGACGGAAAGGGCGGACAGGTCCGGCATCGCATATACGGTGACAGCCTCCGCCTGCCGCCACTGGGCCAGCAGGTCCCGGGCCTGGTCCTCCGTCCGGACGGGGACCACCGTGGCGGTAACCTCCGGCTTCTCCGCCGTCTCCTGGTGGGGGCGCAGGTGGTATTTGTCGATGAGCTTCTGAAATTCCAGCCGCAGGAACAGGTCGTACAGCTCCGGGCGGAAGGGCTGGCGGAGATTTTCCGCCGGGTCAAAGTCCAGGGGGGCGTCGGTGACGATGGTGGCCAGCCAATAGCTGTGGCGGGCGGACTCCTCCCCCTCCGTCAGCTTGCGGATGGCGGCGGGCTTGGCGTGCAGGTCCGGCAGCAGGCGATAGATCTCGTCAATGGCGCCGTATTCCTGCACCAGGGCCATGGCAGTCTTCTCCCCTACCCCCGGCACGCCGGGAATGTTGTCCGAAGTGTCGCCCATCAGGGCCTTCAGGTCGATCATGTGGATGGGGTCGAAGCCGTACTGCTCCCGGAAGGTCTCCGGGGTCATATCCTTGGTGGTGGTCTGGCCCATACGGGTGGACACCAGCTTCACCTTGGTGCGGTCGGTGATCAGCTGGAGGCTGTCCTTGTCGCCGGTGACGATGACGCAGTCCCACCCCGCCGCCTGGCATTTGCGGCTGATGGTGCCGATGAGGTCGTCGGCCTCGTACCCCGCCAGCTCATAGCAGGGCACGGACATGGCCGAAAGCACCTGCTTCATCACCGGCAGCTGCATGGCCAGCTCCGGGGGCATGGGCTTGCGCTGGGCCTTGTAATCCGCGTCCGCCCGGTGGCGGAAGGTGGGCTCCCGGCGGTCAAAGGTGACGCATAGGGCCTCCGGGTTTTCCTCGTCCAGCAGGCGCTGGAGGGTGGTGATGAAGCCGTATACCGCGTGGGTATACAGCCCCTCCCGGGTGGACAGGGGGCGGATGCCGTAATAGGCGCGGTTCAATATACTGTTGCCGTCCAGGACCATGAGCTTCATGGAAGGGACCTCCTAATTCGTTTGATCCGTTTTATTATACCTCTTTTTATTCTTTTGTACAAGGAGCAGAAAGAGACGCACGCGGCTTGTCAAAAAAGAATTTTTTGACAAGCTGGAAATCCGTGAGGCGGCATGATAAAATAAAAGAAAAATTTTGGGAAATTTTTTTCGGGGGACGCAATAAAACCGCCTTGCCGTGCATTATCCAGATGACAGGAGACAAAAGAGATGCTGCACAGGATTGACAACACAACTTCATCCCTCCCTGCGGAGGAGGTCCAGGAGCTTCGGCGGCTGCTTTCGGGAGTGGCCGCAGGAAGCCAAGATGATCTGGCCGAACTATATCGCCGCACCCGAACGGCGGTGTACGGTCTGGCCCTGTCCTATCTCCGCAACGCCCACGACGCCCAGGACCTGACCCAGGACGTGTTCGTTCACATCTGGGACACGGCGGGACAGTACCGGCCCACAGGCTCGCCTGTTGGGTGGATCCTGGCGGTGTGCCGGAATCTGTGCCTGATGCACCTGCGGCGGGAGAGCCGTCAGGTGACCATGGAGGACCAGGAGTGGCACGCCATCCCCGACAACTGCCCGGGGCTGGACAGCCAGGAGCGGCTGCTTCTGCAGGACGCCCTGGCGGTGCTGGGAGAGGAGGAGCGGCGGATCGTCCTGCTGCACACGGCGGGCCTGAGGCACCGGGAAATCGGTCAGGCGCTGGGCCTGCCCCTGGCAACCGTCCTGTCAAAATATCACAGAGCATTGAAAAAGATGCGAGCTTACATGGAAGGAGATGACGCCCGATGACCAACGATCAGATGGAACGCAGGCTTTCCGCCGCGCTGGACAAGACCGCGCCGGACGACGTGGACGGCGTGCTCTCCCGCTGTACAGAGCGGAAAGGAACGGTAGTCCCTATGAAAAAGAAGAATAACCGAATGAAGAAATGGATGCAGGCGGTGGCGGCCTGCCTGGCGGTGCTGCTGCTGGGCGGCGGCGGTCTGCTGGTGCAGCAGGCCCACGCCGTGACCTCGGTGGTGTCCCTGGACGTGAATCCCAGCATCGAGCTGCGGGTGAACAGCCGGGAAAAGGTGGTATCCTGCCAGGCCCTGAACCAGGAGGCCCAGGCCGTGCTGGAGGATATGGACGGCGGCCGGGACCTGAAGGGCGTCAAGGCGGACGTGGCGGTGAACGCCATCGTGGGCAGCCTGGTGCGGTGCGGGTATCTGGACAGTCTGTCCTCCGCCATCCTCATCTCCGTGGAGGATAAGGACCAGGCCCGGGCTCAGCGTCTTCAGCAGGAGCTGACCAGTGTTGCGGGCGGCGCTTTGGGCGACTCCCAGGCCGCTGTCCTGAGCCAGACGGTGCAGCAGGACAAGGAGCTGGAAAAGCAGGCCAAGGCCAACAACATCTCCACCGGCAAGGCGGCCCTGATCCGCCAGGCCATGGCCCTGAACGGCAGCCTGACCTTCGAGGGGCTGGCAAAGCTGTCCGTGGAGGAGCTGCGGGACCTGATCGAGGCCGGGGCCCCGGGGATGCCCATCGGCATGACGGCGGCTCTGGAGGCGGCGGCCCGGTATGCGGGCCTGACCACGGCGGACATCACCGACGCGGACGTGGACCCGGAGCTGGACGAGAATCCCGCCCACTATGAGGTGGAGTTCCAGGTGTCCGGCAAGGGCGAGTTGGAGTATAAGGTGGAGGCGTATACCGGCCAGGTGCTCACCGGCCAGGCCAATGTGCAGCCCTCCACTCCCGTGAACCCCTCCGGTGACATTGGCATGGAGGCCGCCAAGAGCGCCGCTTTGAAGCACGCGGGTCTGTCCACCGCCGTCTTTACCAAGGCGGAGCGGGACTATGACGACGGGCGACTGGAGTATGAGCTGGAGTTCCACACCGACAGCGCCGCCTATGAGGTCACCGTGGACGCCGCCACCGGCCGCGTGCTGGACTATGAGAAGGAGAACCTTCGCGGCGGCACCGGCAGCACCGATATCGGCGCCCAGGCCGCCAAGGCCGCGGCCCTGAAGCACGCAGGCCTGTCCGAAGGCCAGGTGCAGCAGCTTCAGGTGGAATGGGACAGTGAGCATGGCCGCGCCGTGTACGAGGTGGAGTTCAAGTCCGGCGGCATGGAGTATGACTACGTCATCGACGCCGCCACCGGAGCCGTGCTGGAGCATCAGGCAGAGCGGCACGACTGAGCGCAGTAAAAAAACGGGGGCCGCGGCCCCCGTTTTTTCCGTCTGGACAATGCATCCCGGATGTATAGGGCGGAAGGTTTGACTTTTCATCCAATTTTGGTATAATATGTGCAGTAAGTTCTATTCAATCGAAAGGGAGAAAGGATATGGAACGGAAATTTGTACTGAGCTGCTGCTCCACGGTGGACCTGCCCTATGCGTACATGGCCCAGCGGGACATCCCGGTGCTGTTTTACCACTATGTGGTGGGTAACCAGGAGTATGTGGACGATATGGGCCGGGATCCGGCGGCTCTGCCCCGGTTTTACGGGTTCCTGAAGGCGGGCCAGCTTCCCCAGACGTCCCAGATCAACGTGGCCGATTATCTGGATTTCTTTGAGCAGCAGCTGAAAAAGGGTGACCTGCTGCACATTGCCTTCACCTCCGGCCAGTCCGGCTCGGTGCACAACGCCCAGGCCGCCGGAAAGCTGCTGCAGGAGAAGTATCCCGACAAGAAAATCGTGGTCATCGACTCCCTGTGCTCCTCCTCCGGCTACGGTCTGCTGGTGGACACGGCGGCGGATATGCGGGACGCCGGGGCCACCCTGGAGGAGACGGCCCAGTGGGTGCTGCGGAACCGCAACAAGGTGCACCACCAGTTCTTCTCCTCCGATATGACCCAGTTCCGGCGCACGGGCCGGGTGTCCGGTGCGGCGGCCATGGTGGCCACCATCATGAACATCTGCCCCATTATGCGGCTGGACGACAAGGGGGCCATCAAGGCCTACGGCAAGGTCCGGGGCAAGAAGAAGGCCGTGGAGGCCACGGTAAACGCCATGGAGGAGCACGCCCAGGGCGGCCGGGACTATGACCAGCGCTGCTTCGTGTGCCACTCCCAGTGCCCGGAGGACGCACAGATGCTCATCGACGCTCTGGAGGAGCGGTTCCCCAGGCTCCGGGGCAAGATCCGCCTGTGCGACATCGGCACCATCATCGGGTCCCACAGCGGCCCCGGCACCGTGGCGGTGTTCTTCATGGGCGACGAGCGCCCGGCGATGGACTGATACATCATGCTCCCGATGCAGGCATCCGTGAAACGGGTGCCTGCATCTCAGCTTGTCAAAAAGGCCTCGCAGAGTTTGCCGTCCGCAGGCGGCAAATAAAATGGAATCATTTTTTGCCGGGGCGTGTACCTGGCAAAAATACTTCTCAGTCTGCAAGTGTGGAATTTGTTCGCTTCCAGCGAACAAATTATGCGCGCGGCAGACTGCAAACCCTTTGTCAAAAAAGGTCTTTGTCCTTTTTTGACAAGCTGCCCGCGCCCCCTGTATCCCGTGGGATACAGGGGGTGCGTTCGTTTTTTACAAAGCCCGCCAGCTCTCCGGCCGCAGGCCGTGACCCATGAGGCCCTCCTGCACCTGCTGCCGCAGGGCGGGCAGGTCCCGGTTCAGGGTCCCCTTCAGGGTCAGGTAGTTGGAGGCGTGGTTCATCCGGAATACGCTGCCCTCGCTGTCAATGTGGTCCAGCAGCAGGGCCGTCTCCTGCAGAATCTCCGCCGGGCCCAGCACCCGGAAGCTGCCCTCCCGGACCCACTGCTCCAGTGGCGTTCCCGGCTCCACCATCAGCGTCAGCAGGCCGATATATTCCGGCTTCATGGCGCTGAGGGCCCGGGCGGTGTCCACGGCGTGGTCCCGCAGCAGCTCCCGGCTGCCAAGCCCGGAAATGGCCGTCACCGACAGGGCCAGGCCCGCCTGCCGGGCCTTCTGCCCCGCCGCCACAATGGCCGCGGCGGTGTGGCCCTTGCGCATCCGCTCCAGCACCGCGTCACAGCCAGATTCCAGGCCCATATACACCATTTTCAGTCCGTTTTCCCGCAGCTGACGCAGCTCGTCATCGGTTTTCACCTGCAGGCTCCGGGGCGAGGCGTAGCACGTCACCCGCTGGCACTCCGGAAACAGGCTGTATACCATGGCCAGAATCTCCAGCAGCTCATCGGTTTTCCGCATCAGCGCGTCGCCGTCGGCCAGAAACACCCGCTCCACCCGGCGGTATACCTGCCGGGCCAGGCGGAAATCCTCCCGGATCTCCTCCATGGGCCGCAGGGCAAAGTGCTTGTCGTCATACATATCGCAGAAGGCGCAGCGGTTGTGGCTGCACCCGTAGGTCACCTGGATGATGAGGCTGTAGGCCTCGCTGGGGGGCCGATAGACCTTTCCCTTGTATCGCATGGGCAATTCCTCCTTTTCCCCGCTATTATCGCATACTTTTCCCGGTTTGAAAAGGGTCTATTTTGTGCCGCTCCGGCATAAGCTGGACCAGCTTCAACAAACGAGGAGGATGACTATGGACAACAACTTCAACCGCGTGCGCCTGTGCGGGCGGGCCGCCGGGGAGCCGGAGCTGTCCCACATAAACCACGGCGAGAGCTTTTACCGCTTTCCCCTGTCGGTGGAGCGGCTTTCCGGCCAGGAGGATCGGCTGCCGGTGATTTTGCCCCGGCCGCTGCTGGAGGCCCACCCCGTACATACCGGGGACGTGCTGACCCTTACCGGCCAGCTGCGCTCCTTCAACAACCGCAGCGGCCAGGGTCCCCGGCTGGTGATCTCCGTGTTCGTCCGGGAGCTGGTCCCCGGCGGCGCGGCCCCCTTTAACCAGATTCAGCTCTCCGGCATTCTGTGCAAAACTCCCACCCTGCGCCGGACGCCTCTGGGCCGGGAAATCTGCGACCTGATCCTGGCGGTGAACCGCCGGTACGGCCGGGCGGACTACCTGCCCTGCATCGCCTGGGGCGTCATCGCCCAGCAGACGGCCATCCTGCCGGTGGGCTCCCGGCTGACGGTGGAGGGCCGGGTCCAGAGCCGGGGCTACACGAAAACCGTGGACGGCGTGGGACAGGAGCGCACCGCCTATGAGGTGTCCATCATGCGCCCGGCGGAGCCGGAGGAATTTTTCCTGTAAGACCGCCCCCCGGGGTGAAAATCCGCCTTGCAGGGTCCTTTCCCTCCGTGCTATAATGGGGGAAACATCCCAACCAAGGAGGAACCTTACATGATCTACACCGATTTTCACGGAGAGAAGCTGTCCCTGCTGGGCTTCGGCACCATGCGTCTGCCGCTGGTTCCCGGCGGCGGCCCGGCGGACATCGACGAAAAGACCACGGCGGACATGGTCCGCTATGCCATGGACCACGGCGTCAACTATTTCGACACCGCCTATCCCTACCACGGCGGCATGTCCGAGCGGGTCATCGGCCGGGTGCTGAAGGACTATGACCGCCAGAGCTTCTATCTGGCCACCAAATACCCCGGCCACCAGATCAGCGACAGCTACGATCCCGCCGCCATCTTTGAGGAGCAGCTCCAGAAGTGCGGCGTGGAGTATTTCGACTTCTACCTGCTGCACAATGTGTACGAGAAGTCCATCGAGACGTATACCGATCCCCGCTGGGGCATCATCGACTATTTTCTGGAGCAGAAGAAGAACGGCCGCATCCGTCACCTGGGCTTCTCCTCCCACGGCGGCGTGGAGCTGCTGGAGAGCTTCCTGTCCCGCTACGGCAAGGACATGGAATTCTGTCAGATCCAGCTGAACTATCTGGACTGGACCATGCAGGACGCCAAGGCCAAGTGCGAGCTGCTGCGCCGGTACAGCATCCCCATCTGGGTCATGGAGCCCGTCCGGGGCGGCCGCCTGGCCTCCCTGACGCCGGAGGCGGAGTCCGAGCTCCACGCCCTGCGGCCGGAGGAGTCCACCGCTGCCTGGGCCTTCCGCTTCCTCCAGGGGGTGGAGGGGGTCCAGATGATCCTCAGCGGCATGACCACCCCCGCCCAGATGGAGGACAACGTCCGCACCTTTGAAGATCGCCGCCCCCTGACGGACCAGGAGGAGAAGGTCCTGCTGGACATCGCCAAGAGCATGTACGGTGCCGTGCCCTGCACCGCCTGCCGCTACTGCTGCGACGGCTGCCCCATGGGCCTGGACATTCCCATGCTGCTGAAGCTGTATAACGAGGCCAAGTTCTCCCCCAACTTCAACATCGGCATGCGGGTGGAGGCTTTGCCGGAGGACAAGCGCCCCGCCGCCTGCGTGGGCTGCGGCCAGTGCGCCCGGGTCTGTCCCCAGAACATCGACATTCCCGCCGCCCTGGCGGACCTGAACGAGGTGCTGAAGAAGATCCCCAGCTGGACCGACATCTGCCGCCAGCGGGAGGAAGCCGCCCGCCGGGCGAGAGAAGCCAAGTAACATGGCCCATATCATCGAAATCACCGATTTTTCCGCCCCGGAGCTGGATATCTACGCCCGGCTGACGGAAAACCAGCTGGTGAACCGGGCCGACCCGGAAAACGCCCTGTTCGTGGCGGAGAGTCCCCTGGTCATCGGCCGGGCTCTGGACGCCGGGTGCACGCCGGTGTCCTTCCTGATGGAGCGCAAGCACATCGAGGGAAAAGGCGCGGAGGTGCTGGCCCGCTGCCCGGCGGATATCCCGGTATACGCGGCGGACCTGCCGGTGCTGACCCAGCTGACGGGTTTCCACCTGACCCGGGGGATGCTGTGCGCCATGCGGCGGCCCCGGCTCCCCTCCGTGGCGGAGGTCTGCGCCAATGCCCGGCGCATTGCCGTGCTGGAAAACATCATGAATCCCACCAACATCGGGGCCATTTTCCGGTCCGCCGCCGCTCTGAACGTGGACGCGGTGCTGCTGACCGCCGCCGGCAGCGACCCCCTGTATCGCCGGGCCGCCCGGGTCAGCATGGGCAACGTGTTCCTGGTGCCCTGGACATATCTGCCGGAGGGGGAGCGCTGGCCGGAGCTGCTGCATGAACTGGGCTTCAAAACCGTGGCCCTGGCCCTGCGGGACGACTCCCTGACCCTGAACGATCCCCGCCTGCTGGCGGAGCCGAAGCTGGCCATGGTGCTGGGCACCGAGGGGGACGGCTTGGCCTCCTCCACCATCGCCGCCTGCGACTATACCGTGAAAATTCCCATGTCCCACGGGGTGGATTCCCTGAACGTGGCCGCCGCCAGCGCCGTGGCCTTTTACCAGCTGGCCCTGCTGAACGGATAAAAAAAGCCTGTGTATTCGATGCAATTGCACCGAATACACAGGCTTTTTATATTCGATACTTCTGCTCATAAGCCCGGACCCGGCTGTCGAAGGCCGGATCCCGCTGCCGGACCGCCAGCTGGGCGGCATGGAGATTCCGGTTCCCGGCGGACAGATCCGCCACGCACTCCATGATGTTGCAGCAGTGGTCCGCCGCCCGCTCCAGGTCCGTCAGCACGTCCGACCACACGAAGCTCAGCTCCATGGCCCCCTCCCCCGGCTGCGTTTCCCGGATGCGCCGGGCCCGCAGCCGCTGCCGCAGGCCGTCGATGACCTGTTCCAGGGCCTCCACCTGCCCCAGGGCGGCGGCGTCCTCCCGGCGGAAGGCCGCCAACGCCAGGTCCGCGATCTCCTCCACCGCCTCCGTCAGCACCCGGAGCTGCCGCCGGTCCTCCGGCGGCAGCTCAATTTTCCGGTCCCGCAGCTCCTCCCCGCTTTCCAGCAGGTTCATGGCGTGATCCCCCAGCCGCTCCAGGTCGCCCATGAGCATCAGCAGCTCCGCCGCCCGGGCGCTGTCCCGGCGGGTCAGGGTCCGTCCGCCCAGCCGCACCAGAAACGTGCCCAGGGCGTCCTCCAGGCCGTCGATGCGCTCCTCCTGCCGCCGCAGCTCCCGGGCCGAGTCGGGGTGCACCTCCGTCAGGGCCTGAATCCCCCGGCGCAGGTTGTCCCGGGCCAGGTCCGCCATTTCCAGGGTCAGCTCCCGGCACCTTTCCAGGGCCGCCGCCGGAGCCGCCAGCAGACGGGGATCCGGCTCCGCGGAGGGCGTCTCCTCTCCGGGCAGCAGCCGCAGCACCGCCCGCTCCAGCAGGCCCGCCGCCGGAAACAGCGCCGCCGTACACAGCAGGTTGAAGGCCGTGTGGATAACGGCCACCCCCGGCAGGGTCACGGCCCGGTCCAGAATGGCCGGAGCCGCCAGCGCCTTCACCAGCCAGAACACCCCCAGCCAGATACCCGCCCCGGCCAGGTTGAACAGCAGATGCACCAGCGCCGCCCGCCGGGCGCTGCGGCTGGCCCCCACGGAGGACAGCATCGCCGTCACGCAGGTGCCGATGTTCTGGCCCATGACGATGGGGATGGCGGCCCCCACCGTCACCTGTCCGCTGGCGGCCAGGGCCTGCAGTATCCCCACCGAGGCGGAGCTGGACTGGATCACCGCCGTCAGCACCGCCCCGGCCAGCACCCCCAGCAGGGGGCTGCCGAAGGCCGTGAACAACTGCCGAAACCCCTCCGCCCGGGCCAGGCCCGATACAGCGGCGGTCATGATCTCCATGCCCTGCATCAGAACGGCAAAACCCAGCAGCTGTCTCTTATACACATCTCCGAGCCCACGAGACTAGCGCTCATCTC
>ERZ1026960.773-NODE-773-length-12405-cov-26.367126_pt1 | contig 12405 bp, 10 predicted proteins | sample MGYA00519458_ERZ1026960 | MGnify/ENA primary metagenome ERZ1026960 (study PRJEB26926, sample SAMN06164516) | human gut metagenome | biome: ENVO:00009003; feature: ENVO:2100002; material: ENVO:00002003 | host: Homo sapiens | place: USA | collected 2012 ...
CTGATGGTGTTATGGCTCAGACAAGAGAGCATATCCTTCTTGCTCGTCAGGTTGGTGTTCCTTACATCGTTGTATTCATGAACAAGTGTGATATGGTTGATGATCCAGAACTTCTTGAATTAGTAGATATGGAAATCAGAGAACTTCTTAACGAGTACGGATTCCCAGGAGATGATACTCCAATCATCCAGGGTTCAGCTCTTAAGGCTCTTGAAGATCCTAACAGCGAATGGGGAGATAAGATCCTTGAGCTTATGCATACTATTGATGAGTATGTTCCAGATCCAGAAAGAGATACAGATAAGCCATTCCTTATGCCTGTAGAGGACGTATTCTCTATCACAGGACGTGGTACTGTTGCTACTGGTAGAGTAGAGAGAGGTGTTCTCCACGTTAATGAGGAAGTTGAAATCGTTGGTATCCACGAAGATATCCGTAAGGTAGTTGTAACTGGTATCGAGATGTTCAGAAAGCTTCTTGATGAGGCTCAGCCAGGTGATAACATTGGTGCACTTCTTAGAGGTGTTCAGAGAGACGAAATCCAGAGAGGACAGGTTCTCTGCAAGCCAGGTTCAATCACACCACACCACAAGTTTACAGCTCAGGTTTACGTATTAACAAAGGACGAGGGTGGACGTCATACTCCATTCTTCAACAACTACAGACCACAGTTCTACTTCAGAACAACTGATGTAACTGGTGTTTGTGAACTTCCAGCTGGTACAGAAATGTGCATGCCTGGTGATAACGTAGAGATGACAGTTGAACTTATCCATAACGTAGCTATGGAGCAGGGTCTTCGTTTCGCTATCCGTGAGGGTGGTAGAACAGTTGGTTCTGGTGCTGTTGCTACAATCATTGAGTAATTGTTATTAATACAGTTCTTTCAAGGGTTTCCGAGGTTATCGGAAACCCTTTTTTGCGCGAGCAGCTCCTTGAGAAGTCATGGGCAGTTAGCAGTCGTGCTCGCGAAGTAATGAGCTAGAATATGATAAAAAGAGGAGTACAACATGCTATACATAATGCGACATGGAAAAACGGACTGGAATGCATGTCATAAATTACAGGGCAGAACTGATATACCTCTTAATGATGAGGGAAGAATGATGGCGGCAGAGGCTGGGGAAAAGTATGCAGATATACATTTTGATGAGTGTTATTCATCACCTTTGGCAAGAGCAAAAGAGACAGCCGAGATTTTTCTCAAAGGAAGAGGAGTACCTGTATATACAGATGACAGACTTGTTGAGATGGGATTTGGAGTATATGAAGGAATAGAGAATTCATTTGCAATAAAGGATTGCCCAATTAATTCTCTTTTTAAAAATCCAGAGGATTATGTGACGGTTGAAGGTGGGGAAAGTTTTGAACAGCTTTTTGCAAGAACAGGGGAGTTTATAGACAATGTAGTTATGCCACAGGTAAATTGTGGCAAAGATATACTGATTGTTGGTCATGGTGCCATGAACTGCAGTATTATAGCAAAATTCAGAGGAACACCACTGGATAAATTCTGGGATGGAATGACTGATAATTGTCAGGTAGTAAAGCTTATATAATATTATAAAACACAATTTTTACGATTTATTCAGACCAAATCATGCTTGGTTTCGTATATAAGTATAGAAGTTAATAAATGAGACTTTGACTTACAACGGAAGGTTAGGATGGTGATTGGGATGAGTAGGAGAGATGGCAGGAGAAAATACAAAAGAAGAGGAAAAAGGAAGAATCAAATATTCCTTGTAATGATGACTATACTGGCATGTACGGTTACAATTGTATTAACAGTAAAGATGAATAATCAGAATGTCAGCAAAGGTGTAGCAGTTGGTGCAGAATATACAGCGATTAAGAGCGATGGTAATGTGACGGAGGAACAGCTTTCTGTAAGTGAAGAGACTGTAAATGATTTACCAGATGTATACAGAATAGAATGCTATGAATCGCTTAATCAGAATCCAGAGCTGCCAACAGGATGCGAGATTACATCGTTAACCTCCGTACTAAATTATTATGGCTGTAATGTTGATAAAACAACTATGGCAGATGAATATCTTAAGAAAGGCAATGGCAGCTTCTACGAAATGTTTCTTGGTAATCCAAGGGATAACACAAGTTATGGATGCATGTCACAGCCAATTGTTAATGCAGCTAATAAATATTTTAAAGTTAATAATATGTCAGCAGTTGCAAAGAATATCAGCGGAACAGATTTTAAAGAGATTCTTGGTATGGTTGCCCAGGGTGACCCGATAGTAATATGGAATACAATAGATATGAGACAGCCATATGAATCCAAGACATTTGTATTTAATGGGAAAGAATACACATGGATGTCTCCAGAACATTGTGTTGTAATTACAGGATATGATCTTAACAAGAATATTGTTTATATAATGGATCCTATGGAAGGTAATGTAACAAGGAATCTTGAGACATTTCAATCAAGATATGAAGCGATGCACAGCCAGGCTGTCTATATTATAGAATAATTAAGGGAGGACAATATTGTCCTCCCTTTAGTCATGTTATTAGTTTGATTTAATATTGTGCCTTGCATTAAGCTTCTTGGCACAATGTATGAATGCAGGGAACAAAAATGCGTCAGCAGCAATCCATGCAATTGGTGAGGCGAGGCATGCACCCATGAATCCAATGCTTGGAATAAGTATGATGGCTGCAAATGCACGGCCAATCATCTCTAAGATACCAGCTGATATTGCAAATACTGAGAAGCCCATACCCTGTATGCAGAATCGGACTACGTTAACACCTGTAAGCGGAATGTAGAAGCATGCAGATGCAAGAATGAACTGTCTTGTAAGAGCAATAATTGTTGTTTCTGATGCATTAACGAATAATAATGCAATATAATCTGTAGTGAAATACAGTGCAACAAGTGAAAGAACACTGTATATTGAACCGATTATCATTGCAGAACGGACACCCTGACCGAGTCTTTTAATCTTGGCAGCACCTACATTCTGTCCGGCATAGGTTGCCATAGTTGAGCCGAGTGCATCAAATGGACAGCATGTGAAGTTAAACATCTTAGAACCGGCAGTCATTGCAGCTACATATGTTGAACCAAGTGTATTAACAGCAGCCTGAAGGATTGTACTTCCGATGGCTGTTATTGAATACTGGAGTCCCATAGGAACACCATTCATGCACAGGTTGGTGATGAATCTTCTATCAAGTACTCTTTCTGATTTGTCACCTTTTAAGATGTCATATTTCTTATACATATATATAAGGCAGGTAAGTCCTGAAATTAACTGTGATGTTACGGTCGCCCAGCCGGCTCCGGCAACACCCATCTTACATACAAGAATAAGAAAGAAATCAAGTACTACATTTATTATTGAAGAAAGCACAAGGAAAACTACAGGTGTCTTACTATCGCCAAGCGAACGGATAACACCGGACACCATGTTGTACAGGAATACAGTTGGGATTCCTATGAATATAACTACTATGTAATTGTAGGCATGGTCAATAATATCTGCCGGTGTATTCATAACGATAAGTATCTTGCGGCAGAATATTACGGATGCAAGCGTAAGCACTATGGCAAACACAATACTGCAGATATATCCGTTAAATACATATTTTCTAAGGTCAGCAGGTTTCTTTGCACCAAAGCATTGGGCAACCGGAATCACGAATCCGTTACAGACTCCCATACAGAAACCGATTATCATGAAGTTAATAGAACCTGTTGCTCCAACTCCGGCAAGAGCTTCAACACCGAGAGTTTTACCAACGATTATTGTGTCAACAAGGTTGTAGAACTGCTGAAACAGCATTCCGAACAGCATTGGAACTGCAAATCCAAGAATATGCTTGGAAGGCGAACCATTTGTCATGTCTTTTACCATAGGATTTCCTCACTTTCGTATATTTATAAAGCCAAATGATTATACTATATTTTTACAAACTGTCAAACTGATTTTGCATGAATTTGAATTAATTTAACGAATTATTGTCTTAATATGAAATGTCTGTTAAAATGCATAGGTAATATTTATGCGGAGGCAGACATGAAGAAAACTTTTGATGTTAAGAGACTTACAACGCTGGCATTACTTACAACAATTGCACTGACAATATTTGTTGTGGAATCAGCGATACCTACGCTTGTTCCAATACCAGGAGTTAAATTAGGACTTGCCAATATAGTCACACTTTTTGTATTAAAAAGGTATAAATTCAGTGATGCAGCTATTGTGCTGGCTATGAGAATTATACTGGCTACAATATTTACAGGGCAGGCAGTATCATTTATATATAGTGTAAGTGGTGGATTTTTATGTCTTATTGTGATGGCAGCTGTTAATAAATTGCTTAGGGGACAGTATATATTCCTTACAGGTATACTTGGCGCGGTGTCGCACAATGCAGGTCAGATTCTTGCTGCATTTTTCATACTCAGATTGTCAGGTATATTTGCGTATATGCCGTTTCTTGTGATAAGCGGTGTTATAACAGGTCTGTTTACGGGCCTTGTGTGCTTCTTTGCAGACAGATATATTCCTAAAAAATATACTATGTAGCAGATGGAGGAGATTGTGAAAAAAAGAGTTGTTGCAGTGGTGGCCGTGATTGTTCTGCTTGTCGGGGCAAGTGTGGCTTCTATTATATATATGAAATCAGGAAAGAATGACGGTAGTAAGACCGCTTATATATACAGAGATAACGAATTGTTAAGAACTGTTTCGTTAGATGATGTTAAGAATCCGTACACGTTCAGGATTGAATACGGGGATGGAGAGTATAATGATATTCTTGTCGAGAATGGAAAGATTAAGATTGCTGATGCAAGCTGTCCGGATAAGCTGTGTGTGAATATGGGATATATATCTGAGCCTTTAATGCCAATCACATGTCTGCCTAATCATCTTGTTATCAGGATTGTGAATGACGGCGAAGAATCGCCGTCACTCGATGGAGTTGTGTATTAATTATTTCATCCAGCGGCCAGAAGCACCACATGGAAGTACAAGTCCGTTACTTGAAACAGGAAGACCTACTTCCTGTGAATCACAGTGTCCGCCAAAGCTCTTAAGTTCTGTGCTTAACATATAAGTAAGAACGGCTGGCTGAAGACCTGTAGTGTATGAATTAATAAGGAAAAATAATGGTTCATCAGAAAGAAGCTGTGCACAAAGCTTAACAAGCGGGTGTATGGCTTCTTCTATTTTCCAGATTTCTCCTTTAGGACCACGTCCATATGAAGGTGGATCCATGATGATTGCGTCGTAATGGTTGCCTCTTCTTATCTCTCTTTCTACAAACTTTACACAGTCATCAACTATCCAGCGGATAGGCTTGTCAATAAGTCCTGAAGACTGTGCATTTTCTTTAGCCCATGCGACTATACCCTTAGAAGCATCTACATGCGTAACATTAGCACCTGCGGCTGCACATGCAAGTGTTGCTCCACCTGTATAAGCAAACAGGTTAAGAACCTTTACAGGTTCGCTGCCACGCTTTTTCCTGGCATCAGAGATTATCTTTCCAAACCAGTCCCAGTTAGCAGCCTGCTCAGGGAATATTCCTGTGTGCTTGAAGCTGAATGGCTTTAAGTTGAATGTCAGCTCCTGTTCAAATGAAGGACTGTTGTAGTGAATCTGCCACTGCTGTGGAAGGTCAAAGAACTCCCATTCTCCGCCGCCCTTGGAACTTCTGTGGTAATGACCGTTCATATTCTTCCAGCCACGCTCTTTCTTAGGAGTGTCCCATATTACCTGTGGGTCCGGGCGTACAAGAATATACTTACCCCAGCGTTCAAGTTTTTCGCCCTTAGAGGTATCTATTACTTCATAATCTTTCCAGTTATCAGCTATAAACATAATTAAGTATCCTTTTCTATATAAAAATATGTTGCAGTTTGGTACCGCATTTGTTATTAAATAATTATATACGAAAATATTAATAACTGCAATCGTGCAAAAATGTTTTGAACAGGCATGTTTTATGTTAATATATTTCTATCGAAATCTGATTAAGGGGCGATGCATATTGAAAAATGTTAGTTTAAAGAATATACGGAAAGATATTGTATCAGGAATAATTGTTGCTCTTGTGTCAATTCCTATATCAATGGGATATGCACAGATTGCGGGACTGCCAGCGGTGTATGGTCTGTACTGCTCTATTCTGCCAGTGCTTATATATGGACTTGTGACATCTTCGCCACAGTTTGTGTTCGGAGTGGATGCAACTCCGGCTGCACTTGTCGGTGGAACACTTGCAACGCTTGGGATAGTGTCAGGCTCTGAGGAGGCGAAGGCAGTAGTTCCGTCGATAACTTTAGTTGCAGCATTGTGGCTGCTGCTTTTCTTCTTTATCAAAGCAGGGCGTATTGTCAATTACATATCGACACCTGTAATGGGTGGATTCATAAGCGGTATTGGCGTGACAATAATTCTTATGCAGGCGGCGAAGCTGTTTGGCGGTAATGCAGGAACAGGAGAGGCAATAAAGCTTCTTATGCATATAGCCGGGGAGATGAAGTCGTTTAATCTGTTGTCAGCAGTGCTTGGAGTCGGAACGGTTATTATTATTCTTATTGCGAAGAAGTTCATTCCAAAGTTTCCAATGTCAGTACTTCTTATGGTGCTTGGTGCACTTGCAACTGCAATTTTTCATATTGACAGATGCGGTGTTAAGCTTCTTCCGCATGTTGATAAGGGGCTGCCGGGATTCTCGCTTCCTGATATGTCAGTTGTGTTTAAGAATCCGTCAGAGATAATACTTCTTGGACTTTCAGTGGCAGGTGTTGTCATGGCACAGACATTGCTTGCAACTAATAATTATGCCAACAAATATGGCTATAAAGTAAGCAATAACAGAGAAATTCTGTCTTATGCTGCTGCAAATGCGGCTTCTGCTGTAATTGGCGGATGCCCTTTGAATGGAAGCGTGTCAAGAACAGGAATTGCAGACCAGTTTGGTTGTAAATCACAGGTTATGTCAATAACAGCTTCTCTGACAATGCTTCTTATAGTGCTTTTTGGTACGCCGGTGCTTGAGTATCTTCCTGTACCAATACTTACAGGAATTGTTGTTGCGGCACTGATTGGAATTACTGAATTCGGGCTTGCAGTTAAATTATGGAAAACAGACCATACGGAGTTTGCAATATTTGTAGGAGCATTTTTAGGCGTTCTGTTATTCGGAACGATATACGGAGTTGTAATCGGTGTTATTCTTTCATTCATAGCTGTTATTGTCAAAGCGGTTGAACCACCAAGAGCATTTCTCGGAGTTATACCGGGACAGGAGGGTTTCTATAGTCTTAACAGATACCGCAATGTAAAGAAGATAAAAGGTGTGGTTATATACAGATTTAACGGAGCACTTTTCTTTGCGAATATTAATACATTTGTTGATGATATAGAAAAGAATCTTGATGATAATACTAAATGGGTAATTGTAGACGCCGGAGGTGTGGGTTCTATTGATGTGACGGCAGTTGACAGGCTTATGTCTTTATATAAGGCACTTGAAAAGAAAGGAATCAGATTCTATATTACAGAGCATGAACACACACTTAATGACCAGCTAAGAGAGCTTGGTGCAGGTGAGCTAGTTGAAAAAGGTGTTGTTAGAAGAACGATTCCGCTTGCTCTAAGAGATGCAGGGCTGGACAGACCTTATCCTGTCGAGGAGGGGGAAGAAGAGCAGGCTGTTTCTGGCGAGGTACATGAGGACAACGAAAGACTTGCAGAAATTGAGTGGGCTTTTGGTGCAGATGCAGACGAATGGCTTGAGAAGATGGCAGCAGAGATGGCTGATGAGATTGGCAGTGTCAAGAAAGATGAGAAGAATGTTATTGTTGATGCTGAAAAGCATGCTGCATGGGGAAGAATCGGACTCTTTGATGAGAATGACCTGCTTGAGCGGCTTGAAATGCATTTGTTTGACGATAAAAAATATCCTAATCTTGATATTGATGATATTGAGAAAAGAATTGATGAGCGCCGTGTGGTTGTTGAGAAGAAGCTGGCACAGATTAATCCTGACGCAATCCTGATGCTTAAAGAACACAGAAAGGAAATGCTTGACAGATTAAAGCTTCACAATCCGTATGCATATGAGCATATGATGGAGCAGAAGAGGAAGCATTATGAACATCTGAAGAAGAAAGATCCGGAGCTTGCACAGAAGCTTAAGAATTTCTATAATCTTTCAGATGACGACAAATAATTGATATAACGGAGATAATTGTGAATATATTAAATGTTGAAAAGGTCAGCAAGACCTACGGAGAAAAGGAACTTTTTAATAATATAAGTCTGGGAATTAACAGTGGAGATAAGATTGGACTTATAGGGGTGAACGGAACCGGAAAGTCTACACTTTTAAAGATTATTGCAGGTGTTGAAGAACCGGATGAGGGACAGGTTGTCAAGGGCAAGGGGATTGAGCTTGCGTATCTTGCACAGACACCTCTGTATTATGAGAATGAAAATGTACTGGAATATGTTATGCGTGGAAAGCATGCGGACAGCCAGCCAAAAGCAAAAGAGATTCTTAACAAGCTTGGAATAACAAATCATGGTGCAATGATGAATATTTTATCAGGTGGTCAGAAAAAGAGAGCGGCACTTGCGAGAACTTTAGTTGAGCCGGCAAGACTTCTTATTCTTGATGAACCTACGAACCATCTTGATAATGACATGGTACTCTGGCTGGAACAGTTTATTAAGAATTTCAAGGGAGAACTTATCATGGTTACTCATGACAGGTATTTCCTTGATAATGTAACTAACAGGATTGTAGAGCTTGATAAAGTTTTCCTTTATAGCTACGATACGAATTATTCAGGCTTTCTTGAACTGAAGACCCAGCGTGAGGAGATGGAGAGGGCAACTGAGGCTAAGAGACAGAATATATTAAGGAAGGAACTCGCGTGGATAAGAAGAGGATGCCAGGCTCGTTCTACCAAGCAGCAGGCACGAATTGACAGATTCGAGGATATGAAGGAGGCTTCAAAGCAGGCGAGAGCAAGATTTGACAAGCAGCTTATGGATATGAATTCAGTCAGCAGCAGGCTTGGAAGAAAGACTGTTGAACTCCACAACATTTGCAAAAGCTTTGGAGAGAGGACAATAATTGACGATTTTACCTACATTTTTTTAAGAGATGACAGAATCGGTATTGTCGGTGATAACGGATGCGGCAAGTCTACGCTTATGAAGATTATAGCAGGCCAGCTTGAGCCGGACAGCGGCAGTGTTGAGGTTGGAGAGACTGTAAGAATTGGATATTTCATGCAGGAGAACGAACCACTTGACGACAGCCTTACTGTGCTAGAGTTCGTAAGAAGCATAGGCGAATATGTTACGACGGCAGATGGAAAGGCAACAGCGTCACAGATGTGTGAGAAGTTTCTTTTTACACCGAAGCAGCAGTGGACGCCTATAAGCAAGCTGTCAGGTGGTGAGAAGAGAAGACTTTATCTGTTGAGTGTTCTTATGAGTGCGCCAAATGTGCTTATTCTCGATGAGCCTACCAACGACCTTGATATTGAGACTCTTGAGATTCTTGAGGAGTATCTTGATGGATTTGCGGGTATTGTAATCACTGTTTCACATGACAGATATTTCCTTGACAGAGTTGTTGACAGGATATTTGCATTTGAGGCAGGAGGCCACCTTACACAGTACGAAGGCGGTTATACGGACTACAGGGATAAATGTGTTTCTTCTATATATAATGTGGGATCAAATGGAACATCTGATGCGCCAAAATCAAAGGCAGCAGGCCAGGTGAAGAAAGCATATAACAGCCATGAGAATAAGATTAAGTTCACATATATGGAGCAGAAGGAATATGAGACTATAGATGATGATATAGAGGAGCTTGAAACTAAAGTTTCAGAACTTGATGACGAGATTGCAAAGAATGCAACTTCTTATTCTAAGCTTGCAGAACTTACTAAGGAAAAGGAAGATGTGGAAAGGCAGCTTGAAGAAAAGATGGAGCGATGGGAATATCTTAATGATCTTGCAGAAAAAATAGAGAAACAGAAACAGTAGTAAATATTAACAAAACAAGTGACATCAGAACAGATTATTTGGTTGAGCAAATCATATATTCATGGTATGATGATATATGATTTACTATATTAATCATATGAGGGAGGAAAAATTATGTTTTGTCCAAATTGCGGAACAAAGAACGAGGACGATGCACTATTCTGTGGAAACTGTGGAACACGTCTAGTGATAGATGTGCCTCAGGAGACACCGGTGCAGGAAAGTGTGGAAGAAGAGCCAGAGGTAACACCGGTACAGGAGAATTTGCCAGCAGGGTCGGAGGAAACACCAGTACAGGAGAGTGTGAAAGCAGAGCCGGAAGTAACACCAGTACAGCAAAGTGTTCCAGTTCAGCCACAGCAGGCTTTTGGTCAACAGCTTGTACAGCCTACACAGTTTACAGGTCAGAATTCTGGTCAGCAGCCTGCCAATAATAAGCCTGCCAGATTCCCTAAGGGTATAATTGCAATTGTAGCTGCGGGAGTTGCTGTGATAGCTGCCATAATTATATTTGTATGTGTGGGAAAGAATGTGACAGATTATAAGAAAACTGCCAAGCAGTATGTTAAGGCGGTTGCAGAGTGCGAATGGAATGATGCGTATAGTCTTATTAATCTACCAGATGGGGAGTTCCTTACTAAGGAAGCATTTATTAATGTTCATGCAGATGCGACTGGTGAGAAAGTTGAAAAGATGGCAGCAGATGACATTGTCTCAACATATAGCAAGATGCCTGGTAACAAGGCTGTTAAGGTCGGATATATAACAGATTCGGGAATGCAGTATAATGATGTGTATCTAACAGTAGCCAATAAGCACTATATGCTTTTCTTTAAGAAGTATAAAGTCAGCGCTGAGAATCTTGTAGTAAAGGATGTTACAATAAAGGTTCCAAAGGGACTTACGTTATATATTAATGATGTTATTGTTGGCGATGGATATAAGTCGGATGCATCTAAGAATGGAAACGGCTCTTCTGATGAATATGTTATACCATATCTGTTCAATGGAAAGAATAATATTAAGGTGACTGGAGAATTTATAGAGGACTACACAACACAGTTTTATGCAGCACATGATGAAGATACATTTACTGTTGGAACATACAATGCAAAATATGTTAATTCGAAGCTTGAAGAACTTAAGACACAGGCAAGAACAGATGTGGATGCAATAATTAACGCTGTACAGGCAAAGAAAGATTATTCAGCTATAGCCGACAGGGTGTGTAAAGAAGAAAAGAAGAACATAGAGTCAGCTTATAAGAATATTTACGACAGCTACAATGACAAATACAAAACTGTATCCAATTTGAAGATTTCTAAATTCACAGCTTCTATCGCGGATACATCTTTCAGGGTGGATTCAGATGATGGATGCCCGGTGATTAAAGTTTCAATTAAACTAGGATATACATACAAGATACAGTACTCAGGAAGTGATAAAGCTAACGACAAGAATAATAACAATAATTCAGCTTACATATATTATAAATATGAAGATGGTAAGTGGAAGATTAATTCTATGTATCTTGGATTTGGATTTTATTAAAATACTGTTTTGACCGGGACTTATGTTCCGGTCAAATTTGTTTTGTATTGTACTAAAAAAAATACAATTTTTTCTGTTGATTTTATATAGAGAGTAGTGTATATTAATACTTGCTGTGACATTGATAGCTGTGAAGCGTGAGGTTGCTGCTTTAATAAAGCAGGTTTTCCGTGGAGCGAATGTCAATGCTGGAGATAATCTCCGGCGAAGAAACTGGCGACAAGTCACTGTACCAAAATCATCTGCAATCCGCAGAAATGACGCGCGTGGGTCGAATTATGAATGAGACTATATGATACGCGTGGGAGTGTGTACAGTCACCGCTTGTCGTACTTAAACAATAAAGTGCGAAGGAGGCGACTTTTTTTATGGCAAATCAGGTAATCAGAATTACTCTGAAGGCTTACGATCATCAGTTGATTGATCAGTCAGCTAAGAAAATCATCGAAACTGCTAAGAAGACAGGAGCACAGGTGAGTGGTCCGGTACCTCTTCCAACAAAGAAGGAAGTTGTTACTATTCTTAGAGCTGTTCACAAGTACAAGGATTCAAGAGAGCAGTTCGAGCAGAGAACTCATAAGAGACTTATCGATGTATTATCACCATCTCAGAAGACTGTAGATGCATTATCTAAGTTAGAGATGCCAGCTGGTGTATTCATCAACCTTAAGGTAATGAACTAATCATTATCTGGAATTTTTCATTATTAAAGCAATAATCCTAAGGGTTTAATATAGAAGTAACAAGCAGTGGTGCGGGTTCCACTTATATTAGCTGTTCTAGGATGACAGGATGCGCTGTG
>ERZ1026960.779-NODE-779-length-12319-cov-8.559850_pt1 | contig 12319 bp, 7 predicted proteins | sample MGYA00519458_ERZ1026960 | MGnify/ENA primary metagenome ERZ1026960 (study PRJEB26926, sample SAMN06164516) | human gut metagenome | biome: ENVO:00009003; feature: ENVO:2100002; material: ENVO:00002003 | host: Homo sapiens | place: USA | collected 2012 ...
GATGAGCGCTAGTCTCGTGGGCTCGGAGATGTGTATAAGAGACAGCTCTTTGGCGCGCTCGCACCAGTCGCGCATCCACTGGCCGTCGCCCCAGCCGTAGGAGCCGAACAGAGCCACCTTCTTGCCGTTCAGAGAGCCTTCGAGGCCCGCGAACATCGGCTCGAACTCGCTCTCCTCCAGCTGCTCAGCGCCCATGGCCGGGCAGCCGAAGGCCACCACGTCATACTCGCCCAGCTTTGCTGCGTCCATCTCGGCGCAGGGGACGATGGCGGCGGCAGCGCCTGCACCCTCCGCGATGCAGTTTGCCATGGTCTCGGTGTTGCCGGTCGCGCTCCAGAATACGATTGCTACTTTGCTCATAATGTTCAGCCTCACTTTTGATTTATTGGGTTAGCTGCTTCTAACTTTTTGCTCCATAAAAATGCGTCGGAAGCAGGCTCAGACGCATCTCTTTAGTTAGGTTTCTCTAACCGTCCATAGGATACCACAGCGCCGCTGCTTTGTCAAGCGGTCGCAGAGGCTAACTTTTCCAGAAGTTTTACCCCGCTCTCACCAGCCGGAACGCCACCGTCAGCACCCCCAGGATGACCGGCTGATGGAGCAGATAGAGCACCAGCGAGTGACGGCCCATCCAGCCCAGCGGTGGGCAGACCGACCTGCGCAGCGGCGCGAGGCGTCCGCGGCCCACGAGGTGGTGGAGGAAGTACCCCGCCCAGAACAGAAACAGCCAGGGCAGCAGCGGGAAATAGTCGGTGGAGAAAAAGCTCTTCGGCATGAAGCCGAAGTAGGCCGTGGTGTAGCTGGCGTAGAGGGCCTGCGGCAGGGCCAGACGCCCGCCCGGCAGGTTCCAGAAGCCGTTCATCGTGGGGTAGGTCACCCAGAACAGCAGGGCGCTGACGGCCACGCCCACGGCGGGCGGGACGCGGCGCAGCAGCGGGTCCAGCGCGGCGGTGAGGAGCATGGACGAGCCCAGCAGAGTCAGCACCCCGAACCACACCACGTCCTCGGGCAGGAAGAGCAGGGTGACGGCTGTGACCAGCGCCCCTGCCCCGAAGACGACGGCTCCCCGCCGGAACGGATGATGCCCCAGCGGCAGGCAGAAGCCCGAAAGCAGGATGAAGACCCAGCAGATGCTCTGCTGCCACACAAAGCCCGGGCGTCCGGTGTACCACTTCTGGGCCACGCCGAAGAGGAACACCACGTCCCACATCCCGTGGTAGAGCATCATGCTGATGAGGTCGAGTCCCCGCAGCTCGTCCAGAAGACGATAGCGGGCGGCAGTTTGCAGTTCCATAGAGTCCTCCTTCCCTCTTACTGATAGGACTGGGGAAATTATAGCACAAAAAGACCTCCCTGCAAAGACAGGGAGGCCGCAGTGCTCCAAAACTTACTTCTCGTCGCGGGGCAGCAGGCAGTTGAGCAGGATGGCCACGAAGGCAGCAGGCACGATGCCGCTCTCACCGCAGATGAGCTGGACGAACTGGGGGGTGTTGGCAAGGATCTTGGCGTTTGCACCCATGCCGTAGCCCACGCCCAGCGCCACAGAGACGATGGTCAGGGTGCGGGGAGTCATCTTCTCCTTGGTGATGAGCTGGATGCCCGACACCACGATGGAGGAGAACATCATGACGGCAGCGCCGCCCAGAACGGCCTGCGGCATGATGGAGATGAGTGCGCCCAGCTTGGGGATGAGGCCGCAGAGCATCAGGAAGATAGCGCCGGTGGCCAGTGCGCCCCGGTTGACCACCTTGGTCATGGCCACGAGGCCCACGTTCTGGCTGAAGGAGGTGTTGGGCAGGACGCCGAAGCAGGCAGCGACGGTAGAGCCGAGGCCGTCGCAGATGATGCCGCCGCTCAGCTCCTTATCGGTGGCCTCGCGGCTCATGCCGCCCTCCATGACGCCGGAGATGTCGCCCACCGTCTCCACGGCGGTGACGATGAACATGATCATGACGGGCAGGATGGCGCGGAGGTCGAAGACGATCTTGACCGGCACCAGCTTCGGGATGGCGAACCAGCTGGCCTCAGCGACCTTGTTCCAGTTCAGCACCCATGCTTTGGTAAACTCCACGCCGTCAGCGGTGACGCCGGTGGTGGGCAGGACGAAGCCCATGACGATGGCTGCCAGATAGCCCGCGATGATGCCCACGAGGATGGAGGAAGAGCTGAGGAAGCCCTTGGTCCAGTGCTTGAAGAAGAGGATGACCACCAGCACGAAGACGGCCAGCAGCAGGTTTTCCACCGAGCCGAAGTCCTTGGCTGCGTTGCCGCCGCCGAAGGAGTTGACGCCCACGGAGATGAGGGACAGGCCGATGGACAGCACGACCGTGCCGGTGACCACCGGCGGGAACAGCTTGCGCAGGGGCTTCAGAAAGACGCCCAGCACGCTCTCGAACAGGCCGCCCAGAATGGATGCGCCCATCATGGCGCCGTAGGCCGTGACGTCGCCGCCCATGGTGGCAGCCACGCTGTTGAACACGCCCAGGAAGCCCGAGCTGGTACCCATGATGATCGGCACTTTGCCGCCCACAGGGCCGAGGCCGTACAGCTGCACCAGCGTGACGATGCCCGCCACGAACATGGCGTTCTGCAGCAGGCTCACCTGCAGGTCTGCGAACTCACCGCCCGCGAGGCCGCAGGCGCTGGTGATGATGAGCAGCGGGGTGAGGTTGCCCACGAACATGGCGAACACGTGCTGCAATCCCAGCGGGACAGCGTGGCGCAGCGGCATTTTCGCCTCAAACTCGTATGCCGAATTTTCCAGTTCAGCGCTTTTTATCATATTCCTGGCTCCTTTACTTCACTTCAGGTTTTTGTAACAAGCATAGAAAATTATAGCAGACCGGAACCGGGAACGGTAGGGCTTTTTCGAGTTTTTATTCATATTTTCGTCATAAGTCGTACTTATGGGGGTTGCCCTCTCAGTCTCACTTCGTTCGACAAGGCTGGGTTACGGCATCGCTTCCTGTATCTTTTTGTCGAAGTTTATGGTATACTTATTTTGCACCCGGTGCCCGCGCATTGACACCTTTGTTGTATCTATAATTTTGTGTTACAATAGCTATAAGCTGAAATCAAGAGGAAAGAGGCAAATCAAATGAAAATTACAGAAAAATGCAAAGTTATTGTGGCAGGCAGCCTTGTGGCCGCTCTGATGGCAGGTACTGCATTGCCTGCGCTGGCCGCCAGCCCCGCCGGGGACGTTCCTTTTGCGGTGCTCGCGCAGCAGAATAGTGCTGTGACCCCGGAGCAGGTAGAAGCGCTGATCAGCCAGATCGGTACTGTCACGCGCAGCAGACGCGCGGCAATCGTGGCCGCTTTGGATGCCTATAACCAGTTGGATGATGCAGGAAAAGCTGCTGTCACCAATTTTGGTGTGCTGGCAGAAGCACAGCAGATTCTTGGTATTCAGGATGCACTTGCAAAGTGCAACGTCAACTACGATGCAGTAGAAGACTGCTGGGCGATTACAACCCCGCATGATGACAGCATCGATAAGCGCAAGACGTGTGGCATTGGCCCCAACCTTTATATCTGGGACAAGGGGAACACTATTGTTTTCTGGGAAGATTTTACTTACATGGGCTCTTCCGAGCTGGATATCGATGACATCATTCTGCGCGGTGGAGATTATAAGTACACTTACATTTGCGATTATGATAACTCCGATTATGGATACGACAAAGAGCTTGGTAAATGGTTTGCATGGGCCATCTTTGAAATGGAAGACAGTGAAGTCGAATGGTTGCGAAACCTTTTGAGTGCCGATACCGTTATCATGCGTTTCGAGGGAACGGATTATAGCAAGTTTGATTACACATGGACGGGGCAGGACCGGCAGGCAATCGCCGATATTATTGACCTCTATGATCTTCTGAAAGCAGTTACACCGGAAGTGCGTGAAAAAGCACTGCGTAACTAATACGTTCGGCCTAGGGAATAGAAGCTTGGAAGAAAAAGTCTCTTCATGCCAGTGAACAGGAGCGTTCCCGATGTGGCGCAGAAGAGAAAAGACTGGAACGGCCTTATATGATGAAAGCGGATGCAATATGGATATGACAAGAAGGAGCCCGGGTTGCGGCTCCCAGCGTCTGCTTCGCTGCCGCTCGCATCCTGCTGGCCGCGGCCCCAACAGCTCCTCCCTGTTTCCGCCACTGGCGGCGGTCGTCGCCGTTGCAAGTGGCTTGACCGGTACGACGATGACCGTAAGCCCAACTAAATGAAAAGCCCCCTTGGAGGTAGCGACTCCGAGGGGGTTTTTCCTTTTTGGGGTGACAATCTTGACCCTTGACATTCCTGACTTTAGGATACCCGACCCCCCGCAAAAGTCAAGCGCTGTGCAGAAAGTTTACAACTTCGCTCACACCCCCGGCACCAGCAGTCTCCGCGCCTCGTCGAGGCGGGCGGTGCCGTCGGGGAGGTCGTTGGCGGCCAGCATCTGGCCGGGCGAGACGTGGTAGCGCCGGGCGATGGCGAACAGCTCCTCCCCCGGCTGGGCGTAGCAGATGCGGAGCGACACCTCCGGGTCGGCGGGGGCGAGGGGGTCGCCCAGCTCCACCGCCCCCACGAGAGAGGCCGTCTGCCGCGCCAGCACCGCGCCCTCGGCCCGGACGGTGAGGGACACATCCAGCGCGCCGCCTGCGCTGGCGCATTGCAGGTCCTGAACGCTCAGCCAGCACTCGGGGTAGGCGTCGGTGTCGGGCGGGAGGTCGGCGGGGAGAGGCAGGGCGTAGTCCAGCGCCTTTTCGTAGCACTCCATCTCCCCGAGGGTGTTTTCCGCAAAGGCCGACACCACGGCCCGGGCCGTCAGGACGGCTCTCCCCTCCTGCCGCGTCAGGCTCACCGGCCCGAAGGACGCGAAGCAGGCTAAAATATGCGCTCCTGCGTCGGGCAGAGGGCCGGAGCCCCGCAGCACCGTCGTCTCGTCCAGCGCGCAGAGCAGCGATTCGGTGGCGAGAGTCTGGGGCGTGAGGGTCGTCTCGAAGCGGGTGGAGAAGGCGTCGGCCACGCACTGGAGCTGGTAGGGACGCCAGCCGCTCAGCCGCAGCATCGCCGTGGCCGTGAGGGTGGTGGAGGCAGAGCCGTCCTCGCCGGTCTCCCCTTCCGCCGCCGCAAAGCCCACCGGCTCCAGCACGCAGAGGCAGCGGCAGTCCTCGCTGAGGCCCTCTGCATCCAGTATCTGGTTGAAGGGCAGGTCGGCGGTCTGGCTGCGGAGGGCGGCGTCCCCCTCGGCCCGCCATGCGCAGAGGGCGTGCAGCACTCCCTTCGCCACGGCCTTGCCCTGCATCCGCTTCAGCTCTTTCACCTCGGCGGTGCCGGTGATGTCGAGGATGGCGGCAGGGGGCTTCGGGAAGGTCAGCGCCCCCTCGATGGTCACGAGCTTTTCGAGGGTGGCGGCCCGCCGCACCCCTGCCAGCGTGACCGGCTTCTGCTCGATGCCGCCCTCGCTGAGGGCCGTGATGACCTCGGTGGACAGCTGGGCGTGGACGCTCACCACCAGCCCGTAGGCCCCCCGCACCTCGATGCGGCGGGGGTTGACGGCCCGGCAGTTGAGGTATTCGGTCTGGCCCTCGACGCAGGCTGTCCACGCCGTGGCTGCAAAGCTGGGCAGCTCGAGGGCCTTGGTGAAGGGCAGCTTCTGCTCGGTCTGGCACAGCCCCGTCCCCTCTTCGCCCTGATAATACACGGTACAGCGCAAATATCCTTCCAGTGTCAGCCGCCCGGGGGCCAGCTGCTTTTGCAGCACCACCGGCTTTGCGAAGCACTTGACGATGCGCTGCACCGGCGGCAGATAGTCCGAGATCAGTAGTTCGGTCTCGAGGGGCAGCTCCGCCTTGGCGGTGCAGTCCGCACCCGCCGCAGGCAGAACGTCCCGGAACACTTTCAGCTCCATGGTGATGCTCCTTTCCTGTCCTTGCTCTGATGAGAGTGTATGCGGGGTGGGAAGGGAGCAGAACAAAAATCCCCCACGGAGGTCGCAACTCCTTGGGGGATTTTCATTACGGCAGATTCGTTTATTTCTGTATCTTTTGTCGAAAATCTATGTTATAATTGGTTTGCGGCCTTGCCCGCCCATTTTATTAAAGGAGCCCGGGTTGCGGCACCCAGCGTCTGCTTCGCTGCCGCTCGCATCCTGCTGGCCGCGGCCCCAACAGCTCCTCCCTGTTTCCGCCACTGGCGGCGGTCGTCGCCGTTGCAAGTGGCTTGACGGATTGTCTACGGGCCGTAAGCACTAAATAAGGAAACCCCCTTTCGGAGCGGCAACTCCGTGAGGGGGTTTTCTTTTGCTTTGGCGAGCACCATGAGTACTCTTATCTCTTATGCTTTTATTATATGCCATTCCCCGCAAAAGTCAAGCGTTGCACAGAAAGTTTACAAGCGCATCATCGGGCCCGGACAACGACCACCAAGCAGTATTCCCGGCCCGCGACGGTCTTATGGCAGACGCCGACACGCAGCTTGGTGTTAGCCCCGGGCGACACACCTTTATCGTAGACCCCGACCGACGGCACACCGCTGGAGAACTTCTCTGCCTGCTCACGGGCGCTCATCCCGGTGGAGTCGAAGGCAATAAAGCTCACGTAATTGCTCTGCTCGTAGGCTTTCAGGCTGTCTTTCAGGAAGCCTTTCAGCTTCTGACCGGCGTCTATGGGGAAGTCGCTCTTCAGGTAGATGATGTTCCCCTCCCTGTCCTTCTGGAACCAGTCCGGGGTGAACGCGGGCCGGATGGTGCGGGTCAGCGCGGGGACGCTGTAAGAGACTTCGACGTTTTGGGAGTTTCCCTTGAAGATGTCGGCGACGGCCTCCGCGACGAGCCTGTCCTCTCCGTTTCCGCCGCCGGAACAGCCGGTGAGCAGGGCCAGCATCAGCACGCCCGCAAGGGCGAGGGCAAGGAGCTTTTTCAGTTTCATGGTCGTATCCTCCGTTCACTGTGGTGTTTTTGACACTTCCATTATAACCCGTCTCCCGCCGCAGCTGCAACGGCCATTCGCGCAGGTTTTGGGGCGATTCACGCAGGTTTCGGGAAATATGGCTGCTCTGAGAGGGGCGGGGTATCTGATACAGTGGCATTATTATCGCGATGACTCGCCAAAAATTTCAGTGTATCAGGTGATACAGAGCGTCCATATTGATACAGTGCGTCAGTGTATCAGTAAAGTCATTGTATCAAGTTGATACAGAGGGAAAATAAAGCGTATGTATGCTATATATTTATCACTGTATCAGATGTTCCACCGCAGTGATCAAGGCGTGTGAACCAACTGCGTGTTCCATCTTTCTGACTCAACTGATACTTTGTTATCTCTTTTGTCTTCACAAGATTCGCATACGCCCGCTTATAGGTCGGCTCGCTGCACCCCATCTCCTTCATCACCTCTGCCCGGAGCTGGGTGCTGGGCATACTCCCCAGCTTGCTCTCGGCCAGCACGTTGAGGATGGCCTGCGCGGTATCCTCTTTCGTCTGGGCGGTGCGGACGCGGCGCTCCTCCACGAAGTCGGCGTCCTTCTTGTCGGTGCGGCTGTCAAAGACGGCCACCGCCGTCGTGACGCCCTCCACCTGCGCCTGCTCGATGTGGAGCAGGGCCGTCCGGGCCGGGGCGGAGTAGCTGCTCTTCTCGTGGCTGAGGTAGAGCTTTTCGCTGTTCTTGTCGCGGCCCATCATGAGGACGCTGCGGGCGATGTCCCAGATGTCGGAGCTGTCGGCCAGACGGGCGCGGCCCGAGACGTTGGCGCGCTTGTTGGTGTGCATCGAGATGAGGGCCGCGCAGCCGTGCTTGGCGCAGAGGGCTTTGAGGGGCAGCAGGGCGCTGCGCATCTGGTTGCGGCTGGCCATCTCCACCCCCGCAGGCAGAAAGCTCTGCAGCGGGTCGATGATGACGAGGGCGGGCGCGGCCTTCCCCACGTACTTTGCAAAGCTCGTGTCCGGGATGCAGAGCGGGCTGCCGGTGCGGGCAAAGTAGGCGTCGCTGGTGACCACCATCACCCGGCTCATGTCGGCCCCTGCCGCCGTCAGGCGGGCTTTGAGCACCTTGCCGGGGTCGTCCTCGCCGGAAAAAAGGAGGACGCTGCCGGTCTTCTCCGGCGGCTGGGGGAAGAAGCCGGAGGTCCGGCCCGCCGTGACATACGCAATGAGCTGGGCCTGCCAGATGCCCTTGCCGGTGCCGCCGTCGGCACCCAGAAGTGACACCTCCCCCATGGGCAGCAGCCCATCCACCAGCCAGCTCACGTTCTGGATGGGGACGTTCTCGAGGCAGTCGGGGGTGAAGTTGAAGGGCGCGGCGCGGCGGCGGTCCCGGAAGCGCGCCCGGGCCGCGTCGGCCTTTTCCCGGTAGGCGGCGTAGTCCTCGGCGATGCGGCTCTGGAACTCCTCCCGGCCCACCGCTTCCAGCTCGCTCTTGCCGTCGGCCAGCCAGCGCTCCATTCGGAAGGTCAGGCCCTGCCAGAAGCCCAGCTCCTTCGCCCTCGCCTCCACCAGCTCGGAGCGGCTGAGGACGTCCTCGGGGCGGTTCTGCCCGGCGAACCAGTAGGTCAGCCGGGAGAACAGCTCCTCTTCGGTGCGCACCGTGCCGAGGTAGGCCACGAAGTCGTCGTAGCTGCCCGGGGTGCGGTCGGTCATGTTTTTCTGCATAAAAACTCCTTTCATAGGTTGTTTTGTTGCTTTCATTATAATCACGAAAGGTTGTACAGTCAACGCAAGCTTTCTGCGTATTTCTGCGCAGAAAAAGAGAAAACCCCCTCGGGGCGGCTGCTCCGAAGGGGGTAAAATTTAACCATGGCAGATGGAAAGCAGGAAGCGATACGTAGAGCCGTCCGCGCGGGTTTGGGGCTGAGGCTGAAAAAGGCTCTCCCTTTGGGAGAGGCTTTGGCATTCCGCATCGTTTCCTGTATCTTTTTGCCGAAGTTTATGATATACTTGTTTTGCGGTTCATCCCCGCTATCTTACGGGAGAGGGGGTGAAAGGTTTGAATCATTTACTCACAATTTTGGAGTCTGTCGTGGCAAATGTAATTTCTCATTACATCTGCAAGTGGCTTGGCAAACTCGACAAGAACCGTAAGCCCGACTAAAGGAAAGCCCCCGGGGAGTTGCCGCTCCTTGGGGGCTTTTCTTTCCGAGGGTGAAAAAGTTTGGAACATACTCACAATTCCATCTTTAGTATATGCCATTCCCCGCAAAAGTCAAGCGTTGCACAGAAAGTTTACAGAAACTGCCGCACGGCGGCTTTCCATTTCTTTCAGTCCTGCGTTTCTTTCCGGATGCCGAACAGCCTCCGGAGCAAGCCTCTCAGGCACTTGGGGCTTTTGAGAACGACCACCTGCATAGAGCCGACCACCTTTCGTCGCTTGATACGCCATTATAGGCGTCCCGCGCCCGGAATGTTCCGGTTCAGCTCAGGATCGGCCCGTCCGGCACCGTCTCCACCACCACCAGCGCGCCCTTTTGGGTGGAGATGGTGATGCAGTCGGAGCCATCGGCATACTCGTTGCTGACGCCGAGGGGGTAGCCTGCGGTGAGGACGGCGTCGGTCAGCTCGTAGAAGGAACCCCGCTCCCAGACTCCCTCTGCCCTGCCCTCCATCGGGAAGACCGAGAGGTAGAAATACCCGTCCTTCGGGTAGCGGCGGGTCTCGCCGGGCATCACGAAGGTGATGCGGCTGCGCTCGTCCAGAAGTGTGGCGCGGACGCCCCGCTGTTCGAGGCCGAGGCCGGTGCAGAGGTTGGCCAGCGTATGCTCGAGGCGTCTGCCGCCCAGTACACCCAGCAGCAGCGCCTCGTCGAAGCCCTTCTCGGAGGCCAGCTTTGCCGCGTACTCGGTGTCGGTGTCGTCCTTGACGTGGGGCAGGATGATGGTGTCGTCGCCCTCCTGCGCCGGGCAGGGCGCGGTGTCGAAGTCGCCCACGATGATGTCGGGGCGGCAGTGGAGCGGCGCACAGTTGCGGTAGCCCGCGTCGCAGGCAATGATGGTGTCGCCGGGCCGCAGGGCCGACGCCAGCGAGGCGCTGACCGGGCAGGCGGAAATGATAACACAGCGGGACATGGGATTCCTTCTTTCTGGGAAGTATGATAACACAGCGTCTTTTTCTGTATCTTTTTGCCGAAGTTTATGATATACTGGTTCTGCGGTTCATCCCGCCCATCTTATTAAAGGAGCCCGGGTTGCGGCTCCCAGCGTCTGCTTCGGCCCTTGGTGCGGGCCTCGCATCCTGCTGGCCGCGGCCCGAGCTTCGCCTCCCTGTTTCCGCCGCTGGCGGCGGTCGGCTCAGCTCCCACGTGATACTCCCAGAACCACCCCCATCTCCCCCAGCAGCATCATGAGGCTGGTGCCGCCGGAGGAGAAAAAGGGCAGCGAGATGCCGGTGTTGGGGATGGTGTTGGTCACGACAGCCACGTTCAGCACCGCCTGCAGGGCCACCTGCACCACGAATCCCACCACCAGCAGCGCCCCGAACCGGTCGGGCGCGTGGGCTGCGATGGTGATGCCCCGGCAGAGCAGCAGCACGAACAGCCCCACCACTGCGCAGGCCCCCACGAAGCCCAGTTCCTCGCAGACGATGGAGAAAATGAAGTCGTTCTGAGGCTCGGGAACGAAAAGATGCTTCTGGCGGCTTTCCCCCAGACCGAGGCCGGTGGCCCCGCCGGAGCCGATGGCATAGAGGCTCTGGATGGTCTGGTGGCCATCGCCCAGTGGGTCGGCGAAGGGATCGAGCCAGGAGCGGAGCCGGTCGGCGGCGTAGGGGACGAGGTCGGGCATGACGGCCACCGCCGCACCAATGGCCCCGACGCCTCCCGCGCCCGCCAGCAAAAACCACCGCAGCCCCGTACCACCCACGAACATCAGCACCGCGCCGATGCCAAGGATGAGGACGGTGCCGGACAGGTGCGGCTCCAGCAGCATCAGGGCCGCCACCACCCCCAGCACCAGCGCAAAGGGCAGGACACCCACGCTGAAATCCTTCATCCGGTCGTGGTTCAGTGCGATGATGTGGGAAAACACCAGTACCACCGCAAACTTTGCGATCTCGCTGGGCTGCAGGGTGCCAAACCCCGGGATGACCAGCCACCGCTTGCATCCGTTGTACTCGGGCATGAAGAGCACCGCCGCCAGCAATATCAGTGACAGCCCCAGCAGCGGCCACGCCAGCTTATGGAAGATATGGTAATCTACCCGGCTGGCCAGCCACATCCCGCAGAGCCCCAGCGCCGCGTAGAGCAGCTGAGGCCGCAGATAGGCCCAGGCGTCGCCCCGCCGGTAGAGCGCCACGGCGCTGGACGCGCTGGCCAGCATCACCAGCCCGAAGCCCACCAGCGTGAGCACAAGTATCAGAAACGGCAGGTCCATGCCGGGCAGCGGACGCAGGATCCTCTTCTTCATCCTCTCCCCCCTTCCCTTTAGTGTACGCACCGGGGCGGACGGCTAGTCACGGGGTCTCGCGCATATGATTGCAGGAAGGGAGGTGCTGTCTCATGTCCGAATCGCCAAAACCCGCCGACGCCCTGCGCACCTTGCCGGAACGGGCGTTCCGCGTCCGGGCAAGGCTGGTGGCGGGGGTGTTCTGTCTGGTCTGCTGCGGTCTGGCGGTGCGGCTTTTATTTTTGCAGGTGCTGGGCGGCGGCTGGTACACCGACCGCGCCCTGGGCCAGCAGCTGCGGGACACCGTCGTCCCCGCCGACCGGGGCCGCATTTATAGCGCCGACGGCGTCCTTCTGGCGGCCAACAGCAGCTGCTGGACCCTCCGGGCCTCGCCCCGGGAGATGCCGGAAGATAAACTCGCCCTCGCGGCCAAGGGGCTGGCGGAGATCCTGGAGCTGGACGAAGGGAAGCTTCTCGAGAAATTCAGCGACCGTCACTCCAACGACTGCCTCCTGCGCTACCGGGTAGACCGGGCCATGGCCGACGCCGTGCGGGACTTCTGCGAGGCAAACGGCATCACCGGCATCCGTATCGATCAGGACTCGAAGCGCTGGTACCCGCAGGGGGAGTTTCTGGCCTCGGTGCTGGGGTTCACCAATGTGGACAACGCGGGCGTCTCGGGCCTCGAACTGAAGTATGACGACCTGCTCACCGGCGAAAACGGCGTCGTCCTCACGGCGGTGAACGCCTGGGGCTACACCCTCGAGCAGAGCTATGAGACCGAGCGTTTCCCCACCGAGGGGGACGGCCTGCGGCTCACCATCGACGCCAGCATCCAGCACTACCTCGAGAACGCGCTGGGCTACGCGGTAAAGGAACACCACGTCGCAGCCCGTGCCGTGGGCATCGTCATGGACGTGAACACCGGGGCCGTGCTGGCCATGTCCACCACCCCGGCCTACGACCC
>ERZ1026960.784-NODE-784-length-12247-cov-4.190617_pt1 | contig 12247 bp, 3 predicted proteins | sample MGYA00519458_ERZ1026960 | MGnify/ENA primary metagenome ERZ1026960 (study PRJEB26926, sample SAMN06164516) | human gut metagenome | biome: ENVO:00009003; feature: ENVO:2100002; material: ENVO:00002003 | host: Homo sapiens | place: USA | collected 2012 ...
GAGATGAGCGCTAGTCTCGTGGGCTCGGAGATGTGTATAAGAGACAGGTATCCGTCTTTGACGTGTCGCAGACTTCTGGAAAGCCCTTGCCCCAGCTTGCCGCCGATCTGAGCGGCAATGTGCAGCAGTATGAGGTTTTCATGGAGGCGCTGCGCCGTGCTTCTCCCGTTCCGATGGAGATAAAGCCCGTTGCGCGGGATACGGACGGCTTTTTCAGCATTAAGGCGCAGAGCATCACCATCCGCGCCGGTATGAGTGAGGTGCAGACGGTATGCGCCGCCGTCCATGAGATTGCCCACGCCAAGCTCCACGACTACGAACACATGACGGAGCTTGCGGACGATGGTGAGACGATCCTTGTCCCCGGTGAAAAGAGCCGCAACACCGAGGAGGTCGAGGCCGAAAGCATCTCCTATGCGGTCTGCCAGTATTACGGCATTGAAACGGGCGAAAACAGCTTCGGCTATATCGCCACATGGTCAAAGGGCAAGGAGTTGAAAGAGCTTCGCGCCAGTCTGGAAACCATCAACAAGACTGCCTCCGAGCTGATTACGGACATTGACCGGCACTTTGCGGAGATTTGCAAGGAGCGCGGCATCGACCGGGAGGATTTGGCCGCTGCGGAACAGCCAAGTGTGGAAGCGCAAGAGGTGGAAAAGCTCTACATGGTGGACAACGACAAATACATTCACGTTCAGCGCAGCGACACGGGCATTGATTACACCATCTATGATGCCGGTTCCGCAAAAGTGCTGGATGGCGGCGTACTCGACGGCACCGAACAGCAACTGTCCACAGCGGCGCTTGAGGTTTGCAAACTCCACAACATCGGCGAAGCCGCACCGATCCGCCTTGCGCCGCTGGAGCTGTTGAAAGACTTGCGGGAGGCAAACGAGCTGCCCCTCGATGCCGCCGAACAGATCACCGGCGCAGTCGCTGTTCCCACCGATGCGGCAGATACCATGCTCCCGGAGCTGGAACAGGCCGTCCCGATGCCTGACCCCACGCTGACGGTGGACGATATGCGCAGCTATGGGTATCTGGATAGCGATATGCTCCCACTTTCCAAGGATCGGGCGGTGGAGCTGCTGGAGCATGACATCACGGTTTATATGCTCTATCCCGACAACGCCGAGGAAATGGTCTTTGAAGCCGAGGACATCATCAAGCACGACGGAATGTTCGGTGTCACAAGACCGGATTGGGATGCGGTCAAAGGCCATATCCCACCCCGCGATGTGGAGCAGCGTTTTTTGAACAGTCCCACCGATTCTATGGCGATCTACCAACTGCGCCGGGATGCGCCGGTGGAGCTGCGTTTTGCCAACCTCGGCAGTCTGGCCGCGCCGCCTGACCCGGCCAACTATGAAGCCGTCTATACCCGTGAGGTGTACCCGGACGATGATACCGGCAGAATCCTTGAAAACTTCTACTACATTTTCAACGACGAGCGCCCCGGCGATTTTGTGGGACACAGCCTCTCCGTCAGCGACATCGTTGCGCTGAAACAGAACGGCAAGGTATCCTATCACTACTGTGACAGCATGGGATTTCAGGAGCTGCCCGCTTTTCAGAAGCCGGAGAATTACCTGAAAGCCGCCGAAATGTCGATGGAGGACGATTACGGCATGATCGACGGCATTATCAATAACGGCTCCAAACAGCCCACCGTTGCCAATCTTGAGGCACAGGTCAAGGCCGGTATGTCCATCTCCCTGATGGATTTGGCGGCGGCTGCCCACCGGGAACGGGATGCCGGTGAACGCAAGCCCTCCGTGCTGGAGCAGCTCAAGAACCAGCCTGTTCAGGAACGTCCACACAAAACAGCGCCGAAAAAGAGCGCGGAAAAGGAGCTTTGATATGAACATCACATTTGAAGAACGGCAGCTTATGAGCCTCTACAACACCGGCACCCGCACGGGCTTGATCGCGGCGCTGGAGGAAATGCGCGGCTACCTCGCTGCGGATGAAACGGAGCTGCGGGAGCTGACGGACAGCGCCATCGCAAAGCTGCGCAGGATGAGCGACGCGGAATATGACGCGCTTGACCTGTTCCCCGATTTTGAAAAGGAGGATATGGATGCCGAGTAAAGTACAGCTCTATGCGCAGATGGCAGACCGCACGGCGGAGCAGATCACGGGAAGCTACCAGAAGTGGACGGCATTTCTGACCACCGCCGCAAGGCTGTATAAGTACCCCTACAACGAGCAGCTCATGATTTTCGCCCAGCGCCCGGAAGCCACGGCCTGCGCGGAATACGACCTCTGGAATAAGCAGATGCGCCGCTATGTGCGGCGAGGCAGCAAGGGCATCGCCCTTGTGGATACCAGCAGCGACCAACCCAAACTCCGATATGTATTCGATGTTTCCGATACCAGCGGCGGCGAGAACTCTCGCCGCCCTTATCTTTGGGAATACCGGCAGGAGCATCGTGAGGTGGTATCTGCGGCACTGGAGCAGCGCTTTGACGTTTCCGGTGAAAACGGACTTGCAGATCAGATGGAGCGTGTGGCGGCGCAGCTTGTAGATGAATACTGGCACGACAACCGGCGCGATATTGTCGGCATCGTTGACGGTTCCTTTTTGGAGGACTATGATGAGTTCAACATCGGAGCCGCTTTTCGGAACGCCGCCGTTGTCAGTACCACCTATGCGTTGCTGTCCCGCTGTGGGATGCAGCCGAGAGATTACTTCGAGCATGAGGATTTTCTGAACGTCTTTGATTTCAACACCCCGCAGACCGTCGCCGCTCTTGGAACGGCCATCAGCCAGTCCAGCGAGCTGGTGCTGCGGCAGATCGAAGTCACCATCAAGAATTACGAGCGCGAGAAACTCGCGGAAAGGAGCGAAAGCCATGAGCGAACTGACCTACACCCGCAGCGGGGACTATCTGATTCCCGACCTGAGCCTGACCGAGCAGCCGCAAGCCCCGCTGGGCAAGTACGGCAGGATGCGGAAGGATTACCTGAAGGAGCATCGTCCGGTGCTGTGGAACAGCCTGCTGCTGTCCGAGAGGCTGTACCCCCATCTGCGGGAGATCGACGAGGCAGCGAACAACCGACTGGAACAGATGATGCCGGAGCTGATGAAGTCAGCGGGCGTGACGGAAGCGCTGAAAGCCAGCGACCCGATGAAGTGGGTAGGGCTGATGAACATGCTGAAAGCGCAGGCCGAGGAAACGATCCTCACGGAACTGGTGTTCAGCTAAATATGTTCGATGCCCCTGCTGGGGCGCAGATGTCCTTCTTCCCCTCAGAGGCAGAACAAATTCAATCCATCGCAGAAGCGGAGAGTGTAACACCCTCCGCTTTTTCTATGTTCATTTCTCAGGATGATATTGACCACATCCTGCGCACGGGCGGTAATGCGGATGCAGCGCGGATGAAAATTGCTGCGGAATTCTCCAAGCAAAAGCCTTTAGAGGATCGCGCGGCATTTCTGAAAGCTCTTTACTACGGCGGCAACGGCCTGATTACGGATAACGGCAGGCTTTCCGCATGGTACGGGGACGATGGTATCCATATTGCAACCGGAGATACCTCTCGCTATCTTCGTTCTGCCCAAGTGATAGGCTGGGCAGATGCGGCGGAGCGTATTGAGGAACTTCTGGACGGCGGCGCATTTGCCACCAATCTTGAGGTCACGGAAGCCCCGCGCTATGAGCGGCTGGGTATTGCTGTGGATGTCTGGAACCTTTATCACGATTTCTCGGATGAAGCAAAGTCGCTTGGGTATCTGTCTTGCTTGGGTAATATCCATAGCACCAGCTTTCCAGAGGAAACGGAGCGTCTGACGGACGATCTGCTGAATCCGGCGTTCCGGGAAAGGCTCCTGTCGGAATACAAGGTATTCATGGACGCCTACCGCGAAAACCGTGCGCTGCTGCGCTTCCATTACCACAAGTCGCAGACACTTCTCACACGTTTGGAAGATCTGTCCCTTCCACGAAAGGAATTCCGTTCCGATATGGCGGCTATTCCAGCAACCGGCAGGTTTATCACCGAAGATGAAATTGCGGTTTCTCTTGCAAACGGGAGCAGTTTTGAGGGTGGAAAGACCCGCATCTATGCGTTTTTCCAGACTTCGCACACCCCCAAGGAGAATGCCGATTTTCTGAAAAAGGAGTACGGCATCGGCGGGCATACCCATGCCGTATCCAGAGAAGGCGGCAGCTATGAAGATCACGGCAGCAAAGGCATCACGCTGAAAAAAGCGGGCTGCGCGGATGTTCAGATGAATTGGAACAAGGTCGCTTCGCGTATCTCTGAGCTGATTCGGATGAACCGCTATTTTACACCAGACGAACAGGCGCTTTATGATAAGGCGCAGGCACAGGATGTGGTGCGAAACACCGCCTACGACAGCTATAACGCCATCAAGGAATCCCACCCGGACAACATCGTGCTGTTTCAGGTGGGGGATTTCTTTGAAATGTACGGTGAGGACGCAAAACAGGCGGCGGAGCTGCTGGACGTGAACCCGACCACCCGCAATATCCCCGGCGCTGGCCGCGTGGAGATGTGCGGCGTACCGTCGCACAATTTAGAGATGTATGTAGAGAAATTGCGCGATAAGTATGATGTGACGATTGCCGAAGCGCCAGACTTTAGAGGTGAGCGCCACATTTACACGCTGCGCTCTATCGACCATGAAGCAGAAGCCGCCATCAACGCACAAGAAGCGGAGTTCGGTGCAGATGGGACAAGAATTTTCCGCGATCCTGCCGCCGATGCGCCGCAGCCAACGGTACGGGAGCTGTTTGACGGGTACAAGCTGACCGTTGGCAACGCGCTTTCCAAAGATACGGCTTTTGTCAATGCCTGCCGCAATTCAGACCGCCAGAACGCTTATCTGGAGGGTGCGGACGCTATCCGTCGTATTGTCACGGCATCTGATGATCTCCAGCTTGTCCGCCTGTACTTTGATATGCCCACGTTCCATAACCGGCTGCATCAGGAGCTTTTGGAGGAACTGTATCCCACGCTGGCAGCGACGGTCGCACCCTCTCCCTATCAGATCACACAGGAGGACATTGACAACGCGCTTCTGGATTGGCACAACAACCTAAAGGGCAAGCAGGAAGTCGCACTATATATGCAGGCGCATGGGCGAGAACGCAGCACCGCCGCATGGCTGGCTGCAAAATATGGCTGGGAAGATAGCAAAACTCCCATGTATATCCATGTAGGAAACGCCGAGCCGGTGACGCTCACATGGGCGCAGGTACAGCGGCGGTTGGCACAGCTCATCCGCGAGAATAAATTTTACGATGAGAATGAGCGACTGCGGTTATTTTCACCTGACCGATACTCCATTCGTCTGCATCCCGGCGAGGGCGGAATTACCGGCATTTGGGATGAGGTGTTGGAACGGTTCTGCGGAGATGGGGAACAAACGCTCCGCTTTGCAGAACAGAATAACGCCATTGCTTATTTGGATGGCATCAAACGGGATATGGGAATTGAGCTATCCCCTCCGGCGTTTACAACACCGCTTGGCTATACCTATCATATTGGAGATCGCATTTCATCCATAGAGTTAGACCACATAGCAGCAGTCGGCGTTATCGCGCGTGTAGATGAAGATCACGTCTGGCACACGTTACCGAACGTACCCGGACAGGAACCTGTCAGCATCGACCGCAATTCCTTTGAACGCTACCTCGACACCAGATATTTCGAGGTTTCTGAACCGGAGCCGCAGCGCGTCATTGCGGCGCAGCACACAGAACAGCCAACCCCGGAGACGCCGCAAGCGGTTCAAAACCTTATGGGGCAGCGCGTGGAAATTGATGGTAAGCTCTATAATGTTGATTCCGCAGATGAAACTGTCGCGCATCTCAGCGTCGTTTCATCCTCCAGCGAGAGCAATCACGATCCGGAACACAGAACCGAACCGGTTTCTGCTGTCCTCACACGAATTACAGATCAGGGTCGTGAGCTTGCGCCGAATATTTCGGCATATCAGGCGCTTCGTGCAGAGCATCCCGAAAAGCTCATCGGTGTCCGTGTCGGAGAACGGCTGCTTTTTTATGGCGCGGATGCAGAACGAGCCGCCAGCGCTTTGAATCGCCGCCTGCTGCAACGCGATATTCCCGGTATGGGCGAAACCGCTGTGACCGGCTATGATTTTGGACAATGGGCAAGCGGCGCAAAGCGGCTGCTGGAGCATGGACACAGCTTCGTGTTTGCACAGCCAAATGAAACCGACGGCTATGATGTTATCAACGAGGCCGATGCCAAGGAGTATATCCCCATTGGCATGGAGCTGGAGATTGACGGACGGAAGTTTGTCATTGACAGCGTGAATTTCGGCGCAGATGAAGTATCTCTGCGCGATGTGACTTTTCAAAACAGGCAGGGCTTTCCCATCTTCCGCGCTGAACACATTGCGTTTGTACGCTCGTTTGTTGAAGAACAGGAACAGGAGCAGCCGCAGCCCATCGCCAAACCCGTCGCGTTCTATCCCGCCGAGAAAACACACTTGCCCTACGACATAGAAATCAAAACGCTGCACATCCCGGAACCGGAGCATGACCCGCCCTCTGCGGAACCCGCCAAGCCTGAACCGCCTGCCATGAGCGAGGAAGAAGCTCTGATTCTGGAGCAGGAAGGACGCGCGGCGCTTTCGGAAATGGGCGAGTTTGTGCCTGATTCTGATGATGCCATCTCACAGGCCGAGATCGACGAGCCTCCCGCACACCGTCCTGCGGTATCTATCCCCGTTGACGGCGAGTGGCAGGGCTTTCCCAGCGTTGCCGCTGCGGAGCAGGCCGCTTACGCTGACTTCAAGGCGGCAAGCCACCGCGACGCGCAGAATTTCCACATCACCGATGATGCCCTCGGCGTCGGCGGCGCAAAAGCAAAGTTTCGGGCAAATATGGCGGCGATCCACCTCCTGCAAGAGCTGGAGTTTGAGGGCTTACAGGCCAGCCCGGAGCAGCAGGAAATCCTCTCCCGCTATGTGGGCTGGGGCGGTTTGGCAGATGCGTTCGATGAAAATAAGCCAAACTGGTCGGACGAGTTTGCAGAGCTGTACGCCACACTTTCCCCGGAGGAATACGCTGCGGCCAGAGCGTCCACGCTGAATGCCCATTACACCAGCCCCACCGTTATCAATGCGATCTATGAAGCGGTCGGCAATATGGGCTTCCAGACCGGCAATATTCTGGAACCGTCAATGGGCGTCGGCAACTTCTTTGGCCTGCTGCCGGAGCAGATGCAGGGCAGCAAGCTCTACGGCGTGGAGCTGGACAGCATCACCGGACGTATTGCCAAGCAGCTTTATCCCAAGGCGGACATTACCATCGCGGGCTTTGAGACAACGGACAGAAAAGACTTCTATGACCTCGCCGTGGGCAACGTCCCGTTCGGACAATATCAGGTAGATGACCGGGCTTATAACAAGCTCGGTTTTTCCATTCACGACTACTTCTTTGCCAAAACCCTCGACCAAGTGCGTCCGGGCGGCGTGATCGCGTTTGTGACCTCCCGCTACACGATGGACAAGCAATCGCCCGAAGTCCGCAGATATATCGCACAGCGGGCGGAGCTGCTGGGTGCCATTCGTCTGCCCAACAATGCGTTCAAAGCCAACGCCGGTACGGAAGTTGTGTCCGACATCATCTTCCTGCAAAAGCGTGACCGTCCCATTGAGATCGAACCGGATTGGGTACACCTCGGCCAGAACGAGGACGGCTTTGCCATCAACCGCTATTTTGTTGACCACCCGGAGATGATTTTAGGCAGGCAGACCTCCGAAAGCACCCAATACGGCAAACAGGATTTCACCGTTGTCCCCATTGAGGGGCTGGCGCTTGCAGATCAGCTCCATGATGCCGTGAAAAATATTCGCGGCACCTATCAGGAGGCGGAACTGCCAGAGCTGGGCGAGGGCGAACAGATTGACACCTCTATCCCCGCAGACCCCAATGTGAAAAACTACTCCTACACCGTGGTGGGCGGCGAGGTGTATTACCGGGAAAACAGCCGCATGGTCAAACCGGAGCTGAACGCCACCGCCGCCGAGCGTGTCAAGGGCATGGTCGCGCTGCGGGATTGCGTGAATGAGCTGATTGCCCTGCAAATGGACGAGTACAGCGCAGAAAGCCGGATTCAGGAAGCGCAGACCGAGCTAAACCGCCTCTATGATGCGTTCTCCGCAAAACATGGCCTAATCAATGACCGTGCGAACCGTCTTGCGTTCTCTGACGATTCCTCTTACTACCTCCTGTGTTCACTGGAAGTGCTGGACGACGACGGAAAGCTGGAGCGCAAGGCGGATATGTTCCACAAGCGCACCATCAAGCAGATGCGCAGCGTAGATTCTGTGGATACCGCCAGCGAAGCCCTTGCTGTCTGCATCGGAGAAAAAGCCTGCGTCGATCTCGACTTTATGGCCTCCCTCATGGGCGGCAGCGAGAAAATCCCGCAGATCGTTGAGGATTTGAAGGGCGTCATTTACAAGGAACCCAACAGCGGCCCATTTGACTTGCAGGACGGCGGCGAGCATTGGGCGAAGGGCTGGCAGACGGCGGACGAATATCTCTCCGGCAACGTCCGGCAGAAGCTCCGCACCGCGCAGCGCGTGGCAGCGCACGACCCGTTCTTTGCCGGAAATGTGGATGCCCTGATTGCCGCACAGCCGAAAGACCTTGAAGCCAGCGAGATTGAGGTGCGGCTGGGTGCGACATGGCTTGACAAGAAGTACATCGAGCAATTCATGTATGAAACCTTTGAAACGCCCCGCTATCTGCGCGGACAGATCGAGATCAGCTATGTCCCGTACACCGCAGAATGGCAGGTTTCCCGCAAGAGCATGGTGCGCTACAACGATGTGGCGGCGTTCACCACCTACGGCACAGACCGCGCCAGCGCCTACCGGCTGCTGGAGGATGCGCTGAACCTCCGCGATATTCGCATCTACGATACCATTGAAGACGCAGACGGACGGGAGCGCCGTGTCCTCAACGCCAAGGAAACCACCCTTGCCGCGCAGAAGCAGCAGCTTATCCGGGATGCGTTCAAGGACTGGATTTGGAAAGACCCGGAGCGGCGCGAAACGCTGGTACGGCAATACAACGAGGAAATGAACAGCACTCGTCCCCGCGAGTATGACGGCAGCCACATCGTTTTCTCCGGTATGAACCCGGAAATCACCCTCCGAGAGCATCAGAAAAACGCCATCGCCCATGTGCTGTACGGCGGGAATACGCTGCTGGCACACGAAGTTGGCGCGGGAAAAACCTTTGAAATGGTAGCCTCTGCGATGGAATCTAAGAGGTTGGGACTGTGCCAGAAATCCATTTTTGTCGTGCCGAACCATCTGACGGAACAGTGGGCATCCGAGTTTCTGCGGCTCTACCCTTCGGCCAACATCCTTGTCACTACCAAGAAGGACTTTGAAACCCACAACCGCAAGAAATTCTGCGCCCGTATCGCCACCGGCGACTATGACGCCGTTATCATCGGCCACAGCCAGTTTGAGCGTATCCCCATCAGCCCGGAGCGGCAGGAACGGCTCCTTCACCAACAGATTGAGGAAATCACCGATGGCATTCAGGATACCAAGCTCGCAGGCGGCAACAGCTTTACCATCAAGAGCTTGGAGCGCACGAAAAAGGGGCTGGAGGCGCGGCTGAAAAAGCTGCAAGCCAGCGACCGCAAGGATGATGTGATTTACTTTGAACAGCTCGGCGTAGACAGGATGTTTGTGGACGAGTCGGACAATTATAAAAATCTTTTCCTCTATACGAAGATGCGCAACGTGGCAGGGCTTTCCACCACCGATGCGCAGAAATCCTCGGATATGTTCTCCAAGTGCCGCTACATGGATGAGCTGACCGGTGGGCGCGGCGTGGTGTTCGCCACCGGCACCCCGGTTTCCAACTCCATGACAGAGCTTTACACCATTCAGCGCTATTTGCAGCATGACCGGCTGCAAGAGATGGGTATGGGCCACTTCGATTGCTGGGCAAGCCGCTTTGGTGAAACCACCACCGCGCTGGAGCTTGCCCCGGAGGGCACCGGCTACCGGGCAAGGACGCGCTTTGCAAAGTTTTTCAACTTGCCCGAATTGATGAATCTGTTCAAAGAGGTCGCCGACATCAAAACGGCGGATCAGCTCCACTTGCCCACGCCGGAGGTTGCGTATCACACCATCGCCACCAAACCCACGCAGATCCAGCAGGACATGGTGAAAGCCCTCTCGGAACGAGCGTCCAAGGTACACAGCGGTGCGGTCAGCCCGGATGTGGACAATATGCTCAAAATCACCTCGGACGGACGCAAACTGGGGCTTGACCAGCGCATCATCAATCCCATGCTCCCCGACGAGGAAACCACCAAGGTCAATCAGTGCGTGGCGAACATTCTCCAATACTGGCGCGACGGCGAGGAGGAAAAACTGACACAGCTTGTGTTCTGCGACATTTCTACGCCAAAGGCCACGCCCTCGCAGCGGGCGGCAAAGGCTTCCCCCGGTACGCTGGACAGCCCGGAAATCCATGCGCTGGAGAGCGCGATTTCATTGGAGGAGAGCGCGGAAACGCCGTTCACGGTCTATGAGGATGTGCGTCAAAAACTCATTGACGCTGGTATGCCGCCGGAGCAGATCGCGTTCATCCACGATGCCAATACGGAGGTCAAAAAGCGGGAACTGTTCGCAAAGGTACGCAGCGGTCAAGTGCGCGTCCTGATGGGCAGCACGGCCAAGATGGGCGCGGGCACCAACGTGCAGGATCGTTTGGTCGCACTTCACGATTTGGATTGCCCGTGGCGTCCCCGTGATCTCACGCAGAGAAAAGGCCGCATCGAGCGTCAGGGCAATCAGAACAAGCTCGTTCATGTCTGCCGCTATGTGACCGAAGGGACGTTTGACGCCTACCTCTGGCAGACCGTTGAGAACAAGCAGAAATTCATCTCTCAGATCATGACCTCAAAATCCCCGGTTCGCTCCTGTGAGGACGTGGACGCTACGGCGCTGTCCTTTGCGGAGATCAAAGCGCTATGCGCCGGTGATCCCCGCATCAAAGAGCGTATGGATTTGGACATCGAGGTGTCCAAGCTCAAAATTATGAAGGCAGACCACAACAGCAAGCAATTTCGCTTGGAGGACAGTCTGCTGAAATACTTTCCGGAAAAGATAGAAGAACACAAGGGCTTTGTTCGTGGGTTGGATGCGGATATGCAGACCCTCGCGGCGCATCCGCTCCCGGCAGAGGGCTTTGTCGGCATGGAGATTCGCGGCGACCGGCTCACTGATAAGGAAAACGCCGGTGCCGCGCTGCTGGACACCTGCAAGGAGGTCAAGGGCAAAGACCCGGTACAGATCGGCAGCTATCGCGGCTTTACCATGTCCGTTGCTTTTGATTCCATGTGGAAAACGTACACGCTGACGCTGAAAGGCCAGATGACCCATCGCGTTGAACTCGGTTCGGATGCCAGAGGCAACCTTGTCCGCATTGAGAACGCGCTGGATAAAATGCCGGAGCGTCTGCGCAGCGTTCAGGAGCAGCTTGAAAACCTCTATAACCAGCAGGCGGCGGCAAAGGCCGAGGTCGGTAAGCCATTCCCGCAGGAGCAGGAGCTGGCCGCGAAAACTGCGCGGCTGATTGAGTTGGATATGGAGCTGAATCTGGACGGCAAGGGACAGCCGCAGCCTGAGCAGGCGATTGCAAAATCGACGCGGCCTTCCGTTCTGGACAGGCTGAAAGCGCCGCCTGTTCATGGCGCACCGGAAAAGCCCCACAAGAAAGAAATGGAGGCACGATAATGAAAAATCTCCCCGTTTACAAGCACCCGGCATCCTATGCCAGAGAGCATGACGAGCTTGCGGCCTACCGCGCTTCCAATCAAGCGAACACGGCCTGCAAGGAAGCGATTGAAACCGCCATCCGTGACCACTACCGGGATAACCGGCTGGATGCAGCGGCGGTCGATCAGGTGGTGCAGCAGTTCGGCTATGACCGCGCATTTTATATCCTCGCCATCACCGTCTGTCAAGCGGACTGGGACAGGCGCTATTCTCCCGACAACAGGGCTTGGGCCAACGCCATGTCCATCCCCGCCAATCCTGACGCATGGGGTACTGACCGCAACTGCTATCTGGCCGTCAACAGCCATCCCGGTCTGGTCGATCTGTTTCTCAGCCAGACCCGCAAAGCCTACGCGCAGGAGCGGCAGAAAACCTCTGTCCGGGATCTGTCTCTTATACACATCTCCGAGCCCACGAGACTAGCGCTCATCT
>ERZ1026960.809-NODE-809-length-11977-cov-15.433317_pt1 | contig 11977 bp, 10 predicted proteins | sample MGYA00519458_ERZ1026960 | MGnify/ENA primary metagenome ERZ1026960 (study PRJEB26926, sample SAMN06164516) | human gut metagenome | biome: ENVO:00009003; feature: ENVO:2100002; material: ENVO:00002003 | host: Homo sapiens | place: USA | collected 2012 ...
CACCTTACCCCGGACAAGCCGCCCAGCGCAGCGGCGCTCCACGCAAAACGCATTCGGACGGAAGCACAGCAGCTCAGAGAAACCGAGCAGCTGTGCTTTTCTGTATTGTCCGATTACGCCCATGTGCTGCGGGACTGGAAGGTGCAGTATGCGCCGCAATCACCAGCAGAAGCACCGGATGAGCGGTTTGTGGAAGCCTGCCACAAGCTGGACGAGGTGGAGTATTACTTGGACATTCTTGCCTCCGGCAATTCCCATGAACGTGCCGAGGTGATTCAGCAGCAGATGGCGGATGGAGAGCTGGACAGACTGCGGCAGCGCTTAGAGAAAATTCGTAAGGAGGAATTGGAAGATGGATATGACACCGCAGACGTGGCCTGAGTGGTACGATGGCAGGCACATCAACGAGGTGCTGTTCTGTCAACAGTTTTTGGACAAGCACCCCATGAAATGTGTGCGTGGGCGGCTGTTCACCGTGGACGGGCTGATTGAGGATGAAGGGCAGATTGGGAATCTCATTCTGGAGGAAATCTCCGGCGTGCTGACCGCCAATCTTTCCAAGACGGTTGCGAATCTGCTTGCCAGCATCAAGCTGCAAGCCTATTCGCCGCCGCTGCCCATTGAAACCGACCGCATCCATGTTGCCAACGGAACGTACTTCATGGACGGTAGCTTTTCCACAGACAGGAGCTACTGCAACAATCGTCTCACCGTCACTTATAATCCAGACGCACCCACTCCGAAAAAGTGGCTGCAATTCCTATCGGAGCTGCTGCAACCGGAGGACATTCCAACCTTGCAGGAATTTCTCGGCTACTGCCTGCTGCCGACTACCAAGGGGCAGAAAATGCTCATGTTGATCGGCAAGGGCGGCGAGGGCAAAAGCCGCATTGGTCTTGTCATGCGCTCGCTGCTGGGGGACAGCATGAATACCACCAGCATCCAAAAGGTGGAGAGCAACCGGTTCAGCCGTGCAGACTTGGAAAACAAGCTCCTGATGGTGGATGACGATATGGACATGAGCGCTCTGCCCAAGACCAATTATATCAAGTCCATCGTGACCTCCGAGTGCAAGATGGACATGGAGCGCAAGGGCGTGCAGAGCTACCAGAGCCAGCTTTATGTTCGATTTCTCTGCTTTGGCAACGGTGCGCTCACCGCCCTGCACGACAAGTCCGACGGCTTCTTTCGCCGCCAGATCGTGCTGACCACCAAAGACCGGCCCACAGGCAGAGCGGACGATGCGTTTCTGGTGGACAAGCTGCTGCGGGAAAAGGAAGGCATCTTCCTCTGGTGCCTGGAGGGGCTGTATCGGTTGATCGGGAACAACTATCAGTTCAGCATTTCGGGCAAGGCCAGAGAAAATATGGAGACGGTCAAGCGCAGCAGCAACAATGTGATCGAGTTTCTGCAATCTGAGGGATATATCCGCTTCAAGGCAGACAGCGAAGCCAGCTCCAAGGCACTGTATGAGGCGTATCAGCGCTGGTGCGAGGACAATGCGCAGAAGCCCATGTCTGCAAACAGGCTCAGCTCCGAACTTGCGCAGAACGACCGCCTTTACAACGTGGAAGCCACCAACAATGTCCACGTCGGCGGCAAACGGGTGCGTGGCTTTATGGGCATTGAGATAGTCAATCCGCTGCCGTATTGAAAATGAGGAATGGACTTCAAAATTGCCGTACATGCCGTACACTCTGTACGGCTGTTTTTCATTCCATTCTTAAAAACCATTTTGCTTGTGCGTATCGCGAAACATTTCACAGCAGCGTGTAAAAACTGCCGCTGAATCGGCGACCGGTACGCTAAACCGGCGTACAGCAGCGTACACGAGCCGGTCTTGCCGTACAGAGCCGTACACCGACGGCTCATTTTTTCAGCCCTGCAATCAATCCTTGTGAAATTCATGAAAATTTTCACTGTAAGTCGAACGCAATGCACCGCCCAGTGATTTACCGAGAGGTGAAGCCTCTGCACCGGGATGTAGCCTATCCCACCGTTCCGCATGAACTCACGCAGAACGATGAAGTCGATAGGGGGCTGCTGCGTACAGGGCATCACCGTCGGAAATCTGAGCGGATTTGTGGCATGGTGGATTTTTCATCTCCCCGCACACCAGCATCACCGATACGAAACCACACTACACGAAATTATGGAGGTAAAAATTGATGAAATCCAATCTGAGAAACGAGATCAAGTCGTACATCGTCCGTCAGGGAATGACCATGCAGGAAGTGGTCGATCTGCTGCGGGATGAACACGGCTGGTCTGACAGCGTTTCTAACCTTTCAAACAAGCTCCAGCGGGAGTCCCTGCGATACACGGAGGCCGTCCAACTTGCCGACGCTCTGGGCTATGAGATCATCTGGCAGAAACGAAAGTGAGGAGGGATTTTTATGACAGATGCAGAGAAGAAACTGCTGCAAGCACAGCACCGCTTGGAAGAAGCGCAGGCGCGGAACCGAGTCAAGGAGCGAAAAGCGAGGACGCGCAGGCTCATTCAGAAGGGTGCGATTCTGGAAAAGGTGCTGCCAGAGGTTCAAGCTATTGAGCTGTCTGAGCTGGAGGGGTATCTTTCACGGAAACTGGGAAAACAAATCTAAATTTCAGATAGGAGGTCTCCGGGAAGCCGGGGGCCTCCTTCTTTTTTCTCCCGTAAGGGCGCACTTACTCACCACCCAGAAGGGGCGGTGGTATTGCCTGCGGCAACCGTGCGCTCTGCGAGGCGGATGCGGCTCCTGCGGGAGCCTTATGTCCAATGCCACATCACATCTGTGCTGCTGCCATTGGCCACGCAGTCGGCTATATGTTTTGCTTCATCATCAAAACTGTTGTTTCCGTTTTGGAAACAACCCGCCGCCTGCCCGCATAAAGCTGCCACCGGCAGCTTTATTTGCGGTTATGGGTATCGCTTGCCGCAATACCCATTTTCTTTTTGCGAAAAAGAAACAAAAACAAGGGCGAAAGGACGGTGAGAATGAATGGCGATTTACCACTTAGAAGCCAAGGTGGTCAGCCGGGGAACGGGGCGGTCTGCCGTTGCAGCTTCTGCATATCTGAGCTGTACCAACATCCTCAATGACTACGATGGAGTGCGGCACGATTATACCCGTAAGAAAGGACTGATCTGGCGTGAGGTGTTTCTGCCAGAGTATGCTCCACCAGAATGGAAAGACCGGGGCGTACTCTGGAACGCTGTAGAAGAAAACGAAAAGACAAAGGACAGCCGCCTTGCCCGTGAGTTTGTCCCGGCTCTGCCTGTTGAACTGACCCCGACCCAATGGCAGGAGCTTCTATCTGATTTTATTAAGGAAAGTTTTGTTGCAGACGGGATGTGCGCCGATGTAGCAATTCACGACCCATACCCTCCCGGTCACAATCCCCACGCCCACATTCTGCTGACGGTGCGTCCGCTGGATGAACGAGGCGAGTGGCAGTACAAGACCGAAAAAGAATATCTCTGTGTTAAAGACGGCGAGGAACGGGGCTTTACTGCCGCTGAGTTTAAGGCAGCGCAAGCGGACGGATGGGAGAAGCAGTATCCGTATAAGGTTGGGCGCAAGAAAGTGTATATGCCTCCCTCCGAAGCAGAGAAGCAAGGCTTGGAGCGAGCCAGCAAGCACCCCAAAAGCACCAAGTTCGGCAGACAGAATCCCATCTCCGAACGTTGGAACAGCGAGGAACAGCTTGTCGTATGGCGCAAGGCATGGGCAGACGTAACCAACCGCTATCTGGAACGATACGGACACGATGCCCGTATCGACCACCGCAGTCATGCCGAGCGAGGTCTGGTCGAGCAGCCCACCATCCACGAAGGTGTGGTGGCAAGGGCTATGGAGAAAAAGGGCATTATCTCCGACCGCTGTGAACTGAATCGGCAGATTAAAGCGGACAACGCTCTGCTGCGGGAACTGAAAGCCGCCGTCAAGAAGCTGGCGCAAGAGGTCCTCCATTCTCTACCGGAACTCGCTAAGTCCATGGAATTCCTGCGGCAAAAGCTGTTGATTTTCTGCTATCAGCTTAACCACATCCGCACAGGCAAATCTGTCATTGGAAAATCCGTGGATGCCTGGAATATCAACCTGAACCGATATTCCGAGGTGGTAGACCAAATCAAGGAAACCAAAAGGGAGCGCACAGACCTCCTTGCCGAAAAGAAAGAATTGCCGTTCTGGAATATCCCCAGGAAGAACGAGTTGACCGCCAGAATAGCAGAACTGACGGAATTGCTGGAAGAACTGCAATCCGAAAAGGCGATTCTTCTGGACAATATGGACTGTACGGACGGCAAGGATGTTTCTAAGGTCAGGAAGAAGGTTGCACTGATGGAAGCCAACTTGAAAGAACTGGACGAGCAGGAACAGAAATACTCCGCCGAATTGGAAACCGCCCTTGCCGAATATGCCGAGCTGAAAACACAGGGTGAACAATTCGACCCGGTGGAGCTGCACGACACCCGACAGGAACTGCGCCCTGAAATGGAGCAGACGGCAGTCCAGCGTGTGAAGGAAAAGTATGGCGATAAGTACAGTCACAGGACAATGGATGACAGCAAGCGGGATGTTTCCCGGCATTTGGACGAGTATGCCGAGAGCCAGGAAATCCGGCAAATCCAGCGGGAACGGGAATACCAGCAGCGGCGGCAGAATAAGGCCAAACAAGAAAGAAAAAAGCAGGATGATTGGGAACGCTAACAAACCGGCGGGAGTGTATTTTTACGATGCACTCCCGCTTTTATCTTAGGCAATCATCGAATCAATCTGTTTCCGATCATTGCATTCTGCCCAAATAAAAGCTTTGAGACTCATACCTTGGCGATATTCTCGTTGTGTTTCCATACTAGACGGGAAACGACAGCAATGTAGTCTGTTACTCTCCTTGTTTGCCCATGAATCAGTGGTGGGTGCATATGTCATACAGCAGATGGCAGACCGTTTATTTTCCGTTGGCAACAGGTGCTCAGCTCTGCTTGCGTTCACACAAATGTTACAAGTGTTTTTAATGGGAAACAGTTGCGTTTATGCTATTGATATGGTAAAATTACGTTGCGGATGGTTTAATCCGTCCGACATTTATAAGATTGGAGGTAGTGTCATGTTCCGTTTTATGCAAAAGCAGTCTGGGTTATCTCATTTTGGATTTTGGCCTAGCCCCCATCTATGGACGGGGCAACTCAAAATCTATCATGTGGGCGCATAAGCCAGACTGTTGTTAAGTCGGCTTATGCGCTTTTTGCTGTGTGGTGAATCGAAAGCGTAGTGTTTTTAGATAACACAAGATGGAAATATCACCCATTCACTGTTGAAAGGAGGCACAAGCATGAATAGCATATTTAAGTTGATTACTAATCAGCAAATACCCGAAACGGCAAATGCTTTAGTTCCTGTGATTGGCTATGAGCCTTGGTCATTAAGAGCTCTTGAAAGCATAAAAAGCTCGATTGTAAACGGAGTTCCCACATTGATTCGTGTTCATTCAGCCGCCGACTACCCAATCGAAAATGAAGAACTCTCTCATCGCCTGGATATGGAGTCTCATTGTGTCCTTATTGTTGGGTATAATGACGACAAAGAGGAATTTGATATCGTAGATCCTTGGAACCCCAATTGGGGTGGACAACACGGCGGCGTTGGCAAACTCCCATATGAATCGCTCCATGTAGCATGTGTTAATTGCACTGCTGAAAAAGGAACGCGACTTTCTTTGATTTCACACAAGATTAGGCCAGTGCTTATCGAGGAAAATGCAAGTCTTGCTGTTGATTTGGGCTTTTATGAGCCTTTAGGCTATGTTATCGATAGAAACAATACGAAATTTGAAACATTCAAAGTGACTATTCATTATCTCTTCAATGGAAATGAAAAGCAGCAATCGCAGAGCCTTTCTGGCGAATGGAAGATTGGGGAAAAGGCGATATTTACATTCCCTTTGGAAAAAGAACTGTCGGGAGATATCGATGTCAGAATCGAGGTGCTTGCGACCTTATCAAGTGACAGGCCTTATCAGTACAGAGACAATATCTGTATGGACTTTACGGAGACGGTGAAGATTAACAGAAGTAGTGGTGTGTCGCAGAAGGAAAGCGTTATTTCTTCCATCAATGCAAGTAATTACTAAAACTCGGTATTGGACAATATAGTCCACTGTGAATTGGTGGCATGTGGGTGGATGATTGAAACTCTTCCACCCACATGTTGCCTATCGAAATGTTTTTTGCGTAGACTTCGAATTACAATCAATCGCAAAGAGAAAGGAGCATAATATATATGATCCGAAAAAACATTATTAAAAATAAAAATGACAAACAACGTTATTTCCTTAATGACAGTTGGCGTATAGAAATGCCAGCAGTTGTTAGAACTCCATTTTATGGAAATAATTGTAGTGAATACTTCGGCTATGTCGTTACATACTCTGAGATGGAACAGGCGTATCATTTATTGAAAGTTGATCTGCATAATGGGAAAATACTTTGGAGTATAGATGCTGTCAATGGTGGTTATGGAACACCAACTGTTTTTGGCGACCTTGTTGTTTTCCTAAAAGAGTTTGATGCAGTACAAGCTGTTTCCGCTGAGTCTGGCATTGTAGAATGGGCTGTTCAGGGTGGTCACAGAGTACGAACTACATTAAATGTTATAGACGAAACATTGTGGTTTGGTTCCGGCAGCACCCTTTTAGCCGTAAACAAAAACGGAGAAGTTGTCAAAAAATTACATATTCCCAATTCGTTTATTTACGGTAATATTACGCCGTACAAAGGTGGCATATTATGCACAGGTACGCTCCACAACAATGAAAGGGATTGCTCATGTTCTTATTTATGGCTTATAAATCAAGAAGGAAGCATAATGTATTCTATGGAGTTAGGTAGAAGCCCTGTTATTAGTTCGGATACGTCAGGCATTTGGCTAAAGGATGACTTTGCTTTTGCATCATGCGGACATGACATCATTTGTTTTGATCTAAAAGTAGGAAAAGAACTATGGAGAACAAGGGTTTTTGGGTTTTGTGGACGACATTTTCCTGTCGTTGATAGCCAAAGAGTGTATTATACAACACTAAAGGGTGAGGTTGGTTGTGCTGACATATTAAATGGAAGTATTGTTTGGAGGCAAAAGTTCAGAGAAGGGCTTATTGTTGCGCCACCGTCAATTTACGGGAAGACCCTTTTTGTCTTGGCGGATTGTTCAGTTTTTTTATTAGACAAGGACACGGGGGAAATTTTTCAGCACAAAGTAGTTGGTCACACTCCTTATAGCGCGGTCAGTTTTGGAACTAATAAGGCGTTGATTGGAGCAGGCGAGCCACCAGCAAATGGTCAACTGATTTGTTTTGATGTTGTTTCAGAGGCACATGTATCTTTGCCTATGTATAACGACGTCTACTTTTTGGAAGAAAAAGATTGCAATCTTATGAGCGTGCTTATCGAAACAGGTGGAGAATATACATCTTCGAGTATTGACGTGTCAGTTTTTTCAAAAGATGGGGTGGTCAATGGTAAAAAAATCGGAAATGCCTTTACATATAAATTTAATTTACAAAACAATTGCGTCAGTGGGTTTTATGCAATTCCGGTTTTGCTTGAAAATTTTGGTTTAATTAAAAAAACATGCATTAGTATCTATATTGACAAAAGAGAACAGTTGCCATCTTCCTTTGTACTACATCAATATTTGAAGGTTTCAACAGAGGAGAATATTTTTAGTAGTGGAGCGGCATTGGTGCAAGGACTTATGAAGGTTCATGGGAAGTCCATTTCGCAAAAAGACTTTAGAGATAGGATTAACTATGTAAAAAGAAAAAGCAATTGGAAGGATGCAGACTTCCAAACATGGCGGCTAATTCTCAAAAGAGTCCTTAGTAATTCTGCTGAATCTTTAGATGATTTTATCAGAAGTGAAGAAGGAGGGGAGTTTGAAATATTTTAACCTGATCATTATCCAGAAAAAGGGACACGAAAACAGGCTGGCATATGGCGGCCAAAATTAGAGCAGATCAGCCAGGCCGGGGAGGTTACCAGACAGCCCTGCCTTTGAAGAATTAAGATAGCCTGGTCAGCAGAGATCTCACGGTGTGTGAGAGGACGGTCAGCCTTGCGGTAAGGCTCAGGGTTATAAGATTCGTTCTTCTTGAGGATGTTGTAGATGGCAGTCAGCAACACAAGGGCGACGGCGATGATGGCCTTCTTGTTACCACAGCGCTTCTTCAAAGCTAGATAGCGATTGCGGACTTCTGGGTACTGCTTTGCCCGGATAGCACAGAGCGCACACTGCACCAACAGGGGCTTGATGTATGCCCCAGCCCGGCTGCTCCTGGTGGTTTTCTTTTTTTTCGGCACTTTCATTGTAAGCCCAGCCCAGGAGCAGAAATGCTTCGAGGTGGAAAAAACGGACATATCCACGCCAATTTAAGAGATGATGCCAATAGTGGCAAAGGCTTGGATACCTAGCGCCGTCATAACGAGGTTAAGTTGGGGAAGATATTTCTCAGCGATGGTCAGGATAAGAGAGTCCAGATCGGCCTTGCACAATTCAAGGCTGTCCATGTGGGAACGGATGATGCGGAGTTTTTCGGCCTGTTCCACACACATCTCTCCGTCCGCAGCGGCCTGGATTTTCTCAACTGGTGTTTTGACTCGCTTGTTGAGGAATGGAGCTACATGAAAGGATTCGTTGCTTCCTAGCAGCCGGAGGTAATAGCTGTAGCTGCTTTGCCAAAGCCGTCCGGAAACACGTCATCCAGCTTGATATTGGAGACAGTCAAGCAATTCTGCGCCCGGTTTTCTCTCCCGTGGTGAAATTGGTGAGTTTTCAGCGGTAGCACACCAAATCCCGGAGCTGACGAATATCTGATGGTGGGATAAAGCTGCCAGAAACCAGGTCGTGCTTGAAGATGTCCGCAAACCACTTGGCGTCCTTTTTGTCTGTTTTCTTTCCCCGGATAGCCTTGACGTACTTGGGGTGGGCAAGGACAATATTGCGGGCGTGTTCTAGGATGTTGTAAATAGGGAGCCAATACATCCCGGTAGGCTCCATACACACGTCCTTGCAGTTGTTCTCTCCCAACCAGGTGGCACACCGCCGGAGGTCTCCTGTAAAGGTGCAAAACCGCTTGCCTTTGTAGGTGGTAACGCCCTGCTCGTTGATTGAGGCAATACAGGCTACCAGAAACGATTTGTGGACATCCATTCCACAGCAGATAGGATAAACGATTTTGAGCATAACACATCCCCTCAGTTCGAAGATTTGAGGGAACAGGTAGGGACTGGACACTCACTGAAAGCTTGAAGCAGTCTGTCTCTCCAAAGATAAGTTTACAGGGTTCTACGCCCTACTTATTTGCGCTTGAAAGAGCATCCGGCACACATAATAATTCAGTTCAGCGGATAGCTGTACCCACTCCCCCCCCACATGCTGTGTAGTGTGCCCGTTCCTCTAGCGTATTCTAACAAATTTCGTTTAGCTGCGATAGAGGCACTCCTGTTTCGTATCCCTTTTGTGCCTTGGAGTGCAGCGGAAAGGAATGGTCATAATAATGAAGCAATATTTAAGTGCTCTTATACAAAAAATAGGTCGGTTGAATGTGTCCATATATTTGCTTCTTTTGTCTGTAGGATATGGTTTATACAGCATACTTCCTTATACCTTGCCAAAGATATTTAGCGGCAGTGGGGGATTGCACGTAAACCCTTTTTTCATGGTCCTATCAATTTTATCCTTTTTAGTAGTCCCTATTTTGAATTATCCTAACAACCTTGCTATGCAGAGTGTTAGAAAATATTCAAAGCAGGTTCTCTTTGACGACCTAGTGAAAAAAAAATATATGTATTTTGATGATATGGAAACCGGGAAGATCCAGGATCTTTTTTCCGAATCATCTTTTTGTACACGAAGTTTGCTGTACTCCTGCGTTCAATTTATAATCAAGCATTCCGCTATTATAATAATTAATTCAACTGCTTTTTTTAATTTCCATTTCCTTCTTGGTGTGACTTATATATTATCTTATTCAGTATATTTCTTCATATCCATTGTTCTTTTAAAAAAACAAAATAACAGGATTCATAGTACGCTGTTGTCTGCGTCAGATGTGAATTCTTATTTGATCGATTACTGCCAGAATTTGGACTCCATATACTCATTCCGTTCATATGATAAAGAAAAAGAAAAATATCGTTTCCTTTTGGATAGTGAGCAAAAAAATTACTATGGTCTACAGTTGGCCATAGATAATGCAAAACTGATTCAACACATTGTGTTAGTATTCATTACCTTTTTACAGCTGATTATATTTTCTATTTATTCCACAACGGGAATAGGTAATATCTCATTCTATTTAGGACTTATCTACTCAATATTTAATTTGAGAGATTTTGGTGGAGAATACTTGTCAATGATAGAAATGGTCTCAAGACTAAAAGCTGCGTTAAAACTATTGGGGTACAGCGAAAGTAATGAAAAAGATTGCCATAGAGTTTTTATCAGTGTTCCTACCAATACGGTGATTGCCATGCAGAATGTTGAATTGACGCTTGGTAACAAGAAAATTTTTGATAATGCTAGTTTGTATGTAAATAAAGGCGAGCATATCATCATTCGAGGTGAGAACGGAAGCGGAAAATCGACATTACTTAAAGTTATAGCAAAGATATTAGATATTGACTCTGGGCAGATAACATATGGTCTCCCATCTATCGATGGCATAATGTATGTTTCTCAAAATACAAATTTATTCAATAGGTCAATCTATGAAAATATAATATATCCAATGGACGATGCTAATTTAGAGGAAGTCTATGAGTTGATAAACATATTCGGACTTAATTCGTTGATAACTAGCGAAAACGACTTGTTTCAGAAAAAACCAGGTGATTTTGGAAACAAATTTTCAGGCGGTGAAAAGCAAAAAATTCTAATAATTAGGACATTAATCAATCGTCCGCATATTATCTTATTTGATGAGATTACCTCATCTCTTGACTCAAACTCCACCAAGGTTTTTTATGAAATGCTGAATACGCGATTAAGTAGTAGTACAGTATTATTTGTCTCGCACGATGATGTCGTTGATAGTGCATTTGACAGAGTCTTAGAGATTGATGAGTTACATGCTTTGTAAAGTGCGTTGTCTTATTATGCCTTATCGTCACCGATTTCTTTTAGCTAAATTGCATCATCAAGAATAGGCAACTTAATGCTGCAAAATTGGAGTCATAAGCACTTAACAACATTGCATATTATTTGCAGAAAAAATCCTTGACAAATCCCATCTCAAAAAGCTATTTTGCAGAAGTTCGCGGAAGATCACCATTTCCCCAGCCCCTGCTTTTATGTGGATGACGGTTTTTCGGGAGGAACCTTCCAAAGACCGGCGTTCCAGCAGATGATCTCAGACATGGAAAACGGCGAGATCGGGATCATTGTGACCAAGGATCTCAGTCGCCTCGGCAGAAATCAGCTTCACACTGGCCTGTACATCGAGGAACGCTTCCCCATGTTCGGCGTCCGCTACATCGCCATCAATGACAATGTGGACACCGACAGCAGCGAGAGCAACGACCTCATGCCGTTCAAGAATTTGTTCAACGAGTGGTTTATTCGAGACACCAGCCGGAAAATCCGTGCAGTTCAAAAAGCCAAAGCGGAGCGCGGCGAGCGGCTTGGGACGCGCGCTCCCTATGGATATGTCAAAGACCTGGAGACCAAGAAGCTGGTCATAGACGAGGAAGCCGCTGCTGTTGTCAAACGGATCTTTGTCCTGTGTGCCGCGGGCAATGGCCCCAGCCGGATTGCGACGATCCTGACCAAAGAAAAGGTGTTTTGTCCCAGCTATTACACCTACCAGAAATACGGTCTGACGCATTCCGCCTTGGACATCACGAAGCCGTACCACTGGTCAGACAGTGCCGTTGCAAACCTGTTAGAACTGTCTCTTATACACATCTCCGAGCCCACGAGACTAGCGCTCATCTCGT
>ERZ1026960.813-NODE-813-length-11929-cov-14.126326_pt1 | contig 11929 bp, 9 predicted proteins | sample MGYA00519458_ERZ1026960 | MGnify/ENA primary metagenome ERZ1026960 (study PRJEB26926, sample SAMN06164516) | human gut metagenome | biome: ENVO:00009003; feature: ENVO:2100002; material: ENVO:00002003 | host: Homo sapiens | place: USA | collected 2012 ...
GAGATGAGCGCTAGTCTCGTGGGCTCGGAGATGTGTATAAGAGACAGGGATATAAGTTACAGGGAGATTTATTCTTAATAATCTATCTAGTTCGATGATTAAAATCTACCATAATATCTATTAGTATCTATTTTATTAAGTTAATAATCTACTCAAGTCTTATTTAACTTCTACAAGCTCAATCTTAAAGTTAAGTTCTTTTCCTGCCATCTCGTGGTTAGCATCAAATGTTATGTCATTATCTGTTAAGGCTGTTACCTTAGCTGGAAATGGCTGTCCATATACATTCTGAAGATATACCATATCATCAACCTTAAGTTCTTCTGAACCTGCAAGCTCGCTGATTGGAACTGTGATAATTGCATCTGTGTCTTTCTCTCCATAAGCTTCTTCTGGCATTAAATGTATATCTATTATATCTCCTACATTCATATCAGCTACAGCCTTATCAAAGCCAAGTATCATCATACCTGCACCACAGGTGAATTCAAGAGGTTCTCCTCTGTCATAAGATGAATCGAACTGTGTTCCATCGTTAAATGTTCCTTTGTAGTGTACTCTGCACACCTTGCCTACATTAGCTCCATCAAATAAAGGTGCTCCTCCACCACAACCTGAACAGCCGCCACAGCCTGATGTTTCATTACTTCCACAGCCGCAGCTTCCGTCATCTGTGTCACTTCCGCAACCACAGCCACAGCCGCAGCTTTCATTTTCTGTATCAGCAGCTCCACAGTTCTGTTCTTCTTCGTGTGAATGATGACTGCAATTAACACCCTCTGATATCAATTCTCCATTAAGGTATGCCTCTAGCGCTTCATCTGCATTTCCTGATACACCTGAATATACTTCTATGCCTGCTTCGCCTAATGCATTGGCAGCACCACCACCGATACCACCACATATAACAGCATTAATATCAAGACCTGCAAGAAGTCCTGCCATAGCTGAATGTCCAGAGCCTTCACTCTCTATAACTTCTTCTTTAACAATGTTCTGTCCATCTGTTTCATAAATCTTAAATTGTCTTGAATGTCCGAAATGTTCAAAAACATTTCCATTCTCGTAAGCAACTGCTATCTTCATACTATCCTCATTTCTATATTTTTTTATAATAAGTGTATATCCTGATTTCAGGACACTATATTCCTTTAAATATAATTTAATTCTATCTATCATAAGGAAATCATTTTCCAATAATAATTCCTTTCAAATTGTTATTTCAATAACTACTATTTCTAGAAATTATTTTCCTCAAAGAATTTCTTCTTTCGATCAATCATTTCATCAATTCTTTGAATATAATTACGAACGTCTTTTACATTTTCTATTCTCTCAATTCTGACTGAATGATTATCATCTGCTTCATTATGAAATACTACCTTGCTGGAAGCTCCTGCACCACAGGCAATTATTGTCTGCTTTTCCTCCATAATAAGAATGTTATATATACATTCAAGTCCCACAACTGAGTAACCGACATTCTCAAAATTACCTGCCATATTCTTCTGACGATACATATAATAAGGCTCCATTGACAATCTTTTGGCTGTGTCCTCTGTCATTCTTATTATCTCATCTGTATTCTTGGTAGATAACTGCTTATACTTATCTCTCCATATATTAAGTGCCGCCGCTCTCTTTATTGCAAGAGAATGTACTGTAAGGCTCTCAGGCTTCATCGCCTCAATCTCAGATAATGTATGAGCCACCTCATCAACATCTTCACCGACAAGGCCAAGAATAATATCCATATTAATATTATTAAAACCTTCTTCCCTTGCCATAGAATACACATTTTTAATCTGCTCTACAGTGTGCTTTCTTCCTATAAGGTCAAGTGTCTGCTGGTTCATCGTCTGCGGATTAATAGATATTCTTCCAACATTATGTGCCTTTAACACCTTTAACTTATCCCTTGTTATGCTGTCTGGACGTCCTGCTTCAACTGTAAATTCATGACAGCCGTCAATATCAAAAAGCTCCTTTAAAGCCGTTATGAGCCTGTCAAGCTGTGCCGCACCAAGTGTTGTTGGTGTTCCACCGCCAAAATACACTGTATCAAGTCTTCTGCCTTTCATCGCCCTTGCTACAAAGGTCATCTCCTTAATAAGTGCATCAAGGTAATCATCCACATAATTCTTATACGCATCAAGTGCATATGATGAAAATGAGCAGTACAAGCATATACTTGGACAAAATGGTATTCCAATATATAAACTGTAACCATTCTTATAATCTATCTTATTAAGAATGTCCATTTCTTTCTTTGCTACATTTATTGCAAGGCTGGCTTTCTTCTCACTTGCCTTATGCTTATCCATAAAATGCTTCTTTATAGTCTGCTCATCTTCGCCATCTTCAAGCATAACATATGCAATCTTGCTTGGGCGCACTCCTGTAAGATAACCCCAGGGCAGTGTCTTTCCTGTCATCTGGCTGAGCCTGTCATATAAATATGACTTGAATTTATCGTGCATTTCGCTCTTGTTAAGTCCTGTCATATCAGGTACTGTTATATCAATCACTTTATCAGCTTCTGTGGCAACTGTATCCTGCTTATATGCCTTTACCTCCATTCTTGGGTAAAATGAACGCACAAGAACTATTGCATCATCATAAAATGTATCGTTATCAATTTTAATATATATCATATTGTTCATCTTTCCTACGCACCTATATATGGGTTATGAACCCTCTCATATCCTATGCTTGTTCCCTCGCCGTGTCCTGTATACACCTTGGTATCATCTGGAAGTACCATTAACTTGTCCTTAATTGAATGCACAATGTCGCTCATACTTCCGCCTGGGAAATCTGTTCTTCCAACTGACTCACAGAAAAGTGTATCACCTGAGAATAACACGCCGATTGACCCAATATAATAGCACGTTCCGCCCTCTGTATGTCCCGGTGTGTGAATTGCCTTAATATCAAATCCTGCAAGCTTAAGTATATCACCGTCATTGTGCCATACATCAGCCTTCACAGACAGGTTCATTCCATAAGCCTCACCAAGATTAATATGAGGTGTACTTAATGTATTCTTCTCCTCTGCTGAAGCATACACCTTAACATTATACTTATCCCTCACTTCATCTGCTGCCATAATATGGTCAAAATGTCCGTGTGTTAAAAGTATTCCCTTTAACATACAGCCAGACTGCTCTATCATCTCGCTTATCTTTCCAGCATTATCCGCAGGGTCTATAAGCACGCACTCCTTAGTGTCTGTATTACAAAGCAGGTAGCAGTTCGTTCCTACCATTCCTAATACTCTTACATCTATTTTATACATTATAATCTCCAATCCCTGTGTCAAAAATGCTGCCGCACGAAGCAATATATAAAATATCTTAACTTCGCACGACAGCAGTTATAAATATCAGCCTGTAGCTCTCTCTATATCTGTCACTCCGTCAATCTTTCTTAAATTGTCAATTAATCTGTTAAGCTCTTCCTTACCAGATACAACAAATCCAAGATTGATTGTTGCAAGCTGTTTCTTATTAACACGGCTGTTCATAAATCTTACATCTATATTGGCTTCCGTAAACAGACGTGAAATATCAACAATAAGTCCTTTTCTATTGCCTGCATATATATTAATCTCTGCACTGTACTTCTCATCTTTATTCTCTGTCTGCTCCCACTCAGCTTCAATAAGCCTTGCTCTTTCATTAGCTGGGAAATTAAGAATATTAACACAATCTGTTCTGTGAATTGATATTCCTCTTCCTCTTGTAACAAATCCAACAATCTCATCACCTGGCACTGGATTACAGCACTTAGAGAAACGGACTGCAACATCATGTATTCCTTTTACAACAATACCGCCTTTGCCCTTCTTCTCCTTTTCTTTTTCCTTGCTCTCACTTGCCACAATGCTGTCAAGTACCTGCTTGTCAGTTATCTCAGCCTTCTTAGTCTTCTGATATTCCTCATTAAGCTTATTGACAATCTGGCCTTCCTTTAATGCACCGTGTCCTACTGCCGCAAGAACAGCATTCCAGTCTTTGTAACCATATTTTCTTAGTGCTTTCTCAACAAATTCAGGCTTATTAATCTCAGAAAGAACAATTCCCTTACTCTTACAGTAATTAGATATAAGTTCCTTGCCCTTTATAATATTGTCTTCTTTAAGCTCCTGCTTAAACCACTGGTTAATCTTGTTACGGGCCTGTGTTGACTTAACCATCGAAAGCCAGTCACGGCTTGGTCCTTTGGAATTCTGTGATGTTATAATCTCAATTCTGTCACCATTCTTAATCTCATAATCAATATTAACAAGCTTGCCATTGACCCTTGCACCAACCATCTTGTTACCTACAGCACTATGTATGCTGTATGCAAAATCTATTGGATTAGAACCTGCTGGAAGTGTCTTAACATCACCTGTAGGAGTGAAACAGTACACTGAATCAGAAAAAAGGTTAAGGTCATTCTTAATTGATGATAAGAATTCCTTGTTATCAGACATATCTCTCTGCCATTCAAGAATCTGTCTTAGCCAGCTAAGCTTAGCTTCCTCACTCTTATCAGACTCTCCTGTCTTGCCTTCTTTATACTTCCAGTGGGCAGCAATACCATATTCAGCAATTCTGTGCATTTCATAAGTTCTTATCTGTACCTCGAATGGCTGTCCGTTAGAAGCAATAAGTGTTGTATGAAGCGACTGGTACATATTAGGCTTAGGCATTGCTATATAATCTTTAAAACGTCCCGGTATTGGCTTATACATTTCGTGAATAACACCAAGTGCCGCATAACAATCCTTGACTGTATCAACCTTTATGCGAACGGCAAATATATCATATATCTGGTCAAGTGTCTTATTCTGGTTAACCATCTTTCTATATATTGAGAAGAAATGCTTAACTCTTCCGTCTATCTCAGCTTCAATTCCAGCATTGCTAATGTGCATACCTACTTCTTTGATAATGCTCTTTATAAATGCCTCCCTGCCCGGTCTGTTAATATCAACCTGCTTTACAAGATCATTATAAGTATCCGGCATAAGATACTTCATTGATAAATCATCAAGTTCTACCTTAATCTTGGATATACCTAACCTATGTGCAATAGGTGCATATATATCCATAGTTTCTCTTGACTTTTCTACCTGCTTGGCTGGTGACTGATACTGCATTGTACGCATATTATGAAGCCTGTCGGCAAGCTTTATCATAATAACTCGTATATCCTTTGCCATTGCAAGGAACATTTTTCTTAAGTTCTCAGCCTGAACCTCAATCTTATCGTGCTGGTAATTAAGCTGTGTGAGCTTTGTTACACCATCTACCAAAAGTGCTACTTCATCACCAAATTCCCTAGCAACATCTTCACTTGTCATAACCGTGTCTTCCACAACATCGTGCAAAAGACCTGCAATAATAGATTCCTTATCAAGTTCAAGCTCTGCTAATATAATGGCAACACACAATGGGTGAATAATATATGGCTCTCCAGACTTTCTAAACTGTCCTTCGTGTGCCTCCTTAGCCACTTTATATGCTCTCTCTATATCAGATAAATCTGATGAGGGATGATACTGCCTGATTGTTTCTATAAGCTTATTATAAAGCACTTCAGGACTTGTAAAATCTGCTGGAGTATCAACCGACTTGTCCACCTGACTTGTCTTGATATTGGTATTGCCTGCTAATTCTATATTATTCTCTGGCATATAATTTCTCCCTACACTTCTGAATATAGTTTTTCCATAAATTCTCTTGTTGCTACTGCATTTTCTGGTACAGTATTCTCAAGTGTACAATGAACATATGGCTTATGTTCCTTAATCTTCTTAAGAAGAAGCGGATAATTAAGTCCGCCTGTTCCCGCCGCTATTGATTTAAGTTCATCACCTTCAACAACATAATCTTTGCAGTGGACAACTGCTATATCCTTTAATAATAAATCAAATGCCTGATTAATTATCTCATCCTGCTTATCTATATTACCCACATATAAAAGATTGACTGGATCAAATATAATCTGAAGATTAGGTGAGTCTATCGCATCAAGAACCTTTCTTGCTCTCTCAACTGTATTAACAATATGCTTCCATACCGGTTCAATCGCAACTATAACGCCGAACTGTTCTGCATATTTAACAATTGGTCTTAAATTATCTATAAAGCACTGTAAAGCTTCCTCTGAATGGTTAGCTGGCTCATACTTGTACTCCTCATTGACAGCACCTGTCTCTGTACCAACTACGCCACAGCCAAGTATACTTGCAAATCTTATATGTGCCTTATATTTCTCAACTATCTCCTTGTGCTTCTCCCCGTTAGGATTGCAAAGGTTAAGGTAACAGCCAAGTACTGCTATATCAACCTTATTCTCTGCACATAATTCTTTAATATACATTGCAAGACCTGGTGTCATAGTCTCTACTCCAGGCTTGAACTCCTTAATAGACTTGCTTAATGCTATGTGCATACAATGAAATCCCTGATTATGTATATTAGGAATAAGTTCATTAAGTGGTGCATATGCCACATCGTGTGCTCTTATACCGATTCTCATAATTAACCTCCTTAGGCTGTTACTCTATGTTATGATTATTTAACCCAAACAGCCATATCAGTATATTCTTTCTGATATGGCTGTCTGTTTCCGGTGTGCTGTGTGTCCCAGTAAAATGACATCTTTCATTACTGAAATGCCATCTTATGCCTCTTACACATACATCATAATATTTATTTTAACACATTATTGTCAGAATGTCATATTATTTTCACTAATTGCATTATAATAAGTTGCAAGTGGTATGAAACTCTGTGCAAATCCTTTTCCTGAATTACCCTGACATATTACCGCATCATCTATAATAGTCTTGACTCCTACTGCTCCCTTAGGCACTTCATTCACAGCACCCCTGAACGTATTAATTCCATATTCAAGATACTGTTTATTACCTGTAAGCTCATAGGCTATTGCAAGTGCTTCAAGAAGCAGGGTATTATTGCCATTTCTTGCAAGACTTGGAAGCTCCTTATAATAGAACAAACCATTATCCATATAACAGTTCTCTGTCAGGTCATCAACTGCCCTTAATATCATCTGCCTGATATCTTCTCTTGGGAATATTCTGTAATATCTCATAACGCTTCCTACCGCTATTGATATCATAAAGCCTACTCTTATGGCTGTATTATCTGTGTAAGGTGATAACCAGTCGCCATATTCTTCTTCCCACTTCTTAAAATTATCAATTATCCAGTCACATTTTACTAGCCATTTATTATCATTAGTCTCTACATAAAGGGCTGTAAGTGTTCTTAGTGCCCATCCGGTTTCCCTTGCATTGGCTTCACCCGGCACCTGATACATAGGCGTTTCAAGAAGTTTTAATACATTTTCTCCTATTCCAATGGCTGTATCATAGCCTCTCTTATCACCTGTAAAATGGTAATAATCAAGCAGACCCTCGACCCACTCGTGAGAGCATACCATAACACCATTCTTACAATGTCCTGCCGTGTGCTCCCACTGTCCGCCAATTCTAAGAGGATTACTGCTGTAATGGCACACATCTATATCCATCCAATGCTTTGCTGACACAATCAGATAATCCATAAATCTTCTGACACCGGTTCTTGCATACATAAGTGCACACGCATGTGGATAATCGTATTCATTATTGCTCCAAACAGGCTTTCCACCGCCACGTCCCTGAACAGTGTAGCCCTGATCTACCGTGTCGCCCCAGTTAAGCATACCATAGCACCTTGAATGTCCGTCTGCTTTTGCCATAAGTGATATCTCAAAATCATCATTATACTTTACAGGGAACACATCAATCATAACCCCTGCCCTCTTAAACACTTCCGGTGCTATATATGGTCTGTCTGGCATCTGGTATATAAGACTTCTGTTGTCTATCTCCCACAGCTTCATAGCAGGACTATGAAAATGTATCATAAACTGCTGTTCTTTTGCCATTCCTGACTGCATAGTAATCTCCCCGACATTCTCAGGAACAAGCATAACAGCCACACCTTCACTGCACGACTTCACTGCCTTAGGATAATTCTGCTGTGCCTGATGAACCGTAACACTAAAGCCATCTTCACCATCAGTATAATCAGCCATAAATGTTCCATAAAATACCTCTGCAAAATGCTCATTAGCCTCTTTCACAAGATATTTATCATCAATTACCTCATTGACCTCCTCGCCATTCTTACCAATTATAAAGCTTGTCTTATAATTAGAAGTTGCAACAACAGTTCTTATATTATTGACATCAGCCTTCTTTTCAATCATATCAAGCTCTGTTGTACCTCTTGTCATAAATACAGGACCATCATTATGCGAATTATCTGTACGGATATCACCACAGCCTGTTGAATCGTTACCTGCCGCAATTTTAAGAGGCTTTAACTGCTCTGTAATTACACTATCTTCTGATTTCTTAATATAAAATACAAGCGACTTTATCTTTAACTCATCATCTGATGTATTAATAATTCTGTATGTAATATTAACCCATGGCTTTCCGGCATAACCAGTGACTTTAATAACTGCCTTAATATTTTTGTTCTCAATATTCCCTACTGCGATATTACTGCACTCAGCTTCTACGCTTGCAGTAACTGGTCCGGCCTCAACAACCTTCCACTCTCCAATCTTAAGCTTATAAGCATTGCCATCTTTATCCTTAAGATATGGACCTTCAAAATTCTTATCTGTATATACTTTCCTGTAATCATTAAGCTGCCTGAATATTGAACTGCTGTTGTTGGCAACCTCATATTCCAGACTACCGCATTTTATTAAAAAGCCATTATTAACCGGTGTTACGCTGACGGTGCCATCTTGCTTAGCACACTCTGATTGTCCGTCTGCTATAAGATTAGCTAACTCCTGTTTAGTAGTTGTCAATACCGCCTTTGCCAACTTATTAGCTGGTAAATCTGCCATAAAATCGACAAAAAGATACTTTATACTGCCGTCATCATACTCTGCCGTAACCTTTGGCTGGATAATACATTTTCTCTTATTCTGAACTATGCTTATATTATCCGTATTATATAGTTCCCCTTTAGCAAATGGAACTGCTATGCTAACACATTCATTAATTCTTGGATATCTGTATAACTTGTCAAAAAATATATCAACCATATAAAGCCTCTTTTCTGTTATGCATTTTACATATGTAGTGTCTGCTATACTATTTCTATTACGTTATGCGTTAAATCTTTAACTATTGTTATTATAATATTAATTGCCACTTCTAACCACTGTTATATTTGTCCAATTTATGATATTATACATATTAATTTACATATAAGGCACATAATCAGGAGGAATATTTTGAACTACGCTGAAATTAAATATAACGACATCGCCAATGGTCCTGGAGTACGTACAAGCATTTTTGTAAGCGGATGTACACACCACTGCAAAGGCTGCTTTAATGAAATTGCGTGGGATTTTAACTATGGTACACCTTTTACTGATGCAACCATATCTGATATAATTAATTCAATGAAGCCAGATTATATTGCTGGTCTTACACTGCTTGGCGGCGAACCATTTGAACCAGCCAATCAAAGGGGACTTATTCCGCTTCTAAAGGCTGTAAAGGAAAACTATCCGGCCAAGGATATATGGTGCTTTACCGGTTACCTTTTTGATGAGGATATTATGGATAAAATGTATGACAAATATCCTGAAACCCGAGAAATGCTTTCATATATTGACGTATGCGTAGATGGCAGATTTGTTGAAGAATTAAAAGATATGATGCTTAAATTCAAGGGTTCATCAAACCAGCGCACAATACTTGTACAGCAGTCTTTAAAAGAAGGCACTGTAGTTACTGCTGAAGAATATCAATAATCAGTGGAAAATCTATATAAAAAAATTCAGGTATTAGTCAGTCACCTGAATATCAATAATATTAAGGAGAATAATTATCAATGAAACAGACAGTTAAATTTAAAAAGCTTACACCAAATGCAATAGTTCCAACTTATGGTACAGAATTCTCTGCCGGTGCAGACCTCTATTCCGGAATGACTGAACCAGTGATAATCAACGCTGGTACTACAGAATTCATCAAGACAGGGATTGCTATGGAAATCCCAGAAGGCCTTGTTGGTCTTGTATACGCACGAAGCGGTATGGCGTGCAAAAAAGGTCTTGCCCCAGCCAATAAGGTCGGCGTTATTGACTCTGATTACCGCGGCGAGCTTATGGTTGCATTACACAACCATTCACAATCCCCTGTAACCGTTGAACCTGGCGACAGAATTGCACAGCTTGTACTCACACCTTATATTACTGCTGAATTCGTTGAGGCTGAGGAATTAAGTGATACAGTGCGAGGTGATGGAGGATTTGGGTCTACTGGGACTAAATAATATTCAGCATATTACTGTCATTATATACAATAGCAGCTTCTACCGAAGCTGCTATTGTATATTTATATTAAATTAATTTGGTGTTATTTTAATCAGGCATTTCTAATTGGATTATTGACATTATATAATCTATCCCTCTTATATGCCAGCAGGGTTAACAAAAGCCATCCTGCCATTTTCAACTTGATAATATTCCCCCTTTTCTTCGTCATAAGCTAATAACAACAGTTTTCCACCCTTATAAACCGATCCGTCAATATAATAATGGCTCTCTCCGTCATAATAAACATCGTGATAACTCCGATCAGCAGCAAGATCTCTGCTGCAGGTTCCAACATGCCCTGCTATTATCGTTTTATAAAACTTACCTTTCGTTGCTGGAAACTTACCAAGAAGAGTATTATCAGATGCTCCCCACATCCAGTACTCTCCTGCTTCTTCATCTACCCCTGCATGAACAAATATCTGACTTTTTGTTTCAAAATATAAAGGCATCTGCTGAATCCACCAAATCAGCTTTTCATGATTTGAAATAATCATCTGAACTGCTTCTCTGCTAATTGTTTCCATTGAACATGTTCTTGCTATCTGATTTAAAAAATCCATCTGTTGCTCTGATAAAAATGTACTTATGGTATTTGCTCCATAATCAAAATCTGTGCAAATCCAATCATTGAAAGTCATACAATCTTCTGTTCCATCTGAATATATGTTTCTGTAATCCTCAATCCAATCCAAAAACATTTGCTCATGGTTACCCTTGAGAACCACAACTTTTTCTGTACCATATTTTTTCTGCAAATCCCAAAGATACTTCAAAACATAATATGAACTGTCGCCGTAATCAATATAGTCTCCACAAAATACAATGCGATTATCACCACCAAGATCAACCTGTTCCATATTCTTTTGAAGCTCTCCTATGCATCCATGAATATCACTCATAGCATATATCATATATCAATGACCTCCATTTCATTTGACATTAAACAATACTATTCTTCATATTCCGTCAGAGGCCAGCAGCTTCCATTAGTAATACGATAATAACTATCCGTATCGGTATCAACCATTAACACTGGGATAACACCTGTTGACAACACATCTCCATCTATGTATATGTGATTTTCACCATCATAATATATATCATTAAACGTTGAATCTCCTGATATCTCAGATGTATAGACATGACCTGCTACCACTTTCATATCCAGACCTTCTATCCTGCCTGTTTCAGCGGGATATTTCGAGGTATATATATCATCAGATGTCTCCCATTCCCACATATCACCAACAGTTTCATCAATTCCGGCATGCACAAATATAGTATTGCCTTCCGTATAATATCTTGGCAGGCTGTTTAACCAGCTTATGTATAAATCATCTGCATTTTCATTATCATACCATTGCATGCCGCCATACATCGAATCTATGGTACTTTCGCCGCCTATTACCATATCTTCATGATTTCCCATGAGTGCCATGACCTTATCATTACCGTATTGCTCCTGTCTCTTATACACATCTGACGCTGCCGACGACGGAGAGAG
>ERZ1026960.815-NODE-815-length-11914-cov-14.803693_pt1 | contig 11914 bp, 9 predicted proteins | sample MGYA00519458_ERZ1026960 | MGnify/ENA primary metagenome ERZ1026960 (study PRJEB26926, sample SAMN06164516) | human gut metagenome | biome: ENVO:00009003; feature: ENVO:2100002; material: ENVO:00002003 | host: Homo sapiens | place: USA | collected 2012 ...
CACGTACGGTTCTTAGGCGGGAAGGCGGTGGTAACACCGCTGACCCAGCCGATTATTACCCCCTTGTCGGACGTTTGAAAGGACAGGTTATCAAGGTATCGCAGAACAGCACGCAATACATTAACCCTATGGATATTAACCTCAATTACAGCGAGGGCGACACGCCCATAGCCTTAAAGAGCGATTTTATCCTTTCCTTTTGTGAGTTGATTATGGGAGGTAAAAACGGGCTGGAAGCTGTCGAAAAGACCTTGATTGACCGCGCTGTTATCAGCGTGTACCGCAACTACCTTGCCGACCCAAAGCCCGAAAATATGCCGATTTTGGGCGACCTCTACGACGAGATCAAGAAGCAGCCGGAAAAGGAAGCGCAGCGTATCGCGGCGGCATTGGAACTCTATGTAAACGGCAGCTTGAACATTTTTAACCACAGGACAAACGTTGACATTCATAACCGCCTTGTCTGCTTTGATATTAAGGAACTCGGTACACAGCTTAAAAAAGTCGGTATGCTTATCGTCCAAGACCAAGTATGGAACAGAGTAACGGTAAACCGCAGCGAGGGCAAGGCGACGCGGTATTACATCGACGAGTTTCATTTGCTCTTGAAAGAGGAACAGACCGCAGCATACAGCGTTGAGATTTGGAAGCGTTTTAGAAAGTGGGGCGGTATTCCGACAGGTATCACGCAGAACGTCAAAGACCTTTTGACGAGCAGAGAAGTTTCAAATGTTTTTGAAAACAGCGATTTTGTCTATATGCTCAATCAAGCCCAGGGCGACCGGGAAATCCTTGCCAAGCAGCTTAACATTTCACAGCAGCAAATGACCTATGTAACCCATTCCGAAGCGGGCGAGGGACTTATCTTCTATGGCAACGTGATTTTGCCCTTTATTGACCGTTTCCCGAAAGATACGGAACTCTACCGCGTGATGACGACCAAGCCCGGCGAGGTGTCGGCATGAGGATAGAAACGGATAAAATCTATTGCGGCGACAGCTTGCAGGTGCTTCAAACCTTGCCGGATAACTGTATGGATTGTTGCGTAACGTCCCCGCCCTACTATGCTTTGCGCGATTACGGCACAGACGGGCAGATTGGGCGGGAAGCAACGCCGGAGGAATATGTTTCCCGCATTACGGCGGTTTTCCATGAGGTAAAGCGGGTGCTTACGCCGGAGGGTACTTGTTGGCTGAATATCGCGGACACTTATTGCGGTACAGGCAGCAAAGCCGACCACCAAGACCCGAAATATCCCAAAGGCAGAAACGGGCAGCAAGTGGCGGTAAACCACCGCGCCCCCGGCTGCAAGCCGAAAGACCTAATCGGTATTCCGTGGCTTGTAGCCCTTGCCTTGCGGGGCGACGGTTGGTATTTGCGCAGTTCTATCATTTGGCACAAGGGAAACGCCATGCCGGAAAGCACGCGGGACAGACCGACGCGCTGCTATGAATATGTGTTTCTGCTTACCAAGTCGAAGAAATATTACTATGATTGGCAAGCAGTAGCCGAGCCGATAGCCCCCACAACAGCGGTACGGCTGAAAAGCGGAGTTGGGAAAGGCAACAAATATGCCGCTACCGTTCCGGGGCAAAACCAGCCGCAGAAAATCAACCGTCCCCGCGAGAAAGGCAGCTATACCGACGAAATGATTTCCCCCGTCCGCAGCCGCCGCAACGTTTGGGAGATCAACACAGTTTCCTATCGCGGCGGGCATTTTGCAGCGTTCCCGCCGAAACTTGCGGAAACGTGCATTTTGGCGGGCTGTCCTGTCGGCGGGATTGTGCTTGACCCGTTTTTAGGCAGCGGCACGACCGCAGCGGCGGCAAAAAGCCTTTCCCGCCGCTATGTCGGTATAGAGATCAACCCCGAATACTGCACCCTTGCAAAACAGCGTATTGGAGGTGATGAACATTGAGCAAGGAATTAAAAGCCCCCGACAAGGTAACGCAGAAAATGACCCGCGACGGGGCGGTTGCGGAAAACCTTACGACGGGCGAAACGACGAGTATCAGCGAAAGACCGCCGGAGGAAAACTATTCAGCCCCCGCAGCGGGAGCAGCGGAAAAAGCGACCCAACGTATCGGCACAGAGGTTAGCCGCCATTTAGAAAAGGGCGCGGAGAAAAAGACCCTTGACGCAGCGCAGCTTAAAACCCATACGTCCCGCTTGCAGTTTTCCGAAGCGGAACGGGCAACGCCGGAACTGCAAAAGGCAATCAAAAAATCCGATACGGCGGCTGACCGTTTAGACAAAGCGCGGGCAGCTATCCCCAAACAGACCAAAATCACAAAAGAGCGCGTTTTTGACGAAGCCAAAGGCAAAGCAAAGACGCGCCTTGCTTTTGAAAAGACGGATAAGCCCCCAAACGGCAAATTGCGCCATAACCCGTTATCCCGTCCGGCGCAGGAATTGGACGCCGCCGTACATGGAAAAATCTATGAGGTGGAGAAAGAAAACGTCGGTGTGGAAAGCGGACACAGGATAGAACTTGTGGGCGAGAAAGCGGGCGGCATGACGACGCGGGCAGTAAAACGCGGCATACGCAGCCATAAGCTGAAACCCTACCGGGCAGCGGCAGCAGCCGAGAAAAAGGCAGCAAAGGCAAACGCCGATTTTCTCTATCAAAAGGCGCTGCATGATAACCCCGCCCTTGCGCACTCTAACCCGATTTCCCGTTTTTGGCAAAAGCAGCGCATTAAAAAGCAGTATGCAAAGGCGTTGAAAACAGGCGGCAAGGTGAAAAAGACCGCCGAAGCCACCGCAAAGGCGGCGAAGAAAACGGCGCAGGAAACCAAACGGGCGACGTTCTTTGTCGTCCGGCATTGGAAAGGCTGTTTGATTGTGGGCGGGATTGCCTTTATCGTGCTTCTGTTTTTCGGCGGCTTGTCCTCTTGTTCCCTGTTCGGCGGCAACAGCGGCAGCGGCTTGATTGCGTCGTCCTATCTCTCCGAGGACGCTTATATTACAGGCGCAGAAAGCGCTTATGCCGCTATGGAAGCCGAGTTACAGGATATGCTGGATAACATCGAAAGCGAATACCCCGGCTATGACGAATACCGGGTAACGGCTGACGAGATCGAGCATGACCCGTATGTGCTAATCTCTATCCTCTCCGCTTGGCATGAGGGCGTGTTTACTCTCGATGAAGCGCAAAGCACCCTTGAAATGCTCTTTGATAAACAGTATATCTTGACGGTTACGGAGGAAGTCGAGGTACGCTACCGCACCGAAACGAGGACGGACAGCGAGGGCAACGAATACGACGTTGAAGTACCCTATAACTATTACATTCTCAATGTGGATTTGGAAAACTTCAACCTCTCCCATGTTCCCGTTTACATTATGGGCGAGGAACAGCTATCCATGTACGCTATGTATATGTCGTCGCTTGGGAACAGACCCGATCTTTTCCCACAATCCGGCTATATCTCAAAATACTATGAAAACCCGCCAGCGGATTATGAAATCCCGCCCGCCTATCTGGAAGATGAACAGTTTGCGCGATTGATTGAAGAAGCTGAAAAGTATGTCGGTTTTCCCTATGTGTGGGGCGGCAGCAGCCCGGAAACCTCTTTTGATTGCAGCGGTTTTGTTAGCTATGTGCTGACGAACAGCGGCTTATACAATACGGGCAGACTTGGGGCGCAGGGGCTTTACAACATCTCAACCCGCGTTTCCAACCCGCAGCCGGGGGATTTGGTTTTCTTTACGGGTACATACGACACGCCGGGGGTATCTCATGTGGGTATCTACGTTGGCGAGGACGGGGACGGAAGCCCTGTCATGCTGCATTGTGGCGACCCGATACAATACGCAAAACTTGATACAAGCTATTGGCAATCCCATTTTTACGCCTATGGGCGGCTACATTACAACTGACTTTGAAAGGAGTTTATTTCTATGGCAAACACGAAACTTGACCGTATCGAAAGGGATATTGAGAAAACGAGGGCGAAAATCCTTGAATACCAAAAAAGGCTGAAAGACCTTGAAGCGCAGAAAATCGAGGAAGAAAACGCGCAGATCGTTCAAATGGTGAAAGCGGTACACCTTGACGGGGCGCAGCTTGCCGCGTTCCTCTCCGCTTACGCCAGCGGCGAAATTGCCTTGCCGCAGCCGGACGCAGACTATACCGACGAACAGGAGGAAACCGAAGATGAAGCATAAAAAACTGTTCCGCAGCGTTACCGCTTTGCTTGCCGCCCTTGTACTCATGGGCGGCTTTTCTGTTACCGCTTTTGCGGGCGGCGGTGATGTGAGCGACGAGCCGCCTACCCCTGTAACCGAAACCGAGCCGGAAGAAACGACGGGCGGCTATGAGCCGCAGCCCTTAACGCCGGAGGGCAACATGAGCCTTGTGGACGACATAACGGGCGAAGCGTCCGGCGATAAGCAGTTTATTACCATCGTTACGAAAAACGGAAACTATTTTTACATCATCATTGACCGCGCCGAGGACGGGGAAAACACCGTCCATTTCCTCAATCAAGTTGATGAAAAAGACCTTTTGCAGCTTATGGAGGACGAACAGACCGAAACCCCCGCTTGTAGCTGTACTGAAAAATGCGTTGCCGGAAGCGTCAACACCGATTGCCCCGTTTGCAGCGTCAATATGAGCGAGTGCGCGGGCAAGGAAGCCGAGCCGGAGCCGGAAGAAACCGAGCAGCCGGAGCCGGAGGAAGATAAAGGCGGCGGCATGGGCGGTGCTATTTTGCTTGTTGTGCTGCTTCTTGCCGCAGCGGGCGGCGGCGCGTTCTATTACTTTAAGATTATGAAGCCCAAAAAGGACGCGGCAAAAGGTAGCAGCAACCTTGACGATCTCGACTTTGACGAGGACGACGAGGACGAGGAAGAATTAGAAACCGAGCAGGAGGACGAGGAAGTATGAAACTTGTAATTGCAGAGAAACCGAGCGTCGGAGCGGCGATTGCCGCCGTACTTGGCGCGAATGAAAAGCGCAGCGGATATTTTGAGGGCAGCGGCTACCTTGTGTCCTGGTGTATCGGGCATTTGATTAGCCTTGCGGACGCGGCGACCTACAACGAGCAGTACCGAAAATGGAAGTATGATGATCTCCCCATTGTCCCGCAGGATTGGCAGTTTACCGTTGCCAGCGGCAAGGAGCAGCAGTTTTTCGTACTCAAAGACCTTATGCACCGCAGCGACGTTTCCGAGATTGTCAATGCGTGCGACAGCGGGCGCGAGGGAGAACTCATTTTTCGATTTGTCTACGAACAGGCAAATTGCAAAAAGCCCTTTTCCCGCCTTTGGATTAGCAGCATGGAAGAAAGCGCAATCCGCGAGGGCTTTTCAAACCTCAAAGACGGGCGCAGCTATGACGACCTCTATCAATCCGCGCTTTGCAGAGCAAAGGCAGATTGGCTTGTCGGGATTAACGCGACCCGCCTTTTCTCTATCCTCTATCACAAAACGCTGAATGTCGGCAGAGTGCAAACGCCCACCCTTACCATGCTGGTAAACCGCGACTATGCGATCAGCAGCTTTAAGAAAGAAAAATATCATGTTGTCCGTCTGGACGCGGGCGGTGTTTCGGCTTTGTCCGAAAGGCTGAACGACGAAGCGGCAGCGCAGCAGATGAAAACGGCTTGCGAGAAATCGCAAGCCGTTTGTACTTCCCTCAAAAAAGAGAAAAAGACCGTTGCCCCGCCGAAGCTGTTTGACCTTACCGCGTTGCAGCGCGAAGCTAACCGCCTGTATGGATTTACGGCGAAACAGACCCTTGATTATGCGCAAGCCCTCTATGAAAAGCGGCTTTTGACCTATCCCCGCACCGACAGCAAATATATCACTTCCGATATGCAGGACAGCACAAAGGAACTCATTACCGGGCTTTGTTCGCTGCTTCCCTTTATGCGGGACGTGAAGCTGCAAGCAGACCTTACAAGGGTTTGCGATAACAGCAGAGTAACCGACCACCACGCTATTTTGCCGACAGCCGAGTTTTTGAAAGCGGGCTTTTCTTCCCTTGCCGACAGCGAAACAAAACTTATGACCCTTGTGTGCGCGAAGCTGCTTTGCGCCGCAGCCGCGCCCTATGAATATGAAGCGGTTACGGCGGTTATCTCTTGCGGCGGTTATACCTTTACCGCAAAGGGAAAGACGACGCTTTGCGAGGGGTGGCGTGAGATTGAAAAGCTGTCCCACGCCGCGTCCGAGGAACAGGACGAGGACGCAGAGCCGGAAGCCGTTTTGCCGCCGCTTGCCGAGGGGCAGACCTTTGACAATCCGGCAGCGGATATCTCCGAGCGTTACACGCAGCCCCCGAAAGCATATACCGAAGATACGCTTCTGTCCGCTATGGAGAACGCGGGCAAGGAAGAAACGCCGGAGGACGCAGAGCGCAAAGGGTTAGGCACTACCGCAACGCGGGCGGGTATCATTGAAAAACTCATTAGCGCGGGCTTTGCCGAGCGCAAGGGCAAAAAGCTAATCCCCACAAAGGACGGGTATAACCTTGCCGCTATTCTGCCCGAAGTCCTTACGTCCCCGCAGCTTACGGCAGAATGGGAAACCCGCCTTACCGGGATTGCCAAAGGCAGCGACAGCCCGGACGATTTCATGCGCAGCATTGAGGAAATGACAGCGGGGCTTGTCAAAACCTATTCCGCGATTTCCGAAGATAAAGCGAAGCTGTTTGCCCCGCAGCGGGAAGCAATCGGCACTTGTCCCCGTTGCGGCGCGGCGGTTTACGAGGGCAAGAAAAACTACTACTGTTCCGACAGGGCGTGCAGCTTTGTTATGTGGAAAAATGACTTGTTCTTTCAGCAGCGCAAAAAGACTTTCACAAAGGCGATTGCCGCCGCCCTTTTGAAAGACGGAAAGGTAAAAATCAAAGGTATGTACTCCACCAAAACAGGAAAGACCTTTGACGGGGTTGTGCTGCTTGCCGACACAGGCGGCAAGTATGTAAACTTCCGCGTCGAGCAGAACCGAAAATGATTAGGCTTGATGAAAAGCAGTATCGAGCCGTTAAGAAAATGACCCGCGCCGCGTGCGCCAACAACGATTGCGGGAACTGTCTGCTATTGGACGACGGGGAAACTTGCGTCTGTGTGCAGAGTATCAGCTATTCGCTGTTATGCCGTTATTTCCGCGAAGCGGTTTTACCCGCAGACAGGCAGCTATGCGAACAGATCACCCGCAGCGGGGAAACCGATTTGAAGCGTTGCGCGGTATGCGGCAGCACGTTTGCGGCGGGCAGCAACCGGGCGAAATACTGTCCCGATTGCGCGGCAAAGATACGCCGCAGACAGAAAGCGGAAAGCGAAAGAAACAGGCGTTTACGGATAAAAACAACTACATAGCAAGCACAGCAAACGAGTACCCGTTTGCGAGAAATGCCCGCGCTGCTCTATGGGAAGCGCGGGCATTTTGCTTGTTGGGATAGTCCCAAACCCTTAAAAATCGAGAAAGGACGTGATGAAACAATATGCCGTATTCTTCATACGACCATGACAAATTGGAAACCGCCGAAACCATGCGGATAGAACGCCGGATATATTTTGAAGCAAAGGACGGGGATATTGCCCCCTATGTTTCTTTGCCGCCGGAGCAGCTACACGCCATGCGCGAGGAAAGCGCGGCAGCGGAACAGGCGATTTTTAACGACCTTGCAAGACGCGCCGCCGCTTGGGAACAGCAGGCGGGAAAAACGCTTTTGCTTGACAAAGCGATTGAATACACAAGGACAACCGTTGTGCAGCACACTTCTAACGAGTGGCAGAAAGGCGAATATGACCGATATACCCGCAGCAACCGGGTATATCAGATGAACTACCACATTTACGAGAACACCCGTTACGACAGGGAGAAGCAGCAAAGCGTCCCTTACTCTTATTCTCTCACATGGGGCGTTTATACCAACAGCCCGAACAGGAACGGGCAAGCGAAGATTGCCGGACAGGACAGAAAGGTTTTTTCCGATAAGGCGGCTATGGAAAAATATCTGAATGGACGTATCAAAGCATACGACCGTCTGTTTACGGAAATCTCCCCGCCTATCCCGCAGGAGTACGCCGAGCATTTCAAAGTAAACGGTATGCTTTTACCGGGCTATACCATTGAGGGCGAGGAACCCCCACAGCAGCCACAGGCGGCAGCTATCCCCGAAATTACCGGGCAGCAAAAGGAGCGTGAACACATGAGCGAACAGTTTTCTATTATGATTGGCAACCGCAGCCGTTTTGAAGCGGGCGACCCCGGCGGTTATTGGCTGGATATGCCCGCCACAAAGGAGCAGCTTCACGAAGCTATGCAGAGCGTCGGCATTACCGCCGACAACCCGCAGGATTTTTCCATTCGCGGCTTTTCCGACGACCCGGAAAAACATATTGCCCTGCCTTATGAAATGGTATGCGCCGCCAGCGTGGACGAACTCAATTTTCTTGCGGCGCGGATTGAACAGTTAGACCCCGCCGAGATCGGCAAGCTGAACGCAGCCTTGCAGCAGAAAAACGGCTTTGAGAACATCGGACAGGTAATCGACTTCACCTACAACGTGGATTTTTACGTCCATATTCCCGAAGTACATACCTACCGCGATTTGGGCGACTACTACTTAAATCAATCCGGCATGGTACAAATGCCCGAAGAATGGAAAGGCGGGATTGACCTTACCGCTTTTGGCAGGAACGCCGCCGAGCAGGAAAAGGGCGCGTTTACCGAATACGGCTATATCGTCGAAAGCGGCGACGAGTGGGAGCGTCAGTTTGAGGGGCGCGAAGTGCCGGAGGAATACCGCATTATGAGTTACCCGCAGCAAGAGCGCGGCGAACAGGATAAAGCCTTTATGGACGCAGCCGAAGCGCAGCAGACAGAAACGCCGCCCGCCGAGCCGCCGCAGCCCCGCCCCGTCGTGCCGATTATCCTTTCTTCTGAAAAACCCGGCGACAAGGTAAAGGAGATTACCGCCCGTCTGGAACAGGGCATACAGGCGGTTTTTGACAGCGACCGCTATAAAGAGTTTCTTACCGCCATGTCGAAGTTTCACGATTACAGCTTGAATAACACTATCCTAATTGCCATGCAGGGCGGCAATTTGGTAAAGGGCTATTCACAATGGCAGAAAGAGTTTGACCGCCATGTGAAAAGCGGCGAGAAAGGTATTAAAATCTTTGCCCCCGCCCCCTACAAGGTAAAAAAGCTGGTGGATAAAATCGACCCCGACACAAGAAAGCCCATACTTGACAGCGAGGGAAAGACGGTTAAGGAAGAAAAAGAAGTTACCGTTCCCGCCTTTAAGGTTGTAACCGTCTTTGACATTTCGCAGACCGAGGGCAAGGAGTTTCCCGATCTCTCCGTCAAACCGCTGCTTGCCGATGTAGAACAGTACGAGGACTTTTTCGCTGCCCTTGAAAAAGCGTCCCCCGTTCCGATTGCTTTTGAGCAGATCACAAACGGCGCAAACGGATATTTCAGTTTGACCGATAAGCGAATTGCTATCAAAGAGGGTGTGAGTGAGCTGCAAGCGGTTAAGACCGCCATTCACGAAATCGCCCATGCGAAGCTGCATGACGTGGACTTAAACGCCCCGCTGGAGGAACAAAACCGCGTTGACCGCCGCAGCCGCGAGGTACAGGCTGAAAGCGTTGCCTATACGGTGTGTCAGCATTTCGGGCTTGATACGTCCGATTACTCTTTCGGGTATGTTGCCGGGTGGAGCAGCGGCAAGGAAATGACCGAATTAAAAGCGTCCCTTGAAACGATACAGGCAACCGCAAAGGAACTCATTACCGAGATCGAGGGGCATTTTACCGAATTGCAGCAGCAGCGGCAAGCCGAGCAGGAGCAGGAAGCGAAAACAAAAGAAACCTTGCTTCTCAACGGCAAGGAGGACAGCTACGGGATTTATCAGTTAGCCCGCAGAGAGGAAACTATGGATTTGCGCTTTGAGCCTTTCGACCGTCTGCAAGCAACGGGGCATACCGTTGACCGGGCAAATTATGAACTCGTCTATACCGCGCCGCTTACAAAGGATATGACGCTTGGCGGCATTTGGGAAAAGTTTAATATCGACCGCCCCGACGATTTTAAGGGGCATAGTCTTTCCGTTTCCGACATTGTTGTGCTTCATCAGAACGGCGAGAACACCGCCCACTATGTAGACAGCATAGGTTTTCAGCAGGTGCCGGAGTTTTTACAGGAACAAGCGCAGCAGACCCCCGTATTTGATAAGCTATCTCCCGAACAGCAGCAAGCCCTATCCGATACCGTAAAAGATACGCTGCAACTGCTTGTAGACGCAGACAAGCGGATTTATGGCGACGTTACGGGCAAGACCCTTGAAGCAATCGCGGCGCAAGGGTATTCCTACAAGGGCGGGCAGCTTGAAAAGCAGCAGCCGGAAGCGACCCCCGAAAGCCTTATGACGGGCGAAACTGTCAGAACGCCGAGGGGCAATTTTCATATTACCGACATGAGCCGCGAACAGATCGAAGCGGCGGGCTTTGGTTTTCATCATGCGTCGGAGGACGGGAAGTATCTCATTATGGGAAACGGCACACAGGCTTATGCCATAGCCGCCGAGCAGCCGCAGCGGGATAATCCCTTAAAGCACGTTGAGGACATTGTAGAGCAGAACGACAACAACTTTGACGGGATTATCAATAATACGCCGCAAACGCCCACCGTCGCGGATTTGGAGCAGCGGGCAAAGGCGGGCGAAGCGATTTCCGTTACCGACCTTGCGAAAGCGGTAAAAGCCGAGAAACGGGAGCAGCCGCAAAAGAAACCGTCCATTTTGAAGAAGCTGGACGAGTACAAGAAACAGGCGGCGCAGCAGCCGAAAGACAAGCAGAAAGAGCAGAAAAAAGATTTGGAGGTTTGATAGTATGAATATCCGCTTTACCATTGAGGAAGAAAACATAATTGCGATTTACGCCGAGGACAGCCGGGAAAGGACGATTGATAATATCAACTCTGCCATGCCCTACATGGACGAGGATATGAGCCAACTTGCCGCCGCAGCAGTAAACAAGCTGCAAGCCATGACGGACAGCGCATTTTCCGAAACTGTCTTTACTCTCACCGACGATGAATAAGCCTTAACGAAACAGGGGCGCGGTTGCCGATTGCCGGCACCGCGCCCCGTTCTTTTTTGCTTTTTCGTGGAACATTAGAGAGGTATTTTTTGAGGTTTGAGTATAAAGTATCGTCCATGCCGCTTTCGCGCTCTGGAAGCCGCAGAAACACAGGCATTTTCAGCCCTTAACGTTCCACTTGCTACCCTTGTTTTATGCCTTATCTCTTGCCTTGATATGGAGAAGCAGCATGACGATAAAAGCAAGCCCGCAGACCACATAAAACCAAAGTTGATCTGCATTGGAGATAATAAACGCCAGCAGCCCGAAAATGACCGCCCAGGCAGCGGACAGCAGCACCCCGATTACCCAAAATCCAAAACGTGTTTTTTGGAGAAACAGCAGCAGCGCGAATACAGCCGCGCCGATCAGCACGCACAAAGCGGGGTGCAGCGTGAGAAAGTGATTGCAGCACACGCCGGATATAATACCGAGGGCGATACTGTCAAAAACAATGATATGCCCGATAAAAAGCCCCACTACCATAAGGATAAAGCTAACTACAAGACCGATTATTAAATAGGCTCCCGCCGCCGCTAAATAGCCCATATATACACTTCCTTTGTTCTTTGAATACAGTTTGATTGTAACAGGTTTTTGTGAAAAAATCTATTAGCCCCGTTCCTGTTCTTTTGCCTTGCTTTGGGACGGATATAGAATACTGTCAACGTTCTTTTTGATAATGCCGTATTCCTGCATTTGCTTCTTGGCTTGCCGATAATCCTCATACAATTTGCTTTTCCTGTCGTTTAAGCTGCTATACTCCTTGCGCAGCGCGGCGAGATCGGGCAGCTTCTTTATCTGCATTTCCT
>ERZ1026960.819-NODE-819-length-11836-cov-6.279009_pt1 | contig 11836 bp, 9 predicted proteins | sample MGYA00519458_ERZ1026960 | MGnify/ENA primary metagenome ERZ1026960 (study PRJEB26926, sample SAMN06164516) | human gut metagenome | biome: ENVO:00009003; feature: ENVO:2100002; material: ENVO:00002003 | host: Homo sapiens | place: USA | collected 2012 ...
GTGCAGAGCTGATAGTACCGGCCCTTTTGGGCCATGAGCTCCGCATGGTCGCCGCGCTCGATGATGCGGCCCTGCTCCAGCACCAGAATGGCCTGGGCGTTGCGGACGGTGGAGAGCCGGTGGGCGATGACAAACACCGTGCGCCCGGCCATCAGGGAATCCATGCCCTTTTCGATGAGCTTTTCGGTGCGGGTGTCGATGGAGGAGGTGGCCTCGTCCAGGATCAGCACCGGGGGATCGGACACGGCGGCCCGGGCAATGGCCAGCAGCTGGCGCTCGCCCTGGCTGAGACTGCCGCCGTCCCCGGTGATGACGGTGTCGTACCCCTGGGGCAGGTGGCGGATGAAGGTGTCGGCGTTGGCCAGCCTGGCCGCCGCCCGGACCTCCTCATCGGTGGCGTCCAGCTTGCCGTAGCGGATGTTGTCGGCGATGGTGCCGGTGAACAGATGGGTGTCCTGCAGGACGATGCCCAGGGACCGGCGCAGGGAGTCCTTCCGGATATCCCGGACGTCGATGCCGTCATAGGTGATGGTGCCGGACTGAATGTCGTAAAACCGGTTGATGAGGTTGGTGATGGTGGTCTTTCCCGCGCCGGTGGAGCCCACGAAGGCGATCTTCTGGCCCGGCTCTGCGAACAGGGACACGTCGTGGAGCACCGTCTTTTCCGGGTCGTAGCCGAAGTCCACATGGTCAAAGCGCACGTCGCCCCGCAGCTCCGTCAGGGAGCCGTCGGGCTTCTTCCAGGCCCAGTGGCCGGTGCGGCGGTCCGTCTCCGTCAGGGAATCGCCGTCCTTCAGCACCCGGACCAGGGTGGCGGTGCCGTCGTCGGTTTCGGGGTCGGCGTCCATCACGGCGAAAATCCGCTCGGCGCCGGCCACGGCGGCCAGCAGGGTGTTCACCTGCTGGCTGATCTGGCCCACCGGCTGGGACACCTGCTTGACATACAGCAGATACGCGCCCAGAGAGCCGATGTCGAACACGCCGGAGATGGACAGCAGGCCGCCCACACAGCAGGTGACGGCATAGTTGATGCGGGAGAGGTTGCCCATGGCGGGCATCATGGCCCCGGCGTAGGTCTGGGCCATGGCGGCGGCGTCCCGATAGGCGCTGTTGCGGGCGGAGAACTCGTCCAGGGTCTTCTGCTCATGGTGAAAGACCTTGATGACCTTCTGCCCCTCGATCATCTCCTCAATGTAGCCGTTGAGACTGCCCAGGGCCGCCTGCTGCTGCTGGAAGCTGGTGCGGCTGCGGCCGCCCACGCCCTTCACCACCAGGAGCATCAGCCCCAGGAACACGAAGGTGATCAGCGTCAGCGCCCAGTTCAGATACACCAGCATCACCACCGTGCACACGAAGGTCAGCAGGTTGGACACCACGCTGGCGAAGCTGTTGCCGATCATGTCGGACACGGTGTCCATATCGTTGGTGAAGCGGCTCATCAGGTCGCCGGACTGGTGGGTGTCGAAATACCGCAGGGGCAGGGACTGGAGCTTGTTGAACAGGTCCTGCCGCAGGGTGGCCACCGTCCGCTGGGAGATGCGCACCATGATCCGGGAATAGGCATAGGAGCACCCGGCGGACACCAGGAACACCCCGCCCATGGCCACCAGCATCCAGAACAGGCCCTTGAAGTCCCCGGCCACAATGTGGTTCAGGGCGGGCTTGAGGAAGTAGCTGCTGGCCACGGAGCCCACGGAGCTGAGCACCAGGCACACCGCCACCACGATCAGCGCCGCCTTATAGCGGCCGATATAGGCCAGGAGCTTCCCCACCGTGCCCCGGAGATTCTGGGGCCGCTGATAGCCGTGGCCCCGGCCGGGACCGTGACCCGGACCGCCGGGCCGCGCTTGATTCTTATTTTCAGCCATCAATCGTCGCTCCTTCCTGCTGGGATTTGTAAACCTCCTGATAGATGTGGTTGGAGGCCATCAGTTGGTCATGGGTGCCTGCACCGGAAATTTTGCCGTCGTCCAGCACCACGATCAGGTCGGCGTCCATGACGGAGGAAATGCGCTGGGCGATGATGAGCTTGGTGGCCCCGGGCAGGGCCTGGCGCAGGGCGGACCGGATCTTTGCGTCGGTGGCGGTGTCCACGGCGGAGGTGGAGTCGTCCAGAATCAGCACCCGGGGACGCCGGAGAATGGCCCGGGCGATGCACAGGCGCTGCTTCTGACCGCCGGAGACGTTGGCGCCGCCCTGCTCAATGTGGGTGTCGTAGCCGTCGGGCATGCGGGAGATGAACTCGTCGGCGCAGGCCATGCGGCAGGCCTCCTCCATCTCGGCGTCGGTGGCGTCCTCCCGGCCCCAGCGGAGGTTTTCCCGGATGGTGCCGGAGAACAGGGTGTTCTTTTGCAGCACCATGGCGCAGCCCTGGCGCAGGGCCTCCATGGTGTATTCCCGGACGTCGTGGCCGCCTACGGACACGGCGCCCTCCGTGGCCTCATACAGCCGGGGAATCAGACTCACCAGGGTACTCTTGGCGCTGCCGGTGCCGCCCAGGATGCCCACGGTCATGCCGCTTTTGATATGCAGGCAGATGTCCTCCAGGTTCCAGGCGCCGCTGTCCTTGTGATACTTGAAATAAACGTGGTCAAAGTCCACTTCGCCGTTTTCAACGGTCAGGGCCGGGTCGGCGGCGGAGTCGGTGATCTCGGGCTGCTCCTCCAGCACCTCCACAATGCGCTTGCCGCAGGCGATGGACCGGGTCAGCACCATCATCACCATGGCCACCATCATCAGGGACATGAGAATTTCGGAGGCGTAGGTGAAGAAGGCGATCAGGTCGCCGGAGAGCATGGCGCCGCCCACCACATAGTGGCCGCCCAGCCACATGATGGCCATGATGGTGCCGCCCATAATGAGGGTCACCAGGGGGACAAACAGCACCACGAAGCTGTAGGCCCGCTCCGCCGTATCCCGAAGGGTGTCGCTGCGTTGGGCAAACTTCTCCTGCTCCCGGTCCTCCCGGACGAAGGACTTCACCACCCGGATGGCGTTGAGGTTCTCCTGCACTACCAGGTTCAGGTCGTCGGTGGACTTCTGCAGGGCGGTGAAAAACGGCCCCACATAGCGGATGACGATGGCCACCAGAAGCAGAAGCAGGGGAAGCACCACCAGGAACACCTGGCTCAGCTGCAGGCTGATGGTCAGGGCCATGACCAGGGCGGTGATCAGCATCACCGGAGCCCGGACCAGCATCCGCATCCCCATCATCAGGGTCATCTGCACCGACGAGACGTCGTTGGTGAGCCGGGTGATCAGGGACGCGGTGGAAAACCGCTCGATGTTGGCAAAGGAGAACCTCTGCACCTGGGCATATTCCGCGGCCCGGACGTTGGCGCCGAAGCCCATACCGGCCTTGGCTGCCAGGCCCGCCGCCCCCACGCCCATCACCAGGGACGCCAGGGCCATGAGGATCATTTTCAGGCCCGTGGCCAGAATATACGCCTTGTCGCCGTTGGCGATGCCCACGTCCACGATCTGGCTCATGGCCTTGGGCAGCAGCAGCTCCAGCACGGCCTCGCCTGCCGAACACAGCACGCCCAGGAATATCCAGACGCGATACCCCTTGGTATAGGGGGCTAATTTCCGAATCATGCGTTGTCCTCCTCCGATGTCAGATTGTCCGCCGCCCGCAGCAGAAGCCGGCGCAGGGTCTCCGTCTCCTGGGGGTCCATGCCCCGGTGGATCAGGTCCTCGATCTGCCGGGTGATGGACTCGAAGTCGTCATAAAACCGCTGCCCGGCCTCCGTCAGCCGCAGGATGCGGCACCGGCCGTCCTTTTCCCCCGGAGTCCGGGTCAGCATCCCCTTTTCCACCAGCCGGTCCACGATGCCGTTGACGGTGGAGGGCTTCACGGCCAGATGCTGCTGCAGCTGTTTCTGGGTCACGGGGCCCGGCTGCCGGTGCAGATACGTCAGCGACCGGCACTGGATGGGCGTGACCCCATAGCGCCGCAGCTTCTGCTCCATCCGCTGATAGGCCCGGTGGTTGCAGTACCCCAGCAGGGGGCCGATAAGCTCGGGCTTTTTCATGCAGCTCATAATAGTCTGCTCCTTTCCTGAGATTTTAATATTTAGCGCCCTAAATGTTAGCAGGCTAAATATTACCACCATTGCGCCCCGCCGTCAATAAGCAGAGCGCCGGTTTCCTGTGAACGTTCTGTAAACGATGGTGGGGAGCTATTGACTTTTCTCCGCCGGGACGGTAAGATAAGCCCGTAATCCAAAAGCTGTTATCATTGTTATTCTCTCTCCTTTTACCACAAAACAGACCGCCGGTCCCCTCTTTCCCGGGACCGGCGGTCTGTTTTTGCTTGACAATCGTCCGAAATCGTACTATAGTATCCGGGTACGATTTCGGACCAAGGAGGGCGGCCCCATGGCATACACATCCCGGGATATGCGCCGGTTTAACCATCTTTTGCAGGAGACCGACGCGGTTTATCATGAAATGGCCCAGCACTGGGGCCTTTCGGACAGCGTCATGGGGGTGCTGTACACCCTATGCGACGCCGGGGGCCGGTGCCGCCTGCGGGACATCTGCTATTGGAGCGGCATGACCAAGCAGACCGTCAACTCCGCCCTGCGGCGGATGGAGCGGGAGGGCCTGATCTATCTGGAGTCCGCCGGACGGGGCAAGGACGTCTGCCTGACGCCGGAGGGGGAGGCCCTGGCCCGGCGGACCGCCCGGCGGGTGATCCAGGCGGAAAACCAGGTATTCGCCGCCTGGCCCCAGGAGGACGTGGAGCAATATCTGGCGCTGACCCGGCGCTTTCAGGAGGCCCTGGCCCAGAAGGCCCGGGAGATCAAGGAGGAATCATGAGCAAAACACCCATCCAGCTTTCGGATCATTTCACCTGCCGCAAGCTGATCTGCTTTACCCTGCCGTCCATCACCATGATAATCTTCACCGCCATTTACGGCGTGGTGGACGGCTTCTTCGTGTCCAATTACGCAGGCAAGACCCCCTTTGCGGCGGTGAATCTCATCATCCCGGTGCTGCTGATCCTGGGAAGCGTGGGCTTCATGTTCGGCACCGGCGGCGGCGCCCTGATCGCCAAGACCATGGGCCAGGGGGACCGCCAGCGGGCCAACAACATCTTTTCCCTGATCGTGTACGCCTCGGCGGCCTGCGGCGTGGTGCTGGCGGCCCTGGGCTTTCTGATCCTGCGCCCGGCGGCGGTGCTGATGGGAGCCGAGGGGGAGCTGCTGGAGCAGGCCCTGATCTATGGCCGTATCAACCTCATCGCCCTGCCCTTCTATGTGCTGCAATATGAGTTCCAGTGCCTGTTTGCCACGGCGGAAAAGCCCCGGCTGGGCCTGTCTGTCACTGTGGCGGCGGGGGTTGCCAACATGGTGCTGGACGCCCTGTTTGTGGGGGTGTTCTCCTGGGGCGCGGCCGGTGCGGCGGCGGCCACGGCCATCAGCCAGTGCATTGGCGGCGTGGTGCCGCTGATCTACTTCGCCCGCCCCAACAGCAGCCTGCTGCGGCTGGGAAAGTGCCGCCTGGACCTGCGTGCCCTGGGAAAGACCTGCTCCAACGGCTCCTCGGAGTTTATGAGCAACGTGTCCATGTCCCTGGTGAGCATGCTGTATAACGTCCAGCTGATGAAGTACGCCGGGGGGGACGGCATCTCGGCCTACGGCGTGCTGATGTATGTGAGCATGGTGTTCCAGGCCATTTTCGTGGGCTATTCCGTGGGCGTGGCCCCCATTGAGTCCTATCACCTGGGGGCGGAGAACCACCGGGAGCTGCGGGGCCTGCTGCGGCGCAGCCTGGGCCTGCTGGCCGTGTGCGCCGCGTGTATGTTCGCGGCGGGCCAGGTGCTGGCCGCTCCCCTGTCCCGGCTCTATGTGGGCTATGACCCGGGCCTGTTCGAGATGACGTCCCACGCCTTCGGCATCTTCTCCTTCTCGTTCCTGTTCTCGGGCTTCGCCATCTATGGCTCGTCCTTCTTCACGGCCCTGAACGACGGGCTGACCTCCGCCATCATCGCCTTTCTGCGGACGCTGGTGTTCCAGGTGGGAGCGGTGCTGACCTTCCCGCTTCTGTGGAAGCTGGACGGCATCTGGCTTTCCATCGTGGCGGCGGAGGTCATGGCCGTGATCACCACGGCGATTTTCCTGGTGGTGGGGCGCAAGCGGTTCGGGTATTAAAGCCCCGGCAGAAAAAAATCCAAAAAATTTCAAAAAAATGCTTGCAATCCCCGGATGAATGTGGTATATTAATCAAGCTGACGTGAGTGATTCAGCCAGCTATCCGGGTGTGGCGAAGTTTGGTATCGCGCTTGAATGGGGTTCAAGAGGCCTTGAGTTCGAATCTCAACACTCGGACCACGAAGAAGTCCTGAAACCGTAAGGTTTCGGGACTTCTTTTTTGCTTTCGCAGGGACCTTACCCGGCGGTTTTCTAACACTTTTCTAACACTTGCCGGACAGCAGAGAGGACATTTCCTGGGCGATGGACTGCTTGCGGGCCATGTCCAGGTGACCATAGACATTGGCGGTCATCTTGATATCACTGTGGCCCAGCCACTCCTGCACGTCCTTGAGCGTAAAGCCATTGCTCAGCAGAATGCTGGCACAGCTATGCCGCAGTTCGTGGAAGCGGATGCGGGGCAGGCCGTTCTTCTGGAGCAGGCGGGCAAAATGATGGGTGATATAGTCCGGAGGAAACGGACGGCCATCCGGCCATTTGAACACATACGGGTTCTCCTGGTATGCCTTGCCGAACAAGCGCCGGTTCGTGCGCTGATCAGACAGGGCCTGCAGGAAAATGGCCCGGGCTTCCGGAAGCAGCGGGAAAGAGCGGTAACTGCTGGCGTTCTTGGTCTTATCCTTTTCCACCGGCTTGGTCACCTTGCTGACGGTGTGCCGAATCGTCAGGGTGCCGGACTCAAAGTCGATGCTGTCCCATTGCAGGCCCAGCAGTTCACTGCGGCGCAGGCCGTAAATAGCCGTGATTTTCACCAGCGGGAACAGTGGATCGTCCCGGATGCTGTCCAGGAGCGTCTGCACCTGTTCCGCCGTGTAGAAATGCGCTTCATGCCGTGGGACGCTGGGCAGGTCGATATACTCGCAGGGATTGGCGGACAGCAGACCGGCCTTAACGGCTTCCGTCAGCGCCTGATACAGAATGTTCTTGTGCAGGCGGAGACTGCGGGGAGACAGGCCGCCTTTGCCGTCCTTGCGCCCATGGGCGGCCTTTTCGTCCATGTAATCCTGCAGAAGCTGGCGGGTCACCTGCTGCAGCTTCAGGCCGCTGGCATCAAAATACGGAAGAATGTGACTGTTGGCCAGACTTTCATAGCCCTGATAGGTCACCTCATCCACCCGGCGCTTTACCTGGGCCAGCCAGGTGCGGATAAAGTCGGCAAAGGACACATCGCTGGGAATGATACCCTGCTGCCGTTCATATGCCTGGATCGTCTGGCGGAGCAGTTGTTCCGCCCGGCGCTTGTTGCCCTTTACCGGCAGGTCCGTTCTGATCCATTTCTGCCGCCGTTTACCGCTTGCGTAGCTGTTGAGAACGATATAGTACTTGTTATCTTTGATTTGCAGACTTCCTGTCATAATAGCTCCTTTCCGGACAGTTAGATTTGTCTGCTGTCATGGGTTTGCTACCGTGTAGCGCGCCGACTGGACAAAATCCACCAGGCACGCCTTGGGAATAAGCATTTTTCGGCCGATATACTTGCAGCCCAGCCGCTTTTCGTGAATCAGCCGGTATACGCTGGCTTTGCCGATGCCCAGGGCACGGGCCACCTCGGCAGGGGTCATCACATCGGGATAGTCCTTGAACAAGCACAGCCCCCCTTAAAACGGCTCATCGCCGCTGTCAGCCTGCATTTCCAGGGCGCCCTGATTGATGCGGCGGCAGAAAGCTCGATAGGTTTCCGGTTCCGTTACCTGCACATTGGGGTACTGATCCGACAGCGGAATATTGCTGACCAGAAACACCTTGGTAAAGCAGGCCACCTTGTTGCTGTAGCGGCAAGGCAGCATCAAGGGATAGCCGTCCAGAAACTTGAGCATATCCGCAATGGGCAGACTGCTGCGAAACTCGTCAAACAGGATAACATCCTGACCCCGATAGTCATCAAAGGGATGGGCGTAATTGGTAACATGGAAAACATTTTCATAGCCGTACAGCTCCATGATGCTCCGGGTTTTGCCGACTCCGGTTTTGCCCCACAGATAGGTTACCTGCAGGTCCCTCCATTGACTGCGGAACCTGTTTTCCAGCAGTGTCTGCCGGGCGGCTTCAATATGCTGTAGCCGATTCATGGCGGAGGGGAACTGCATCAGAATTTCCGCATTGGAAGCGCCGGAAGAAATCATTTCCAGGATTTCAGAGCTGACAGACTGCCGTTTATCACGTTCCGGAGGAAGGTCGCCGCTTTCCTCGAAGGTTTCCGGAAGGTTGGTTTCATGCTTGCCGTCATCCAGCCATCGACCCTCCTTGCGGATATAATCGCGGTTGGCCTGATGGCTTCCCTTTGCCATCTCAATGTGAGCGCCCATGAAGCGATTTTGCAGGGTGGTGAACAGAATCGCGTTGGGGGAATATAGATACAAATGCGTGTGAGGCGTACCCTGCTCGCCTACCTCATCACACATACACCAGTATTGAATACCGGGAAAGCTGGCCAGTGTTGTGCGGATAACCTCGTGAGTAAATCCGTGGTCAACAGGGTTATTGAAGGTCAGCTGATACTTTCGGGCTTTCGTTTTCTGTGTGCACATCCTTTCATAAAATATTTCATTACACAAAACACACGGTTACCAAAGGGTAATACTATGCCTTTGGTAACCAAAGACGGGAGATCCAGCGGGCACTGGAAGCGGTTCGGTCAACGGGACATTTCTGCAGCAAGGCCATCGGAATGGAATCGCGTGCTTGATTTGATATCCGGGAGATTCAGCGGGCACCGGAAGTCATTTGCAAGACGGAAACTGTAGCAGCAAGGCCACGGGGGAGCATGGATGCGAGCCGCATTGCGGCTGACGCCGCAAGTTGCTCTCGCATTTCCTTGCGGGGAGCTGTTACTCCTCTTTTGACAGTTTCGTTTTTATTTCGGACAGGCCATCCCGGGACAGTTCCATAATCTGATCCACGGAGAGACTGTTCAGAAGCCGCAGCATAGTTTGTGACTGTTCCAGGCCGTTGAGCTGTTGGACGATCAATTGCAGGCAGGCGCTGGCATCATTGGTAACGCCCTGGCGTTGCTTATACTCCTGTATTCTCTGGTACAGGTCGTCCGGAATGGTAAGATTGACGCGTTTTTTATCTGACGGCATAGGTCGTACCTCCTTGCGTTAAATTCTGGAATTGATTCTACAGCATGTCACAAGGAATGTCAAGGAGCACTTTGGAGTTACTCCACATATGGAATAAGCCGCCTGTTCCGTTTTGGAAGCAGGCGGCTTGTACAAAATCCATGACAGCAGATTTCTTCTAACAGTTTTCTAACACTTTTTTGATTTCCTTGTTTTTCGGTGGCCGGGCGCTGCAATATGCATCATGCAGCGCCCGGCCCAAACCCGCTGCAAATACAGGCAACTCCGTGATATACGGCGAGTCGGTCTGACTTTATATGAAACATACTTGAAAGCAATGGGGTTCAAGAGGCCTTGAGTTCGAATCTCAACACTCGGACCATAATGTGGAGACAAAAAAGATGTCTCCTGCGAAAAGCCCGAATATATCGGGCTTTTTTGCTACCCAAAGGTAAACAAACACGAATGAAGGCGAAATGGGGTCTGTTTATGACCGAACAGAAAAAGAATACTATCATAACAAGCGGCATCGCTGTACTTGCCGTGATACTGGCATATTGCTTCCGAATTGTGGGCAGGGGCAGCTTCTACCCGATGCTGTTTTCCTATCTGCGCAGCTTTATCTATATCGGTCTGTTCGCCGCCTGGGGGCTCTCCGTCCGTCAGCGGATCGTGCAAAAGCAGGTGTGCAGGTTTATGACGGTCACCGCTGTACTGCTCATCATATGGATGGTAGTCCGTTCGGCAAAGTATTTTATATTCTGGCAGCCTGATGCCGTCCGTTACCTGTGGTATCTGTTCTATCTGCCCATGCTGTTTGTGCCTATGCTGGCGCTGCTGATCGCCATGTCATTGGGAAAGCCGGACGAATACAAATTCCCCAAGGGAATGTCGATTCTGTGGATCATCTCCGGCACATTGCTTCTGCTCGTGCTCACAAATGACCTGCACCAATTCGTATTTACCTTTCCGAAGGACGCCGCCGTGTGGACAGACAAAAACAACGGCTATTCGATAGGCTACTTCATTATTGTAGGCTGGCAGGTGCTGTGTGCCTTTGCCGCACTCCTAATTATGTTTTTCAAATGCCGTGTGCAAAAAGGAAGGCTCCACTTTCTGCCCATTGTTCCTATGCTGCTGACGATCGTTTACAGCGTGCTTTACTATGCGGATGCGGATTGGCTGCTCCACTTGTTCGGCGATATTGCCGCATTCCAAAGTGTGATGTATATTCTGACCTTTGAGTTTTGCATCGCCTGTGGATATATACATTCAAACAGCCGTTATGTGGACTTGTTTGCCTCCTCTGTGGGCACATCGGCAGAGATCACCGACAAGGACTTTACCGTTCGGTATGCAGCTGTAAACACTGCGCCTATCTCAAAGGAAACGATGAAAAAAGCCGAGCAAAGCCCGGTCACGATGGGCGGCTTGACCGTTCACACCATGCCCATTGATGGCGGCTATGCCGTATGGACAGAGGATGTGTCGGCTTTGCGTGACATCAAGGAGGACTCCGAGCTTCTTGCAGACGAGCTTGCCGACAGGAACGAAATACTCCGTTATGAATACAAGCGTGAAGCCAAGCGCCGCAAGGTGGAGGAGCAAAACCGCCTGTATGATCTCCTGCGTTCCGCTACACAGACGCAGATCGACCGCATTGCAGAGCTCACTAAGGAATACCGCCAAATCTCAAGCACCGATCCCGACAATGCCAAAACGCTCCTTGCCGAGATTGCCGTGCTGTGCAGCTATATCAAACGCCGCAAGCATCTGACGCTCCTTACCGACCGAGATATTAAAATAGCGGAAACGGAACTCCACCGTGCCTTCAATGAGTCCCTCCAAACGCTGAAGCTGTTGGGCGTCCGCAGCTCGCTCTATGTGGACGAGTCTCTTTCCATGCTCTCCGGCAAAACGGCGACTGCTGTATTTGATTTTTATGAATCGGTTATTGAAGCCGACATTTTGAATTTAACATGCATACAGGTAAGCCTCATAAAGGCAAACGGCTTGCGCTTGTCACTGAATGTGTGCTGCAAAGCCGACCTTTCCGCTTTGGTAAGCGGAGACAGTATCCGCTGTGAAAAAGAGGATGACGAGGAATACCAGCACCTTGTATTTGAAGCGAAAGAAGGTGACAGGAAATGAGTGCATTTTCTTCCCTTTCTGAATTTTGGCAGACCATGCTGCCGTTTATCATGCTTGTGGAGATCGTCCTTGAGATCGGGCTGTTTATGTATCAGCTTCTTCGCAGCAATAAGCCGGTGCGCAGCCTGCTGAGTCTGGCAGTCATGGCGGTGATGATCCCGCTGCTATTCTCCGTTTCTCAGGCAGATTCCGATAATATCGGGGACGCATTTCTGCTGGACGCACCGTGGCTGATATTTGCCGCTGCCATTTTCCTTGCGGCAGTTCACTTTGCCATTGCTCTGCCGCGGGAATACCGCCGTAAAAAGAACGAGCTCTCGCCGTTCTCCATTAAGGAAGCAACCGATAAGCTGCCTATGGGCATCTGCTTTGCCGACCCGAACGGCAGGATCATCCTGTGCAACA
>ERZ1026960.823-NODE-823-length-11822-cov-8.073851_pt1 | contig 11822 bp, 14 predicted proteins | sample MGYA00519458_ERZ1026960 | MGnify/ENA primary metagenome ERZ1026960 (study PRJEB26926, sample SAMN06164516) | human gut metagenome | biome: ENVO:00009003; feature: ENVO:2100002; material: ENVO:00002003 | host: Homo sapiens | place: USA | collected 2012 ...
CGGCAGCGTCAGATGTGTATAAGAGACAGAATCGGTACTGGTATTAAAACCAGCAGGGCAAAGCCAAATGCCCTCCACAAGTTTTTTCCGCACTTACGGAAAACTCCATATATTGTCCAAATTGCAGCAATCGCAATCAGCGTTATGCAAATACCAACTGTGAATATAACTGACTTTTTCAAAAGCAAAGACAATATTGCCAGTAGTGGAAAAGGGATAACACTAACTACTACTAAGGTTTTCAATACGATCTTCGTTCTGGAAATCAGACTTGGAAGCAACATAAACCATCCGGCTATAATTGATACAGCAGCAATCAATGACCATGATAATCTGTCCGAAGTAAAATAGTCGCAGATCAGGCACACACATCCAGCGATTAAAGCTGTCGCAGAAACGATTACCCAAATAATGCGCTTGCCTCTTTCGGATAAGCGGTAACTACGCTTCTTATATAGTGGCTCGTCTGGTTCAACCATTTCATCTTTAATGAGATAGTCGGATGACACATTAAAAATTTCGCTAAGCTGGGCAATAAAATCTAAGTCAGGGAGTGATTGACCTAATTCCCATTTTGAAATCGTCTGGCGTGTAACCGTTACCTTCTCTGCAAGCGCTTCTTGAGAAAGCCCTTGTTGTTTTCTTAGTTTCTGTATTTTTTCTCCGAGTGTCATAACCTCTCCTCCTGTTACAATGATTATGAAAAAATCATAGCAGACAAGGCGTTCTTAATCTACCAATTCATGCAGGAACAGGCGCAACGAACCATTGCAACAGGTGACTATCATCAGTTTTAGCCCGTTTATTCCCTATTTTTCCTTCCTTCATCCGGTTCAAGCTCAATTACATCCAAAATCCCACAATTCAAGGCTTTGCAGATACGAACCAGAGTTTCCATGCTGATATTTTTCCCCTTGCCCATGTTGGCAATCATGTTGGTGGTCAGACCGGCGGCAAGCCGCAAGTCCTCTTTCCTCATACCACGCTCTTTCAGGGTATTCCATAGTGGCTGATAACTTATGTGCATAGGCGTCCCGCCTTTCTCTCCATCGTCAAATGTACTGCACTCATTATAGCAGAAATCTTGTGTTTCCACAATATTTCTTGACCGCACCACCGGTTCCGTCTGGATTGTGCTTTTCCTTTCTTCGCTTTTGTTACATCTAATTAGCCATAAGCTGCTTCATGCCCTGGCTTTTCGCGCCCGGATTGTCGTTGCCGTAGCCTTCCATGAGGTTAATCACGCCCCAGATACCAAGCCCGGCTCCAAGTGCTACAACAAGGGTCTGCAAAACGTCTACTGCGCTATTGAAAAATGCCATAAATATATCCTTTCTGCCGCGTCTGCGGCTGTCCGGCAAGCGGACAAAAGGCGGTCAGCGTATGGTCGCCGCCGCATAAAAAAACCGCCCTCTGGTAAAGGCGGCTGTCCCCGCGCTGCGTAAGTCCTGCGGCGCGGCGGTATTCAGTTGTAAGGGGTGCGGCTCCTGCCGCTGTGTACTGCGCCGGAAAGTGGGGGCGCGTATCATGTAGCCGGTATGGATAGATGTGATTGCTTCAATCGCTCCTTTCTGTGTCCCGCTGTGCTGCCGGACGTTTTTTTCAGACTTGCGGGAAGTGAATAGCTTGCGTAGCAAGGTGTTCGCTTCCCGCAAGTTCACAAAGGGGTAGCTGCCGCAAGGCAGCGTAGGGGAAGTGTAGCTTCCCCTGTCCCCCGGCGGTCTGCCATGCTGTCACTGTTGCGGGATAAGCCCCCGGCGCGTGACATACTCCGTTGCAAAACGGCGGTGTTCCGCTTCCTTTTCCCGCCAATACTCCCATAATGCAGCGTCGGCGGCTTCCGCAACATTCATTAAAAACCGTTCAAGCTGCTTTTGTTTTTCCTCTGCGCTACGTTTCCTCATGGTCTGCGTCCTCCTGTAAGTCTGCCGCGTCAAGCTCGTAATAGTCAAAAACCTCGTCGGGCTTGACAATGGCGGGGCGGCGTTTAAGGTGCTTTTCCATGTCAAAGGCGTTCTTCGGGTCTGCGTCGGATAGGTACTTGTATTTCGGGTGTTTCGTTATGTCGAATTTGTCCGAAAAGAACGGGCGCACCCCGCGTAGCTGCAAGATACATTTCCCTCCGTCCATGACTGCAATTTCATCTTCCGTCATAAGCTGCTTTCCCAATTTCTGATAGTTCAGCCCATGCGAAAGCTCCCGCCCTCTGGTTTCGGAAGTGTTGAAGCTGTCTATCGTTTCCTTGCCTAAAATCTCCGATATTTCTTTGAGGGTGGTTTTCTCCTTGCCGCCCAAGAAAAGCGTGGTGTCGCAGTTGCCGACTATGGTATCGGCGTTGTCCTTGTAGATTGCCTTTAGCTGTGACTGGCTCTGCAAGATGATTGACGCGGAGATTTCCCGGCTCCGTATCGTTGCAATGAGCTTTTCAAACTTTGGTATCTGCCCGAATAGCGATAGGTAAGCCTCTGGCGTTTCCACCTCGGGCTTTTCCCCCGCTCCACACCGTGCGTGATAGTTTCCCATCACACGGCGTTCCACCGACTAAGATTACTTTTTAGTGCCTATATAGTCCTCGCATTGTATTTCCTCCAACTCTCTGTGTTTTCGGAGTTTATTGATTTTATCTTTCATTTCTTCGGTCAACTGTAAGTCTTTAAGCAACTTTCCAATTTTTACAGGATTCGTTGCTCCAACCAGTTCTGACACCTCTTTTGACAGGATAATCAAATTCCTGTAAGTGTCATTTCGCTCTCCCTTACATGGTTTGATATGCACACATACCATATCTGATATTGACAGGGCATTGTGCGTTACCGCACATTTGCCTTTTTGTGCGATATATCTCGAAAGAGCGTTGTCTGCCATCTCCAACGTAGGGTAGAGATGTGCATTTTCCATCATGTATTTCATAACATCGTAGCTGATACAGTTTTCGATGTCTGAATACTTCCTCACATATTTATTGACTTCACGCCTTTTATATTTGGGGTATTCATAAGCCACATATCCAACAGGGATAATCATTCTTCCCTTTATCCATCGGAACTGCTTAGACTTTCCATACTTTTCCTGAATAAACTTGCTGGTTATCTCGCCTTGACGTTCTATGGGGTAACAGCGGTTATTATGATTCATGCCGTTACTTTTTCCCGTTACTTTAAAGGCGATTTCCGCAAAGTCTGCTGATACCATAGTTGCCATACAGTAATAGTTGTGCATTCCCATAACCATTGCATTATAAAGACTTATATTTCGGTCTATCTCGCTTTGTTTGCTCGGATTCTTTATGTCTTTCCAAACGTCACTTAGCTTTTTAATGACCTTTGCTTTACTCTTGTCTGCCATGTGGGAACGTATTACCCACTTACTGCCTTTTGGTACAACCTTAAATTTGATACCGAGGAAAGTAGTGTAATTCTTCCGCAAGTTTGTGATACCCGACTTTTCTCCACTGGTCTGTAAATGCAGATTTTCTGCCAACCAGAGTTTTGTGGCACACATTACCTTTTTCGCCGTTGCATAATCCCGACAGAATAGCTTAAAATCATCTGCATACCTTACGATATACATTTCTTTCAAATCGGTTTTTGCTCTCAGCTTATTCCATTTCTGCGTTCTGTCTACTGTGAGGACGTTTCCCTCTTTATCAGTCTTGTTAAACTCTAAACCTGTTTTACCCTCTTTGATTTTGAACATTTCCCACTGACTGGCAATCCACCAGTCCAGTTCATTCAATACAACATTTGCAAGAAGTGGGGATAGAATCCCCCCTGTGGTGTACCCGTTTCGGGAGTGATTATAATGTCATTGAACAGGATTTCCGCTTTCAGCATCTGCTTGATTATCATAATCAGCTTTCTGTCCTGTATGCCGATTCCCCACAACTGCCGAATCAACTTACTGTGGTCGATATTATCAAAGAAGCCAACAATGTCTACATCTACTACAAAGTGCAGATTCTGCAACTGTGCCATTTTATAGCATTGTGCGATTGCATTCTGCGTTGACCGATATGGTCTGAAACCATTGTTCCGCTCATGAAATTTCGCTTCACAAATCGGCTCCAGTATCTGTAAGATACACTGTTGTATCAGTCTGTCCCAAATACTCGGAATCCCTAATGGGCGGGTTTTTCCGTTGTCTTTCGGGATTTCAACTCGTCTAACCTTTTTTGGCTGATAATAGTTCAACTTATTTCTGACGGTTTTAATGACCGATTCGATGGGCAGTGACTGTATCGCTACAATCGTTTTCCCATCTGTGCCGGGAGTTTTGCTCCCACTGTTTTTACAGATATTTCGATATGCAAGTATGATATTCTGCTCTGACACAATCAACGGCATGAGCCTGTCAAATGTCTTTCCATTCTGGCTGTCCTCAAATAATCGGTAGCCTGTTTCTTTAGCGTCATACCTTTCTGCATTTCGCTCTGCTTTGTTTACAATTCGTTTTGCCATAGTAACCAGCTCCTTATCAGAGAATGATTTTTTCTTAGTCGCACCACGACAGCTATGAAAATCTCCATTTTGGTGATTACTATATAGGCATGAAAGAAAATCTTAGTATCGGCTTGAGGCTATCCCTCCACCGCTTATTGTTACGGCTTCACAGGTACTGTGCCTCTACTCTCACAGCCACTAATGCACTTATTATAGAAAGGCTCTTTCAATCCCTTTCCTTTTCGATACAACTACGGTACTTTTTCCGCTGATACAGTCAGCTCCCGTATTGGCTGCTTTCCACGTTCCGCATAACTTAGTATTGTTGCCACTTAGGTCGTTCCTTTAGCCCTGCAAGCATTATCTTCGAGCGAATCCCTCAAGATACCTGTGTCCTGTAAACACAGAGGGCATTTCATACTAACAACTTTTACTTTGCCCCGCTTGCGTACCCATTGGTACACTTGCATTTCTGCAAGCCATTCGTTTAGAGCCGTACATTCGGAATCTTTGTCAGACCGCCTTTTTGGTCATTCTAACCATATGGCAACCCCACCCGCACTGTCACACACAACCCGTACCTCTACGAATCTTTCCTCGCCATTAAGCGTTAGGGTGTGCTTCGCACGACTTCCCCGAGCTTATAACCCCAACCGTCTGTATTCGGCTGACGCTATTCGGAGTATTAGTGAATCCCCTTCAGGGCGTTACCCCGTCATTTGAGATTTCAGTTATGCAGTTCTCTAAAACCACATTTATTTAATTGTTTGTGACTTTAGGCTACGCTTTTGTCGGTTATTCCCACCGTTTTAGGCGTAGAACGTGTCACACTATTCGCAAATTCATCAAGTAAGCACCTAACATGGACGGGAAGCCGCCCGCCATATTCATCATCTGCTTTGTCGCATAAAAGGTTGAATAACTGTGTGTAGAGAATACTCACGACAAAGTTAAAGGTGTCGTCGGTGTCGCTGATAATCACGAAAAGGGCTGTCTTTCTGTCGCCTATGGTGTCAAGCTCCATTTCGTCGGTTTCCATAAGCTCCCGCAGCTCCTTAATGTCGAATGGGGCTAACCTCGCGCCGCATGAGATAAGTATGCTTTTTGCGGTCTTGCCCGCCGCAAGTTTGTATTTTTTGTACTGCTTGACTGCAAAATGCTCCGGGTCTTTTTCTTCCAGACGTTCAAACATGAGGTCAACCGGGTTCTGGAAATCCTCGTCGTCCTCGCGGGCTTCCGACGCATTTATCATTTCAAGCAGCGTCGTGAAGTTCTTCTCGTCCTCCGGGGCTTCATACCAGATATAGCCGATTAGCGCGGTGTAGTAGAGCTTTTCCGCTTTCACCCAGAAATCCTCGCCGGATTTTTCCCCGTCGCCTTTGGTGTTGGCGATAATGGTATTGACTAACTTCAAAATGTCCTTTTCGCTCCGCAGATAGGCAAAGGGATTGTATTTCATGGATTTTTTGAAGTTAATCGTATTTAGCACTTTGATACGGTATTTGTACCGCTGTAACATTTTCCCGGTTTCCAAAATCAGTGTTCCTTTCGGGTCAGTGACGATATACGACGTTGGAAAATCCTTTGACGTACATTGCATGAGCGACGGTTTCACAAAGAACCGGGTCTTGCCGCTGCCGGAACCGCCGATTACAAGGATATTTTTGTTTCTTGCGTATTTCGGCTGCTTCGGGCGGCTGTTCATGGTAAGCCGTTCCGTCTGCGTTAGGGGGATATTGTTCTCAAATACCGGGTCGGTGTACGGCTTTATGTCGTCAGCCCCGCCCCAACGCGCCGAACCGTATTCTGTCCCGCGGCGGTATTTCTTCGCGTTCTTGCCTTTGGTGTAGATAATCAGCCGGACAATGACCGCCCCCGCAATGCCTAAAGCTAAGTCTGCCGGGTGGAAGCTCGGCGCGATACTGGAAAAGGCGGCGGTAAAACCGTCCCCAAGATGTAGCAGCTTTGCGCTCGCGTCCGCGCCGGGGGAGAGCCGGACAGCCGCGCCCACTTTATCAAAGAGCCAGACAAAGAGCAGATACGGGAGATTTAAGATAAGCAGCTTCTTGATTTCCGGCTTCATAGCGATACCTCCCTGTCTTTGTTCTTGACCTTTGCCCGTTCCGCGTTCTTGCCCTGTGCAGCTTCTTTGAGGGTAGAGAGCAGCTTTCGGATTGAGGGCTTTTTCTCCTGTGTCAGCTTTTTTGCGGAAAATTCCTTAAAGGCGGCGGTCAGCACGTCCGCGTCCCGCCCCTTGAAGAAAACCAGATAGCGGGGCGGGCTTTCCGTCGCGTCCTTTTTCAGCGCAAAGTCGATACCGTACTTTTTCGCCGTACTCTCAAAGGCTTTGATATTGCCCTCGGTAATCTCAATGTTGGAAACGCCCGCGTTCTGCTTCATAAGCTGCTTTAAGCTCTGCTTGCCCTGTGGCGGTTTTGCAAGCTGCTTTTTGCCCTTTGACAGTATGGCTTTCATTGCCTTTTGGAGCGTCTGCGCGGTCAGCTTCCCGGTCTTGATGTAAAGGGCTATGGTCTTTTCGTTTACTTCGTCCTGCAATTTGTCGCGTCCTCCTTTCGCGTTTCTTTATGGGGCGGCGGTCAGATACGCACCCGCAGCCCGTTCAAGTCCTCGGCTCTGATACCCACAAGATACCAGTTGTCGCCGTACTCAATCCGGGTCGGCTTCCACTTGCCCCGCACGAATACGTCAAAGCACTCGCCGCAATGCAAGCCCCCGTAGTAGCTGTTTAAGTCAAAGCGGATGTCGTAACGGTCGGTGCGCTCGTCAAATACCAATGCTCCTGTCATTTTCTGTGCCATAATAAAATCCTCCTTTTGTGGTTGTGGGTGGTTACAGGCTTTCGCCCTCATTGCATGAATAATAGTCCGGGTCGCCGTACTGCGGCTTTTTCGGTGACAGTGCGCCGCTTGCCATGTCATGGGCGACAAGGGAAGTGTAATAATTGCCGATAGTGGACGGGGCGTTGAAAAGGGCTGCTTTCAGATATTGCTTGATGTTGCGGATTTTCGTTGTGTTCTCCCGCATACAGTCAAGCACAAAGCGGATATGCTCGCCGTCCAGTTTCATAAACTTTGACTTCACAAGCTCTGCCGGGTAGTCGTCCCCCGCAATCCGTACCCGCTTTCTGGCGGTGCATACGGTTTCAAGCATGAGGTCTACAATCTCGTCAAGCCTGTCACTGTCAAACTTCATGTCCTGTTTGAGAATGTGGTAGTCGATATTGTCCTTGATGATTTCCCGGTATATATCAACTGCGCTCTGTGCTGTCGCTTCCGTTCCTTTCCGTTCCGGCGGCGTAGCCGCTTCTCTGCAAGGAGAGGGGTTAGGGGAAAGGATAGGAATGGAATGGGTACTTTGTTCATCAGTAATTATTTTTTCTTTTTTTGGTAAGTCAGTTCTTTGTATATCTTTATTTAATTGCGTTGGATTTTCCAACGTAGGTTTTTCCAATGTTGGTTTTTCCTGCGTTGGATTATCCAATGTTGGATTTTCCAATGTAGGTAAATCCGGCGTAGGCGGCTGCGGCTGCTCGAATATCACATAGTCCGCGCCCCGCAAGCGTCCTTTCTCGTCGCGCTCCCTTGAACGGACGATATACCCGGCGCGTTCAAGCTCCTTAATGGCTTCGCGGATAGCGTCTATCTTCTCCCGGTTGATAAGGGATAAGCCTTTCAAGGTGTAGTCCCAATCTTCGGGGAGTGACAGCATTTGCGACAACAGCCCCTTTGCCTTTAGGGAAAGCTCCTTGTTGCGTAGGTGGTGGTTGCTCATTACGGTGTAGCCCTTGTTCCGTTCCACTCTGAAAACTGCCATAGTTCATAGCTCCTTTGCTTTGGATTTGTTACGCAGTAGAAGCGCGGTTTCGGGGGATAAGGTATAAATCCCTTTCCGCACCAGATACGCGCCCGGAAAACCGCTTGTAGCAAGGCTTTTTCTGCCCCTACTGCGTAACAAAGGGCATGAAAAAAGCGGCGTTCCTGTTCTCCCATGTAGAGAGTAAGAAACGCCGCTTCTGCGTCGTATTCAGTTTTTAGTACAATACCCTGCTTGTCCGTCGCTCGAAAAACCTTGATTTTCCAGTGTTTTCAAAAGTATCGTTATCTAACGTCAGCTTTCAATCGCCCAGGCTGGCAGCAGGTCATGGAACTGATGGAAAACGGTCAGGTGGAAACACTCATCGTCAAGGACATGTCCCGATTGGGTCGTGAATACCTTCAGGTGGGTCAGTACACGGAACTCATCTTCCCAAGTTATGGTGTGCGCTTTATCGCCGTCAACGACGGCGTGGACAGCCTGTGCGAGTCCACCAACGACTTCACGCCTTTCCGGAATCTGATGAACGAGTTCTATGCCAAGGACTGCAGCAAAAAGGGACGCTCCGTGGTTCGTCTCAAGGCTGAGACTGGTGCCAGAGTCTCCTCCCGTCCCCGCTATGGGTATATGAAAGACCCGGCAGATCCCAAACGGCACATGGTGCCTGATCCTGAGACTGCTCCGGTGGTGCGTTACATCTTTGACCTCTGCGTTTCCGGAAAGGGTCCTGCCCAGATCGCAAAGCAGCTCAAGAAAGACAAAATTCCCACGCCTGGGTATTCCTACTACCAGAAGCATGGGGTGGAACTGACCGGAGTGGACATCACCCAGCCGTACAACTGGTCCACCAACACCGTCGCTGGCATTCTGGAGGATGAGACTTACCTGGGGCACACCATCAACCTGAAATCCACCACCCTGTCCTTCAAGAACAAGAAGCGCATTGAGCGTCCAGAGTCTGAGCAGCTCCGCTTTGAGAATACGCATGAGGCGCTTATTTCGCGACAGACCTGGGAGATCGTACAGGATATCCGCAAGCATAAGCGGCGCAGAGCCAACATGGCCGAGCAGAATATCTTCTCCGGGCTGGTCTATTGCCTGGACTGCGGCGGCACCATGGTACTGCACCGGGCGCACACCATGGATGCGGTGAAAAACAACTTCATGTGCTCCACCTATAAGAAAAAAGGTAAGGAGGTCTGCTCCGGTCATTACATCCGGGAACAGGAGCTCAGTGCCATCCTGCTGGATGATATCCGCCGTGTTACGCACTTCGCTCGTCAGAATGAGCTGCGGTTTGCGGAGCATATCCACAAGAAGCAGGGCAAGGAGGCGCAGCAGGAGATTGCAGTGCTCCGGAAGAAGATCGACACCATGCAGAAGCGCCAGGCTGAGCTGACAAAGCTGTTCAAACGGCTCTACGAGGACAGCGTCCTTGGCCGTATCCCGGATGAGCAATACCGCATCCTCTCTCAGGAGTACACCACCGAGCAGAAAGAGATTCAAGAGCAGCTCCCCGCCATGGAAGTAAGGCTTCAGGAGCTGAAAGACTCCAGCACCAATATTGCCCGGTTCATTGAGAACGCCAAGCGGTACAAGGAGATCCCGAAGCTGACCGCTGAGATTCTGCGCATCTTCATCAAGCGAGTGGAGGTCGGAGAGTGTGCGGAGAAATACTCCCGCACAGCACCGCAGGAGGTGCGTATCTATTACCGCGACATTGGTCTGGTGGATGAACTGCCTCAGAGTATGGCAGATTCCATGGCAGAAGAAATTCCAAACGAGGTTGCATGAGCAGAAAAGGGAGGCTGTGCCGAAACACAGCCTCCCTCCACAGGAACAAATATTAAGTTATGTGGGTAGGTTCATAAATTGTCCCTATGGAACGCCGGAGAAGCCCACCGCTGTTTTTTGTGATTATTCGGCCTGTGCAAGGTCCCGCTCCAGCAGGCGGAACAGCCCCTCCCGGTTCTCCCGGGTGATATACAGCACCCGGACGCCGGGAGCGCCCCGCACCGCCTGCAAAAACGGGTCGTTCCGGTTCTTCACCGCCGCCAGCACCGGCTGGTCACCCTGCAAAGCCGCCAGCACCGCCTTCTGGAACCGGCGGGCGTCCCGCTCTAAAAAGCCCAGCTCGTCCATCAGCAGCAGGCCCGGCCCCTCCAGCAGCCGGGGTCCCCAGTCATCAAAGACCGGGGTACAGCGGACACTGCGGCGGCTGTCGCACCGGCCGATCAGATTCTCCGGGCCGTACTGCCGCCGGGCTTCCGGACAGGCGGCGGGGTGAATGTAAATGGGGAACAGGCCCTCGCCGTCCGCCACGGTCTCCCGCTTGGTGACAAAGCCCGACACCGGGCCGGGATACAGGGCCGTCAGCCGCCGGATGAGGGTGCTTTTCCCCACCCCCCGGGGGCCGCAGATGAGTATTTTATCCATGGGGACCCTCCTTCAGCTGGGCCGCCGGGATGGCCAGCAGGCACAGGGGCTTGGGATTGGGCAGATACAGGGGATAGTCCGGCCAGGGGGATGGCTCCAGCCGGGCCTCCAGCTCCTGCCGGGCAGGTGCCGTCCCGTCCCGGCTGTACAGCCGGAAAAACGCCAGGGCGTCCTCCACGGACCGGAAGGGCTGGCCGAATTCCAGGGTGAACCGCCGGAGGGTGCAGGTCAGTCCCCGGCGGCGCAGCTCCTGCTCCATGTCGGCGGCGGTGTGGCCCGCCATGCGTACGCCGGAGCTGAACTGGTGCTGCCGGAAGTCTCGCCGCACCACCAGGGCTGTGCCGCCGCACTGCCGGGCGGCGATGTCCAGAATCTCATCGGTGCCGCCGAACAGGCAGAACACCATGGCGTCATAGGGCCTTTGGGGCGGCAGGTCCCGGATGTCCCCGGTCAGGGCCGTCAGCCGGGGGTCATGGCCCCGGGCGGTCAGGTCGGCGATGGCCGCCGGGGAGCGGTCTATGGCGGTGACGTGTCCGCAGTAGGGCAGAAGGGCCCGGCTCAGCAGACCCAGGCCGCACCCGGCGTCGCACACCCGGTCCTCCGGGTACAGGAACGCCCCCAGCTCCCGGGCCAGGTCCGTATAGTAGCGGCTGCGGTCCGCCGCCGTGTGCAGATAGCGGATGACCTCCGGACTCCATCGCTGCATGGTTTGCCCCCTTTCTTTCTTACCTTTTATCATACCATACCGGCCCCGGGGATGCAAGCCGGGGGCGGATGATGGGGGATTTTAAATACGTATTGCAATTTTATGGTCGAAATATACGGAATGCAATCGAATTCGGCAGCGGGGGCGGTGGATAACCACCGGCAGCGGACCCTACGGACTTGGCTCTCCCTTTGGGAGAGCTGTCACCGAAGGTGACTGAGAGGGCCTGTAGGGGCGTGGGCCTACCAATGTGGCGCTTTCGGGCGGCAGGGCACATGGGCCCTGCCCTACAGGATATTCTATCGGCACACACTCCGTAGGGCGGGGCCCGCGTGTTCTGCCGTCAATTACAGACGATCCTGTCTCTTATACACATCTCCGAGCCCACGAGACTAGCGCTCATCTCG
>ERZ1026960.844-NODE-844-length-11566-cov-7.082269_pt1 | contig 11566 bp, 9 predicted proteins | sample MGYA00519458_ERZ1026960 | MGnify/ENA primary metagenome ERZ1026960 (study PRJEB26926, sample SAMN06164516) | human gut metagenome | biome: ENVO:00009003; feature: ENVO:2100002; material: ENVO:00002003 | host: Homo sapiens | place: USA | collected 2012 ...
AGATGAGCGCTAGTCTCGTGGGCTCGGAGATGTGTATAAGAGACAGGTTATGAAAAAAGGAAAAAAGGATTTTGGAAAATGAGGGATGAAAGTTGTAGAATATGGGTAAATTTAGCCTCTTCCTAGCATCAATACTAGTTTTGATAAACCTTAAAGTCTTGAGGATGCTTCTGGAAATTTCGGTTGTAGGTTACTTTAATTTTTACTGTCATTGTTATGTCCTCCTTCATAGGAATGGTTTGGCCTAGTCAAAACGTTTTATTATCAAAACCTATCTCGTTTTGATGGTTTTATTATAGGTTACCTAACTTAAAGAAAGCTTGTAATAAGCTTGAAGGAAACTTAAAACTCTCAGTGAGTTTACTGAGAGTTTTTCTGTCTAAAGCATGGATAAAATAATTCCCAGGACTAGAGCCACCCAAACAGCATAGCGAATTGTCGCATGATAGCGGTAACTTTCAATAACCTTGGGTAGCTTTGTAAAGAGATAGGCAATGTAAGCAACTATGGAAAGAAAATACCCTTTAAAATTCCAGGACGAGCCTAAGATACTAAAATCTTCGAATAGGGGCACAAGCATCAGTACAGCCGTAAGCATACACCAGACTGGCAAAAGCGTCCTTTCCTTTTGATGCTGTATATGGATAATCAGTTGAGCTATAAAACCCGCGACGTACATAATCAGTAATACCGAACAAACTAGAGAGATAAGAAGTGAATAAAAATATAGGGTATGAAAGTCTGTCTTTCCTTCTATCAGCTTTGCCAATTCGGTAATAAACCAGATTAAGATGAAGGCGAAAAAATAAAACAGGAGACCTAACATCATAAGAAATAAGGGATGCAAGATAGCAAAAAAATCGATTTTTAACCGTTTCTTTTTCATGGGTTCCCTCCTCAATCAAACTCGCCTTGGCTTCTCAAATGAGCTCCTAGCACCTGCCAATCAGGATTCTCGCGCCAGTTAGGGTCAGATACAATTTGGCTGGCCACGCGCCTTGCTTCTTCTAAAATATTATAGTCTTCCACAATATCAGCCACTTGAAATTCAGGAATTCCTGACTGACGTGTCCCAAAGATCTCTCCTGAACCACGCATTTTAAGGTCCTCTTCTGCTAGAACAAAACCATCCGTAGTCTCACACATGGCCTGCATGCGTTTTTTCCCGGTATCATTTTTAGGATTAGCCACCAAAACACAGTAGGACTGCTTATCGCCACGACCTACACGTCCACGAAGTTGGTGAAGCTGGCTTAGTCCAAAGCGGTCGGCATCCATAATGACCATAACCGTAGCATTTGGCACGTTAACCCCCACTTCGATAACTGTGGTTGATACTAAAATCTGAGATTTTCTGTCCTTGAAATCTTGCATAATTTGGTCTTTTTCATCATTTTTCATGCGACCGTGCATCAGAGCCACTGTAGCTGAATCCCCAAAGAACTCTGTAAGTTCCTGATGAAGAGCTACCGCATTTTTCAAATCAAGAGCCTCAGACTCTTCAATCAAAGGTGAAATAAAATAGACCTGAGCATCTTTTTCCAACTCACCCTTAATCCAAGTCAATACGGTATCTAGTTGCTCATGTTTAACCCAACGGGTAATAATGGGCTTACGCCCAGCTGGCATCTGGTCAATGATTGACACATCCATCTCTCCAAAGGCAGTGATCGCCAAGGTCCTAGGGATAGGTGTCGCTGTCATCATAAGGACATCAGGATTGTCACCTTTCTCACGGAAAATACGACGTTGATTAACCCCAAAACGGTGCTGCTCATCAGTAATTACTAGCCCAAGCCTGTGATAAGTCACAGCATCCTGAATCAGTGAGTGAGTCCCCACGATCATCTGAGCCTCCCCAGATTCGATTTTGGAAAGAGCTACTTTTTTGTCCGCCGCCTTCATCCCAGAAGTTAGGAGCACTACCTCTAGCTCAGGAAAAAGCCCCTGTAAACTCTGATAGTGCTGCTCCGCTAAAATTTCCGTCGGTACCATGAGGGCAGACTGCAATCCTGCCGTATAGGCCCCATACATGGCCAGGCTAGCGATAACTGTTTTCCCTGAGCCCACATCTCCTTGCAAGAGACGGTTCATATGAGCCCCAGATTTCATATCAGCTAGGATTTCCGATAAACTGCGCTGTTGGGCTTCTGTCAAGGGGAATGGTAAATCTGCAATTTTGGCTTTGATTTTGGCTTCATCGTAAGCAATTGCTAGACCATTGGTTTCGGACTTATTCTCAGCCTTCAGCACCTGTAAGTTCATCTGGAAATAAAAGAGCTCTTCAAACTTGGTCCTACGTAGAGCCTGTTTATATTCAGCCAAATCTTTCGGAAAATGCATGGCACGCACAGCCTCTTGGCGTCCCATGAGACGATACTTGTCCATAAGCACCTGTGGGAGACTCTCCTCCAATAAATTCAACGCCCCACTATCAAAAGCTGCCTTTATAGCCTTTATCAGCTGGGCCTGACTAACGCCCTGGGCCACATGATAGACTGGCTGCATATCGTCCTCAACTTGAGCCAACACTTTCATACCAGTTACTGCAGACTTCTTCTGGTCCCATTTGCCAAAAATAGCCACTTCTGCCCCCATCTCAATCTTGTCCACAAGATAAGGCTGGTTGAAGAAACTAATGGCAATCACTGCCTCTCCTTGCTTGATTTTAAAACTCAGACGATTACGTTTAAAGCCATAATATTGCACATTGGCAGGTGTCACCACTGTTCCCGTAATAACAGCCTTTTCGCCATCCATCAGTTCAAAGATAGACTTACTCTTAAAATCTTCATATCGGAAAGGAAAATAAAGCAAGAGGTCCCCAACCGTGTGTAAATCTAATTTGGTAAATTTTTCAGCGGACTTAGGACCAAAGCCTTTCAAATCCGCAATTGGTGAATCTAGTCGAATCATATCCTCTATCATTTCTATCGTGTTCTTCTCCTCGTGAAAGAGGAAGCCTTATCAGCTATTATAACACATGAAAATGCTCTTCACTAAAATCAAAAAATCCAGTATCAAACTGGATTTCTATTTATTTATATTAATCATAGCTACGAGGTACACGATCACTAAGCAAACAAAGGACCTCGTAGTTGATAGTGCCACGTTTTTCAGCCACCTCTGTCGCAGTGATGCTTGCTCCCCCATTTTCCCCCATAAGCGTAACTGGAGTTCCTAGGGGATAAACCTTAGGAAGGCGAACAGTGATCTGGTCCATAGACACACGCCCAACAATTGGGCAAAGCTGTCCATCAACAATAACGTGGAAACCTTGTAAATCTCTGGTCCAACCATCCGCATAGCCAAGCGGAATGGTTCCAATAACCTCATCAGCTGTCGTCGTATACGTTGCACCATAACCCACATCTTGACCCGCTGGCAGGATCTTAACATGAACAAGCGCTGTCTCCAAGCTTAAAGCAGGACGAATGTTATAGGGAAGTTCTAAAGCACTGCCACTAGGATTGAGACCATATATCACGACACCCAGACGTACAGCATTAAAGACTGTTTCTGCATGCCAGATACTCGTCGCAGAGTTGCTTGCATGTACCAAGCGAGGGCGGTCCACCAAGTTATTAACCAAATCCGTGAAGAAGGCCAATTGACGCTTGAATTTACTATCATCTGCCTCATCAGCTGTTGCAAAATGGGTAAAAATACCTTCGACATCCGCACCAAGTGCCTTCAGACCAGCAATCAAGCTATCTGCATCTCCTTGGCTACGCACCCCAATGCGTCCCATGCCTGAATCAATCTTAATATGACAGGTCAAACCAGTCAAATCAAGCCCCTGATCCTTAGCCATTTCCAACCACTCAAGCGAAGCTACCGTCAGAGTGATGTTTTCTTGAATAGCCAAAGGAGCCTCGTCTGGCAAGACGACTCCTAAAATAAGTATCGGTTGCTCTAAGCCAGCTTGACGGAGTTCAAGTGCCTCGTCTAGGTTGGAAACACAAAAACCATCTACCTGTTTAGACAAATGCTTGGCCACCGTAACAGCACCATGACCATAGGCATTGGCCTTAACAACTGCAAAAATCTTTACCTTTTTAGGAATGTGGCTAACCACTTGTTCAATATTTTCTGAAATTGCTGATAGATCAACCTTTGCCAAGGTTGGTCGATGTAAACTTGAGATCATAAGCTATCCTCTTCCAACATCTATCTCTTAGTTTTTTTCTAAAATGACACTTGCCTGAACAAAATCACCGCTATGGGAAATCGAGATGAAGACATTGCCTTCAAAAGGCGACTGGGTCACCACTGGCGCTCCCTTGTCATTGGTCAAAATTTCAATATCCTTAAAGCCGACTGCTCCAATACCTGTACCCCAGGCCTTTGAAAATGCTTCCTTACCGGCCCAGCGACCTGCTAAATAGGACATCTGACGATTGCCAGAAAGGGATTCAAAACGCTCCCACTCTTTTGGTGTCAATACCTTTTTTGCAAAGCGTGGATTGCGGTCATAAGCCTTTTTAACAGCTGAAATTTCCTGCAAGTCTATACCATGTCCAAAAATCATAATTCTTACGAAAGTCGATTGTGGATTTCACGAATAAGACTATCTGTCTTATCCCAACCAAGACATGGATCTGTGATTGATTTACCGTAAACTTCAGGTGTGTCCTGACGACCATCCTCAAGGTAAGACTCAATCATAAAGCCACGCACGGTATCCGCGATACGCTCATCCCACTCACGGTTAAGAAGGACTTCACGCACAATGCGAACTTGTTCCATGAAGTTTTTACCTGAGTTATCATGGTTTGTATCAACAAGAATAAATGGATTTTCCAAATTAAATGCACTGTACTTGTCCAAAGCCTTAACCAAGTCTTCGTAATGGTAGTTGACAATGTTCTGACCATTTTCATTGTTGGCACCACGCAAGATAGCGTGAGCGAGCGGGTTACCATCTGTTTTAACTTCAGCGCCATTGTAAAGGAAATGCTGTTGGTTCTGCGCAGCATAGATACCATTAAACATGACATTCAAATTTCCTGACGTTGGGTTCTTCAAACCAATTGGCACATCAATACCTGAAGCTACAAAGCGGTGTTCTTGGTCCTCAACCGAACGTGCTCCAACAGCGTGGTAGCTAAGTAGGTCATCAAAGAAGGAAAGATTTGACGGATAAAGCATCTCATCAGCGATTGGGAGGCCTGTTTCAGTAATAATACGTGACTGAAGGTGGCGAACCGCCTTAACCCCAGCAAGAAGGTCTACATCACCCTCTGCATCTGGTTGGTGGATAAGCCCCTTATAACCATCCCCATTAGTACGAGGTTTAGCTGTATAAACACGCATAACAATAAAGATTTTATCTTTCACTTCTTCCTGAAGTTTGGCCAAACGGTGAGCATAGTCAAGAACGGCTTCTTCATTATCAGATGAACATGGGCCAATAACCAAGAGAATACGTTTGTCCTCACCCTTGATAATTTTTGCCAAAGCCTCATCATTAGCCTGTTTAGTTACTAGTGCGTCTCCCGTAAGAGCATGCAATTTCCTTACTTCCGCTACATCAATCAGCGGACTATTTTGATGAATTCCCATCTTTTTCCCTCTCTTTGTGAAAAGAGAGCGAACCGCTTGGTCATCCAAACGGTTCACTCCCCATATATGGTTTCTGTTACCTTATTATTTTGACAAAGTATCGTGGATTTCACGAATCAATTCTTCTGTCTTATCCCAACCAAGACATGGGTCAGTGATTGATTTACCATAGACATCTGGCGCATCTTGACGGCCATCTTCAAGGTAAGATTCAATCATGAAACCACGTGCAACTTTGTTGATTTTTTCATTCCAGTCACGGTTAATCAAGGTTTGACGAACGATACGGATTTGTTCCAAGTAACGTTTACCTGAATTATCATGGTTTGTATCAATAACGATGAATGGATTTTCAAGGCCCATTTGTTCATAGTGTTCGATTGTTTCAAGAACATCATCATAGTAGAAGTTAGGCACGTTTTTACCATATTCATTCGTTGAACCACGAAGAATAACGTGTGCCAATGGGTTACCTGATGTTTCAACTTCTTCACCGTTAAAGAGGAAGTTTTGTTTGTTTTGTGCAGCGTAGATACCATTAAACATAACGTTAAGGTTCCCTGATGTTGGGTTCTTCATACCAGTTGGAACATCAATACCTGATGCAACAAAACGGTGTTGTTGGTCTTCTACAGAACGTGCACCGATGGCAATATATGACACAAGGTCATCTACCAAAGGAAGGTTTTCTGGGTAAAGCATTTCATCAGCAGTTGTGATACCAGTTTCAGTGATAACACGGTAGTGAAGATTACGCACAGCCTTGATACCATTGATTAGGTTTGGTTTACCTTCAGCATCAGGTTGGTGGACAAGCCCTTTATAACCATCACCATTTGTACGAGGTTTAGCTGTATAAACACGCATAACCATAAAGACTTTATCTTTAACTTCTTCTTGAAGTTTAGCCAAACGGTGAGCATAGTCAAGAACTGCATCCTCATTATCAGATGAACATGGACCAATAACCAAAAGCGTACGGTCATCTTCACCCTTGATGATTGCTTCAAGCTCTTTATCACGAGCTTGTTTCTCGGCAAGGGCTTCACCTGTCAATGTAGTTGATTCTTTAACTGCATCAAAATCAATTTTTTCACTTACTGCTTTAAAAACCATAATAATTACCTATTTTTTCCTAAAATTGTTTACGACCGTGACAATTTTTAAATTTCTTACCAGAGCCACATGGACAGAAGTCATTACGACCAACCTTACTAAAGTCAATTTCTTGACCATTAGCATCTGCTTGGTGAGCCTGGATATTGCCTGTTGCTGTTGTTGAAACACGTTCATTCACATTTTCACGAGATTGTTCATGAATTTGTGCTTTCATCATTGTACGTGTCACATCATATTCAATTGCCCCAATCATATCTTGGAACATCTTGAACCCTTCAGATTGATACTCAACGATTGGGTTGTTTTGGGCATAACCACGCAAACCAACGGCATTACGTAATTGATCAAGGGCATCGATGTGATCCGTCCACTTGTTGTCAACAACCATCAAAATCAAGACTTTTTGGAATTCACGGATAGCTTCCTCTGAACGCAATTTCTTGATTTGACGATCATAAACATCATCTGCTAACTCATTCAAGTAAACTTTAATAGCGTCATAATTAACACTACGTTTCGTTACCTCTCCCACTTCTCGTAAATCTTCAAGTGAGATGGCATTCTCAGGAACCAAGGCCTGACGAGCAAAGTTCAAAATACCTTTAAGAGCTTCCTCTTGATCATTGCGGCTGTGACCATCTACTGTACGGTTAATCGTACGCTTAATCATAGCCTTAATCTCAGGTTCAAGGTCACGTTCCGCTGTGATAACATCATAACGCTCAGCGTAGATGATTTCACGTTGTTCACGCATAACATCATCGTACTGAAGGACTTGTTTACGAGTATCGTAGTTATTTCCTTCGACACGTTTTTGAGCCGCTTCCACTTGACGAGTCAACATGCGTGATTTGATAACGATATCTTCATCATCAGCGTTCAAACGTTCCAAGACTTGCTTGATACGATCAGAACCGAAACGACGCATCAATTCGTCTTCAAGTGAAAGGTAGAATTGAGATTCTCCTGGGTCCCCTTGACGTCCCGCACGACCACGCAACTGGTTATCGATACGACGGCTTTCGTGACGCTCTGTACCAATGACACAAAGGCCACCAAGGTCAAGAACACCTTCACCAAGTTTAATGTCGGTACCACGACCGGCCATATTGGTCGCAATCGTAACGGCACCACGTTGACCCGCATTCATAATAATATGCGCTTCTTTTTCGTGGTTCTTAGCATTAAGCACTTCATGAGGAATGCCTGCTTCAACCAACATCTTAGAAATCAAGTCAGATGTTTCAACGGCAACCGTACCAACAAGGACTGGTTGTCCCTTTTCATAACGACGTTTAACATCTTGTACCACCGCACGGAATTTAGCATCCAAGGTTGGGTAAAGAAGGTCGTCATGGTCAATACGTTGAATTGGACGGTTAGTTGGAATCGGAATGATTCGCATGTTATAGATTTCACGGAATTCATCTTCCTCAGTCTTACCAGTACCAGTCATCCCTGACAATTTCTTGTACATACGGAACATATTTTGGTAAGTGATTGAGGCAGATGTCTTCGTTTCTTCTTGAACCGGTACACCTTCTTTTGCTTCAATGGCTTGGTGGAGTCCATCTGAGAAACGACGACCTTCCATGGTACGACCTGTAAATTGGTCGACGATAAGAATTTCTTGCTCAGGACTTACCACATAGTCGATATCATGCAACATGATGTAGTTGGCACGAAGGGCATTGTCAATATAGTGAGTCAAGGCAACGTTGTCAATATCATACAAGTTGTCCAAGTTGAAGAATTCTTCAGCCTTGTCAATACCTGAGTCATTCAAACCAATTGTTTTTGTTGGAATATCAATGGCATAATCATCCTCTGTCAAGGTCTTAACAAAGGCATCTGCACGATGATACAACTGGTTAGTTTCTGAACTTACAGGACCTGATACAATCAATGGTGTACGAGCTTCATCGATAAGAACCGAGTCAACCTCATCGACCAAGGCATAGTTCAATGGACGTTGTACCATGTTTTCCTTACGAACAACCATGTTATCACGAAGATAGTCGAAACCTACCTCTGAGTTGGTTGAGTAAGTGATGTCACAGTTATAAGCTTCACGTTTTTCAGCTGGTGATTTGGCTGAAAGGTTAATCCCTACTGACAAACCAAGCCAACTATAAAGCTCACCCATTTCAGTCGCATCACGCTCTGAAAGGTATTCGTTAACGGTGATAACGTGTACACCTTCACCTGAAATAGCATTTAGGTAAACAGGCATTGTCGCAGTCAGGGTTTTCCCTTCCCCTGTACGCATCTCTGGGACGTCACCATGGTGAAGAACGATACCACCCATGATTTGCACACGATATGGGAAAAGTCCAAGGACACGTTTTGCCCCTTCACGAACAACTGCAAATGCCTCTGGCAAGAGTTGGTCTAGGCTTTCTCCGTTTTGATATCGTTTTTTAAATTCTTCTGTTTTTGCCTGAAGTTCTTCATCTGAAAGAGCCGCCATTGCATCAGCATAGCTCTCGACTTTCTTGGCAGTTTTTTCTAGTTTCTTAATTTCGCCTTTATCATTTTCAATGACTTTGCGTAATATATTTGCCATCTTTTTTCCTTTCGACAGTCTTTATCTCCATATTTTACCACAAAAGCCCCCTTTAAACAAGAAATCACTCAAGGATTGACAAAGAAAAAAGCCCTAGTTTAAGGGCTTTCACAATGGATTCGCAAATAAACTAAAACTTTTTTATTAGATTCACTGAAAATATCGACAATAATACTTTATGCCTACTTCTCAGAGTTTTCTTGGCTCTCTAGGATATCCTCAAAATCATGCAAAAGATTTTCAAAAGCCTGCTCAAAGAAGGCATGGTCGGTGCTACTATAAGCCTTCATTATCATAGGACTTGCTTCAAAATCAACGTAGAATTGATAGTCCAAGACACCATTTTTCCAGTAAAATTTGATGCTAGGGGAAGCTGTTTTTTCACCACACATACCAGGAATTGCCCGTTGTAAGCCATAAATGTGGTCGCCATAGTCTTTCAGACGATAATAAGCTCCTTCAAAATAATATGATTTGTTGATTTCAATACGCTCAAATAGGGCCGCTAAAACTTTTTCATTACTCATACTTAAGCCTCGTTAGGGTGACTGACAATCATCTCCAATTGTCCATCAATTTCCCAATCTGTCACATCATTTGGAAGAATGAAGTGATCACCTTTCTTTAGACAATAAATGCGTGAATCGATAGTCATGGTCCCATTGCCAGAAAGTACGGAACAAAGCAAATAGGGAGCTGCTTGCTTGAAGTCAACCAAGCCACTGAGTTTCCATTTATACACAGTGAAAAAGGAGTTTGATGTCAAACAAGTCGACTCTAATTGCAAGGTCTTAACAGTTGCTGGGACACTATTTTCTGGATTCCCTAGATTCAAGACATCAAGAGACTGTTGAATATGAAGTTCACGTTTATTTCCCTGATCATCCCTACGATCAAAATCATATACACGATAAGTGGTATCGCTAGATTGTTGAGTCTCTAAGATAAGGATACCTGGACCAATAGCATGCATGGTGCCACTTGGTACAAAGAAAAAGTCACCTTTCTTAACAGGAGTTTTCGCCAAAAGTCCATCCCAATCACCTGCTTCAATCAAGGATGCCAGCTCTTCCTTTGTCTTAGCCTTGTGACCATAAATAATTTCTGCACCCTCTTCAGCATCAATAATATACCAACATTCTGTCTTTCCTAGCTCACCTTCGTGCTCTAGCCCATAGGCATCATCAGGGTGTACCTGCACTGAAAGCCAGTCATTAGCATCCAAAATCTTGGTCAACAAAGGAAAAACACTAGTCTTGGGGTTCCCAAAAAGTTCTGGATTATCCTTGTAAAGCTCTGCCAGGTGGAAACCAGCATATTTTCCATTTTTGACATAGGATACACCATTAGGATGGGCAGAAATTGCCCAATATTCACCAGTGTGTTCACTGGGAATATCGTAACCAAACTCTGTCTTGAGGCGATTACCTCCCCAGATTTTCTCATGCATTGGTGAATCTAAAAATAAAGGTTCCATTACTTCCTCCTGTATAGAGCAAAACGCCTTAAGATTATCTCTTAAAGCGATTTTACATATTTTGTTTATTTGTTTGCATGCTTGTCAGCTACATCTTTAGCAAGTGCGAAGTTACCAAGCGTCGCAGAGCCATTACCTGAAACAGCAGGTGTCACAATATATTCATTTACATCTGGTACTGGAAGGTAACCATTCAAAAGAGCTGTGAATTTTTCACGAACACGACGAAGCATGTGTTCTTGCCCCATAACACCGCCACCAAAGACGATAACTTCAGGACGGTAAAGGACTGTTGCTTGGACAGCCGCTTGAGCAATGTAGTAAGCTTGAACATCCCAAACTTCAGAGTGCTGATCAATCAATTCACCACGAATACCTGTACGGGCTTCAAGCGATGGTCCAGCAGCCAAACCTTCCAAACATCCACGGTGGAATGGACAAGTACCGTTAAATTCATTGGAAACATCATTTGGGTGAAGCGGTACATATACGTGACCAGCTTCAGTATGACCCATACCACCAATGAATTCACCATTTTGAATAGCTCCAGCTCCGATACCTGTTCCGATAGTGTAGTAAACAAGGCTCTTAACACCTTTACGAACAAGTGTCTCACCATAAGCAGATGAGTTAACATCAGTCGTAAAGTAGAAAGGCACAATAAACTCTTTAGCAATCAAACCAAGAAGGTCGACATTTGACCAATGTGGTTTTGGTGTTGAAGTCACAAAACCATATGTTTCAGAGTTTGGATCAACATCAATTGGACCGAATGAACCAATAGCAATTCCAGCCAATTGGTCCTGTCTCTTATACACATCTCCGAGCCCACGAGACTA
>ERZ1026960.858-NODE-858-length-11380-cov-5.989404_pt1 | contig 11380 bp, 7 predicted proteins | sample MGYA00519458_ERZ1026960 | MGnify/ENA primary metagenome ERZ1026960 (study PRJEB26926, sample SAMN06164516) | human gut metagenome | biome: ENVO:00009003; feature: ENVO:2100002; material: ENVO:00002003 | host: Homo sapiens | place: USA | collected 2012 ...
CCGTCGTCGGCAGCGTCAGATGTGTATAAGAGACAGGGCCAGAAAGCCGATGAGCCCGAAGCCGAACATCTGCCAGGGGGTCCAGGGGCCCTGGCCAAAGAAGAAGTTGGACAGGAAAGCGCTCATGGCGCCGGTCAGCAGCCCGCTCTCCGCCCCCAGGCAGACCCCGGCCACAATCACCAGGGCGGACACCGGCTTGACCTGGGGAGCCCAGTAGAAGGCGGCCCGGCCGGCCACCGTCAGGGCCACCAGGGTGGCGATGACCACCAGCTCCCGGGCCATGGGCCGCCGCCGCTCGAAGGCCACGGCGAAGGGCACCAGGGTGCAGGCGATGATCAGCAGGCTGATGAGGTAATATTTTCGGTCGTCGAACACCGTCACCCCCAGGGCGATGAGGGCGGGGACGGCGCACAGCATCACCAGGGCGGCCAGGGTGCGGCCGCTCAGACGGCGGCGTGTCGGTTGCATCGGTCAATCACATCCTCGTTGGTCACGGCCCCGGCCATCAGGTGGCGGGACATCCGGTTGGCGGCGGTGGTGTAGAAGCTGTTGCCGCTGAAAAACGGCCGGGCGGGGGCGGTTACCACCGCGCCGCCCTGGAAGAACAGGGTGCACACGTCGGCGTGGCGGGCGCAGAACTCCACGTCGTGGGAGACCATCAGGATGGAGGCTCCCTGCCCCAGCAGCCGGCGGAAGATGCCGGCCAGCTTCTCCTTAAACTGGGCGTCCAGGCCCTTGGTCGGCTCGTCCAGCAGCAGGATTTTCGGCCGGAGCAGCAGCACCTTGGCCAGGGCCGCCCGCTGCTGCTCGCCGCCGGACAGGTCGTAGGGGTGCCGGTCCAGCAGGTCCTCCAGGCGGCACAGGGCCGTCATCCGGGCCACCCGCTCCTCCTGCCGGGGGCGGGGTGTTTTCGTGCCGGAGAATATCTCAAACAGGTCCTCCCGGACCGTTTTCTTCACAAACAGGGTCTGGGGATTCTGGGGCAGCATCCCCATGCGTCCCCGAAGGGAAATTTCGCCCCGCTGGGGCTTTTTCATGCCGGACAGCAGCCGCAGGGTGGTGCTTTTTCCCGCGCCGTTGCCGCCCAGCAGGGCCAGGAACTCCCCCCGGCCCAGGGTCAGGTCCAGCCCCTTTACAACGTCCGGGCTGTCCGGCTCATACCGGAACCACACCCCCCTGGCCGTTATCACCGGCTCCCGCCGGGGGTGCGCCTCCTCCCGGGGCAGGGGGCCCAGCGGACGCTCCGCGGCATATCGGCGCAGAAAGTCCCGCCCCTCCCGGACGGTGACGGGGCAGGGGGCCTCCGTCTCCACCGAGGCCCAGATGCGCATGGCGGCGGGCATGGCCAGGAACATCCCGTGGCCCAGGGTTTTCAGCTGACGGCCCACCTGCTGGGGGGTGCCGGTGCACAGGAGCCTGCCCCGGTCCATCACCGCCACGGCAGTGGCCAGGGGAAAGGCTTCTTCCAGCCGGTGCTCCGTCAGCACCACGGCGGTGCCCAGCTCCCGGTTGATCTTCCCCAGCACCGCCAGGAAGTCCGAGGCGGCGATGGGATCCAGCTGGCTGGTGGGCTCGTCCAGAATCAGCACATCCGGCTGCATGGCCATGACGGAGGCCAGGTTCAGCAGCTGCTTCTGGCCTCCGGACAGCTGGGAAACGTCCCGGTAAAACCAGTCCTCGATGCCGAAGAATGCCGCCATCTCCGCCACCCGGCGGCGGATGGTGGGGGTGTCCACCCCCAGGCTCTCCAGCCCGAAGGCCAGCTCGTGCCAGACCTTGTCGGTGACGATCTGGTTTTCCGGCGACTGCTGGACAAAGCCGATGCGGGCCGCCAGCGTCCGCTGGTCCACCCGGTCCAGCGGCGTATCCCGGAACAGAATATGGCCCTGCTGGGTCCCGTGGGGGGCCAGGGCGGGCTTCAGCTGCCGCAGCAGCGTGGACTTGCCGCAGCCCGAGGGACCGCACAGCACCAGGAACGCACCCTCCGGCACCGTCAGCGACAGGCTGTCAATGGCCCGGGCGGTCTGCCCCGGATAGAAAAAGGTCAGATTTTCGACGGTGAACAGCGCCATACCCGCGCCTCCTTTCGGTCTATGATCACCGGCGTCAGGCACAGGGCCAGATACGCCAGGTAAAAGCTGATGGAAAACGGCTGGGCCATGGCTCCCTGGAGCATGGGGAAATACCACCATTTCAGGCCCCCGGCAAGGCTTCCGCACAGCAGATACATGCCGCAGAAGCCCAGCCAGCCCAGGGCGTATTTGTCCCGGTCCTCCATGCGGTAAATGGAAAAGGCCGTCCGGCCCCGGAGGCCGTAGCCCCGGCTTTTCATGCTGTCGGCGGTTTCGATGGCGTTCTCCAGAGCCCAGGTCACCATGATGGAAAAGATGGTGACGGCCTTTCTGGCCCGCTGCCATGCGCTGCCGGTGGAGGCGTCCCGCCCGATGCAGAACTGCGCCTGGCGCACGGTTTCCAGCTGGCGGCGGAACAGGGGCACAAACCGCAGGGTCATGCTCAGCACCAGGGACAGGGCCGGGATCACCCGGCCAAACAGATACACAAATTTGTCCGACGTGATGACCCGGTTGAAGCACATGAACCACAGCACCACGGCGCACAGCATGGTCCCCGCCGCCAGACCATACAGAATACTCTCCAGCGTCAGGGGGTTGCCGGAGGGCAGATAGATGAGAATGGTGACACCCGCGTGGTTGAAGGCGGGATTCACCAGGGCCGCCAGCAGCAGCACCGGCAGGGCCACCCGCAGGTGCCTTGCCAGGGCCCGGCGGCCCTCCAGCTGCCCGGCATACAGCAGCGCCCCCAGCAGGGACACCGCCAGGCAAACCGGGTGCATCAGCACCATGGAATAGGCCAGCACCAGGGCGAAAAACAGGAAGTTCACCAGGGGGTGATAGCGGGAAAAGGCGTCGCCCACGGCTCCGGCCTCCTTTCGTCATACGGTTCTGCGCAGGGCGGGGCGCACAGCCCCCGCCCTGCGGGTTTTTTGCGGTTTTCAGGGCCTTACCCGGCGGCGTAGCCGCCGCCTACGTCATACCCCAGGTCGCAGGTATAGACCCAGCAGATCACGTCCCCCTGCTGCACCTGATACCGGGAGCAGCCGTAGTTGGGGAACCAGTCATCGACCTTGTACATCCAGCCGGAGCCGTCGCCTACGTCGAACTCATACAGGTTATAGATTCCCTCGATATAGGCGGAGTTGTAGATGGGCGTCCAGCTGAACTCCATGGGGATCTTCCGCTCCCGGCACACCCGCTGCAGCACGTCGAACACGCTCTCCCCCGGGGAGAACGTCACCGTGGAAGCCGCCAGAATGGTGCCGTCGGCGGGGATCAGCGCCCGCTTGGCCTCCTCGCACTTGTCCATATTATCCAGGATGGTGGCGCAGGAGATGGAGATGGTGCAGGTGGCTTGCTGAGAGGTGTCGGGCTTGGTCTCCTCCGGCTCCACCGGCTGGGGCTTCCCCTGGGGCACCGGGTCCGTGTGGTACTGATCCTGGCCGGACGGCTCGGACGTGTCCGGGGTGTCCGGCTCGTCAGGGGTATCCGGGGTATCCGGCGTCTCGGGCTTGTCCTGGGGATCCGTCTGCTCCGTGCCGGGGTTCACCGGCGTTACCGGCGTGTCCGGGGTCTGGCTGCCGCACCCCACCATCAGCAATGTCAGGGCCAGCACCAGGGCCAGCAGGAATTTTCCGTATCTTTTCCGCATAGGGGAACACCTCCATTTATAGCACCATGCGCAGGGACGTCCGAAGACGCCCCTGCGCGGGTGTATTTGCGGCGGTTTACGCGCGCTTTTTCTTGTTCTGCATCAGCAGCACGGCCGCACCGGCCAGAGCCGCCATGCCCATCCACACCAGCACCGGGCTTTCATCGCCGGTACGGGGAACATCAGGCTTTGCGGGCTGATCGGGAGTCACAGGCTGATCGGGCGTCACGGTGATGGTGACGTCGCTCATGTCATACAGGCTGGTCTTGCCGGCAGTCAGGCGATAGTAGGCCGCCAGGGCGTAGTAGCCCTGCTCGGTGGCCATGCCGTCCACGGTCTTGTCGGCCATCAGGTGGCGGAAGCCGCCGCCGGTGACATAGAAGCCGCACAGCGCGTCCACGACGCTGACGCCGCTCTTTACGAACCGGCTGTCGGCGGTGGGATCAATGCCCAGGGCCGTCAGGGCCACGATGACCTGGGCGGTGGACTCGGCGGAGGCATCGGTGCCGGGGATCTCGCTGAAGGTGCCGTCGGCGTTCTGCGCACCGGCCAGGAAGGTCAGGGCCGCGTCCACAGCCGCCTTCACCTGGGCGTTTTCATAGTAGGGGGCCAGGGCCTGGATGGCCATGGCGGTCATATCCACATCGGGGACCTGGGAGGAGGCGATGACAGGCCAGCTGCCGTCCTCCCGCTGGGTATCCAGGATGGCCCGGACCAGCTTCTCCCGGGTCACGTCGCCGGAGACGGGATAGTCATGGCTGTCCAGAGCCAGCAGGGCCCACACGGGACCGTTGACGCTCTGCTTGGTGATGAAGCTCATGGAATCCAGGCCGTCCAGCAGGTTCCGCCCGGCCACATGGGTCACGTCCTTACCCATAGCCGTCAGGGCCAGGATCAGACGGGAATTCTCGGTGGAGCGGGAGCGGTTCAGACGGCCGTTCTCGTCCATGGCCTTGCGCACATACCCCTCCACGGAGGCGTAGTAGTCGTCAGCGCCGGGGATGTCCCGACCGGAACGGGCCAGGCCCAGAACCGCCCACTCGCCGCCGATGGAGCCGGTGACGGGGGCGCCCTTGGCGGCGATATAGCCGCCGGTGGTCTTATAGATGTTCTCGGCGTTCAGCTCCGCCAGCCGGGCCTCGGCGGCCAGGAGCACGTCATAGTTGCCCACCCGGGCCTGGAGCTTCTGGGCCAGGGCGTCATAAGCGGCCCGGGCGGCCTCCACGGCGGCGCGGGAGGCGGGGGTCACAGGCTGGCCGATGGCGTCGATCAGCTCCTCCACATGGGCAACCGCCTCATCCTGGAGCTGGGCCAGCTTCTTCTCGGCAGCCACCAGCACGTCATAATTGCTGACCTGCTCCTTGCGCTCCTGGCGCAGGGCGTCATAGGCGGTCCGGGCGGCCTGGATGGCCTCCTCGGAGTCCAGGGTCACCTCGCCGATGGCGGCGATCTTCTGCTCCACATCGTGGACGTACCAGCCGGTCAGAGGCAGCACCAGCTCAGGCAGACGGGTCAGGACTGCGGCGGTGGTGGAACCGTACTGGCGGTCCATGCCGGAGCGGTAGGACACGCCGCGGTGGGTGGGAATGCCGCCGAAGCCGCCCACCCGGATGGTACCGGTCAGGTCATAGCTATAGCCTTCGGCGCTCTCGGGGATGGTGACGCTCAGCAGCTGGCGAACGGGATTGCTGCTGAAGTCATACTGGCCGAAGGGGGTGCCGGGGTTGGTCTGATACTTGCTGCCCTGGGCATCCAGGTACACCAGGGAGAAATTGAAATTGTAAACGCCGGAGATCTTCTCCTTGGGGCTTACCAGGTCGTGGAACTGGACCTTTACGGCCTGGCCGGGGACCAGCTCCGCATCCTGGGGCAGGACATTGCCGTCGGCGTCGATGAGGTCATAGCTGACGCCCCGGGCGGTGATGACCTGGTAGGCGGCCATGCCGTCCTTCTCGATGCGGAGAATGTGGCGGCCGGTGGTCAGGCCCGTAACGGTGACCTGGCCGTTTTCATCCACGGAAACGCCCTGGCTGGTGAAGCCGTTGAAGGTCATCTTATCGGTGACGGTGGAGCGGGCCACGGTAACGGTGCAGCCCTCCTGGGGAGTGAAGCTGTAGCTGGCGCCCTGGGTACCCACATAGAACAGGATGTCGTGCTCGGCGTCCAGATACTTCTGCTCGTCCTTGGTGATGTTCACGGTAGGACGGTCGATGAAGGTGTTGGTCTGGATAGAGGAGCCATCAGCGCCCACGGACACCACGAACACGCCGGTGAACTCCGGCCAGATGGCGCTGAAGTCCTTGCCGCCCATACCCTGAGCGAAGGTCATGGCATCATAGGTCACCTGGACGATGGCGGTGCCCGGGCGGTTGGCGGTCATGGTGGCCAGGCAGGAGTTGTTGGCATCGGGGGTGATGGTCACCACGTCGCTGTCGCCGCCGTCCAGGCTCAGCACCCGATAGTGCGCGTCGGGCAGCGCGATCTGGCTGTTCATGAAGCTCTCGATGGCCTGCCAGTTACGCAGCACGTTCAGTTCGTAGGTCTGGCCGGCATCCATGTTCAGGTAGCCCTGGCGGTTGATGTTCAGGTAGATGTTGCCCAGGTCATACACGTTCTTGTCGAAGCGGTTGACGGAGGCGGCGGTGACATCGTCATCCAGGTGCAGGTCGTCCCGGGTCACTGCCAGCTCCTGGCCGCCGGTGAATTTGCCGAAGGTCCAGTAGGTGACGCCGTCGGGATGCTGGGCCCGCAGGAACTGCTGACTGCCGGTCTCCGGCAGGCGGAAGGAGGCGGTCATGGTGTCGCCCTTGGTCTCCTGGGAAACGGGCTCCAGGAAGGTATAGCTATAGTAGCTGCCGAAGGTGCCCATCCGCAGGGTAGAGCCGGCGGGGCGGTGACGGTGATGTCCAGGGCCTTGGGAATGGTCAGAGAGAAGCTCTTGGCGCCGCAGCCCACGGTCTGCTTGTTGGTCATGGTGGTGGTGACAGGCAGATAGCCCGCCGCCTTGTCGCCGATGGGGGTCAGGGTGATCTTCAGGCTGCCGCCCTCCACAAACAGGCAGGCGGTGTGGGTGCTGCCATAGGTGGTGGAGACGCCGGTCTTGGCCTGGAGGTCCGTGCCGTCGGGGCCGGTAACGGTGACGTTGATGGTGTAATCCTTGCCCTCCACCCAGCTGCTGCTGTCGTTGGTGGCATAGATGGCGTAGGCCCGGACCAGGGTAAACACGTTCTCCTGATTGGCCTTCACGGTAAGCACCAGGGTGCCGTTGCACTGGCCCTCGGTGTTGTAGCCCTCCACCAGATAGTCGCCCACAGGCAGCTTGGTATTGTACATCAGACCGTAGCCATTGGGCTCAATGTCCACGCCCTCCAGCAGGTTTTTGTCACCCTTCACGCCATCGGTATAGGAGTAGACCTTGATGTCCGACAGCTGGGCATTGTGCAGGCCCTTGAAGGAGACGTCCATGTCGCCCTGGGGCGCGTCGCCCTCCTGGGACACGGTGACGGTGTAGGTGGTGGGGGTGATGGCGGGGGACCACTCGGTGGCCGCCGCCGCGTCGCCGCAGCGGATGGTCAGGACGGTGCCGTTATGGACGGGCACGGTCTCCACCCGGCGATAGTCGGTGCCGTCGGCAGAGAGATAGACCTGATTGTTCTTGTTGGAGGCGGTGGCCGTCATCCGGATGCCGGTGACGCCCTGGGGCAGGGTCAGGGTGTAGGCGGTCTTGTCGGAGGCGAAGTCGGGAGTCAGGACGCCCTCGCTGAAGGACAGGGCCGCCAGGCTGGTGTCGCTCTAGGTGTTCCAGTCGCCGCCGATGTCCGCGCCGTAGCCGTTAACGGTGTACATGACCCGGATGACATCCCCGGCGAACAGCTTGTCCCCGGCCTTGATGTCCTTGAACCCAACGTTGGTGAACCAATCGTTCAGGGTTCCCATCCAGCCGGAGGCGGCTCCGCCGTCACCGGCGGTCAGGCCGTTGATCTCGGTGATGTAGCCGCTGTCGGCCCCGGTCTGGGAATAGCTCCCCAGGGCGGAGACGATGCAGTCCATCATGGAGGACCCGGGAACCAGGTCCACCCACTTGTCCACCAGCGTGCCATCCCAGGCAGCGCCGTCGGCCTTTGCGTAGGTCGTGTTTTCCACGATGACCCGAACCTGGCCGTCGTGGTCCTCTGCTGCCCACACGGTGGTGGGTACCAGGCTCAGTACCATCACCAATGCCAGCAGCAGAGAAACGATGCGTTTCTTCATATGCATTTTCCTCCTGTGAAATATTTATGCCCAGCCGTTTCCGGCAAGTCAACGAAGTGTGTCTGCGGCGGAGGAAAAGCAGATACACACCCGGTGCAAAAACCGCCGGTCCATCCCCTGAAAAAGGAGACACCGGCGGCGCATGGATCCTGTCTGCGCCCAACGAAGAAAACGCCCGCCGCGCTGAATGTCCTCCGCCGTGCAATTCTCCTGCCTCGCGCCGTGGAGCCGATGGCTCCTCGTTTGCATCCTACCTTCTCGGGGGGGTCTCCCAATGGCGGACTTTCGTCCCGGCGGCCAAGGCCGCTTCGGTGCATTCTTGCGCCCACAGTGCCGTTCGCGTGGGGTTTCCGACCCCGTTTCTTTTAGGCAGGCACCTGACCGTTTTCCGGCCTTTGCGGTACCCGCCGCACAGCATCCTCGGACATGATTCACTTTCCGGCCCCGTGTCCCCACAGAGCCATTCTTATCATACACGATTCCCCCGGAAAAGTCAACGGTCCGCCCCATGCAAAACGGCTCTGTATTGCAGGACTGCAAAAAACCGCCGCAGCGGCGCGGAGTCCCCTTGTTTTGCCGGAAAAAAGGATGTATAATCAAGGCCAGTGGGACAGGGCGAGAAAACCGCAGGATGCTCCCCGGGAAAGCCTGTCCGCATCCGTCAAAGAAGCAAAGGAAGAGCACTGTCATGGAAATTTTGCACGAGATCAACCCGGCGCTGGAGGCTCTGGCGTACTTAGGCTCCCGGGCCAACGGCCATACCCTGGACCGGCTGGAGGAGCGCTTACAGGCCCGGGGCGTCCGGAAGGCGGAGCCCTTCCATCGGGCCAGCGCCGCCCTGCGGGAGCTGCTGCAGGACCTGGACACGGAGGTTTCCGTCCCGGCAGAGACCCTGCAGCGTCTGTTCGGCGACATCAAGGGCTTTTCCTACAGCACCATCGGATCCTATAGTCCGGCTTTTCTGTTCTTCTATCCCATGCTGTCCCGCCGGCAGGACTTTGAGACCCTGATGCAGCAGATGGAGCGCCTGACGCCGGACGAGACGGCGCGAAACATGATGATCTCGCTGAGCCTGGAGGAGCAGTCCGGCCCTGCCGCCGGGGCTGCCGCAAAGCTGGTTTCCCGGGTGCTGGCGCTGACGATCCCCACGGAGAGCCGCCTGGCTCTGCTGGAGATCCACCAGAATTACCGGACTCTGCTGCCGGAGATCGCAGCCTGTCTGCGCCCGGCCATAGCGGCGCTGGAGACGGAGTCCGGCCGCATTCAGGAGATCATAGAGGCCTTCTGCCGGGAGGTGGAGGGCCTGGGGACGGAGAGCTATCTCCGGGAGACCTCCAGCCTGGCCATCACGCCGGAGGTGCATTATCACCTGATTCCCTTTCTGATGGGACCGGATACCAACCTCTCCATGGAGCAGGAGGACGGCAGCGTGCTGATCTGCTGCGGAGTTATGCGGCTGTCGCTGCGGCGCACCCTGGCGGAAAACAGCAGCGCCTCCCAGGTATATGACGCCATCCGGATCATCGGGGACAAGACCCGGTTTGACATTCTCTGTTATCTGAGGGATCATCCGGCGGTCTACGGTCAGCAGCTGTGCAACCATTTCGGCCTGGCCCGCAACACCATTCACCACCATATGAGCAAGCTGGTGAATGCGGGGCTTGTTACCTGCCTGGTGGAGGGAAACCGTATTTATTACACCACGGACCGGGAGCACCTCTCCTATTTGCTGAACCAGCAGCGGCAGCTGCTGATCGGCGGAGAGGATACGGAGCAGCAGGAAAAATAAAATCGGCAGGAATGCCGCCGACGCAGGGTTTGCCGCGCCGGCGGCATTTTTTTTGCAGGGTAAACACATGGCCGCACCTGTAGGCGCGGCCATGTGTTTACCAGCGCCGCTTTTTCTTTTCGCCCTCCCGGCGCTGGAAGGGCTTGTCGATGAGGATGATGTCCTCTCCGAACCGCTGGACGCAGTCCCAGGGAATGTAATAATCCTCGCCCCGGCCGAACAGACCGAAGAACCGGCAGCGCACCCCCGCCTTGGTGATCTCCTTTCAGGAGACGGCCCAGGCCCTGGCGGCGGAGGCTCTGTTCACCCGGCTGTCCCTGCCGGGGCGCATCATTCCCCTGCCCTCCCGGATCTCCGCCGGATGCGGCCTGGCCTGGAAGGCGGCCCCCGGCGACCAAGCCGTCCTGACGGCGGCTTTAGAGGAAAACGGCATCGGCCACGGCCCCTGCTGCGTATTGGAGATGTTCTGATGACGGAAATTTATCTGGACAGCGCCGCCACCTCCCTGCACAAGCCGCCCCAGGTGGCCCGGGCGGTGGCGGAGGCCATCTGCACGGCGGGCAACGCCGCCCGGGGAGCCCACGGGGCCTCCATGGCCGCCTCCCGGACGGTGTACGATACCCGGTGCCTGGCGGCCCGGCTGCTGGGCTGTCCCCGGCCAGACCATGTGGCCTTCACCGCCAACTCCACCATGGCCCTGAATATGGCCATCTGCGGCCTGCTGTCCCCGGAGGACCACGCCGTCTCCACGGACCTGGAGCACAACTCGGTGCTCCGGCCCCTGTATGCCCTGCAGCGGCAGGGCATGGGCCTGAGCTTCCTTCCGGCGGACGGAAACGGCCGCCTGGACTATGACGCCCTGGAGGGGCTGTTCCGGCCCAACACCCGGGCTGTGGTGTGCACCCACGCCTCCAACGTCACCGGCGATATGCCGGATATCCCCCGCATCGCCGCCCTGGCCCATGCCCACGGGGCCCTCCTGATCCTGGACGCCTCCCAGACGGCGGGGGCCGTCCCCCTGGACATGACGGCCCTGGGGGCGGACGTTCTGTGCTTTACCGGCCACAAGAGCCTGCTGGGACCCCAGGGCACCGGCGGCCTGTGCATCCGCCCGGGGGTGGAACTGCGGCCCCTGCTGCGGGGCGGCAGCGGCGTCCACTCCTTCGACCCGGACCAGCCCGCCGCCTACCCCACCCGGCTGGAGGCCGGGACCCTCAACAGCCACGGGCTGGCGGGGCTTCACGCCGCCCTGGAGTATCTCCTGGCAGAGGGGGTAGAGAATCTGTACGCCCGGGAGCACACCCTGATGCGGCGGTTTTACCTGGGGGTCCGGGACATTCCCGGCGTCCGGATATACGGCGACTTTTCCGCCCCTTGCCGGGCCGCCATCGTGTCCCTGAACATCCGGGACCTGGACTCCGGCGAGGTCGCCGACGCGCTTGCGGAGGACTACGGCATCGCCACGCGCTCGGGCGCGCACTGCGCGCCGCGGCTGCACCGTGCGCTCGGCACGGAGGGACAGGGCGCGGTGCGCTTCAGCTTCGGCTGGTACAACACCGAGGAGGAGACCGACGCGGCCATCCGCGCGGTGGAGGAGCTGTCTCTTATACACAT
>ERZ1026960.870-NODE-870-length-11296-cov-13.017436_pt1 | contig 11296 bp, 9 predicted proteins | sample MGYA00519458_ERZ1026960 | MGnify/ENA primary metagenome ERZ1026960 (study PRJEB26926, sample SAMN06164516) | human gut metagenome | biome: ENVO:00009003; feature: ENVO:2100002; material: ENVO:00002003 | host: Homo sapiens | place: USA | collected 2012 ...
GCCATGGAGCGCCTGCCCAGCTACCAGCCGGACGAGGCCACTCAGGCCGCCTGGGAGGCTAGAGAGGGCAAGATGTACGTTCAAACCAACGAGCGCTGGTCCTCCGCCTACTACGCCTTAAGCGGCGTCTTTGCCGCCGTCACCCTTCAGGGCAGCCCGGAGGGCTATCTGCTCACCAATCAGCTCACCGCCCCTGACACCGCTGCCCCAGTCCTTCAGATCCCCGGCACCGGAAGCCGGGACAGTGCCGTGATCCGTGTGCTGGATGTAGACGGCTGCGAGACCCTGGAGCTCAACGGCTCCCTCTATCAGGACGCAAGCTCCGTCTCCCCCATCTTCTCCGGGCCGGAGTCCTGGTGCATCATCCGCCCGGGGCAGACAGCCCGCTGCCCGCAGCAGCAAAAGGACAAAGGCTGCGGCCAGTGCTTCCAGCAAAAGCCGCACGTCCCGCCGCAGGCCCAGCGCCGCCGGGCTGCGCATCCGGGCAACATCTTCTGCAAGACCCACTGCCCCAAAGGCAAGGCTTCCGGCCAGTGCCGTGAGCAGCCGTGTCATCAACTGGCCTTCGCTGCCCAGCAGCTCCGGCTGGCCTACGCAGGCGGCAAGCCAGCCCACGCCCACCGCAGCCACCGTGCCCGCCGCCGCACACAGCCCGCCCCACAGCGGGGCGCGCAGGGGTGCAGGCCGGGGCTGCTCAGACTGTACCGGCTGCTGTTGTTGTTCGCGGCGTTCCAGCACCCGCCGCAGCGGCACAAACAGGCTGCACAAAGCTGCCGTAAGGGCAAAGCCCAGCACCACCGCCGCTGCCAAGGCGAAACGCTCCATAGATCAGACACTCCATTTCGCCAAATAGTTATACTTCCGCTTCTTTATGCTCTGCGTAGAAGATATCCAGCACTTTTTCCAGTGCCATGCCGTGGCTGGCCTTTACCAGAACGGCATCGCCGGGCTGCACCCGATCCAGCAGAGCATCGGCGGCCTCGCGGTAGTTTTCCGCGTGCAGGGTCTCTACCCCCTTGGCCGCGGCCACTACGGCGGTGCGCTTGGCCTGCTCGCCGTAGGTGATCAGGCAGTACAGCCCGCTCTCGGCGGCAAGGCGTCCCAGCTCCTCGTGTGCTTCGCGGCTCAGCTCGCCCAGCTCCAGCATATCGCCCAGCAGGGCAAAGCGGCGCTTGCAGGGGAAATCTTTAAACATGGCCAGTGCAGCCTTCATGCTGTCCGGGTTTGCGTTGTAGCAGTCCTCGATGACGGTCACGCCCTCGCTGTCCACCACCTTCTGGCGGCGTCCGGTCTGCTCAAAGTTGGAAAGGCCCCGGATGACCCTCTTGGCGTCACACCCCAGACGGGTGGCGGCGCAGTAGGCAGCCAGAGCGTTTGCCACATTATGGCGTCCCATGGCGGGGATGTTCACCACAAAGGTGCCGTGCTCCTGATCCTCCAGCACAAAACTCATGCCGTCAGTCTCCTGCCGGATGGACAGGGCGCAGACGTCTGCGTTTTCATCGCTCAGACTGAACCACACCGGGCACACATGGGCGGGGAGCACCGCCTTGCGCAGGAAGGGGTCATCGTAGTTCAGCACCAGCGGCGCACCCTCCGGCAGACCGTTGCAGATTTCCAGTTTTGCCTTGCAGATGTTCTCCTGACTGCCCAGATTGCCGATATGGGACACGCCGATGCAGGTAATGATGCCCACATCCGGCCGTGCTGCCCGCGCCAGACGGTCGATCTCGCCGGCGTGGCTCATGCCCATCTCGATGACCGCGTACTCGGTGCTGCTTTCCAGCCGCATCAGGGTGCGGGGCATTCCCAGCTCATTGTTCTGGTTGCCCTCGGTCTTGATAGTCTCGCCAAAGCCGCTCAGGGCGGCGTAGGTCATCTGCTTGGTGGTGGTCTTGCCCACACTACCGGTCACACCCACCATTTTGGGGTGGTACTGACTGCGGTAGTTTGCGCCCATCACCATCATGGCGTGGTAGCTGTCCGGGCAAAGGATGGCCTTTTCCTCCGGCACACCGGGCACGGGATGGTTGACCACCACATACTCCGCGCCCTGCTCCAGCGCACGGGCGGCGAAATCATGGCCGTCGAACCGCTCGCCGGGGAAGGCCACAAAAATGCAGCCGGGCTTTACCTCGCGGCTGTCGGTGGTGACCAGTGCCACCTCCGGGTCACTGGTCAGTTTTCCGGCAGGCACCAGCCCTGCCAGAAGCTTGCTTGCATGGATCTTTTCCATTGTTCTATCCCCTCTCGTTCTATTGAATGCTGCACCCTCATCCGTCACTGCCTTGCGGCAGTGCTTTATGCTGAAAGCCTTGGTCGAAGATGCCGAAAAAGCTGTTTTACCCACAGGTCAGGGTGATGATGGTGCCGCGCTGCACGCTGGAGCCGGGCTCGGCGCTTTGCGCCTGCACCGTGCCGCTGCCCTCCACCACGCAGTTCAGCCCGGCGGCGCTCAGCATCTGGCGGGCAAAGTCCGGGCTCTTGCCTGTCACATCCGGCACCTCGGTGCGGCTGCCCTCGTAGGTATCGGTATACAGGTAGATGGTGGTGCCGTAGGGCACCTTTGCGCCCGCGTGGGGGTACTGGTAGGTGACCGGGGCAGCAGACTGGCTGCTCTGACTCTCCTGCAGCTGATGCTTCAGGCCCTGAATATTCAGGCTTACCTGCGCGTTGCTCCACTCGGTGCCCACAAGGTTCGGCACCGTAACGATGGTGCCGCTGCGGTCCTCGCCGTCGGTGGCGATGCCCAGATAGGGAGCCACCTCACTGATGATATTGCCTGCCACAGGGGCTGCAAGGATGGAGGAATAGTCCGTCCGGGCGTTGTTGGGGTCGTCCAGCATGACGTAGACCAGAATTTCCGGGTCGTTGGCGGGCAGCACCGCCACGAAAGAAGCCACCTTTTTATAGTCGCCATCGGCACGGCGGTGCATATTCAGCTGCTCGGAAGTACCGGACTTGCCGCCGATGCGGTAGCCGGACACATAGGCGTTTTTGCCGCCGCCGGTGCCGTTGCCCACCTCGTACTCCATCATCTCCCGGATGACCTCGCTGGCGCTCTGACTGATGACCTGACGGCGCACGTTTGCGCCGATCTCCTGAATGACGTTGCCGTTGGCATCGGTGATCTTATCCACCACATGGGGGGTGACCAGATACCCGCCGTTGACAGTGGCTGCAATGGCGGTGCACATCTGCAGCGGGGTGATGGCCATGGCCTGACCGAAGGAGGAGGAAGCCAGCTGCACCTCGCCCAGCTGGTCGGCGCGGTAGTACTGCATAAAATTGGTCTCGCTGGGCAGGTCCACCCCGGTGCGGGCGGTAAAACCGAAGGCATCGAAGTAGTTATAGAACTGCTGCGAGCCGACGCGCTGCCCCAGCTGGATGTAGTAGATGTTGCAGCTCTTGCGCAGTGCCTCGGCCATATTGAGCAGGCCGTGCGCCTTGCGCCCTGCGCAGTGGTAGGTCTCCTTGGCAACACCGTAAGCGCCAGAGCAGGTAAAGGTGGTGTTCATGGTCGCCACGCCGGAGTCGATGCCCATGGCAGAGGTGATGACCTTGAACACAGAGCCCGGGTAGTACAGCTCAGTGATGGCCTTGTTTTTCCACAGGATATCCCGGTAGTAGCCGGAATAGTCCGCTTCCTCGTCCAGAATTTTGTTGCCCTGTTCATCGGTGATGTAGTTGCCGTCGGCGTCCTTTTTATAGACGCCGTAAAGCTCTGGCTCTGCGTGCACCAGCTCGTTGAGATAAGCCTCGTTGGCGGTGTAGTTCAGCGGGTCGTTGGGGTCAAAGTCCGGCTTGGAGGCCATGGCAAGGATGGCACCGGTCTTAACGTTCATCACAATGGCGCAGCCGCGGTTTTCCACCGTATTGGCTGCAATAGCTTCGTTCAGGTACCGCTCCGCGATCTCCTGCACGTTCACATCCAGCGACAGCACCAGATTGGAGCCGTCCTTGGCGGCAAAGGTGGTAGCGTTGGCGTCTGCAATGGCGTTGCCCACCGCGTTGCGCTGGGTGATGGTGCGGCCATCCACACCGGCCAAGGTGGACTGGTAGGATTTTTCCAGTCCGTAGGTGCCGACGCCATCCGCATCCGTAAAGCCCAGCACCGCTGCGGCAAAGGCACCGTAGGGGTAGTTGCGCTGGAAACTCTTTTCCGAGGACACCGAAATGCGCCCCTTGCGGGAGGTGTCGGTGGCCTTTTTGTGCGTCTTGTTGAAGCTGGTGACGTACTTTTCAATGGAAAGCTTCACCGCGTTGTTCACCTTGGTGGCAAGGGTGACGTAGGCAGAATCCAGCCGGGAAAGTGCATCGTAGACGGTCTGGTACTGCTGCTGGTACTCTGCCGAGGAGGTGTCCACGCTGTCCATGCTTTCGCCGTCCCCGGAGAGCAGACGCAACGTCAGCTCCCGGCTCACCTCGGCACACATGGCGGGGTCCAGCGTTTTGGTCACGGTGTCGTCATCATTGGTCTTGCTTGTATAAAGGATGCTGCTGTAACTGGGGTCTGCCCAGATGGTCCACACCACGCTGGTGGAAGCAAGGGTGATGCCGGAAGCATCGTAGATCTCGCCGCGGGTAGCCTTGATGGTGGTATCCAGCAGCTGCTGCTGGGCAGCGTACTGGCGGTACTCTGCCCCGTGGACGATCTGGATATTATACAGGCTGCGGATGACGATAGCGGCTGCCACCACCACCGCAAGGATGCCCAGACGGCTGCAAATCCGCCGCACCCGGCTGTCCAGCCGGTCCCGGCCGGAAGCCGGACGCAGGCGGTAGCCCCTGCTTTTTTTGTTACGGAAAGGTTCTTGCATTGGTTCTCTCCTGCGGGGCGTGCACTGCATTCCGCACGCCCTGCGCTGTTATTTGTTCAGACTGCGGTGTCCATAAACCGAAAAAAGCGTGCGCCGCCGCACGCTTTTTCCGTTTATCTCACGGTGCCCAGAATGTTCACCGCGCCGGTGTACAAAAAGTCGGTCCATTGCCGCACGGTGGACTCCCGGCGCACCAGTGCGCCGCTTTCGCCCAGGCGGATGTAGGTGATCTGGCTGGGGTCTACTTTCATCAGACCCAGCCGCCCTGCGGTCTCTTCCACGCTGGCAATGTTGGTCTTGCTGTTCAGGGTGCTGTTGTAGTAGGTATACTGGCTCTGCTCGCTGACCAGCTGCGCCTTGGTGGCTTGGATCTGGTCGTTCAACTCCACCAGCTGTGCCTCGCTCCACAGCAGACTGATGGCAAAGCCCACCAGCAGTGCTGCCGCCACCAGATTCATGGCGTTATGTACGGCGGCCTGCAGCGGGTTCAACCGCCGCTTGCCGCCCTTTGCTACCCGCAGGTTTGCTTTGCGCTGCGGCTGCGGTGCCCTGCGGCGGCGCACCGCGTTACGATCATATGCTGGCTGACCCATGGTTTCTCTCCTCCTCACAATGCCGGTGCTTCCGGCATCTCAGCATTTTTCCAGCACACGCAGGTGGGCGGAACGGCTGCGCCGGTTCTCCTCCAGTTCCTGCGTATCAGCTTCAATGGGTTTGCGGGTGATAAGCTTTGCCTTTGCCTTGCCGCCGCATACACACACCGGAAACTCCGGCGGGCAGGTACAGGCTGTGGACCAGCGGCGGAACTTGTTCTTGACCAGCCGGTCCTCCAGAGAGTGGAAGGTGATCACGCACAACCGGCCGCCCGGTGCAAGGTGATCAAAAATGGTATCCAAGCCCTCTTCCAGCGCGTCCAGTTCGTGGTTCACTGCAATGCGCAGTGCCTGAAAGGTGCGGCGGGAGGGGTTCTTGTTCTTGCGGCGCTCTGCCGGGGGCATGGCGCTTGCTACGATATCTGCCAGCTGCAGGGTGGTCAGGATGGGAGCAGTTTCCCGCGCCTCCACGATCTTTCCTGCGATCTGCCACGCATAGGGCTCCTCGCCGTAATCCCGCAGGATGCGGGCCAGTTCCTCGCGGCTTTCGGTGTTCACAAGGTCTGCGGCGGTCTCGCCCTGCTGGCTCATGCGCATATCCAGCGGCGCGTCCGCCCGGTAGGAAAAGCCCCGGGCGGCATCGTCCAGCTGGTGGCTGGAAACGCCAAGATCCAGCAGTGCGCCGTTGATCTTTTCAATGCCCAGCTGCTCCAGCGCCTGTCCCGCATAGCGGAAATTGATCTGTACCACGGTGGCAGGCAGCCCGGCCAGACGGGAGCGCGCGGTCTGCACCGCGTCCGGGTCCTGATCCAGCGAGATGAGCCTGCCGCCCTTGGCGGCGTCCAGCCGCAGGGCGATCTGGCGGGAATGTCCCGCGCCGCCGGCGGTGCCGTCCAGATAGGTACCCGCCGGGTCGATGGCAAGCCCCGTCAGGCACTCGTTCAGCAAAACAGGGATATGCTCAAACGAGGCCGGGTCAAAGGGCTGCTGTTCTTCAAAGGCCATTGGCACGGCCTCCTTTCTCGGTTTTAGTTTTTTTGCATCAGAGGTGCAGCTTGCGCAGCCGCTCGGCGCGCTGGTCGTTGGTCACGGCGGCGCGGCGGGCGTTCCAGACTTCGGTGGCCCAGATCTCAGCATGGTTGCGGTTGCCGATGATGGTCACGTCCTTTTCCAGCCCGGCGTAGGCGCGCAGCTCTGCGGGCAGCAGGATGCGTCCTTGCTTGTCCGGCGCCACCTCGCAGGCGGTGCTGAACAGGTCGCCGGAGATAGCCCAGCTGTCCATCAGTTCATCGCTTTCCAGCTTGTCCGCCAGCCGCTCCACTTCTTCCATGGGCAGTGCGAACAGGCAGCTGTCCACCCATTCCAGCACCACGAAACTCTCGCCCATGGCATCGCGGAATTTTGCGGGGAAGTTCAGCCGCCCCTTGGCGTCGATAGTGTAATCATAACGGCCAAAAAACACGCGCTGTTCCTCCTTTCAGGGGCGTTTTCAGGGCATGTGCCCTACTTTTACCCACTTTGCCCCACTGACACATCTTTATTGTAGCAAATCAAGTTCGTGAATGCAAGGGTTTTTGGGCGGCTTTTTGCCGCAAAAATCCACAAAAAAAGTCCCTGTGAGCCGTCATTTTTGCTCGCAGGGACTTCGTTTTCCGCAATCTGTGGAATTTGTGTGGAAAGTTGACCGTTATCAGCCGTTTTTCTTGGCGTTCTGGCGCAGGCTGGCACGGATATTTTTGACCTGTGCGGCGTTTTCCACCATGGTGTCCTCGGTGGTGCGCAGCATATTCTCGCAGTAGTCGGTCACGGTCTGGCGCAGGGTGCGCGCCTCGGTCTGGGCTGCGGAGGTGATCTCAGAAGCGCGCTGCTGGGCGGCCTTGACGATCTCGGCGTCACTGACCAGAATGCGGGCGCGCTCCTCGGCCTTTTTCACAATAGCCTGTGCCTGTGCGTTGGCGCTGTCCACGATCTGTGCCCGGTCGTTCACGATCTGCTGCGCCTGCCGCAGCTCGCCGGGCAGAGCCGCCCGCACCTCGTCCAGATAATCCCGGATCTGCTCCACATCCACGATGCGCTTGCCGCCGGAAAGGGGCACGTTTGCGCTCTCTTCCAGTGCATCCTCAATGGTATCCAAAAGCTCGTTCACGTTCATAAGGCTTCTCCCTCCTGCTCAGCGGCGGACTGCATAGGCTTTGTGTACTTCCACAGCAGCACCTTGCCGTATTTATACTGTTTCTGCAGGGTCAGACTGCCCGTCTGCGCGGGCAGCACGATGCCTGTTTCGCTCTCGCACAGCACGATGCCGCCCGGAGCAACGCACTTTTCCACGGCGGGCAGGATCTTTTCCAGCGTGCCGCCACGGAAGGGCGGGTCCAGCAGCACCAGATCGAACTGCTCCCGGCAGGCCGATAAGAACCGCGCAGCCTCGCCGATATTCACCCGGCTGCGGTCAAACACGCCGCAGGCCTTGCAGTTGCGCATCACGATGCTTACGGCCTCCCGGTTCTCGTCCAGAAAGACGCACCGGGCCGCACCCCGGCTGAGCGCCTCGATGCCCAGCTGGCCGCTGCCGGCATACAGATCCAGCACCCGGGCCCCGGGCAGGTCGAACTGTACGATGCTGAACATCGCCTCTTTAACCTGCGAGAGGGTGGGGCGGGTGACATCGGTGCCGGGCAGAGCTTCCAGCCTGCGGCCCCGGGCTTCTCCTGCAATCACGCGCATGATGTTACCTCCTTGCCGTAGCTGCCGCCCCCGCGGCAGCCGGTTTGAACTCTTTCGTATCCTTTATTATCTCCCAACTGCATAGCATTGTCAAGAGCCCGCATTGCGCTGCGGGCGGCTTTGTGCTACAATCATAGCAGCAATATTGCGCATTTTACGGCGCATTTCAGCAAAGGAGAGTATACAGCATGAAAGTTCTGCTCATCAACGGCAGCCCCCACGAGAAGGGCTGCACCTACACCGCCCTTTCCCTCATCGCCGGGGAACTGAAGGCACAGGGCATCGAAACCGAGATTTTGCACGTCGGCGGTCAGCCCGTAGGCGGCTGCATCGGCTGCGGCGGCTGCCGCAGCGGCAATGGATGCGTGTTCGGCGGCGTGGTCAACGAGGCCATTGAGAAGGCCAAGACCGCCGACGCCTTTGTGTTCGGCAGCCCGGTGCACTACGCCTCTGCTGCGGGCAACATGGCCAGCTTTATGGACCGTCTGGCCTACGCGGGCGGCAAGTATCTGGCCTACAAGCCCGCCGCCGTCTGCTGCTCTGCCCGCCGCGCCGGTACCACCTCCACCCTTGACCAGCTGGTCAAATACCCCCAGTTCTTCCACATGCCGCTGGTCAACGGCTCCTACTGGGCTATGGTACATGGCTCCAACCCCGAGCAGGTACTGCAGGACGCCGAGGGCTGCGCCGTGATGCAGGAGCTGGGCCGCAACATGGCATGGCTGCTGCACTGCATCGAGGCCGGTAAGGCCGCAGGCATCGACCACCCGCAGAACCCGCCCCGCCCCATGACCAGTTTTATCCGCTGAGGTATGAATAAATTTGGAGCCCCGGAACGCCGCTGGCGTTCCGGGGCTCCATTTCTATGGGCGATTTTATACAATTTTTCCAAGCATTTCTTGGGCAACCTGCCACCGGCAGCTTCCGCGCACTACAAAATTTCTGCTGTTCCGGCACAAAAGGGGCGTGAATGCTTTTTTCGTTCATAACTTTGTGATACCATACCTCTATAAGCATATCACTCAGACGGAGATCCTGCTATGGAACACTACGATTGGAACGAGGGCTGGCTGTTTGCCCCCACCTTTGACCCGGCGCTGGTGCGCCCGGAGTGCCCGGAGCTTTCCCTTACCCCGGTGCGGCTGCCCCACACGGTCAAGCCTCTGCCCTATAACTACTGCAATGAAAACGACTACCAGCGCCTGTGCGGCTACCGGCGGGAGTTTTTTGCGCCCAAGGAGTGGCTGGGCCGCACCGTGCTGCTTACCTTCGGGGCGGTGGCGCACGACGCCACCGTGTTCTGCAACGGGCGGCGGGTGTTCCACCATGGCTGCGGCTACACCGCCTTTACGGTAGACCTGACCGGTGCGCTGCGTCTGGGACAGAAAAACGTGGTGGCTGTGCGCTGCGACTGCCGGGAGGATCTGAACATCCCGCCCTTCGGCGGGCAGCTGGATGCGCTGACCTACGGCGGCATCTACCGCGCCGTCAGTCTGGATATCAAGGAGCCCGCCTACCTGCGGGACGTGTTCATCGAGGCAAAGGCCGAGGGCGATTTCCGCATCTACACCGCCACCGTGGGCGAGACGGTCGGCTGCACCCTGCAGGCCGAGATCCGCAGCCCCGCCGGGAGCCGGGCGGTGTACAGCGGCGAGCTTTCCCTGCCCATCACCGGCACACTGAACAACGTGCACCCGTGGAGCCTGGAGCACCCCACCCTGTACACCCTGACCGTACGGCTCATCCGCCCCGGCACCGGCGGTCTGCCCGACCGGGTGCTGGACGAAAAAACGGTGCGGTTCGGCTTCCGCACCGTGCAGTTCGTGGCAGGCGGGCTGTACCTGAACGGCCAGCGGGTGGAGCTGCGCGGGCTGGACCGGCACCAGAGCTACCCCTATCAGGGCTACGCCATGCCGGACAGCATCCAGCGGCTGGACGCCCAGCTGCTGAAAAAGGAACTGGGCTGCAACGCCGTGCGCACCTGCTATGCGCCCCCCAGTCCGGCGTTTCTGGACGCCTGCGATGAACTGGGTCTGCTGGTATTCCCCGAAATGCCCGGCTGGCAGCACATCGGCGATGAGGTCTGGCAGGCGCAGGCGCTGCAGAACTGCCGGGAGATGGTGTGCCAGTACCGCAACCATCCCAGCATCTTTTTGTGGGGTGCACGCATCAGCGGCAGCCCCGACAACGAGGCCTTTTATAAACGCACCAACGAAGCCATCCACCGGCTGGACCCCACCCGTCCCACGGCGGGCAGCCGCAGCACCCGCAAGAGCCAGCTGCTGGAGGATGTTTACGCTTACAACGATTATTCCTACGCCGGGCGCGGCGCGGGCTGCGAGAACCGCGCCGCCGTGACCCCTGACACCCGCAAGGGCTACCTCATCAGCGCGTTCGGCGGCCAGAACTTCCCCGCCAAGCCCTTTGACGATGAGCCCCACCGTCTGGTGCAGGCGCTGCACCACGCCGCTGTGCTGAACGACAGTATCGCCCAGCCGGGCGTGGCGGGCAGCTTTGGCTGGTGCATGACCGACTACAACACCCACCGGGAGTTTGGCAGCGGCGACCGCATCTGCTACCACGGTGTGATGGACCTGTTCCGCAACCCGAAACTTTCTGCCGCCGTTTATGCCAGCCAGAAAACGCCCCGCGCACCCTCCGACATCGTGCTGGAGGTCTCCTCTGCCATGACGCTGGGCGACCTGCCCGGCGGCGCAGCAGCCGCCTGCTGGGTGTTCACCAACGCCGAGAGCGTGCGTCTGTACCGCGGCAATGACTTCGTGGCCGAATTTGCCCCCGACCGGCGCGGCCGGTTTGCGGCGCTGCCGCACCCACCCATTGAGATCAACGACTTTGTGGGCTCCCTGCTGGAAAAGTATGAGGGGATGGACCATGCTTCTGCCTTGCAGGTAGCTGCCATCCTGAACGAGCTGCGCCGGGACGCCATGGAGCCTTCGCCCCTGTCCCGGGCACGAATGCTCTCGCTGCGGCTGGGCTGGAACGATGTGCTGCGGATGTACTACAAGTACATCGGCGTGCTGGGCAGCCCTGCCGCCGAATACCGCTTTGAGGCCGTCTGGCACGGTCGGGCGGTGCGCACTGTGGTGCGGGAGCCGGTGCAGAGCGTCCGGCTGGAATGCGTGGTGCACAACCCCATCC
>ERZ1026960.874-NODE-874-length-11194-cov-3.427327_pt1 | contig 11194 bp, 15 predicted proteins | sample MGYA00519458_ERZ1026960 | MGnify/ENA primary metagenome ERZ1026960 (study PRJEB26926, sample SAMN06164516) | human gut metagenome | biome: ENVO:00009003; feature: ENVO:2100002; material: ENVO:00002003 | host: Homo sapiens | place: USA | collected 2012 ...
CCGTCGTCGGCAGCGTCAGATGTGTATAAGAGACAGGGCCCGAACTATTTATTTTGACAAACAAAGCATGTTTGGAGTTTTTACGGCGGATCGGAGGTTACCGGCCATTGAGCTCGGCGAAAAAGGTCACCGCTTCTTTTTGGGCTTTCGCGTGGTAGAGCGCCTGATCCGCTTTCTTGAACAGCTCCTGGAAAGCTCCGGCATCCTGCGGGAACAGGGAAACGCCGATGCTGGTCGTACAGACAAAATCATCGACCTGGAAGCGCGTCAGGCCCGCCAGCGTGTCACGCAGCCAGGCGTCGTCCGACAGGTTCTGCACCAGCACAATAAATTCGTCGCCGCCGAACCGGCCGCCGACATCCGTTTGACGAAAGGTCCGCTTAATCCGCCGAGAAATCGCTTTCAGAATTTTGTCGCCTTCATCGTGGCCGTAGGTATCGTTAAAGCCTTTGAAATTATCGATGTCCAGCAGCACCAGAGCGTGCCGCCGATTATCCTTGGACAGAATATCCTGGATGACCGTGGCCGCGTAGTCCTTATTGTACAGGCCGGTGAAGCGATCGAGATTGGCGGCCTTTTTCAGCCGGTCGGTTTTTTCCTTAATATCCGTGATGTCGGTGACAACCCCAATCATCCGGACCGGCCGGCCGTCCTCCAGGATGGGGGTGACATGAATCCGGCACCAGACAAACGCGGACTGGCCAGCCTTCATGCGCGCCTCATAGACAGCCGGCTCCCCCTTCAGCACACTGGCAAAGGCCTTGGCGATGACCTCTTCATCGTCCGGATGGAAAAAATATCGGCTTACCTGCCGGCGGTACTCTTCCGGCTCCAGAAGGCTGAACGGCTGCACATCCCGCAGGATTTTCTCGCCGGACACGCCGAAAATGATTTCCGCATTTTCAAAAAAGGTGTACAGCTGCCGGAGCAGATCCACCTCGAAAATACAGATTTTCGCCGCGCTCAGCGCAATATGCAGCCGCTCTTTGTACGGCTCGATTTGTTCGGTATCGCTTTGGCCCGTTAGTCTCATTGCCGTACCCATTCTCCAGTCATAGGTCTGTGCGTGTCAGCAGCGCCACGCATTCCACGTGGGCGGTGCGGGGGAACATATCCACAGGCGTCACCTGTCTCACGGCATAGCCCCGCTCGCCGAAAACCCGCAGATCCCGCGCGAGAGTGGCGGGGTCGCAGGAAACATAAACCACCCGGTCGGGCGCCATGAGGGCGACGGTATCCACCACCGCCTCATCGCAGCCCTTGCGGGGCGGGTCGAGAACCACCACGTCGGGGCGCACCCCTTCCGCCCGGAGGCGGGCGGCCGCCTGGCCGGCGTCGGCGCAGAGGAAGCGGGCGTTTTCAATGCCGTTGTCCGCGGCATTGCGGCGGGCGTCCTCTACCGCCTGGGGCACCACCTCCACCCCGATGACCTGCGCGGCCTGCGCGGCCATGGACAGGCCGATGGTGCCAGTGCCGCAGTACAGATCCAGCAGGGTTTCCTTCCCGGTCAGCGCGGCGGCCTCGGCGGCCAGGGCGTAGAGCCGTTCCGCCTGCTCCCGGTTGACCTGATAAAACGAATGCGGGGACAGCCGAAAACGCAGGCCGCACAATTCGTCGGTGATGGTACCCGGCCCCCACAGGGGGAAGGTCTCCTCCCCGAGAATGACGTTGGTGTCCCGGCGGTTGATATTGACCACCACGGTGGCAAGACCGGGCGCCCGCTCCCGCAGGGCGCTCACCAGGCCCTTGGTATCGGGCAGCTTGCCGGAGGTACACACCAGGCAGACCATGATCTCCCCCGTGGCCCGGGCCTGCCGTATATAGACATGGCGCAAAAGGCCCTGCCCGCTCTCCTCGTCATAGGCGGGAACGCCCGCCCGTTTCGCCCAGCGGAGCACCTCGTCCAACACATCTCGGAAGATCTCCGGCTGCAGACGGCAGTCCCGCTGCTCGACAACCCGGTGGCTGCGGGGAGCGTAAAAGCCGGCTAGGAGGCGGTATTCGCCCTGGGCCACCGGATACTGGGCTTTGTTGCGGTATCGATCGGGGGCGGCGGCGCCCACGATGGGACGGGGAGCCATCTCCAGGGCACCGATCCGCTTTAACGCGTCGGCCACCCGCTGCTCCTTGACGCGCAGCTCGGCCTCATAGGACAGGTGCCGGTAGGCGCAGCCCCCGCAACGGCCGAAGGCCGCGCAGTCCGCCGCCTCGTCCGCCGGCAGCCGGTCGGCGGAGGGCTCCAGCAGCTCGCTCATCCGGCCGAAGGCATGGGTTTTCTGCACCTTGACGATATGGCAGCGGATCCGATCGCCCACAGCCGTAAAGGGAACGAACACGGCCAGGCCCGGCGCGCCGTCCTCCTGGACCCAGCGGCCCACGCCGCTGCCCTGCGCGGACATGCCGGTGATGGCCAGCTCAATCTCCTGATTCTTTTCCAAAGGCATGCCGTCCCCTCCCAATCTTTTTTATTGTACACACTTCCCTGACAAATAGCAAGAGATTTTCATAAAAAGCGCAAAGGAGGCGGCCGCCGAACGGCAGCGCCTCCTTGTCACAGGATATCCTATTTAACCGAGGTCTTTTTGGTCATCAGCCACCGGGCCGCCACCAGGAAAGCGGCGGCAAGGAGGAGATCCATCGCCAGGTTGCCCATGCCGATGGTGACGTTCATCAGGTCAGACGATCCGCCTCCGGAAATCCGGAGGCTCTCAATGAGAGTCCCCCACATGTTTTCAAAGACGAAGGAGGCGCCGTCCGCGCCGATGCGCAAGCCCAGGGGGACAATCAGCATGGCCACCACCTCCAGCAAGCCGGCCACCATCGTCGTGCAGAAGTAAAAGAGCACGGAGAACAGGACGCTGTTGCTGGAAAAGGTCTTGGTATTGGCCAGGGTGATGGCAAAGTACAGCTCGCCAATGGTCAGGGCCAGGCCAATCAGCATGGACACGCCGACGTAGACGCCCATCGTGACCAGAGAGCCGCCCAACTGTTCATTGAGCCCTTTAAAGAACTCCTGTGCGCCCATCAACTGCATGGTGCCCAGGATAGCGAGCAGGGCCATCAGCATACCGGCGAACAGCAGGACATAGGCGGTAATCGCCTTGGACAGGATGATTGAGCCCTTGCCCACGGGCAGGGTCTGAATGAGGTAGCCCTCGGCGCCGAACACGCCCTTATAAAAGCGGAGAATGGCGGTGATCAGAGCCACCACGACGGAGGCGCAGCCCACCAGGGCCAGGAACACGGCACAGGTGGTGGCCAGCTGGCTGATGCCGATGGCTTTGGCGGCCCAGCCCGCGCCGTACAGCAGGGCCATGGCGACAAGGCAGATAGGCAGGATGAGCAGGCTCGCCCGGAATTCGTATTTCAGCAGTTTCCTCAGCATTTGAAAGCCTCCCTAAAATAAGCGTCCAGGGACATGCCCGACTTATCCCGGATATTGTCCGCGCTGTCCGCCACCAGCAGCTGACCGTAGCTCATAATAATCACATCGTCGAAAATCCGCTCCACGTCGTACACCAGGTGGGTGGAGAGCATGACGGTGGCGTTCTCGCTGTAATTGCCCAGAATGATATCCAGGATGGAATCCCGCGCCGCCGGATCGATGCCGCTGAGTGGTTCGTCCAGGATGTACAGCTTGGCGGCCCGGGACATGACCAGAATCAGCTGAAGCTTTTCCTGCATGCCCTTGGACATGGATTTCAGCTTCATCTTCTCATCCAGGCGGAAACGCTGCAGCATCTCAGCCGCCTTCTGCCGGTCGAAGTCCGCGTAAAAATCGCGGAACATATCCAGGGCGTCCTTGGCCCGCATCCAGTCGCTCAAATAGGTTTTCTCGGGCAGATAGGAAACGATGGACTTGGTATACACGCCCGGCGCCTGCCCGTCGATGGTCACGGTGCCCTGATAATCGCTGATGAGGCCCGTCAGGATTTTAAACAGGGTGGTTTTGCCGCATCCGTTGGGGCCCATGACCCCCACGATCCGCCCGCTGTTCACCGTCAGGTTCAGCGACTGCAGCACCGGCCCGCGGCCGTAGGACTTGTTGAGATTCTCAATCGTAACGAGTGCGCTGCTCATTCTTGTCAACCCTTTCTTGCCGCCCTCCTCTGGCGCGACGCGCGTCGCGCCGGAAAAGCGGAGTTATCCCTGCAGGTACTGCCGCAGCTCCCGCAGGATGTCTTCGGTGGTTTTGTAGCCCATGTGCTCCATCTGCTCGACGAAGGCAGCCATGAGCTCTTCCCCCATCTGCCGGCGCGTCCGCTCTATCAAGGCCGCGTCCCGCGTGATATACCGGCCGGTGGTCCGCTCGCTGAACAGCAGGCCGTCCCGCTCCAGCTCGGACAGAGAGCGCTGCATGGTGTTGGGATTGACCCCGAACTCCACAGCCAACTCCCGCACGGCCGGTATACGCTCACCAGCCGCCCATTGCCCCGACAATATACGCAGCTTAATCTTATTCATAATCTGTGTATATATCGGTGCGCCGGAATCGAACTGGTTATCTGCAAACATCCGCACACCTCCCTTTCGTATTATTGTATTAAGCATCTAATACAATAATACATCTCTTTTCCCATTTGTCAAGGGCTTCATTGGAATTTAAGAATTGAGACTGTCGAAAAAGTATAGCGGAGGGAGGGGGAGGTGTGCGGCACGAAGGCAGAGCCTTCGTGCTGGGAACACGTCAGGGTTCCCTCCTCGCGCAACAATCGCTCGCCCGCAGGCGTCAAAAGTGGGGAAAATCTTTCGATTTTCCCCACTTTTGCTCAGCTTGGCGTAAATGGCCGGCGTGAGCCGGACTTTTTCGACAAGCTGCCGCCCCGGAGCCGAAACTCCGGGGCGGTTCCGCTTTTTATCCCTGCTTTTGGCCCAGGGCCTGCAGCTTGCCGATGAGGTCGCTGACGTAGTTGGCGCCCCGGGAGGCGAACAGGCCGGTGAGCGCCGCGCCAATCCAGGGGGCGGCGAAACGCAGCCCCAGCGCGGCGTACAGGTCGGCCCCCGCCGCGAAGCACAGGGCGATGGCGATGGCCGCCGCCGACAGCTGCGTAATCGCCGTTCGATAGTCCTTTTCGGTGAACATTTTCACGATGCTTTTGACGTACTCCACCACGGCCTCCACCGTCACGGCCAGGGCGAGAATGAGTAAAATCCCCTGCATATATCCGTCACCTTTCTTATCCGACGCGCTGTTCCTCGTGCCGCTCCAGGTCGGCGATCCGATGGTTGGCCACGCCCATTTGTTCCTCCAGCCGGTAGGTGCGCTCAATGAGGCTGTTGTGCTTCTCCACCTTGGCCTCCAGCTTCTGCAGCCGGAAGTTGGTCAGGCGGCTGGAAGCCAGCACCCCGCCCGCGCTGCCCGCCAGCGTCCCGAACAGGGCGATGAGGGCCACGGCGATTTCATTTGACACGTCTGTTTGCCTCCCGTTTATTTCTTGACGACGCGGCATTGCAGCCGGTCGAAAGGTTTGCCGAAGCTGCCGGCGTAGCCCTCCGACCCCTCGCCGTAATCCCGCACCCAGGGGTAGTACTCCCGGCCCACGGCGGCCACCCGGTATTCCACCGCGCAGTCCGGGAGGCCGACCAGCCGCATTTGCAGCCCGTCGGCGTCCTTGCCGTACAGCCCGGCGTAGTCCTGAGTGTCCTTGACCCAGGGCAGCCAGCGGCCCCGCAGGTGCACCCGGTATTCGATGCTGCCCCGGGAGAGCCTGGCCCGCACGCCCTGGACGGGGCGGTTGGGAAAGCCGGCGTAGCCCAGGCTCCCCGCGCCGTAGTTGGTGATTTCCGCCAGCCATTTGTTGGCCGCCGTGTACACCTGGTAGAGGATGTCGGGCGCTTCTCCCGGCGGGACGGGCTTGTTCACGCCGAAGTAGACGTACCAGCTGTTGCCCTTCACCATCCGGTTGCCGTCCTCCTCGTCGAAGCGATAGGGCGACTCCCGGGTGTCCACGTGGACGGCGGCCCGGCTGACCGCGCTGCCCACGTTCCAGCCGATGCCGGTGAACCCCACGTCCTCGGCGGCCAGCAGGATGGGCTTGCCCTGGTAGCGGACCTCCCTGCCGTTTTCCATATGCCAGCAGTTGATGTCCGCGGCCCGCCCCTCGGCGTGGCGGCTGGCCTTCGCGTCGGTGCGGTAGCCGCTGGTGATGATGATCTTGGTGCAGTCCAGCCGGGCGTAGAGCGCCTCCAGCTGGTCGATGAGCGTATCGTCTATCAGAATGTTGTCGTTGCCCGGCTCCGCGAACTCCCGCACCTTAAAATGCGGCGAAAGCTGCGTGGCGCCGTCTTTTTTGAGAGAATAGGTGTGTACCATGGACGGAGCCTCCTTCAAAAATCCCGGTATAAATCAAAGCCAATCATGGCGGATGGTTAGCTGGCGGTTGAATAATCGAGAGAAAATCGAATTTCAAATTCCGTGTTTAGGCCTAGTGCGCCCACAATCATGTTCCAAACCTTAAAATCGTCACCCTCCTGCCGGATGGTAAATATGTCGGTGTAGGTTTGAATGTATCTGGCCCTGCGCATTACTTCGTTTGCCCCGCCTTTTGTGTATCCGATGGCGCCTCCATTATTACCATCCTGTTCAGCGGGAAACGGCAGTGTAAAATGAACCTCTGCATTATTGTATGCGGAGGAGGTGACCTTGCCAATAATTCTTCCGCTGATGTGGCAAAACCTGCCTATCTTATAGTAATCCAGCCGGTTTTCTGTATAGGTGCAGGGGATGACGATGTTGTTCGCGTCTCCCGCTACCAGTTTGGTATAAAATCTTCCCGATGTTACCGGCAGGTTGCCCGCGTGCCAGACCGGCTCATAATTTATAAACACCTTATCGGCGTTTATATCCACTCGGGATTCGGCTTCCCACCATGATGTTTTATCGGATGCTGAAACATTCAGTTGTGCTTCTTTATCGCCAGAGGAAGATTTTGCTACAATCCAAACAGCTCCTTGCGTTGGGGATACAGCGGATTCTTTATATCCCTTTGCTGAGACACGCATTTCCCCTGTGCCATATAGTTCGCCATATTTGGCGGTACCTTGCGATAACTTTCCTATTTGCATAAAATCCGTAGTATCATTTGGGTTTTCTATTTTAAGCCCGACCATCGGTACGCTCTCAAAGGTAGCCCCTTTCAATTTTTTGATGGAAGCCACAAGATCTGTCTCTCCATTGTAAACGTTTGTACTATATTCCCCCACCATTTTCAGCACCTGCTCCACCGTGTCGTAGCCGAACACCGTTTTGCGGCCCTCGGTGCCCTTGGGGCTGTCGTAGATGGCCAGGCCCTCGGCGGTGAACTCCATGTAGCTGCTGACCTTGTCGTTGAGGAAATCCATGGTGATGCCGTCCTTGGTCTGCTGCACGGCGGAGGAAATCACCGTGGTCTTGTCCGCCGCCGTTATCCACGCGCTGCCGTTCCATTCCCGCAGCACCGGCGGATCCGCCTCGTCCTGCCAGAGCCGCCCGGCTTCCGGGTTCTCCGGCGGCTCGGGGCCTATGTACGGCACCTGGGTGACGATCTCCGAAATCACCGATTTGCTGTGCTCTATGCGGTACTACCCAAAATTTTTGCTCATCGGCGATTCCATCGGTGAGGACACCTGGAACCTGACAGATTTGAAGACCCCCGCCGCCTTCAACGTCAGCCTCTCCGACCTGACGGCTTCGGAGCAACGCAGCGCGTCGGGGCTGGTGGTGCGGGACCGGATCGGCACCAAGCGCACGCTGTCCCTGTCCTACAACGCGCTGACAGACAAGGAGCTGCGCACCATTTTACAGGCCGTCTCCCCCCTGTATGTCTACATCACCTATCCCGACCCCCTGGAGGGGGAGGCCACCCGGCAGTTTTACGTGCAGGATCGGGGGGTGGACATGGTCCGCTATGACCCGGCCAAAAGGCTGTGGAACGGCCTGAGCCTGACGTTTGTGGAAAGGTAGGGATTCATTATGGTATCGGTATCCCCAGCGTTTCAGGCCGCCGCGACCGCCGACGAGCGGCGGGTGGTGGGCTATCTTTACAAAGGCAATGAGAAATTATACGGCGGCGACGTGATCCAGTCCATGAAAATCACCGAGCTGTGCGGCGGCGGGGAGGATCTCGTCCCCGGGGTGTGCGCCTGCTCGGAGGCAGAGGCGGTGCTGCTGAACCTGGACGGGGCGCTGGACGGCGTGTTCCAGACCGGGCAGGAGCTCATCCTCCATCTGGGCTTCCTGACGGAAAACGGGGAGGAAACGGTGCCCATGGGGGTGTTCGCCATCACCTCGGTGGAGAACCAGGACGGCAAAATCACCCTGAAGCTCAGCGACAGGATGCTGTGTGGCTCCTTTCCCGGTAGAAATTTCCAAAATCATGCCGGAACGCCCGGCTTGTAGTATACTGGTAAATAGGAAAATGCTGGAATCCGCTCCCGCGCGGGATCAATGGGAAATCAGACCAGAATGGGGCAGCGGCCTGTCCGGCGGGTGATGGCGTTGACGTTGTTCGACACCACCTCGGCCACCTTCGTGCCGTCCAGGATCAGCTGGATAACCTCGCCGCCGTTCTGGCCCATGGCGGCCTTCACCGCGCGGTAAACGCCGGCGGACACCGATTCGACAATCTGATCGTTGTTGACCACCGCCGAGCGGGACCCGATGGTCCCCACCAGCTCCGGCCCCGCTTCCCGGGCAATGAACATCTGGCCGGATGAAGGGTAGCCGCCGTCGGCGAGACCAGGAACTACAAAAGAGGCAAGGCTAAAATCCTTTGCTTCGAGACCGTGTGTGTTTCCACCAAACAATGTATATACAAGATATATGCTTCTTGCAAGCATCATTGTGGCTATGCCCACTGCTAAAGCACATGCCCCAAATGCCAAAAAGCTAGGAACGGCTCCCGTCGTTACAGTTCCAGCCGTTGCGGTAGCCGCAGTTGAAGTTGCTTGGGAGGCAGCTTGAACCCCTAGACCAGGTATTAATTTTCCAGTAATAAGACTCACATAGTTTTTATATGTGTCGCAAACTGTATTCAAACTTCTTAATGTATCAATGAATTTTTCTCCTGTTGATTTGGTACTATTCCCGACTTCTTCATTGCTTGATTTGGCTGTTTCTCCGTAATCCGTTATAGCATTTTGTATACCAGTAATGTTTAAAGTGAAATTTCCATAAATTCCTTCTGCCGTAATAGCAAATTCCCCTTCTATTTCGGAAAGGAGTTCCCCCATTTCATCTTTTTTAGTACTTAGAGTAGATGAGATTTCTCCAAAAGAAGTAATAAATTTGTTCTTTAGTCCTTCAGTAGTAGTTCCAGCTATACCATCCATTTCCGAAAATGTGGGTCCTACAATTCCGAGCATTGAGCTTAAAACTGCTCCAAAGAGTATTCCCATTTCACTAAACGATGATTGCGTGGTCTCTTGGATTTCGGAACTTGCTTCAAAAAACTTTCCATTAATTTCATTTACTCCAAGCATAAGGCCATCTTTTGCTGGAATAAAGAAAGCTAATGCGTTAGTTGAAAGCATTTGAAAAGCACTATCACTGGATAATTGTATATTTGAAAAACCTTCTGTCAAGGTGCTAGAGGCAGCTAGAAAGGACGTACTTAAATTACTTGTATTTGCTATTATGGACGCGTCAATAGCTGAGAGCGTTGTAGCAAAAGAAATCGATATACCAGCCATAGATTTATCATAATTTGATTTCATATTTGTGGCGGAGACTACCGTTGCCTGATCAAATTGCGCCAACTCAGCCAGCATTGTTAAAACCTCATCCATGTTGTCACCCCTTAATTGTGTAGTATAGGGATGAGCAAAACGAAAGATTCCAACAAATTGTTAGTGAAGTTATGCTCATCCCAGGAGTAATTGAAAAGGAGGTATGATTATGAAAAATAGAAACCCTAAATATGCAGGAGCTTTGTTGATAATAGTATATGTCATTATTGCTGTTGGGCTTGCAGGATGGCTTATATATCGCTTTAACTATGAGGGTTGGTCCGACAATATGAGTGCTTGGCTTGCAGTGGTTTTAGTGTTTTTACCGGTCAGTGGTAGATTCGTTTTTATAAAGCGCCGCAAGGCGGTGGCTAATGCCGTATATGCAGCATTACCCGAAGTGAAAATCAGTGCCAAAGTATTTTCTAAACAGCAAAATATTGTAACGAATCATTTTCCGGATCAAGTTGTATCGGAGTATTCTATTACTTTTGAGCTACACAATGGAAGAAGACTGATATTTCCTATAAATAAAATGCAATACGGTCTTTGGGCAGAAAATGACGAGGGCGATTTAATTTATAAAGAGAATGATAAATATGTTTTTTTAATAAATTTTCAACCATGTACCAGGTTGGGTGATGACTGATTTATTGACTCATCCCTCGTCCGCTGTCTTCATTTTCGACGTGCCGCCGGTCGAGTCCATAACCTTAGATGAGTATTTCGCCTCTATTGACTGACGGCAGGCCTCAGCTTTTCCTTCGCCTTCGCATAATCCTCCACCCGCTGCTTCATTACCCACCAGTCCTGCTGTTCCTTCTTCTCAAACAGGCTGGGGAACGCCTCCTCCAGGGAGGGGAACCGCTTCGGGTTGTTGACCCCTACCGCCGTCAGGGACGCGCCGGTGTGGATCAGCCACGCCAGCATCCGGTAAAAATCCTTCTCCCGTTCGCTTTGCACCGCCACCGCTTCCGCCACGTCTCCCGGCGTAAGCGCTCCGGCGTCCTTCAGGGGAACGCCGGCCCACAGGGCGGAGCGGGTCAGCCGGGAGGCGAAATCGTCCGGCGGGTCAGGCGCGTCTACGCCTGACCCTTTTTGAAAAAACCGGAGATCTCAAACAGGCCGTTGACCTCCTGCATCAGCTCCTCGATGGAGCGCCCCTCGTCGATGTAATCGTCGAACAGCGCCGTCGCCTTTTCCATGGAGAACCCGGCGTTCAGCGGCTGCATGGCCCCCCACAGGATGGTGGTGATGGTCTCCACCATGTTGTCCTGGATGTGCTCCAGCGCCGCGAACAGGGACTTGCCCAGCTTCTTCTCGATGGCCATGATGGCGCTGGCGGTCAGGCGCAGCTTGTAGTCCTCGCCGCCGACGGTCAATGTATAGAATTTATTCATGCGTCTCGCTCCTTTGTAAGTGTGAATCGTGGTAGAAAACGGGGCCGGCCATCGCCGGCCCCGTTCCGCTTGTGTCGTGGTTCTTTAGG
>ERZ1026960.877-NODE-877-length-11176-cov-12.810089_pt1 | contig 11176 bp, 10 predicted proteins | sample MGYA00519458_ERZ1026960 | MGnify/ENA primary metagenome ERZ1026960 (study PRJEB26926, sample SAMN06164516) | human gut metagenome | biome: ENVO:00009003; feature: ENVO:2100002; material: ENVO:00002003 | host: Homo sapiens | place: USA | collected 2012 ...
TGCACAGGGCGTTGGCGTCGTTGTGGCGGCGGGTATACTCGCAGCTGAAGCTGTCGGAGCAGCAGCAGGCGCGGATGCCCTTGATCTTGTTGGCTGCCATGCTGATGCCCACACCGGTGCCGCAGAACAGCAGTGCCTTCTCGCACTGGCCGCTCACCACTGCGTCACAGGCGGGCACAGCCATATCGGGGTAGTCCACGCTGTCGGTGCTGTGGGTGCCAAAGTCGATATACTCCAGACCAAGCTCTTCCAGATGTGCCTTGACAGCCTCTTTCAGTTCAAATCCGCCGTGGTCGGCGGCAAGTGCGATGGGTTTTGCCATGGAAAAACGTCCTTTCCCTGTGAGTGGTCACAGTTCCGCTTTTATTGTTTGTTTGCTGCGGCTTCGGCAGCCAGACGCTCCGCCCGCTCCCGCTCCGCCTGACTGAGACGGTGGTAGTCCGGCAGCAGCGCCTCCGGCAGCACAGCCTGCCCGGCTGCGGCCATCTGCTTTGCCACAAGTGCTACGGCAGCGGCACGGCCGCCCCGCAGCGCCGGGGGTGTTTGCAGCACGCCCGGCACATTGCTGTATTTATTATAGCACAGACCCGCGCCATCACCAACAAAAAACAGAGGCTTTTTGCAATTTTCTACAAAATCCGCCAGATCTGTCACCGCCCGGGCGTCATCGTCCAGCAGACGGGTGTGGGTGGCAAGGTCAAATGCAGCACTGTACACCTGTGCACGGCGGGCGTCCAGTGCACAGAGCACCGTACCCTCGCCGGTGTGGGCAGCGGCCAGCGCTTCCAGGGTAGACACCGGGGCACACAGCGTCTCGCGCGGGAAGGCCAACCCCTTGACGGCGGCCAGCCCGATGCGCAGGCCGGTAAAGCTGCCCGGGCCTGCGTTGACGGCGTACAGGTCGATGTCCGCACAGGTCAGCCCGCACATCTTTAAGCAGCTGTCGATCATGGGCATCAGCGTTTCGCTGTGGGTCATGCCGCCGTCCAGATATACCTCGTACAGCAGGCGATCATCCTGCAGCAGAGCCACACCGGCGGTCTTGCCCGCCGTATCCACGGCCAGAATATTCATACCGTCACCCCCTCAATGGTGATCTTGCGGGTGGTATCGTCCAGACGTTCGATGTTCACCCGGATGGGGTTTTCCAGCGCCAGCAGGTCGGCAAAGTTCTCGCTCCACTCTGCCGCCACCACAGCGCCCTGATCCAGATAATCGTAGAAGCCTGCCGCGCACAGATCGTTCTCGGTGGAAATGCGGTACAGGTCAAAGTGCGCCAGCGGGCGCGGACCCCGGTAGTAGTTCACGATGGCAAAGGTAGGGCTGGACACCGGGTCGGTGCAGCCCAGACCCTCGGCAAGACCCTCGGTAAAGGCGGTCTTGCCAGCGCCCAGACCGCCGGTAAAGGCGATCAGTGCCCCGGGAGCCAGCACAGCGGCCATCCGCTTGCCCAGCGCCACCGTTTCGGTGCGGGAATGGGTGATATATTCTGACATGAAGGTTACCTCATCGTTTCAAAAAAGGGATGGCAGACACTCTGCCATCCCTAAGTATAATATAAAACACACAAAAGTGCAATGGTCAGGCGGCGGCAGGGGTCTGCTGCGCCGCTGCGCCGTTCGTCAACGTGCCGGGCGCGGTGAGCCGGGCAGCGGCATCGCCCTGAATGATGGGATAGGACGCCGCCGCGTGGGGACGCCGTCCGGTGTTCTGGTTGAGATACCACACGATGTCGTTTTCGCCGTAGACCTCAAGGCCGTAATCAATGGCCTGCTGCAAGGTCTCGCCCTCGATCATGCGGTTCACGGTCGCCCACAGCATACTGCGGGAGTACACACTGTATACGTTATTCACAAAGCCTGCCACGGCCTTTGCCCCGCCGGAGAGCAGCCCGTCCGAAAGAGCGGTGTCCACATGGCCGCTGCGTCCGTAGAACTCGCAGGTCTCTGAGAGCACGATGGTGCCGTTCAGCTTACCGCCCCGGTAGGCATTGCCGAAAAAGTCCCCGGTGACGGCGTAGCAGCCGTTCACCTTGATGACCCGGTGGCTAAGCAGCTCCAAGCCGTAGCGCAGGTCGTTCCAGAAATCGGATTTTTCCAGCAGCAGGATGATAGGCGCGGTGGCCTGCTTTTTCCACAGCCAGCCGTACTCATAGGTATAGTACGCGCCGTGGGCGCTGAGGACGGCAAGGTCGTAGTCTGCCATCCGCTTCAGGTCGGAGACAGTCACCATCATGTCCAGATGGGTGTCCAGCCCATAGCCGTTCCAGTAGTCCTTCATATAAGAATAGTAGGGGTAGCGGTTGCTGTTGACGCCATTATCAAAAGCATAGTAGATGACCGCATTGCCCACGGTGCCGTTTTCGGCAGCGAGCAGGGCGGGCGCATCCTCCATCTCCGGCCCGGGCAGGGCGGCGTCCGCCTCGCTCTCGGTATCGGTGAGCAGAATACCGCCCAGTGCGCCGCAGCTGTAAGTAAAGCTTACCATGCCGTTTTTCGCATCCACATAGATGCTGTCTTTTTTCACAAGCCCCTGCGCCACCAGTTCGTCCAGCTGCGCCAGCGCAGCCACCTGACGCTCTTCCTCCGACATTCCGGCGTAAGCGGCGCTGTCGGTCAGGGCGGTGACGGCGGCATCCGTCTGCTGCATCTCCTTTACCTCGGAAGCGGTCAGGGTCTGGGGGGTGCCGGTGGTTTCCTCCGGCGCGGCGGCCATTGCCGGGCACACTGCCGTAAAGGCCAGCGCAATGGCACACACCGCGCTGAACAGACGGCGATAAAACGTATGTTCCATTTCTTCTTTTCCGTTCCTCTCCCCCGGCACACCGCCGGGGCTGTTGTGCGCAAGGCTGCGCCCACAGGTTCATTGTAGGATGCAACCGGGGCTTTGTCAAGCACCCCGGCAATGTTTTACCATTCCGTCACACCCGGCGCATTGCATTGGCGCAAGGATTTGTGTATAATAGCGATATGCTGGGTTTTTATCGCCTGTACACAGGCACGCCCCGGCAGATTGTTCTGACGAAAGGCGGTGCTTTCTTTGGATAGCATTCGACAATATTTTAAGCGCACCGATAAGATGTATCTGCTGCTGTGCATTTTCAGCAGCGTGATGGCGGTGCTGGCGCTGTCCTCCTGGGCAGCCAAGCAGGGCAACGGCTTTGCCACCGATGAGGTGACCGGTGCCATCATCGGCATTGGCGACTACCGCCGGGCGCTGGTGCAGGCGGGCGCTGCCGCCATTGGCATCGTGATTGCGCTGCTGCTCTCCTGCGTGGACTACCGCAGCCTTGTAAAGGTGTGGCCGGTGCACGTTGTGCTGACGTGGGGTCTGGTGCTGCCCACGCTGGTCATCCGCAACGTATCCATCGGTCCGCTGACCATCGGCTACAACGCCGGTGATACCGACAACTACTCCTGGTATAAACTGGGCGGCTTTACCTTTCAGCCCACAGAGCTGGCAAAGATCAGCTTTATCCTGACCTTTGCCATGCACCTGAACAACGTGCGCAGCCGCATCAATGAGCCAAAAGAGCTGGCAAAGCTGTTGCTGCACCTGCTGGTGCCCATTGCCATCATCCATGTGCAGGGCGACGACGGCACGGCCATCATCTACGGCATCATCGGCTGCTGCATGATGTTTGCGGCGGGGCTGAGCTGGAAGTATATCTTTGCAGCCTTTGCGGCGGCGGGTGCTGCCGTGGCGGTGGCCTTTGCCTTTTTCAGCGATAAGATCGGCAAGGGGTACCAGTGGTACCGCATTCTGGCGGTGCTGGACCCGGAAAACACCACCGGTTGGGCCCCCAGCGAGACGGTATGGAAGAACATCATCTACCAGCAGCAGCGCGGCGAGATCGCGCTGGGCTCCGGCGGCATCTTTGGCAACGGCCTATTCGGAGGCAGGTATTACAGCGTGCCCAACGCCCACAACGACTTCATCCTCAGCTGGATCGGCAACGTGGCGGGCTTTGTGGGCTGCTGCGTGGTGCTGGGCGTTCTGCTGGCGCTGGTGATCAAGACCTTTGCCACCGGTGCCCGCAGCGAAGATCTGCTGGGCAGCTACATCTGCGCCGGTATCGGAGGTGCCCTGATGGCGCAGATCGCGGTGAACGTGGGCATGAACCTGCGGGTGCTGCCGGTCATCGGTGTCACCCTGCCCTTCTACTCCGCAGGCGGTAGCTCGGTGCTTATGCTGTATATCTGTGTCGGTTTAGTACTATCCGTATACTCTCACAACACTAAAAGCCTGTTCAGTTAAAGAATGTTCTATAAGCAAGGACGTGCAGCCCGCGGGCTGCACGTCCTTGCTTTTTAGGTAATTTTAAAACAAGCAGCTTTTGTCGCGCTCCGCAGAGCGCGACAAAAGCTATATTGAACAAACAAAAATTCCATAAATCATGCCCAGAGCAAAGCGGAGGGCATTCAAGAGCGTCCCAGCTTTTTCAGCTCCACTACCGGCCAGCCAAGGGCGCGGATAGCGCTTTTATCGTGCGTAGCCAGCAACACCGGCTTGCCCGCGCAGCGCTGCCGCAGCAGCGCCGCCGCCCGCTGCAGGGTGTCCGGGTCCATGCCGGTAAAGGGCTCGTCCAACAGCAGGGTGTCGCTGGGTGCCCACAGCGCCCGCAGCAGCGCCACCCGCCGCTTTTGCCCGCCGGAAAGCCTGCGGGCGGGCAGCTGCAAGGCGGCAGTGCCCATTCCAAGCTGTTGAAAATCGCTTGTAATTTGCTCTTTGTACTGGTTTTCCGCCCCCGGCAGCACCAAGGTGACGTTCTGCACCGCGTTCAGCTGAGGACAAAGGCGGTCTTCCTGAAAGACCGCCGCCACCCGGCCTACGCCCTCCACGCTGCCGGTGGTGGGGCGTTCCAGCCCCATCAGGATGCGCAGCAGGGTGGTCTTGCCCCAGCCGCTGGGTGCCCACAGCACCACGGGGGCATCCACCTCCATGCACAGGTCGGTGAAGAGCGGCGCTGCGCCGAACCGTTTTGTCAGGTGTTGAAGCTTCAGCATTTTGTCCCCTCCTCTCCCAGCACTGCGCCCACGGCTTTATCCAGTGCAAGCAGGAACAGCTTTTCAAAGCCTGCGCTCAGCAGGATGATGACAAAGGTCCACGCAAACAGCTCCCCTGTGGAAAGGGTGATCTTAGCGCGGTAGAGCGCATCGCCGATGCTGCCGTTGGGCAGGCCGATGACCTCGGCTGCCACACCGCTTTTCCAGCAGATGCCCAGCGCCACGCTGCACCCCTGCCGGAAGGCCGGAAGCACCGCAGGCAGCCAGATCGACCGCAGGCGGCGACCCGGCGGCAGACGGAACACCGCTGCCATTTCCAGCAGCTGCACGTCTGCACCGGCAATGCCGGTGCGCACCGCGCCGTACAGCACCGGCAGCACCATCAAAAAGCTGATAAGCACCGAAAGCGCACTGCCCCGCACCCAGACCAGCGCCAGAATGATAAAGCTTGCCACCGGCGTGGCCTTGACCAGCTGCATCACCGGAGCCAGCAGCGCATCGGCGGCGCTCCACCGGGCGGCGCACACCGCCAGCACCACGCTGACCACTGCGCCCAGCACAAAACCCAGCAAAATGCGCCCTGAGCTGAAGCCCACCCGCTGCCAGAAATCTGCCCTCGGCAGCAGCTGCACTAAGGTGCGCAGCGCCTGCACCGGCGATACCAAAAACACCTCCTGCCCGATGGCCATGGCTGCGGCCTGCCAGACCGCCAGCCAGAACGCCACCGCCAGCAGACGGCGGAAAAACTGCTTGTTCTGCTTCATAAACTGCCCTCTTCCGCTTCCTATTATAAGGTATAGTATACCATACCGTCCCGCAAAGGGGAATGACCTGTGCACCACCCACGGCGAGTCGGCTCGCTTTGTATATACTTTTATTCAACCGTCGTACGCTTGACATGAATTTGCATCCAGTGTAAACTGGGTACAGTACACGGTGCACCTTTGGCACCGGCGCAGGAAAGAGAGGACGGTATTGACAAAAGCGCTCAAGGGCCGCAAGCTGCTGCTTGTCGGTTTTACGTTATTTTCCATGTTTTTCGGGGCGGGCAACCTGATCTTCCCACCCGATCTGGGTGCAAAGGCGGAGGTAAACTTCTGGCCCGCCTTTCTGGGGCTTGCCCTCAGTGCCGTGGGTCTGCCGGTTGCAGGGGTCATCGCGGTGGCACGGGCTGACGGTCTGGATAAGCTTGCCGGGCGGGTGCATCCGGTGTTCGCGCAGGTGTTCATGATTTTGATCTACCTGTCCATCGGGCCGTGTCTGGCCATTCCGCGCACCGCAAGCACCTCGTTTGCCATGCTCACCCCGCTGCTGGGCAGCAGCGCCGGGCTGCAGCTGGGGTACTCCGTGCTGTTCTTCGGCGCGGCCTTTCTGGTAGCGCTGCGCCCGGACAGGCTCACCCGCTGGCTGGGCAGGCTGCTCTGCCCCTGCCTGCTGGTTCTGATTTTGATCCTGTTCGGCGGCTGTTTGCTGCACCCGCTGGCGGCGCAGTACGGTGCGCCCACCGATGCGTATAGTTCAGCGGTCATTTTACAAGGCGTATTGTACGGTTACCAGACCATGGACGCCCTTGCCGCACTGAACTTTGGCGCGGTCATCGCCATGAACATCCGGGCGCAGGGCGTTGCCCGGGAGCAGGACGTGCAGCGCAGTGCCATCCGTGCCGGTCTTGTGGCAGGCGGGCTGTTGCTGGCGGTCTATGCCATGCTGGGGCACGCCGGAGCGTTGACCGGTGCCGCCGTGCCCGGTCTTGCCACCGGTGCCGAGGTGCTGACCGTGCTGGCGGAGCGGCTGTTCGGTAAAGCGGGGCTGGTGCTGCTTGCGGCCATCTTTATGCTGGCCTGCTTCAACACCTGTGTGGGGCTGATTGCCTGTGTGGGAGAGTATTTCCACACCCTGCTGCCCCACATCCCCTACCCTGCTCTTGCCGCCTTTTTTGCCGCTGCCAGTATGCTGTTCTCCAATCTGGGGCTGGCAGAGATCCTGCGCTTGTCCATCCCGGTGCTCAATGCGCTATACCCGGTGGCCATTGTGCTGATCGTACTTTCCTTCGTGCCCGGGCTGGAACAGCGCCGCCGGGTCTACCCGCTGTGCATTGGCTGCACCGCCGTGCAGAGCATTGCCGCCGCGTTGCCGCTTGGCGCACTTTCTGCCCTTGCCAACGCCCTGCCACTGGCGGCACTGGGCTTTGGCTGGGTGCTCCCGGCTGCCGCCGGGCTGCTGGCAGGCATCCTTTTGAGCTGTACAGAAAAATAAAGGAGATATTACTATGATCCAGCCTATCATGCACGACCCGCTGTTTCTGGCGCAGAAGTCTGCCCCTGCTATCCCGGAGGATGCCCCTGTTGCGCGGGACTTACTGGAGACCCTGACCGCCCACGCCGACGGCTGTGTGGGCATGGCTGCCAACATGATCGGCGTGCTCAAGCGCATCATTGCAGTGGAGGCTGAGGACGGGTATCTTGTGCTGTTCAACCCGGTCATCCTGAAAAAATCCGGCCAGTACGAAGCCGAGGAAGGTTGTCTTTCGCTGGAGGGTGTGCGGAAAACAAAGCGCTACCAGAGCATCAAGGTGCAGTACCAGACCATGGACGGCAAACCGCGCATCAAGACCTTTACCGGCTGGACGGCACAGATCATCCAGCACGAGATCGACCATTGCGATGGGATCTTGATTTAAGTTTTTTACCACGCACAAAGCCCCCGAGGGTGTGACCCCCGGGGGCTTTGCTATGCTGTAACAGAGATGTCGCAATTTTAGCCTTTGACACCGCCAAGCGCAACGCCACGGACGATAAACTTGGACAGCAGCAGGTAGACGACGATGACCGGCAGAATGGCGATGGCCACCATCATGTACACCTTGCCCATATCGAACTTCAGGAAGTCCGCGCTGCGCAGCTGAGCGATCAGGATCGGCAGGGTCTTTTTGTCGGCAGTGTCCAACACCAGAGCCGGGATGAAGTAGTTGTTCCAGCTGGCCACGAAGGAGAAGATGGCCTGCACAGCCAGAGCCGGCTTCATGATGGGCAGCACGATCTTATTAAAGGTATAGAACTCGCCTGCACCGTCAATGCGGGCGGCCTCCACGATCTCCATGGGAAGGGAGGCGTCCAGATACTGCTTCATAAAGAAGAACACGGTAGGTGCCGCAATGCTGGGAACGATCAGCGGGATGAAGCTGTTTTTCAGCCCCATCTTGGAGATCAACTGCAGAAAGCCCAGTGCGGACACCTGTGTGGGCATGGTCATGATGAGCAGGATCAGGGCAAAGGCAGCCTTTTTGAATTTGAAGTTATAGGCGTAGATGCCGTAGGCCGTCAGTGCCGAAAAGTAGACGCTGAGCGCTGCCGAGCAGGCAGACACCAGCAGGCTGTTACGGATGCCGCTTATCACAGGAATGTTGGCGTCCGTAAGCACGTTGCGGAAGTTTGTGATGATGGACTTGCCCGGCATCAGCGAGAAGCCCTTCTGGATCTCGAAGTGGGTGCGGGTGGAGTTGATGATCAGCACATAGAAGAAGAACAGGCACAGAAAGCTGATCAGCACCAGCACCAGATAGCACCACGCACGGCGGGCGGTCAAGATCGCCTTTTCGGACTGGTTTTTAGGCGTATGTGCCATACTTATTTCCCTCCTTTGGCAGCAGCCTTTTTGGCTGCCTTCAGTTCCTTGCGCTGAGCCTTGGTCAGGCCGTCATCTTCCTTGGTCAGCGAGAAGTACACGACGACGCACAGCACTGCACACACAAGGAACAGCACCACAGATACTGCACCGGCCATGCCGTAATTCTTGCTGAACAGGTGGTTATTCAGGTACATGATCATGGTGGTGGAGGTACGGTCGGGGCCGCCCTTGCCGTTGGTCAAAATCTGCGGCACATCGAACATCTGCAAGCCGCCGATCATGGAGGTGATCATTACATAGACCAGAATGGGGCGGATCAGGGGCAGGGTGATCTTCCAGAACATCTGGTTCGGGGTGCAGCCGTCCAGCTCTGCGGCCTCGTACAGGGTGGGGTCCACGCCCATAATGGCTGCCATCAGCATGATGGTGGTGTTACCGAACCACATCAGGAAGTTCATCAGACCCACAAGGCCACGGTTGCCCCACACGGTATTCAGAAAGCTGATGGGGGTCTTGATCCAGCCCATGCTCAGCAGCACTGCGTTCACCGGGCCGTTATCCGAGAACAGGGCGAAGAACAGCATTGCGAAGGCCGAGGCCATGATCAGGTTGGGCATGTAGATGACCGTCTTGAAGAAGGTCTGTCCCTTCAGCTTCAGTCGCAGGTCGGTGAACCATGCCGCCAGCAGCAGCGAGACGATGATCTGCGGGACGAAACCGATGATCCAGAGGATCAGCGTGTTGCTGAAATACTTGGGCAGATCGGTCGCGAACAGGGTGATGTAGTTTTTCAGACCCACAAAGCTGGGTCCGATGATCTTCAGACCGCTGCGGTAATACTCAAAAAAGCTGTAATAGATGGTGGATGCCAGAGGGATCAGCTGGAATACCGCGAAGATGATAAAGAACGGTGCAATGAAGATATAGCCCCATTTCGCGTAGCTGATCGACCCTTTCTTCTTTGTTTTTTCTCCCATGAGATCTCCCTCCTGCCGGGTCACAGCAAAACCAAAGGGGCGGGCGAGATACGCCGCCCGCCCCTTTGCTTCAATTTTCAGTTCGGAGTAAAACCGCTTATGCGGGCCATACCACGTCGGTCAGCTCGGGGTACTTCTCCTTGATGGCGGTCTCGAAGTTTGCCTTGGCGGCATCCTCCTCCACGTTGCCGGTGAAGTAATCCTTGAAAGCGTTCTGGAAGCTCTCGTTCAGGCCCTGATCGTACGGGCCGGCGTTGGACATATCGATCTTGGTTGCAGCCTCTGCAAACAGAGCGATGTGGTTCTGGCCGCCGAGGAAGTCGGACTTGTAATCGCTGTTGGCGATCTCGTTCATGGCCTTCTCGTTGTTGGTGTAATCCTGCGTATCCATGGTGATCTGCTTCATGATGGCTTCATCGCAGGTCAGCTTCAGCATAACGTCCTTGATGGTTTCAAGGTTGTCGCTGCCGGCTGCGCCGCAGATCCAGGTGCCGCCCCAGTAGTAGGGCTGAGGGCCTTCGCACACAGCGTAGTCGCCGTAGATGCCATTGCCAACCTCTTCCTTGCCGCCCTCAGCGGTAGGAGTTGCCAGAGAGTTGCCCAGCAGGGTGAAGTTGATGCCCCAAGTGGAGTAGAAGAAGCCGAACACCTTACCGGTGGGGCCCTGATCGGAAGCCCACTGGCTGTCCCACAGGCTGGACTTGTTGTTGTAGCCCTTGTCGGTGTACTCCTTGGTCTGATCCACCCACTTCATCAGGTTCTCGTCCACGGTAACGGTGGTGCCGGTGACCCAGGGTGCAGAGACGTTGTTGGAGAAGGTGCGGTATGCATCGTCAAAGCCGGACAGCATCTTGTAGCCCTTGGCAGCAGCCTTGGCAGCTACATCGTTGAACTTATCCCAGTCGGACAGGTAGGTCTGCACTTCGGCGGGGTCATCGGTGCCCAGCACCTCCTTGGCAATGCTGCGGCGGTATGCGAACAGACCCGGGGTAGCCTGCCAGGTGGTGCCGCGCTGGCTGCCGTCCACAGAAACGATATCCTTGGTGTACTGGTACTGGCCGGCCAGATCGGAATCGGTCAGGCCGATATCCTTCTTGACATCCAGAACGTAGTCGGAATCCACATACTTCAGAGCGTAGTCAGCCTCGATCAGGAAGATGTCGATCTTGTCGTCATCGGCAGCGGAGTCCTGATTCAGCAGAGCCTCGTCCAGCTTGTTCTGGTAGTTGTTGTTCTCGTTGGCGTTGATGGTCCACTTCACGGTGGTGCCGTCCTTCAGGGTGGTGGTGGACTTGTCGGCTGCGATCTCCTTGACCTCGGGATAGTAGTCGTTGAAGCGGCTCTGGAACTCATCATTCCAGCACCAGATGTTCAGCACCTTGCCCTCGGCGGAAGCGGGAGCGGCTGCAGAGGATGCAGGAGCCGCAGAGGAAGCAGCAGTGCTGCTGGAAGAACCGCCGCCGCAGGCTGCCAGAGCAGCACCAACAGTCACGACACCGGAAGCGAGCAGGAAATTACGACGAGAGATCTTTTTCATAAGGGTAAACCTCCTTCATGGTTTTCCAT
>ERZ1026960.881-NODE-881-length-11071-cov-5.424746_pt1 | contig 11071 bp, 2 predicted proteins | sample MGYA00519458_ERZ1026960 | MGnify/ENA primary metagenome ERZ1026960 (study PRJEB26926, sample SAMN06164516) | human gut metagenome | biome: ENVO:00009003; feature: ENVO:2100002; material: ENVO:00002003 | host: Homo sapiens | place: USA | collected 2012 ...
ACGAGATGAGCGCTAGTCTCGTGGGCTCGGAGATGTGTATAAGAGACAGGCTTAACGTATTATAAATAAAAGGTTTCTAACGTTTTTATGTCTTTTGTAAATAACGTTACTCTTACAATTGTCAGACAACTAAACTTTTTTTAAAAAACATTGTTTAATCACTTGACTCTAAATTGTCAGAATGTTAGAATGAAAAAGAATCATGGATATGAGGGGAATTAACTTATAATCATGTATCTATAACTAACTATTTTTTTAGAGGGAGACTTAAACATGAAAGACATTTTCAACAGGCGCCAGCGCTTTTCATTGCGTAAATATTCATTTGGTGTCGCTTCAGTCTTGTTGGGGACGGCACTCTTTGCTGCTCACACTGCACAGGCTGATGAAGTCGTAGCATCTGATGCTTCTTCATCAAACCCTGGTTCATCAGTTGAGGGCGAAAGTTCTTCAGAACTGGTTGAGACGAATACAGCATCAACAGCTCAAGCAGATCCTACTGCAGCTGTATCTTCAACTGAGGCAACTGCGTCAACATTTAACTTGACGCCAGAAGCTTCAACAACAGATAAGGTTGCCGCAGAGGCAACTGACAAACAAGCTACAGAAACTGCGAAACCAGAAGCTTCTAAACCAGCTTCAGAGGCTGCAAAGCCAACAGAAAAAGCTACTTCAGAAGCAGCTAAGCCAGCTACAGTAGCATCAACAGCTACAGCCAGCAACAATGTTGAAACACCAGCTTCAACAAGAACAGCTTCAAACACTTCAGCTACAGCATCAACAACTGCTCCAGCAACTGAAAATACTGAAGCAGCCGAAACCGCAGCAGAAGCTACAAGTGTTAGCCCACGTGTTACAGCAAATACTTATTCTGTAAGATCTGCTGCAGACCGTAGTGCAACACTTGACCGTGCTGCTAGTGATATCACAAATGCTGGTGCTTTGGCAACAAGTCGTAGCCGTCGTCGTAATACACGTGCTTTGACAGATCACAACTATGAGGCGGTCTCTGTAGAAACTCACCTTAAAGATGGTGAAAAAGCTACTCCAGATATGACAGATCCTAATGGTGCAACTGTTCGATCTCAAACAGTGCCATCGGGCTACCAAGCTAAAGAAGGTGACTACTATACTTATAGTATCGTAGATCTTACTAATTTCAACAAACGTTACCATACAAATTACTATACACGTGCTTACAAGAGATTTGATGCTTCAACAGATACTACTGTTGAATTGGTTGACAAGAACACTGGTAATGTAGTAGAAACAAGAACCGTATCAGCTTCTAGTGGTATTCAAAAATTTACGACTACCAAAGCAGCCTCTAATGGGGAGTTAACTTGGCAAGTAGATTACGATAAAGGTTTAGGTGCTGGACCAGGGAAGACAGATTCACCGTTTATCCAACTTGGATATGAAGTTGGTCCAAGTATCAAGGCTTTAGTTGCTCCAGGACACAATCTAACTCCTACAGAACAAGCTTTATATGATGCAGTTTATGCTGCGCGTAATTCAACGGATATCATCAACGTTGTAGAACCAGCATATAATGGTCGTACTATTACAGATACGAATGCTAAAATTCCATTATTTGTTCAAAAATCAACTTACTATAGAGTAGTCGATAGAAATAATGCTTCATTTAATGCGAATAAAACAGATAAAACTGTTCAAGATTATGTACCAAATGGTAATGAAGTAACATTAGCCAACTACACGCTGAAAGCGATGGAAGGACAACACTTTACAGCATCTGGTGAACGTCAATTTGATGGTTACAAACTTTATCAAACAGCTACTCCAGATTCAACAACTGGTTATGTTAGCCGTCCTTATACAGTTGGTACCAAGTTTATGGATGCTGATCGTGCTGGAATAAAACGTATCAAAGAAATTGTTGGAGAAGATGGATCTGTTGTTATTCGTGTTTACTTATTAGATCCAAGACAACAAAACAAACGTTCTGATGGTACATTGAACACTGATGGCTATATGTTGCTGGCAGAAACCAAGCCTATTAAACCAGGTGATTATAACAAAGAAGAGTTGGTTGTTAAGAAAACACCACTTAAAACGATTGCACACACTGTAACTGATCCAAGAACAGGGGCAAAAACTAATTATCCAAATGGTAAGGACGTTCCATTTGATTTCCAAAGAGATGCTTCTTACACTCCGTATAAGACAGTATTTGTACCATTCTTGGGAGATAATATCGGTCACCTTTCTCCAAACGCACAATTAGAGCGTGGAGTAGGAGGTATTGGTACTAACGTTGACTTGCTCAACTCTTTGACGCCATACAAGCCAACAGTCTACTACTATGTGAAGTCAGAACCTGTAACAGTGACTCCAGAAGTTGAAAAACAACTTGAAGGACGCACACTTGTTAATGGTGAATTTAGCTTTAAGATTAAAGAAGAGCAAGCTAACAAATCAGTTCCTTCATATGAAGAAACAGTAACTAACCAAAATGGTAAAGCTACATTTAGTAAATTAACATTTAACAAAGCTGGAGTATACACTTACACAATTACTGAGGTTAAAGGCTCAGATACAAACGTCGATTATGATGCAATGACTGTTACAATGACAGTTACTGTAACTGAGAAAAATGCTGCTGGTGATTTGCAAGCTTCAGTTAAATACAGTGCTGAAGGTGGATTCAAATCAAGTGCAGATGATAAAATTTTCAATAACTACGTTGTAGCTCCAGTTAAGACTAAGTTCGACTTTAGTAAGGCTCTTTCAGGTCGTACTCTTAAAGAAGGCGAATTTACATTTGCTCTTAAAGATTCAACTGGTAATGTTCTTCAGACCAAGAAAAACAGCGCTAATGGTGTTATTGCCTTTGATGACTTGACATTTGATAATACTCAAGTTGGTACTCACAAGTATACTGTAGAAGAAGTTATCCCAGATAATAAAGAAGCTGGTATGACTTACGATACAATGAAAGCTGAAGTAACAATCACTGTTACTAAGGAAGGCCACGTTCTTAAAGCAACTAACATTCTTCCAGCAGATACAGAATTCAATAACACATTCACACCAGGTGCGGTTAAAGTTAACCTTGACTTTGATAAATCACTTTCAAATGGTACTTTGAACGCAGGTGACTTTAGCTTCACGTTGACTGGTGATAACAATGTTAATGAAACTGTAACCAACAAAGCTAACGGTAAGATTAACTTTAGCGAATTGTCATTTGACCATGAAGGTGTCTACAACTACACTGTTAAAGAAGTGAAAGGCAACAATGCCGATGTAGACTACGATGAAATGACTATCGCAGTTAAAGTAACGGTTACTAAAGATGCTACTACAGGTCTTTTGGCTGCTAAGACTGAAATGACTTCAACAGGTGGTGAAGCAACTGGTACTGATGACAAGATCTTCAACAACCACGTTGTAGCTCCTGTAACTGCTCAATTTGACTTCAGCAAAGCTCTTGCAGGTCGTAACTTGAAAGCTGGCGAATTTAGCTTTGTATTGAAAGACAAAGATGGTAGAGTCCTTCAAACAAAACAAAATGATGCTAGCGGACGTGTTCGTTTCGATGCCTTGACATTTACAAATGCTCAAGTTGGTAACCACAAGTACACTGTAGAAGAAGTTCAAGGTTCTGAAGCAGGTATGACTTATGACCCAATGAAAGCTAACGTAACAGTTACTGTTACTAAGTCAGGTCATGCGCTTACTGCTGTAGCAACTCTTCCAACTGATACAGAATTCAACAATACATTCACATCAGCTCCAACTCAAGCTCAATTTAAGTTCACTAAACGTCTTGAAGGTAAAGCGCTCACAGCAGGTGCCTTCACATTCGAATTGCTTGAAAACGGCAATGTTATTCAAACTAAGAAAAATGAAGCAGATGGTTCAATCACATTTGATGCTATTGAATACAGCGCTGAAGGTGAACACACTTACACTGTGCGTGAAAAAGCTGGTAACGATACAAACATCGATTACGATACTATGAACGCAGAAGTGAAGGTTAAAGTTACTAAAGATGCTGCTACAGGTCTCTTGAGTACTGCTGTTACAATGCCTGAAGACACAGAGTTCAACAACTATGTGGTTTCTCCAGTTGTAACTAAGTTTGACTTCACTAAGAAATTGGCTGGTCGTGAACTTAAAGCTGGTGAATTTAGCTTCGCATTGAAAGATGCTGCTGGTAACGTCGTTGAAACTGTTAAGAATGATGCTGCTGGTAACGTAACCTTCTCAGAATTGTCATTTGACAATACTAAAGTTGGTACACACACTTACACTGTAGAAGAAGTTATTCCTGAAAACAAAGAATTCGGAATGACTTACGATAAGATGAAAGCTACAGTGACAGTTGAAGTTGCTAAGAACGGTCACACATTGACTACTGTTACAAACGTTACATCAACTGGTGGTGTAGACGCTAATGGTAACGCTACTGACGGTACTGCAGATAAAGAATTCAACAACAAAGTCACTCCTCCAGAAACTCCTGAATTCCAACCAGAAAAATTTGTCGTTTCTAAAGAGAAATATGACATCACTGGTGACAAGTTGATGGATGACGACGATGATGTCCCTGGTAACGAGTACACAGCAACAAATGCGAATCCATATGTTGATGGTGTTGCAAACAACGAACCAGAAAACTTGAATACTAAGACTGTTAAACGCGGTTCTAAATTGGTATACCAAGTATGGCTTGATACTACTAAATTCACAGAAGCTAACAACATCCAATACGTTGGTGTATCTGATACATACGACGCAGATAAATTGAACGTTAACGCAACTGACATCAAAGCATACGATTCAGTAACTGGTGCAGATGTGACTGCTAAATTCGACATCAAAGTTGAAAACGGCACAATCACTGCAACTTCTAAAGAAGCATTTATCAAAGATAAAGTAAACAACCCTGTTATCGATACTACTAAGTTCGCTTTTGGACGTTACTATAAATTTGATATTCCAGCAACTGTTAAAGAATCTGTTAAAGCTGGTGCTGATATTGAAAATACAGCCAACCAAACAGTTCACGTTTACAACCCAGTGAGCAAGACAGTTGAAAAACCTGAAAAACCAACACAAAAACGTGTTAACAGCGTTCCAGTTCCAGTGGAAATGAACTTCACTAAACGTTTGGAAGGTCGTGAACTTCAAGCAAACGAATTCGAATTCGTATTGAAGAAAGACGGCGTTGAAGTTGAACGCGTGAAGAATGACGCTGCTGGTAAGATTGTCTTCAAGACCCTTGAATTCGGTCGCGATGATCTTGGTAAGACTTACAACTACACAGTAGAAGAAACTCCTGGTACAGATGCAACTGTCAAATATGACACAATGGTTGCTACTGTTAAAGTTGTTGTTTCACACGATGGTACAGCTAAAGCAATCGTTGCCAACGTAACAGACGCTGCGGATAAAGAATTTAACAACCGTGTAACACCTCCTGAAGAACCTAAGTTCCAACCAGAGAAATACGTTGTTTCTAAAGCGAAATTCGATATCACTGGTACTAAGCTCGTTGATGATGATTCTGAATTGACAGATAAATATGGTGAAACAAATACAAACCCATATGTCGATAATACAAACAACAACGAAGAAGAAAACTTAAATACTAAATCAGTTGAACGTGGATCTAAACTTTACTACCAAGTTTGGTTGGATACAACTAAATTTGATGCAGCTAACAAAGACAATATCCAAACAGTAGGAATCACAGATAACTACGATAAGGATAAATTGATTGTTAATGCTTCAGAAATCAAGGTTTATGATTCAGTAACTGGTGCAGATGTTACTAACAAGTTCGATATCACTGATAACAACGGTGTTCTTACAGCTAACCTTAAAGCTGGCTTCACTAAGTCACTTGGCGACGCTGAAAATACTCAAATCATTGATACAACTAAGTTTGAATTTGGACGCTACTATAAATTTGATATTCCAGCAACAGTGAAAGGCGATGTTGTAGCTGGTGCAGATATCGAAAACAAAGCGGCTCAAGTTGTTAACTACTACAACCCAACAACTAAGAAAGTTGAAAAACCTGAAAAACCAACTGAAAAACGTGTAAACAGTGTTCCAATCTCAGTAGAATTCAACTTCACTAAGAAATTGGAAGGTCGTGACCTTAAGGCTGGCGAATTCACATTCGAGTTGAAAGACAGTGACAATGTTGTGATTGCAACTGCAACCAACGATGCAGCTGGTAAGATTAAATTCTCTCCAGTAGAGTACACAAATAAAGCTGGTGAAAAAGTTACAGCCCTTAAATACAAGAAGGGTCAAGAAGGTACTTACAAGTACACTGTAACAGAGGTTAAGGGTACAGACGCAACTGTCGATTACGATACAATGGCTGCTGTTGTAACCGTTACTGTTTCTCATGATGGTACAGCGAAAGCCTTGATCACAAACGTGACAGAACCTGCGGATAAAGAATTTAACAACCGTGTAACACCACCAGAAGAACCTAAGTTCCAACCAGAGAAATACGTTGTTTCTGAAGAGAAATACGATATTACAGGTGACAAGCTCGTTGATGATGATAAAGAGTTGGCAGACAAGTACGCAGATACAAATGCGAACCCATATGCGGACGATGCATCAAACAACGAAGCTCAAAACTTGAATACTAAGACTGTTAAACGTGGCGATAAGTTGGTTTACCAAGTATGGTTGGATACAACTAAATTCGACGCAGCTAACAAGGACAACATCCAATCAGTAGGAATCTCAGATGACTACGATGAAACTAAGTTGGAACTTGATTCTACTAAGATCAAAGCTTACGATTCAGTAACAGGTGATGATGTAACAGCTAAATTCGATATCGCTGTGAACAACGGTGTGATTACTGCAACCCTTAAAGATGGCTTCACTAAGTCACTTGGCGATGCAGAAAACACACAAGTTATCGACACAACTAAATTCGCCTTTGGACGTTACTACAAGTTCGACATCCCAACAACAGTTAAAGCTGATGTTGCAGGTGGTGTAGATATCGAAAATACTGCGGCCCAAGTTGTAAACTACTACAACCCAACAACTAAGAAAGTTGAAAAACCAACTAAACCAACTGAAAAACGTGTTAACAACGTTCCAGTTGAAGTGGAATTCAACTTCACTAAACGTTTGGAAGGTCGTGAGCTTAAAGCTAACGAATTCAGCTTCGTCCTTAAAGATTCAGAAGGTAAAACTCTTGAAACTGTGAAGAACGATGCTTCTGGTAACGTTAAGTTCAAAGCTCTTGAATTCAAGAAAGGCCAAGAAGGCGTTCATAACTACACAGTAGAAGAAGTTAAAGGCACAGACGCAACCGTTACATACGACACAATGAAAGCGAATGTAACAGTTACAGTTAAACACGATGGAACAGCTAAAGTTCTTATCGCGACTGTAGGTGCAATTGCGGACAAAGAATTTAACAACCGTGTGACTCCTCCAGAAGAACCTAAGTTCCAACCAGAGAAATATGTTCTTAGCGATGGTAACGGTAAGTTTGATATCACTGGTACTAAGCTTCTTGATGATGATGCAGAGTTGACAGATAAGTACGCAGACACAAATGCGAACCCATACGCTGATAAAGCTGATAACAACGAAGCAGAAAACATCAATACGAAAGCCGTGAAACGTGGCGAAACTATTAACTACCAAGTATGGCTTGATACAACTAAATTTGATGCAAACAATAAGGATAACATCCAAACTGTTGGTATTACTGACAACTATGATGAAGCTAAATTGGATGTTAAGGTATCTGATATCAAGGCTTACGATGGTAAGACTGGTAAAGATGTTACTGATAAATTCAACATCTCAATTGCTAATGGTGTAATCACAGCTAACCTTAAAGATGGCTTCACTAAGTCACTTGGCGATGCAGAAAACACTCAAGTCATTGACACTACTAAGTTCGAGTTTGGTCGTTACTATAAATTTGATATTCCTGCAACAGTTAAGAAGGATATTAAAGCTGGTGTAGATATCGAAAATACAGCTACTCAAGTTGTTAACTACTACAACCCAACAACTAAGAAAGTTGAAAAACCAAACGTACCAACTGAAAAACGTGTTAACAGTGTTCCAGTTTCAGTAGAGTTTAACTTCACTAAGCGTTTGGAAGGCCGTGAACTTAAAGCGAACGAATTCACATTCGTACTTAAGGATTCTACAGGGAAAGAAATCGAAACTGTTAAGAACGATGCCAAAGGTAACGTTAAGTTCAAAGCTATTGAGTACAAGAAAGGCCAAGAAGGTACTTACAAGTACACAGTAGAAGAAGTTAAAGGTACTGACAGCACAGTTCAATACGACGGTATGAAAGCTCTTGTCACTGTTGAAGTATCACACGATGGTAAAGCGAAAGCTCTTATCACTAAGGTTACTGACCCAGCTGATAAAGAATTCAACAATACTGTTCGTCCACCAGAAAAACCTAAGTTCCAACCAGAGAAATACGTTGTTTCTAAAGAGAAATTCGATATCACTGGTATGAAACTTGTTGACGATGATGCTGAGTTGAAAGATAAAGTAGGCGATACTAACAAGGATCCTTACGCTGACAGCACAGCTAACAACGAAGCTGAAAATATCAATACTAAGACACTCAAGAAAGGTGATAAGTTTGTCTACCAAGTATGGCTTGACACAAACAACTTCACTGACGCTCACAATATCCAATCTGTTGGTGTTACAGATAAATATGACAGCGAAAACTTGAACATCAATGTTGCAGATATTAAAGCATACGACTCTGTAACAGGGGAAGATGTGACAGCTAAGTTTGATATCAAGGTTGAAAACGGTGTAATCACTGCAACATCTAAGTCTGACCTTACTAAGTCACTTGGTGATGCAGAAAATACACAAGTGATTGATACTGCCAAATTGGCATTCGGACGCTACTACAAGTTCGATATTCCTGCAACTATCAAAGGCACTGCCAAAGATGGTGTAGATATCGAAAATACTGCGTCACAAATCGTTCACCAATACGACCCAACTAAGAAATCTGTTGAAAAACCAGAAAAACCAACAGAAAAACGTGTAGTCAATATCCCAACTAAGGTTGAGTTTGAATTCACTAAGAAACTTGAAGGTCGTCAACTTAAAGCTGGTGAGTTTAGCTTTGTACTTAAGGATAGCAAGGGTAATGTTATCGAAACTGTAAGCAACGATGCTAACGGTAAGATCAAGTTCTCTGCCCTTGAGTACAAACGTGGTGAAGAAGGTAATCACGTCTATACAGTAGAAGAAGTAAAAGGTAACGATGCAACTGTTACCTACGATAAGATGGTTGCTACAGTCGTTGTTTCAGTAACTAAAGACGGTAAAGTCTTGACAGTAACTTCTCAATTGCCAGAAGATACTGAGTTCAACAACACTGTTATCCCACCATATACACCACCAACAACTCCACCAAACACACCTCCTACTACACCACCAACTACGCCTCCAACACCACCGACTCCTCCAACTCCAGTGGTTCCACCAGTGACACCACCAACTACACCAGAAGCTCCTAAAGGACCAGCACTTCCTGAAACAGGTGATGATGCGTCTATGGCAGCTATGGCTCTTGGAGGAATCCTTGCGGCAGCTGGACTAGGTTTGGCAGGAAAACGCAAAAAAGAAGACTAAGATAGTTCATAGGTTAAATCCCTCAACATAGTTAGTTAGACTATTTCAGTTTTCGAAAAAAGAGACTCATCCCGAAAGGGTGGGTCTCTTTTGTGTTTAAAACAAACATTAAAAAAGACTGATAAAAATAGTTGTCAGATTATTATATTTTAAAAACTAAGGAGAGGAGTTCGAGGCTAAGTGTAGAGTGTTTCTCAATAAAATCTCTTTATATGAGAATACATTGGCTGTCTTGACTCTTGTAATAAGTGTGTAGAAATTAGTCTTTCTAAGATTATAAAATAAGAAAATAATAAATAAATGTTATCTTCTATTGAAAATCCACATTTTTGTGATAATATAATGGAAAGGGGGATTAGAGTATTATTTAGGAAGGGCAATTGGATAGTGAGATTTCCAATTGTAGTGAAAAATAATGTCTAACGATTTATTCAACAAAAAGAAAAGTCGATATTCAATTCGAAAATTGAATATCGGGGTTTGTTCGGTGTTACTTTGTACTTTAGTCATGATTGGCACAAGTGCACAAGCAGATGAAAACACTGATACGTCGGTATCAGCCTCTGCACCAGTAACAGCGTTAACTGAAACGACACAGTCATTGCTGAATACAAGTGCGACGCCTGCTACAAGTAGCGTATCAGAGGCACCAGTGGCTTCAAGTTCTGTTACTCCAGCAACAGGGACAGCGTCAGCACCTTCAGCAACACCAAGTTCAGCAGCCACTACAGCAGAAACAGAAACTCCAAATAATGAGAGTAATTTAGTGATAAAAACGGAAGTTGGAAAAACAACAGAAGCTGATGTTGCTAAAGAAAAGCAAAAGTCTGATGAAGCTGAAAAAACACTGGAACTAGAAAAAAAAGAAGCAGATATAAAGGTTGAGTTAGCAAAAAAAGATTCTGAAAAAGTTAATAAACTGGAAAAAGATGCTGAAGAAGGTTCAAATGTTACGGATAAAGTGATTGATGAAAAAGCAGCTGAACTTAAAAAGTTAGAATCTAATAAAGAAAATGTTGCAACGGAAATCGATAAGTCTAAATCAGAAGTTGAAACTGCGAAAAAAGATAAAGAAGATAAAGAAAAAGTAGCAAAAGAGAAAGAAGAAAATTCATCTAGTATTGCAAAAGATCTTAAATCAAAACAAAGTGAAGAATCTTCACTTTTAGCGAAGTTAAAAGAAGATAAAAATAAACTAAATACATTAACTGAGTCATTAAATAAAATAGCAAAAGAGAAAGAAGAATCTGAAAAAGCGTTAGAAAAAGCTCAAGCCGCTTTAAACAAGGCAAAAGAAGAAGAAGCAGAAAATCTAAACAAAATAAAACAATTAGAAGCTAAGCGTGATAATCAAAAAGTTGTTTTAAATAATAAACAAAAACAATTAGATCTGTCTCTTATACACATCTCCGAGCCCACG
>ERZ1026960.883-NODE-883-length-11060-cov-5.688505_pt1 | contig 11060 bp, 9 predicted proteins | sample MGYA00519458_ERZ1026960 | MGnify/ENA primary metagenome ERZ1026960 (study PRJEB26926, sample SAMN06164516) | human gut metagenome | biome: ENVO:00009003; feature: ENVO:2100002; material: ENVO:00002003 | host: Homo sapiens | place: USA | collected 2012 ...
CGGCAGCGTCAGATGTGTATAAGAGACAGATTTCATCTATGATTCGACTGCCAATAATACTTCTTAATCCGCCTCTACAATTTTTAGGACCTGCTTTATTAACATATCTGGTCTCAAATAATTTTCATAATACTGACGGTTATTCACTTTCATTTGAAATAATAAATCCGGGTCATCGACCAATTTTGAAACTCCGGTCATACATTCTTCATTCGTTATAAATGCTAAATAATTTTTTCCTTCTAAGAAATTGCCAGGAACTTCGTAATGTAGTGTTTCATTCACAATTCCCTTGCTCGCTGCTACATACTCTGCCGTTTTCCAACCGATGCTCTTATGTAGCCCCATCGTTCCAATACAAATATCACTTTGATGTAAAGTTTTCAAATATCGGCCTCGTTCTGTCATCGTTCGCGGCAACAAAATATCCTTAGCATATTGCATTGCATATGCTGATTTTTGCACACCACCCACAAAATATTTTCCATACTCTTTTTTCAATTGACGAACAAGGTTGATCCTGGTCTGATTGATATATTCTCTTTCCTCATTCAAATATTGAGGTAACTTCTCACTCGGTTCCCACAGTCTGCAAGAAAATAGCACTACCGGGGTATTCTTCCTTTTCGGTTCTTCTTCAAACTTGCTAGGTGTAAAATATCCAGCTGGTTTCTTGCCGGCCAAATTTTTTACCAATTCTTGTACACTCCAGCCGATTGTATTATAAGGATTATTTCTGTAGTATACTGCATAATTTAATCCAAATGGCCGAATCTTATCTTTTAAATGCTGCGTGAACTCATTATTTTTTTCTAATGAATAACTTCTTTTAAAGTAATAATCACACCAGTTCAAATAATATTCCATCCCGCTCTTGTCCCAGTAGCCATCTTCCACATCAATAATAATCTTCTTACCAAGATATTCAATTCCAACAAGCGGTGTATGATGGTTCGGGAAGTCTACATTTTCGGTCAAATCAGAGATTTTTACGCAGTACCCCCCCCTCCCGATTCAAGCATTAGGAGTCCTGTCAAAATCTGACTGCAATGTTCTCTCTTAGAGAGCATCAAAACTTTAATTTCCTTCATTTTTCCCTCCGTGTTGAGTGCCGCGATTAATCTCTACGCCTTGTTGCTTACGCAATTTTCTTACCAAACGAATTAGTCCAGTCTTAAACAACAAAGATTTTGCCTGTTCAATCAACCGATCTTTCTTTGTAATCGGCTCAATTTTCTGCATTGCCTTATCGATAGACATTTCTGCCGCCGCTTCATAAAAAGCATTACGTTTTGCATGAGGCTTTGCACTGTTGCAAACCATGATACCGTTTTTGGTGACCAGCTTTTCTACTGCTTGTTCTTGCCAAATAAGCATAGGCTTTATTGACTCAAATACTTTTCTGCCTTTGTCAGTGTGAACAAACACAGAGGTATATCCTTTATCATCATCTTTGTATCCAGTAATCTGTGTATACTCATAGCAGTCAAAAACCGTAATATCACTCAACCGCTCAATCCCTTTAAATGCACACTCTGCACAAGAAGGTCTGGATGACATTTCACGCACAAATGCTTTCATATATGGGTCAACTCGGCCTGAGCCAAAGTAAGATGTTCCATTCTGAAAATCAATCTTCATAGTAGTGGTATGGTAGCCGTAGGTTTTGTGTTTAAACCGTGCCCCAATCATTTTTGAATGGTACTTGCCCTCCATATAATCCACATAATTCTTCCAAAGACCTGGGGACGGAACACCCCGGCAAACAAAATCCATACAAATTAAATTCTCATAATGTTTTCCCAAGTAATGAATCAATCCCGAAACTTGGCACGGTGTACCCGTAAACAGGATCAGCTTTTCTGTCCTTAATGCAGTCTTGATTTCTTGAAACGTTCGATTCAAACTGCTTTGAACAAATTTGGAACCTCTCATTTCCTTTAAATCTTCCATGCAAGCAGCTTTTTTACAGATAACTTTCATATCGGCATCATAGCCGGTGCCATATACAATGCCGCCATTTTCAAAGACATAGCTGGAAATTGCCGTAAAAGCGCCACCTGATGTGCTTTCTTCGACAATCTTTTGATTATTGTATCGAATAATGTATGCGTCCGTCTGCTCCTCATGGCTTTTTTTCGATGACACCGGGCAGATCTTTTCGCATAACCCACAATCAACACATTTCTCTTGATCTACTACAGGATATAAAAAACCTTCCTCATCCGGCTGCATAGAAATTGCATTTTTAGGACAAATATTAAAACAAGCCGTACATCCACAGCACTCTGCTTTATTCTGAATCGTAATCATTTTGCAGCCTCCTTACTTTTGATTTAAAGTTTTTGACTTACTTCTAAATACAGCTTTGACACTGTATCTGCTGTTTGCTGGATATCATATCCCGCCTCCAACAGTTCTTTTTTATTGCTCTTTCGTTCGAATTCCACATAAGCCAGTACCTTGTCTGCCCACACCCCAGGTGCTTCATCTAGGGAAAGAAATACCGAATGACCCGTAATATCCACTTCCTTGGTAATGGTATCCGCAAATACACAAGGCAAGCCGCTAGCCTGTGCTTCCACACCAGTCACAGGAAGTCCTTCATGAAGCGATGGCATCAGAAAAACATCCATTGCCTGATACATTTTCTCCATTTCGCTGGAAGCACCATAAAAGATTACACGTTCCTGAATCCCCAAACGCTTTGCCTTTTCCTTCATCGGCTCCACCAATTCACCAACGCCAAACAACAACAATACCGCCTTATCATTTTTTCTGGCAATCTCTTTAAAAATGTCCAGCAAAAACGTGTGGTTTTTCTGGTCAGAGAATCGTCCTGCGTGTCCTACTACAAAACGATCTTCCAGTCCTAACTTTGTACGCATTTCTTTACGCACAGCTTCATTATAATCGTATTTCTCCAATTCAATTCCATTGGGCAATACTGCATAATTTCCTGCTTCAATGATTGACTTTGGAAATAAGAATCGTGCTGCCAAATCAGAACAGCCCCAATAATTATTACAAAGAGCTGGAATAAACGGCTGAAGCAGTTTGCTAACCATTCTCACGCCTTTTCCTGCCGTTCCAAAGCCTGCATTGTGACTATGTATCGTTACATACTTTACGCCGCCCAGCTTTGCACCTAAAATGTTGGTTACATCAGCTGCACTATCCGCATTATAATGTAAAATTTGAATTTTATTTTCCTTGCACACTTTACGAATTTCATTGATTCGCAAAAGGCGTCTTAATGGGCGAACAGAAATATGATCTACCGACGCAATCAATTTTCTGCTTCCCATAGATGCAACCTTGTCCTCCAACGCTTCTTTCCGGTCGTGAAAAACAAGATAATCAAAATTGACTTTACTTCTATCCAAATGAGATTGGATGTTAATCATCATATTGGTTACACCACCAACCCCCAAAGGAGCCGTAACCAAAACTCTTACTGGTTCTTTCTCTTGCATATGCCACTCCTCATCAAACCAATCCATCAAAAGCTTTGTCTAAGTAAGCCTCTGTCTGCTTTTTTAGTTTCATCAGATTCTCGTCAACTGCCTGATAATTGATTTCATTACGAATCGCACAGATATCTCCAGAAAAACGTCTCTCTGACAAATTCAGATTCTGGCAGAGAGAATCAATTCGGGAGTTCTTAGAAGTTTTAGACTGATCGCTGTATCGATTAAAAATCATAAACTTCTTATGGTGAATAATAGAAAAACAGGTTCCATGGAACGAATCGGTGCATACATATTTTGCACCTCGAATCCAATTCAGGAATTCTTCTGGTCCTACATCGTAAGGAGCAATATCTCCGAATTTTTCGTCCTCTTCCACATACTGATCCAGATGGCGTAATGCTACAATTTTCAATCCGGTTTTCTGAGAAAGTTCTTCCACAGCCTTCCGGTATGCCGGATTTGCACCTAAAAAGTAAGCAAAAATATACGGCTCACTCATGTTTTTCTTTGCAGGAACAAGTTTCTCCCAACCAGCCATATCAAAAGAAAACACCGGATCTAAAATGGTAGGAACCTCCTTGCCGGTTAATTCCTTTACGATTTGGCTGCCTCGGTTTTCACGCATACTGATAAAATCCAGCCGATTCAAATATTCCGCAGTACGCTTTACCTGATACCATGGGATCTGGCTGACACCAAAGCTGGAAGCGTAAGAAATCTTACGCACGAAATCCGGAACAAACATCAAGTTGTAATAGTTTGTCGGAAGTCCTGCGGGAGACCAAAGCTGATCGCTGCCGGTTACAACAGCATCATAGCGTTTCGCACCTTCGCACAAAGCCGGATACCCAGCAAAAACCGGAGAAAATCTGGTAAATGCTTTTTTCTTAAATCTGCCAAATGCTTCCATTCGGATTGCATCATTTTTTGCAAATTCCGGGTGTTTCTTCATACCCATCTTTTTTTTCAGTGCTTCGTATTTATCGTTAAGCAGCACTCCATTCAAAAGTCTGGGAACAGACATTATTTTTTCTGGAAGTGTTCTCCTTTTTTCGTATTGGATCAACTCATAATCAATTCCACGTGCTTCCAACATTTTTGTTGTTGCGTATGCCTGAAGCATTCCGCCATAATTCTCATGGAAGTATTTTATACAAACGCCTATCATAGCTCCCCTTTTTACTTCTCCATCTGCTGTGCTGCGATATCAGCATCCACGATTTCCTCGCCGGTTTTATGCTTCAGCTGCTCTTTACTTGCCTCACTCAGACCGTTGTTAATAACACAGTTCATATCGCAAGTGCTGCACTTGTCGAGTTCCTCTTTTGTGACTTTACCGTCACGGTAATCACGGCAAATCTTCAGTTCGTACATGCTGTACGGATGTTTGGTGAACAGCGCCTTGAACTTGTGTACCAGAACCCAGGTAGCAGGCTTCCAGATGTACTTGTGCATAGCAGGACTTACACTACCAATCATCCAGCAGTCACGGTCGCAGCAACGAACCTTTGCACGAACCTTCTCTGCTTCTGGGCTGTTCCACAGCTCATCCCAGGTCTGATTGTTCAGGTTGCCCATGACCTCTTTATCCTTGGTGCCATTGCAAGGCATAACATCGCCATACGGGTCGATGAAGAAGGTATCAAAGCTCATGTCACAAGGAAGCAGACGCTTCTGACCATAGATGTAGTTGATCAGACCGTGGTTGAAGTATGCACGGAACCACTTCTTCGGGCTGTTGCTGCGGAGCAGTTCGTTGACCAGATTCTCGAAGTTCTTTGCGACCATAGGACGGTCATGGATGATGTTCTTGGCCTCAACAAAGTAAAAGCTGTTGTGCAGAGAGGCAGTTGCAAACTCCATGCCCATCTCATTGGAAATCTTGTACAGAGGAACCAGGTCAGGAGCATTTTTGTCCTGAACGGTCATGCCAAAGCCAACGTCCTTCATGCCCATCTCACGCAGCTTCTTCAGTGTGCCATAACCACGCTGGTAGCCGTTCTGCAGGCCACGAATCTCGTTGTTGGTCTGCTCCAGACCCTCGATAGAGATACGAATACCGATCTGCGGGAACTCCTTGCACAGATCAACGATACGGTCGGTGAAGAAACCATTCGTGGAAATAACGATACGATCAGACTTCTTGTACAGTTCGCGCACGATATCCTTCAGGTCGGTGCGGATGAACGGCTCGCCGCCGGTGATGTTCGTGAAGTACATCTTCGGCAGTTTCTTGATGGTTTCGATGCTGATTTCTTCTTCCGGCTTGGAAGGTGCTTTATAACGGTTGCACATAGAGCAACGAGCGTTGCAACGGTAAGTGACGATAACCGTACCATTCAGTTTCTTTTCGCTATTGTTAGCCATTTTTCTAATACCTCTATCTCTCTTTTATCTATAAACCTTCATAATTTTCTCGTAATACTCATTGATGGTATCGAAGCTGATGCCCTTGCAGTTCTTGCTATACTCATCGCACAGTTCCTTATCGCCCCAGAGCTTCTGGATCTTGCTCTTCAGCTCGTCACCATCCCCGCTCTTAAACAGCTCACCAGTCTTACCGACTTGGATCAGTTCCGGGATACCTCCAATGTTCGCTCCCAGTACCGGCGTGCCATACATCTGGGATTCCATCACGGAGAACGGGCAGTTCTCATACCACTCGGACGGATAAATGGAGAATCGTGCCTCACGGATCAGCTTCTCCAGTGCCTCACCCTTCTGGAAGCCAACATTCTTGATGTTCCTTACACCCTTGATACTCTCCTCCAGCGGGCCAGTACCGGCGAAGATAAACTGCACGTCCGGCAGCTCCTTACAGACCTTGATGAGTGTACCGATGCCCTTCTCCTCAGAGAAGCGGCCGAAGTAGAGGACGTAATCCTTCTTCGGAGTCTCTTTCCACTCCACTTTGTCGATGAAATTGTGCATTGCCACGGTCTTCGTCGCAAAAAGCGGATTGCTGTCCATCTTGCTCTTCATAAACTCAGAGCAGCAGATCATGGTGTCAATGTACTTGTACGTCCCTTTCCACTTCCAGAACTCGGCCTCCATCATGCCGATGGCAGACTTCGCCGTGGAGCCGTGGATGCACTTGCCTTTCATGCAGTTCACGAAATGGCCACCGAGGCACTTCTCACAATTCTGGTGGGTGTTCGGATTGTTCAGCATGTGGTTCGGACAAACCAGCTGGTAGTCATGTGCCGTGAAGATGATCTTACAATCCCTTCCGGTCTCCTTACGCCACTTCACGATTTCCAGAATGATGGAAGGTGTCAGCTGGTAGTTAAAGTTGTTTAGGTGACAGACATCCGGCTGGAAGTCGTCCAAAACTTTTCTCAGCTGCACCCGTGCTTCCTTGCTGTAGATGGTCTTGATCGGGTAAGTCAGCTTGCTCAGTTTGCTGCCGCCGTGGAAATCCATATCGGATGTATAAGCATTGACCCGATTGCCCACGCAACGGCCTTCGTGCTCCATACCGAAGTACTGAACTTCATGTCCATGCTGCTCCAGCGCCTCACCCAATTTAAATATGTACGTCTCTGATCCGCCGTTTCTGAATAAAAATTTATTTATCTCGATAATACGCATATTGTCCTCTTTTCCTTGTTGCAGATTTTTCAAGTCACTGTCAGCCTCTATCACACTTTTTGATAATTTCTTATCTCCACAAATTTATTCGGATACAGGAAGAACTCCAACCACTTCGTTTTCTTCATAATCCAAGCTGCAATGATCGGACCTGCAAAGCTAATTCCTAGTCCCAGCACCACATGAATCATAGAGCTTCCAATGCCCAACTTCAGTAAAACTGATCTCATTGGTGCCGCAAACAATGTATGCATGAGAAAAATCGGCATTGTGTATTTCGCAAGAAAATCCATACCTCTGCCAAATCTTCTTTCAATCCCCGCCGCCATCAGGATAACTGCTACACAAGCTAGCAATCCCATTGCGAAAGGAATCACACCACCGCTAATTTCTGCCTTATACACCACCACACTCAAAGTCATAAACAAGGCTCCACATATAGTTCCTTGTATTCTTTTCCCTTTTAGCTGCACATTAAATACACAAATGCTCATACCGAGCACAAACCAGATTTCGTTTGAGAGAACTGTTGATACAGCGTAAACGCCGTACCCCCCCCCATTCAATGCAATGGTTTTCATAGCTATTGCTACAATTAAGCCTCCTACAGCCATCTTTACGCTCTTAAAAGTTGGTGTAAGAAGGAAAATAAAGAACAATGCATACAGATACCAGTATGGCGAGGCAGGATGAAATAATAGGGTGTTTCCTAATCCACCAACCTGGTCATTAACACTACTTGAGAACACTTTTTTCAATACCCAAGTAGCTGTAGAAAAGGTCACATAAGGCACGCCGAGTGCCACTGCCTTTTTAGCCACATTCCTGTACCAGCCGTCCACACTATTTACCTTGCTGTACTTCTGATAAAGGTATCCACTACAGATAAAGAACAGCGGCACATGGAAGTAGTAAATCGTTATGTTAAACCATTTGTACAAATCATTTTCCGGCATAATACTAGCTTTCACCATACTCTGGAAGAAATGACCTAGCACAACCAATATACAGGCAATGACTTTTACATCATCGACCCACTTTTCTCTTGTTTTTACCGCAATCTGTTTATTCATATATTTTCCCTTTTATGTTCTATTTCACTACCTCTGTTCAGATGCAGCACTTCCAATGTGTTATTCATAAACCAGAGTGCTCCATACAAACGCAGGTAGTGATACTGAAAATCCTCATGATAAAATCATCTGCTGTTGCTGAACCTGGGTAGCGAGATAAAAACCGCACTCGCAGCTCTGCATATCTCTCGGAAAGTGCCGTAAATACGCTATTTTTCCGGCGTTTTCACTATGTACATCTCACTACCTGCATTCGGTTAGAGGAGATTATTTATTATCAATACTCTCATCTATTATTTTCTCCTGTACAGTTTCATCGTTTCCTTTACGACGTCATCCCAGTTATATTTCTCGCAGATAAAGTCAGCTGCCTGCTTCTTCATTTTCATAACCATTTCAGGATGGTCACAGGCATCTTGCAATTTTTCTCGCAAGTCCTCTACATCTGACTTTTTGAAAATCAATGCCTTATCTTCCACAACCTCTGTGCACTCCGGAATATCCGAAACCAAACAGCAGTTGCCGTAGCTCATTGCTTCCAGTAGACTTAGCGGCATTCCTTCCAAATCAGACGGCAGCGTGTAGATGTAAGCGTTGCTGTATAGTTCATCCAGCATTGCTCCCTGCACAAACCCAGTAAAGAGAATCCGATCGTCACCCTTCGCTAGGTCTTTCAATTCCTCCATAAAGGAATCCGTATCGCTGGAGCCGCCTGCGATGACCAGCTTTTTATCCGTCTTGACATTCTTGAAGGCCTCGACCAGATATCGAATGCCCTTTTCTGGCACCAGACGCCCGAGAAACAATATGTAGGAATCCTTTTCCAGTCCAAAATTATCTCTGATCAGCTTCGCTTTCCGAACCTCTGGTCGATTTACACCATTAGGGATAAAATGCGTCTCTCTCCCGTAAGTATCCATGAAATATTTCTGAACGCCTTTGCTTAGAACAATGATTTCGTCCGCATATTTCGCAGCATTTTTTTCGCCTTGGTGGATAAACTTAGAACCAAGTCCTGATTGCCATTTCTCGCGGGCCCAGTCCAAACCGTGAATAGTGCTGATTACACGCTTGCCAAAAAGTTTTGGTATCCAACAGAAAAAGGCAGGGCCTTCTGCATGGATATGCACCACATCGTATCTTCCAAATGCACTACAAAGTGCTGCGAAAAAGGAAGAGCTTACCGCTGCAAGTCCCTTCTTCTCAATGGTCGGAACAACCTTTTGACGGATACCATCATATTCAATTGTTTTGTCATACTCTGCACCGCTCACATGATGGCCTGCTCTGTTGTAGCAAGTCACGTCACAGCCATTCTGTGCCATTCGGGTGCAGAGCTCTTTTACAACAATCTCTATTCCGCCTTCACGAGAAAGACGTTTCTGTCCGAAAACCGCAAGTCTGATTTTTTCTTCCATTACTTCTCTCCAACTGTCATTCCATAGTTTCTATTCTTGTCCTAGGCTTATACACAATCCCAGCAGTTTTTTTCCTTAAATTGTCATGCTCGTCTTTCACTATTCACCTTTCCTACTTCATAGCACAACAACAAGCCTGTATACAGATTGCAGCAACAATCTATACGCAGGCTTGTCCTCGTACCTCCTTATGTTGTTTTCTGCTCTATCAGCTTTCGCTGTGGTGGGTTAAGTATAGAGCGCAACCAGAAGCCATTAACTCCTGAAAACACGCTGGCCGTAACGCACCATGACAAGCAGAAACAAGTTGAGGTGAAAAGGTCAAGCCGCGCAAACCCGCATGAAATCAGGCTTTTCTCTGGTTGCCCATATTATTTCACACTCCCCGTAGCCGAAGGACGGATTGTTGTAATGGCTACCGATACGCGGATCAAGGCAGACACCATCAATAATCTGCTGGGTGTTCAGCCCCTTGCTTTCTGCGTAGGTATCCAGCTCATTGAAGTAAGCCACGCGCAGAGCCAAATAGGTGTTAGCGAACAGTTTGACCGCCTCGGCCTCAGTGAAGCCCATGAACAGCGTGTCAATTTTCTCTTTGATTGCACCTTCCTGCAACAGACCGGCAAACTCATGAGCAGCTTCTACCAGACGCTCATCGTTCAGGTCAGTTCCGACGATAATGCGGGAAGGATACAGGTTATCGTAAAGAGCCTTAGATTCACGCAGGAATTCCGGACTGAAAATGATATTCTTGCTGTTGAACTTTTCTCTTACACTTGCCGTATAGCCCACAGGAATCGTGGACTTGATAACCATGATGGCGTTTGGGTTATATTCCATAACCAACTTGATTACAGCTTCAACCGCAGACGTATCAAAGTGCTGGGTCTTGCTGTCATAGTTAGTAGGAGCCGCAATCACAACAAAATCCGCATCGCTATATGCTGCCTTTGCATCCAGCGTTGCGGTTAAATTCAAGTCCTTTTCTGCCAAGTATTTTTCAATATAATCATCCTGAATCGGAGATTTCTTGTTGTTAATCATATCGACCTTAGCCTGCACAATATCGACTGCAACCACCTGATGGTGCTGCGCGAACAGCACTCCCAACGAAAGACCTACATATCCCGTGCCGGCCACAGCGATTTTATAATTTTTCATAGTTCTGTTCTCCCTCACTAATTTTTTATTTGACAAAACAGCAAACAAGCCCACGGCGGATCACTCAATGGCAATCCACCGTAGGCTCGATTCGTTCTCCTTAATTTTTTACTTGCTGCTCATTTTGTGGGTCAAAACAGAGCTGCACCAAAACCTCCCACCTATAACCTCTGGATTTCAGCTTCTCCGCAGCCTGTCAGCAAATAAACACTTTTGTTGAACGAGTCGAGCCGTTGAAACCCTTTATTTATCGTGGTTTTTCTTGGTTGACCCTATTATATCTCTAGCCCCAGTTCCGGCCACAGCAATTTTCAAATCCTTAAAATCTCTCATAATTACTTTCT
>ERZ1026960.884-NODE-884-length-11054-cov-6.427039_pt1 | contig 11054 bp, 8 predicted proteins | sample MGYA00519458_ERZ1026960 | MGnify/ENA primary metagenome ERZ1026960 (study PRJEB26926, sample SAMN06164516) | human gut metagenome | biome: ENVO:00009003; feature: ENVO:2100002; material: ENVO:00002003 | host: Homo sapiens | place: USA | collected 2012 ...
GTCTAACGGGCCCCGGCCCGGCGGCAGCTTCGGCGGCGGGTCCAGGTCCGGGGGCTTCGGCAATCGCGGCGGCTTTGGCGGCGGCGGACGCTCCTCCGGCGGCAGCCGGGGCGGAGGCTTCGGCGGCAAGGGCGGCTTCGGCGGCGGACGCCGCTGAGATCCATCCCCGACAATCCAATAAAAATCGCACCTCAGGGGTCCCTGATATCCGGGACCCCTGAGGTGCTTAAAGGAAGAAAGATGAAAGAAGAAAGAGAGAGTAAAAGGGAAATGCGAAATATATCCAGTGATGCTTCCGAAGAAGCCGTCACGCTGCCTTAATTACCCCGGCCGCCGTTGCCCCGGCCGAAGAAGTAGTCGTACAGGTCGCCGTAGGAATCCTGCTGACCCTGGTTCTGGTTGGAGGAATCGTCCTCGGTGCCGGTGGTCTGAGGCTGCTGGTCGAAGGTCAGGCTCAGGGTAATCTCCTGGCCGCCGCGCCACACGGTAAGGGTGACGGTATCGCCGGCCTTGAAGCCCTTCTTGGCCATGGACAGGTCGCTCATGGAGGTGATCTCCGTGTCGTTGAGCTTGGTGATGACGTCGCCCAGCTGCAGGCCCGCCTTTTCCCCGGCGCCGCCCTTTTCCACGGCGTAGACGAACACACCCTGGGTCACGTCGATGTTGTACTGGGCGGCCATCTGCTCGGTCATGCTGCCGGCCTTGATGGCCATGTAGGCCTTATCGGTGACCTGGCCGTTTTCCATGATGTCGGTGATGATGGTCTGGACATCGCTGATGGGGATGGCAAAGCCGATGCCCTCCACAGAGGTGTCGGAATAGCTGGAATACTTGGCGGACACAATGCCCACTACCTCGCCGTACAGGTTCATCAGGGGGCCGCCGGAGTTGCCGGGATTGATGGAGGCGTCCACCTGGATCATGTTGAAGGGGGTGCCGTCCACGTTGATGGCCCGGTCGCAGCAGGACACGATGCCCTGGCTCATGGAGAAGGTCAGCTCGCCCAGGGGATTGCCGATGGCCATCACCGTGTCGCCCACGTTGACGTCGGCGCTCTTGCCCAGGGTCACGGTCTGAAGGCCGGTGGCTTCGATCTTCAGCACGGCCACATCATAGTCACTGTCGCCGCCCACTACAGTGGCGGGATAGGTATCGCCGTTATACAGGGTGACGTTGACGCTGCTGGCGCCGGACACCACGTGCTGGTTGGTGACGATATAGCCGTCCTGGGTGATGACGAAGCCGCTGCCGGAGGAGGCGGACTGCACCTTCTGGCCGAAGATGTTGGTGGACACGGCGGAGCAGTTGATGGACACCACGCTGTTCACCGTGGAGGCGTACACCTCGGCGGGGGTCATCAGGGTCTGGCCGTCCACGGATTTGACGCTGACGGCGGAAGCCGTGCGGCCGGACTCCTGAATGGTGGCCTTGCCGCCCCGGCGGGCCAGGGACGCGCCGCCGAAGCCGCACAGGCCGCCGATCAGGGCGCAGCACAGAACCAGAGCCGTGACCTTGGTGCCGGTCTTTTTCCAGAAGGAGCCCTTTTCCGGCTTGGGGGGCTGGGGGTCATCCTGGCAGGTGCCGGTGGTGTAGGCCACAGGCTCCTCCGGGGAGACCGGATCCTCCGGCCGGGACGCCGGCTGCCAGCTGGTCTGGCTGGGGTCGGGCTGTCCGGGCTGGGGCTCCCGGTCCTTGGAATAACTGTAGTGATACAGGCTGTTTTCATCGTTGAAAGCGCCCTGATTGTTCTCGTCGTTGACACCGTTATACATAACTGTGAACCTCCTATTGTCGGGCGGGGCGGAATGTGGTATGATGTGGTATCATGCTCCGCCGCCGCTGTGGTTTCCCTTCCGATGGTTTATAGTATACGCGGAAACCTTAAGCGAAGCTTTAAGAAACGGCGGAAAAATTTGAACATTCTATGAAGAAAGGGGGCGGAAGCCCATGGTCAGGATCGAGGGGCTGAAGCTGGCCCCGGGGCAGGATGAGCAGCTGCTGCGGGGCAAGGCCGCCCGGCTGCTGCGGGTGCCGGAGGGGGACATTCTGTCCCTTCAGGTGCTGCGCCGGGCCATCGACGCCCGGGAGGAGCTGCACTTTGTCTATACGGCGGCGGTGACCCTGCGGCAGGAGAAGGCCGCACTGCGGCGGATCCGGGACCGGCGGGTAACGCCGTATACGCCGGAGCTATACCGGCTGCCGGAGACCCTGGCGGCCCCCGAGACGCCGCCGGTGGTCATCGGGGCCGGTCCGGGGGGCCTGTTCGCGGCCCTTGTTCTGGCCCGGTGCGGCCTGCGGCCCATCGTGCTGGAGCGGGGACAGGACGCCGTGACCCGGCAGCGGGACGTGACGTCCTTCTGGCGCACCGGGGTGCTGGATCCGGAGTCCAACGTACAGTTCGGCGAGGGCGGCGCCGGGGCCTTTTCCGACGGAAAGCTGAACACCGGCACCCGGGACCGGCGGCACCGGTGGATTTTGGAGCAATTGGTATCCTGCGGCGCGCCGGAGAGCATCCTGGTGGACGCCAAGCCCCATGTGGGCACGGATATGCTCCATGTGACCCTGGTGAACCTGCGGCGGCAGCTGCTGGACCTGGGGGCCCAGGTGCGGTTCGGCCACCGGGTCACCGGACTGCGGGTCCGGGACGGGGCCCTGGAGGGGCTGGAGGTTACAGGGCCGGAGGGGCCGTATGTGCTGCCTGCCCGGCATGCGGTGCTGGCCCTGGGCCACAGCGCCCGGGATACCTTTGAAATGCTCCACACCGCCGGGGTGCGGATGGAGCAGAAGCCCTTCGCCGTGGGGGTGCGCATCGAGCACCGGCAGGCGGATATGGACGCGGCCCAGTACCGGAGGTTTGCCGGGCACCCGTGCCTGCCCGCCGCCGGCTATAAGCTGTCGTGCCACCCGGAAAACGGGCGCAGCGCCTTCTCCTTCTGCGTCTGCCCCGGGGGGCAGGTGGTGGCCGCCGCGTCGGAGGAGGGCCGGGTGGTCACCAACGGCATGAGCGAATATGCCCGGGACCGGGAGAACATCAACGGCGGCCTGCTGGTGAACGTGACGCCGGAGGACTTTGGAAGCGGGCATCCCCTGGCGGGGGTGGCCTTTCAGCGGCAGCTGGAGGAGGCGGCCTTCCGCCTGGGCGGCGGGGGCTATGCGGCTCCCTGCCAGCGGGTGGAGGATTTTCTGGCCGGGCGGCCCTCCACGGGGCCGGGGCGGGTGATCCCCAGCTATCGGCCCGGGGTCCGGTGGACGGACCTGCGGCAGTGTCTGCCGGAGTTCGTGTGGCAGACCATGGCCCTGGCGCTGCCGATGCTGGATGGAAAGGTCCGGGGCTATGCCCAGGGGGACGCCGTGCTGACGGCGGTGGAGACCCGGTCGTCGTCGCCGGTGCGGATTATAAGAGATGATAGCGGTCAGTGCAATGTCCGGGGGCTGTACCCCTGCGGCGAGGGGGCGGGCTATGCCGGAGGCATCCTGTCCGCCGCCGCCGACGGCATGCGCTGCGCGGAAAAAATATGGGAGGTATACGGCAAATGAGAAAAATCGCGGTGATGGAGGACTTCCTGACGCCGGAGCGCCGGAAAAAGGTGCTGGATACGGCGGAAAAGTGCGGCTTTGCGGTGGATTTTTACGGGCGGGGCGCGGCCCCGGCCCAGGGTCTGGAGCAGTATGAGATCATTTACGGCTGGTGCAATCCCCAGGACCTGAAGCGGGCCACGGGGCTGAAGTGGTACTGCTGCGGCTTCGCCGGGGTGGACCAGCTGTCCGACGACAGCCTGTACGCCAGCCCCGACGTGATGCTGTCCAACTCCTCCGGAGCCTACGGCCTCACCATCAGCGAGCACATCCTCATGGTGACGCTGATGCTGCTGCGGCGGATGCCGGAGTTCCAGGACATCGTCCGGCGGCGGGAATGGGTGTCGGAGCTGCCTATGCGGTCCATTTACGGCAGCCGCATCACGGTGCTGGGGGCCGGGGACATCGGCACCAACTTCGCCCGGCGGGCCAAGGCCCTGGGAGCGGGACACATCTGCGGCGTGTCCCGCAGCGGCCGGAACCCGGACCCCGCCTATGACCGGATGCTGCCCCAGGAGCAGCTGGACCAGGTGCTGCCGGAGACGGAGATCCTGGTGATGGCTCTGCCGTCGGTGGCGGACACCGTAGGCATCCTCAGCCGGGAGCGCATTGCCCTGCTGCCCCGGGACGCCATTGTGGTGAACGTGGGCCGGGGCACCGCCATCGACCAGGAGGCCCTGATGGAGGCCCTGAACGCCGGGCGCATCGCCGGGGCGGCCCTGGACGTGGTGGTGCCGGAGCCGCTGCCCAGGGAGCACCCCCTGTGGAGTACCCGGAACCTGCTGCTGACGCCCCACATTTCGGGGAATATGTCCTTGGGCTACACCTGCGACATCAACGTGGACATGTTCTGCCGGGATCTGGAAAACTACGCCGCCGGCCGTCCCCTGGAGCACCGGGTGGACCGGAAGCGGGGCTATTAAAAGCTTGTCCAAAAAGGCTTGCAAGCTGAGCAGGGCCGCCCGGAAGGGCGGCCCTGCTGCTTTATATTACTGCTTTGACGCCTGCTTCATGGACAGGCTGATGCGGCGCTTCTTTTCGTCCACCTCCAGGACCGTCACCTTTACCACGTCTCCCACGGACACCACCTCCGATGGGTGGCGGATGAACCTGTTGCAGACCTGGGAGATGTGGACCAGGCCGTCCTGGTGGACGCCGATGTCCACGAACACGCCGAAATCCACCACATTGCGGACGGGGCCCGTCAGCACCATGCCGGGGGCCAGGTCCTTAATGTCCAGCACGTCCGTTCGCAGAATGGGGGCAGGCAGGTCGTCCCGGACGTCCCGGCCGGGCTTGGCCAGCTCCGCCGCCACGTCCCGCAGGGTGGGCACGCCGATGTCCAGCCGGGCGGCGGTCTCCTCCCAGCCCAGGGCCTTCACCTTCTGGGGCAGGTCCGCCAGCCTCCCGGCGGACACATCCGCCAGCGTATAGCCGCACAGGGCCAGCAGTCCCTCCGCGGCGGCGTAGCTCTCCGGATGGACGCCGGTGTTGTCCAGCACGGACTTGCTCTCCGGCACCCGCAGGAAGCCCGCCGACTGCTGGAAGGCCTTGGGCCCCAGCTTGGGCACCTTCAGAAGCTGACGGCGGCCGGTGAAGGCGCCGTTTTCCTCCCGGTATTTCACGATATTTTTGGCGGTGGCGGCGTTCAGGCCGGACACCCGGCCCAGCAGGCTGGCGGAGGCGGTGTTCACGTCCACGCCCACGGCGTTGACGCAGTCCTCCACCACCCCGGACAGCGTCTCGTCCAGCCGCTTCTGGGGCATATCGTGCTGATACTGGCCCACGCCAATGGCCTTGGGGTCGATCTTCACCAGCTCGGCCAGGGGGTCCTGCATCCGCCGGGCGATGGACACGGCGCTGCGCAGGTTCACGTCATACTCCGGAAACTCCTCCGCCGCCAGCTTGCTGGCGGAGTATACGGAGGCCCCGGCCTCGTTGACCATCATATAGCTGACGCCGCCGCCCAGCTGCCGGATCAGCTCCACCGCCATCTGCTCCGTCTCCCGGCTGGCGGTGCCGTTGCCGATGGCAATATGGGTGACGCCATGGCGGCGTACCAGCTGGGACAGGCGGGCGATGGCCTCCTGCCTCTGGCGGGGACCGAAGGTGGGATATACCACGGCGGTGTCCAGCACCCGGCCGGTGCCGTCGATGACCGCCACCTTGCAGCCGTGGGCATAGCCGGGGTCCAGGCCCATGGTGACGTGGCCCTTTACCGGGGGCTGCATCAGCAGGGGCTTCAGGTTCAGGCCGAAGTTGGCGATGGCCCCCTCGCAGGCGGAGGCGGTGAGATCGGACCGGGCCTCCCGCTCCAGGGAGGGATAGATCAGCCGGTCATAGGCATCCTCACAGGCGGCCTTGATAAACTCCATAGCCCGGGACCCGGGTCGCACCACCGCCCGGCGCAGAGTCATCAGACCCAGCTCCCGGTCCAGCAGCACGGTGACGGAGAGGACGCCCTCCTTTTCGCCCCGGTTGATGGCCAGGACCTGGTGCCCGGCCAGCTTGGCGATGGGCTGGTCAAAGTCGTAATACAGCCGGTAAACGGTGTCCTCCTCCGTGGCGGCCAGACTCCGCAGATGTCCCTGCCGGCGCAGCAGCTCCCGCAGGGTCTTGCGGATGGCGGCATCGTCCGACAGCAGCTCCGCCACGATGTCGTTGGCCCCCTGGAGGGCATCGGCCAGAGTCTCCACACCCTTTTCCGGATCCAGGAATCCGGCGGCGGCGGTCTCCGGATCCGGGCAGTCCCGGCCCTGAGCCAGCAGCAGCTGGGCCAACGGCTCCAGGCCCTTTTCCCGGGCCACCGTGGCCCGGGTGCGGCGCTTCTGCTTATAGGGGCGGTACAGGTCCTCCACCTCCGCCAGGGTGGCGGCGCTGTCGATGGCGGCGGACAGCTCGTCGGTGAGCTTCCCCTGGCCGTCGATGGCGTTTTTCACCTCCTGGCGGCGCTGGTCCAGGTTCCGCAGATAGCTCAGCCTGTCCTCCAGGGTCCGCAGGACGGTGTCGTCCATGCTGCCGTGCAGCTCCTTGCGGTAGCGGGCGATGAAGGGGATGGTATTGCCCTGGTCCAACAGGTCGATGACGTTCTGCACATGGGCCAGGGGCTTGTCCAGCTCCCGGGCCAGAATTTCGGCAATGGTGGGCATAAAATACTCCTTTCTTCCGGGGAAAAACCGGGACGGAGCCTGTCCGTCCCGGTTTTTTCACTTGTGATACAGGCGCTTGATCTCGTACCGGGGCTGGCAGCTGACGTGGATGCCCAGGCGCTTATACAGCTTCTCGTCCTCCTCGGAGAGGATGACGGAGAAGTGGGCGTCGCAGCCCCGGAGGTCGTCCAGCTTCTTCAGCACCCGCTCCGCCAGGGGGTTGGTGACGGCGGAGATGAACAGGGCGATGAGCACCTCGTCGGAGTGCAGCCGGGGGTTCCGGTGGCCCAGGTGGGAAATCTTCATGTCGCTGATGGGGGCGATGATGGACGACGGCAGCAGGTCCAGCTCCTTGTCGATGCCCGCCAGGGCCTTGATGGCGTTCAGCAGCAGCGCCGCCGAGGATCCCAGCAGGGAGCTGTTCTTTCCGGTGACCACCCGGCCGTCCGGCAGGACCATGGCCCCGGCGGGGGCGGCGGTCTCCTCCGCCTTTTTCAGGCAGGCCGCCACGGCGGGGCAAATATCCGGCGTGACACCGGCCTGCTGCATGATGATCTCCAGCTTGCGCACCACATCGTCGTCGCACTTGCCCCGGACCCGGTCCACCATACCGGCATAGTACCGGCGGAGGATCTCCATCCGGGAGGCCTCCTGGCACACCGCGTCGTCCACAATGGCGAAGCCCGCCATGTTCACGCCCATGTCCGTGGGGGACTGATAGGGGGACGTGCCCTGAATCCGCTGGAACATGGCGTTGAGCACCGGGAAAATCTCCACATCCCGGTTGTAGTTCACGGTGGTCTTGCCGTAGGCCTCCAGGTGGAAGGGGTCGATCATGTTCACGTCGTTCAGGTCCGCCGTGGCCGCCTCATAGGCCAGGTTCACCGGGTGCTTCAAAGGCAGGTTCCAGATGGGGAAGGTCTCATACTTGGCGTAGCCCGCCCGGACGCCCCGCTTGTTCTCGTGATACAACTGGCTCAGGCAGGTGGCCATTTTGCCGCTGCCGGGGCCGGGGGCCGTTACCACCACGATGGGGCGAGTGGTTTCGATATAGTCGTTTTTGCCCAGGCCGTCGTCGGACACGATGTGGGCCACGTCCGAGGGGTATCCGGCAATGGGATAGTGGCGATAGCTCCGGACGCCCAGAGCCGTCAGCCGCTTGATGAAGGCGTCCGCCGCCGGCTGCCCGGCGTACTGGGTGATGACCACGGAGCCCACATAGAACCCCAGGCCCCGGAACACGTCCATCAGCCGCAGCACGTCCTCGTCATAGCCGATGCCCAGGTCGCCGCGGATCTTCTTCTTTTCGATATCTCCGGCGCAGATGGCCACCACGATCTCCACCTCGTCCCGGATGGAGGCCAGCATCCGGATCTTGCTGTCCGGCTGGAACCCCGGCAGCACCCGGGAGGCGTGGTAATCGTCGAACAGCTTGCCGCCGAACTCGATATACAGCTTGTCGCCGAATTGCTCCCGCCGGGCCCGGATGTGCTGGGCCTGGAGGGCCAGGTATTTGTCGTTATCAAAACCGATTTTCATATGTGTTCCCTCTTTCCGGTAATTGCTTCAACCTAACTATTATACACGACCGGGCCCGGGGAGAAAAGGCCTTTTTGCATTTTCCCCTCCGGCAAATTTGCCGGTTTTCGGGGCGGGATTTTGGGCGAAACGCGCCGTTGCGTTTTGCCCCCGGCGGGGGTATACTAAAAGGCACACCACATATGCAGGAGGATGCACACCATGCGCTTTCAGGTTTTGCTGAAAAAGGAAAACGTTCCGGGGACCAATTTCTTCCCCTTTTTCGAGACCGACGACATCCAGGAGGCCAAGGACTTCGCCATGCGGCTGGCCTTTGAGGAGTTCAACCTGGTGAAGGTCATGGACACCAAGCGCCAGGAGCTGGTGCGGGACTTTGACGCCGCCATCTATCGGGAGTAACGCGTATACGGACGAATACGGACAAAAAAGAGGCGCTGCCGCGGCAGCGCCTCTTTTCAATTGGTGGATCGGGTAAATCAGAACCACAGGCCCCAGGCCAGGAAGCCCAGGCAGGCCACCACGCCGGTGAACAGCAGAACGATGACCAGATAGCCCATGATATCCCGGGCAGACAGCTTGGCAATGCCCAGAGCAGGCAGAGCCCAGAAGGGCTGGATCATGTTGGTCCACTGGTCGCCCCAGGCAATGGCCATGGCGGTGCGTCCGGCGTCGATGCCCAGGTTGGCACCGGCGGGCATCATGATGGGACCCTGAACGGCCCACTGGCCGCCGCCGGAGGGAACGAAGAAGTTCACCACACCGGCTGCCAGGAAGGACAGCATGGGGAAGGTGACGTTGTTGGAGATATTCACGAAGAACTCGGAGATGACGCCCGCCAGGGACACGCCCTCGGCATTGGCGGCCACCATCATGCCCATGATACCGGCATAGAAGGGGAACTGCAGCAGGATACCGGCGGCGCCGGCGGCAGCCTCGCCGATGGCGTCCACATAGCGGCGCAGGTCACCGTGGAGCAGGATGCCCAGGAACAGGAAGATCATGTTCACGATGTTCAGGCCCAGGGTGAAGCCGTTCTGGACGAAGTAGTAAACGATGTAGGCAAACCCGGCCACCACCAGGATCACCCACAGGATCTTGGAGTGCTCGATGCGGTCAGCGGGGGTCTTGATCTCGTAGGTCTTGTCCTCCTCATCCTGCAGCAGGGTGGGGTCGATGCAGACGGTGTGGGCCTTGTCGGGATGCATGGCGTAGTTGATGAAGGGCATGGCGATCAGGATCACGACGCACATGATGATGTTCACGGGGTGGAACACGGTGGCGGTGATGGGGGCCTGATAGGTCACCTCACCGAAGGCCTTGCCGGCCACCAGGTCCAGGGGGATGGAGCCGGACAGACCCGCGTGCCAGATCACGAAGCCGGAGTAGGCGGAGGCGATCAGCAGAGGATAGTCCACGGTGGGAACGCGGCGGACCACTTCCTTGGCCAGCAGAGCGCCCACCACCAGGCCGAAGCCCCAGTTCAGCCAGCAGCAGATGGTGGAGATGAAGGTGGTGACCACGATGGCCTGCATATTGTTGTGGCACAGACCGGCGGCGGCCCGCAGGGCCTTTTTGCAGGGCTTGGCGGCGGCCATGGCGGAGCCGAACACCAACACCAGGGCCATCTGCATGGAGAAGCTCAGCAGACCCCAGAAGCCCTTGGAGTCGCCCCAGGCGTTGAGGACCTGCAGCGGGCCCATCTTTGTGGCGCACATGGAGCCGATGAAAACGATGATGCTCAGGATGATGGCGAACAGGAAGGCATCCGGCAGCCAGCGATTGACCACGCGAACGCAGCCGTTGGTGAATTTCTTGAACACAGACTCACTCTCCTTAATTTGGGGGCGCGGCGCACCGCGCTGTTTCGTTTTCCGGTCCGCCGCCCTATACGCAGCGGACCCGTCTATGTTAATTCTATAACAGTCACAGAATGTTTACAATTGCCAAATCGCTGAATTTTTAACGAACATTTTGTGAAGTGTTACAGATTTCTCGGATTTTTCATATATCACGCTAAAATATCGCAGAAAAGCATAAAGAATCAATAAAGTAATGGAGTTTTCGCGTTAAGTTTTTGGTTGGAGCCACCGAGCGACAGAGCAATAAAAACGGATGAGATTCTCCACTGCGGCGGACAGATTTTCCCGGCAGGAAACCCGCACCTGTTCAAAGGGCAGGGGCAGAGGATTGACGGGGAAAGCGGCGGTGAGGCCCAGCTCATAGGCCCGGGGCAGGGCGGAGACGTCCACCGCCCCGGCCAGGGCCGCGCAGGGAACTCTCAACTCCCGGGCCCGCCGGGCCACGCCGATGACGGCCTTGCCGCCCAGGCTCTGGCTGTCCAGCCTGCCCTCGCCGGTTATGATCAGGTCCGCGTCCGCCGCCAGACGGGGAAAATCCGCCGCGTCCAGCAGCATCTCCACCCCCGGCCGCAGCCGGGCGTTCAGCAGGGCCGCCGCTCCCGCGCCGAAGCCGCCTGCCGCGCCGCCGCCGGGCATGTCCAGCACGTCCCGTCCCGTGTCCCGGCGCAGCACCGCCGCCAGATAGGCCAGTCCCGCGTCCAGCAGACGCACCATGTCCGGGTCCGCCCCCTTCTGGGGGCCGAACACGGCGGCAGCGCCCCGGGGGCCGCACAGGGGGTTGTCCACATCGCACAGTACCGTCACCGGCGGCAGAGGCTCCAGGTTTTCGGCGGAAATGCGGTGAATATCCCCCAGTGTGCCGCCGGTGGGGACAAAGGTCCGGCCTGTCTCTTATACACATCTCCGAGCCCACGAGACTAGCGCTCATCTC
>ERZ1026960.898-NODE-898-length-10848-cov-13.243584_pt1 | contig 10848 bp, 9 predicted proteins | sample MGYA00519458_ERZ1026960 | MGnify/ENA primary metagenome ERZ1026960 (study PRJEB26926, sample SAMN06164516) | human gut metagenome | biome: ENVO:00009003; feature: ENVO:2100002; material: ENVO:00002003 | host: Homo sapiens | place: USA | collected 2012 ...
TGGTCATCGGCACCAACGACCTGACCCAGTACACCCACGCCGCCGACCGGGAGCTTGCCAGCGCAGAGCACTACTACCGCCCCGCCAGCCCGGCCATGAAAAAGCTGATCACCATGGTGATGGATGCCGCCAATGCGCACCACGTCCCGGTGACTATCTGCGGCCTTGCCGTGGGCAACCCCGCCAACACGGCGCAGTACCTGCACCTCGGTCTGCGCAGCTTCTCGGTCAGCCCCCAGAACCTGCTCAAGGTAAAGCGAGCCCTGCTGGACACCGATGCCCACCCGGATGCAGGGGAAAATGCCTGAAAATGCTTTTACAAAACGTAATATAGCGCAAAATAATAAGAGGCTGCTGCACAAAACTCCTGTGCAGCAGCCTCTTTCACTCTTTTTTTGTTATAGCTGTCGTTTTTCTTTACGACCCCCTTCCGTGAAAAAGCACCCCGGGAAAATCCGCAGATTTTCCCGGGGTGCCAATTTTAAATAATTATTCCGCTGAAGATGGTCAGAGCAAAGCGGAGACCATTTAAATCGTCAAGCGTCTTACTCCAGATTCCCCGTCAGGATCATAACGGCGGAGAGCACCGCCAGCGGGGCGGTCTCGCAGCGGAGGATGCGGGGGCCAAGGCCCACCGTTTTTGCCCCGGCCTTGGCGGCCATTTCGGCCTCCTCGGCGGCAAAGCCGCCCTCGGCGCCGGTCACGATGGCAAGGCGCAGCTTCTGTCCATCGGCGGGCTTTGCCTCGGCCAGCAGCTGACGCAGGGGTGCGCCGCCGCACTCGTAGCAGAACAGCACCAGATCGTACTGGTCAAAGCTGCGGCACACCGCCCCAAAGTTCGGCAGCGGCAGGGCTACGTTTGGCAGAACACCCCGGCCGCACTGCTTGGCGGCTTCCAGCGCAATGCGGTTGTAGCGCTCGTTCTTCTGCTCCTCCTTTTTGGGGGCGGCGACGCAGTAGCGGCTGAAGAAGGGTACGATGTGGGCAGCGCCCAGCTCCACCCCGTGCTTGATGATCTGTTCCAGCTTGTCCTGCTTGGGGTAGCCCGCCAGCAACGTCACCTCCACGGTGGGCTCGGCGGCGCTGGGGTAGCCCGGCTCTACGGCAAAATCCACCCTGTCTTCCCCAAAGCCGGTGATGGTGGCGGTGTACTCTACGGCGTTGCCGTCGCAGAGGATGACGGTATCCCCCGGCTTTGCCCGCATCACCCGGGCAAGGTGATGGGCGTCCGCACCCCGCAGGGTGGCGGTGCCGTCGGAGATCTCGGTGGTAAAGTAGCGGTGCGGCATACTGTGCGCTCCTTCTTACAATATTTGAATCTCAGGCCTTTTTGCAGACGATGCACTCCCAGCCGCGCTTTTCCTTGACTTCTGCCACGGCGAGGCCGGCCTTTTTCAGCCCGGCGATCACCTCGTCCTTGCGGCTGTCGATGATGCCGCTGGCAATAAAGGTGGCACCCTCGGCCATCAGGCCGGGCACGGCGGGCGCAAGGCTGAGGATGGCGTTGGCCACGATGTTGGCAGTGATGATATCATAGGTGCCGCTGGCTTTGTCGGACAAATCGCCCACCAGCACGGTCAGCTTATCCTGCACGCCGTTCAGCGCAGCGTTCTCCCCGGCGGTACGCACCGCCACGGGGTCAATGTCCACGCCTTCGGCGCTGGCAGCGCCCAGCTTGAGGGCGGCAATGGCAAGGATGCCGCTGCCGGTGCCGATATCCAGCACCCGCTCGCCGCCGCGCACCTGCTCGTCCAGTGCTTCAAGGCAAAGGCTGGTGGTCTCGTGGCCGCCGGTGCCGAAGGCAAGGCCGGGGTCAAGGATCAGCTTTACCCGGTCGGTGTCGTACTGCTGCCACGAGGGCACCACAGCCAGACGGCTGCCGATCTCCATGGGGTGGTAGTATTTGCGCCAGCCGTTCTGCCAGTCCTCCTGCTCCACGCCCTCGGTCTCCACGGTGTAGGGGATGCCGGCGGCTTCCATGCGGGCGGCGATGAGCGCCAGCGTCTCCACCTGAGAAGCGCCCGGCTCTAGATACAGATGGATGATCACGGTATCCCGGGGCTTGTCCAGCAGCTCCTGCTCGATCAGGTCCACATGGGCGATCTCGGCCACCTGCTGCTCAATGTCGCTGTAATCCTCGATGTAGATGCCGCCCTCGGCGATCAGGGTGGCAACGGCTTCGGCGTTTTCGGCATCAGCCTTGGCCACGGTCAGGCGGATATCGGTCCATTCCATAGTACAAGTCTCCTTTTATCCTCGTCCTTCCGGCAGCGCCGGAGGGAAAAATTCTGTCACCTGTATAGTACCCGATTCTGCGCCCGGATGCAAGCCCCTCCGGCAAAACCGGCGGCGCTGCCGCCCGAAAGGGCGCACAGATTGACTTTCGGTAAAACATCCGGTATGCTATACAGGACAGGAAAAAATATGATGCTGCGCAAAGCGGCATCGGAAAGGGATCTTTATCGTATGTGTACCAAAACCTTCACATGGCGGCTGCTCACCGGCCCCGAGTTGACCGAGGTGTATCTGAACGAGATGCGCCGGGATTTCCCCGCCGGGGAGCTGAAGCCCCTGAGCATGATCCTGACCAGCGAAGCGGAGGGCACCGCCCACACATGGGGCGTGTTTGACGGCGACACGCTGGCGGCTTATCTTTTGATGGTGCGGCCGGAGGGCTGCCGGGTGAGCCAGCTGGATTATTTTGCCGTAGTGCCCGCCTACCGCGCCCACGGCATCGGGGCGCAGCTGCTGGCACAGCTGCCCGCCCAGGAGGGCGATGCCGAAGCGATCCTTATTGAAGCCGAAATGCCGGAAAAGGCCGAGGACGCCGCCATGGCCGTGCGGCGTCTGGGCTTCTACGCCCGCTGCGGCGCATGGGACACCCACTACACCGAGCATCTTTTTGACGCATGGTTCCGCATTCTGGTGCTGGACTGCCCGGGCTGCGCCTCCCTTGCCCCGGAGGCTGTGGTAGAGGCACTGGCCGACTGCTACCGCCGCACCATCAGCCCCACCCAGTGGCAAAAGCACGTTCAGTTCTTTGCCCCGGACGGCAGCGTGTGCGGGTAACCAAACCATCAGATGCGCAGGGCGCGGAGGAAGCTTCCATGAGCGAATTTTCACACCTGAAAAACAAGCTGCTGGCCGAGCAGGTGGAGGATCAGATCTACCATTATATTCTGGACGAAGCGCTGGAGCCGGGCGCAAAGCTGCCCAACGAGTTTGCGCTGGGCGAAAAGTTTCGGGTGGGGCGCAGCACCATCCGCGAAGCGGTCAAGCTGCTGTCCAGCAAGGGCATCGTGGAGGTGCGGCAGGGCTCCGGCACCTATGTGGTGACTACGGTCAAGGGGCTTTCCGACCCGCTGAACCTGCGCAGCGTGCAGGACAAGAATGCGCTGGCCTTTGATCTGGTAAACGTCCGTCTGCTGCTGGAGCCGGGCATTGCGGAGATGGCGGCGCAGAACGCCACCCCGGAGGATATTGAGCGACTGCGGCGGCTCTGCGAGCGGGTGGAGACCAAGATCCACGAGGGCGACCGCTACATCGAGGATGACATCGCTTTTCACACCTGCATCGCCGAAAGCAGCAAAAATCTGGTGGTGGGGCAGCTGATTCCGGTCATCGATACAGCGGTGATGATGTTCGTGAACGTCACCCACAAAAAACTCATCGACGAGACCATCATGACCCACCGCATGATTACCGAAGCCATTGCCAACCACGACCCCATCGGTGCAAAGGCTGCCATGGTGATGCACCTGAACTTCAACCGCAGCTACATCAAAAAGGTCTACGACGGCGAGGACCCGGATGACGGCACCATCGGCATGGCGGCGTATGTCAATTGATACACAAAACTGATTGAAAATGCGCTCCGCTTTGCTCTGCGCATAATCAGCGGAAAAATATTTTTTATAGAGCAATGCCGGAGCGTCTGCGGACGCTCCGGCATTGCATTTTCACGGGTGGGGTCGTGAAGGGAAGCGGCAGCTGCAGCGCCGCTTTCTACGAAAGCGCGGCGCTGCCGGAAAGGCTTTGACTGAGAGGGTCCTTTCCAAAGTCGTCAGATGACTTTTTCTTCTCTTTTTTCTCAAAAGCCGCTTTGACGGCTGATTTTGGGCAAAATTCGCCCAGATTTGGGCAGTGTGCATGATGTATCCCAGAGTTTTTGCACAAAAAGTAGGACATGCCCGTGACAACTTGCAAAGAGACGTCTGCGGATTTACAATAAAGCCACAAAAAGGTCCCGCAGAAAAAGGACGGAAGCAAGCAGTATTTGGAGGTAATGAATATGGAGTTGCGTTCACAGGAAGTCCGCACTTTAGCACCCGAGAACGACCCCCTGAAAATGGGTATGGGCTGGAAGGTCGAGGACCTTTCCAAGCCCCAGATCATGGTGGAGAGCACCTTCGGCGACAGCCACCCCGGCAGCGCCCATCTGGATCAGTTCGTCAAGGAGGCTGTGCAGGCGGTCAACGACAACGGCGGCAAGGCTGCCCGCTACTTTGCCACCGATATGTGCGACGGCATCGCACAGGGTCATGACGGCATCAACTACTCGCTGCCCCACCGTGACGCCATCGTCAATCTGGTGGAGGCACAGGCAAACGCCAGCGTCTACGACGGCGGCGTGTTCATCGCCAGCTGCGACAAATCTGTGCCCGCCATGCTCATGAGCATCGGCCGTTTGAAGGACATGAGCGCCATCGTGGTCACCGGCGGCGTCATGGAAGCCCACACCCTGCCCAAGGAGTATGTGGTCAACGACCCCGCCTGCGCCATCAACGAGCTGCTGACGCTGGAGCAGATCGGCAAGTTTGACGCATGGGAAAAGACCGGCGTCATCCCCAACAGCCAGCTGGATTACTACAAACACAACGCCTGCCCCAGCTGCGGCGCCTGCTCCTTTATGGGCACCGCCTCCACCATGCAGATCATGGCCGAGGCACTGGGCCTGATGCTGCCGGGCACCGCCCTGATGCCCGCCACCGCCCCGGAGCTGAAGCAGGCCGCCTACGATGCCGGCAAGCAGCTGATGGAGCTGGTCAAGAAGGGCATCACCGCCAAGGACATCGTGACCAAGAAGAGCTTTGAGAACGCCATCATGGTGCACGCCGCCATCTCCGGCTCCACCAACGCCACCATGCACCTGCCCGCCATCGCCCACGAGTTCGGCATTGAGATCGACGCCGACACCTTTGACCGGATGCACCGTGGCGCACACTACCTGCTGAACATCCGTCCCTCCGGCGACTGGCCCGCACAGTACTTCTACTACGCAGGCGGCGTGCCCCGGGTGATGGAGGAGATCAAGTCCATGCTGCATCTGGACGTGATGACCGTCACCGGCAAGACGCTGGGCGAGAATCTGGAGGAGCTGAAGAAGAACGGCTTCTACCAGCACTGCGATGCCATTCTGGCGGAAAAGACCGCCGGTTTTGCCCGCCCGGTCAGCCGCGAGGACATCATCCACAGCTTTGATCACGCCAAGGGTACGGACGGCAGCATTGCCATCCTGAAGGGCAACCTTGCCCCGGAGGGCTGCGTCATCAAGCACACCGCCTGCCCCAAGAATATGTTTGAAGCTACCCTGCGCGCCAAGCCCTACGACAGTGAGGAGGCGTGCATCTCCGCTGTGCTGCACGGCGAGGTGAAGCCCGGCGACGCCATCTTCATCCGGTACGAGGGCCCCCGCGGCAGCGGTATGCCCGAGATGTTCTACACCGGCGAGGCCATCTGCGCCGACCCGAAGCTGGCTTCCAGCGTAGCGCTGATCACCGACGGACGCTTCTCCGGCGCAAGCCGCGGCCCGGTCATCGGCCATGTCAGCCCGGAAGCTGCGGTGGGCGGCCCCATCGCACTGGTGGAGCAGGATGACCTGATCCAGATCGACGTGCATAACCGCAAGCTGGCCATCGTGGGCGTGAAGGGCGAGCCCAAGACCCCCGAAGAGATGGACGCCATCCTTGCCGAGCGCCGCGCCAACTGGAAGCCCAAGGCTCCCAAGTACACCAAGGGTCTGCTGAAACTCTACTCTCAGCACGCCGTCAGCCCCATGAAGGGTGCATACATGGAGTAAACTGCTCCGCACAAACAACAGAAAGTAAACTGTCCGGCGGGTTTTGCCGGACGGCTTGGATAAGTGTAACCAAAAATCACGAAACGGAGGAAATTTCTATGACAGCAGTTGCAACGCCCGATGCGGCACGGCTGGTTTTTGCTGCCGTGGCAGGCCTGATCCTATTGCTCATTCTCATTATCAAGTTCAAGGTACACGCCATGATCTCCATCCTGATCGGTGCGGTAGGCATCGGCCTGATGGCCGGTATGCCCCTGTCCGACATCATCGGCTCGGTGAACGAGGGCATCGGCAATACCTTAAAGGGCATCGCTCTTCTGGTGGGTCTGGGCTCCATGTTCGGCGCCATTCTGGAAGAATCCGGCGGCGCACAGACCTTGGCTGTGACCATGGTGCGGAAGTTCGGTGACGAAAAGGCCGCGTGGGCACTGGGCATCACGGGTCTGGTGGTGGCCATGCCGGTGTTCTTTGATGCAGGACTTATCATCCTCATTCCGCTGGCCTTCTCTCTGGCAAAGCGCACCAAGCGCTCTGTACTGTACTACGTCATCCCCCTGCTGGCCGGTCTGGCGGTCGGCCACGCCTTCATCCCGCCCACGCCGGGTCCCGTTCTGGTGGCTACCATGCTGGGCGTTGACCTTGGCTGGGTCATCCTCGTCGGCATCTTCTGCGGCATCTTTGCCATGATCGCCGCCGGTCCCATCTGGGGCAGCATCTGCGGCAAAAAGTACATGGTCGAAGTCCCCGAACACGTGGCACAGCAGGCAGACATTGACGAGAGCAAGCTGCCCAAGTTTGGCACTATCGTGGGCATCATCATGATCCCGCTGCTGCTCATCATTGCAAACTCTGTGGCAAAGGTGGTGCCCGCACTGGCAGGCATCCAGCCTGTTCTGGCCTTCCTCGGCGAGCCCTTTATGGCTCTGCTGCTGGCTACCATCGCTGCTATGTACCTGCTGGGCACCCGTCACGGCTACACCAACGCCCAGCTGGAAAAGATCATGACCAAGTCTCTGGAGCCCACCGGCATGATCCTGCTGGTCACTGCCTGCGGCGGCGTGCTGCGCTATATGCTGCAGAACTCCGGTCTGGGCGATGTCATCGGCAACGCCGTGGCAAACGCCAGCCTGCCGCTGGTGCTGGTGGCCTTCATCGTGGCTGCTCTGGTGCGTATCTCGGTGGGTTCCGCTACCGTGGCTATGACCATGGCAGCAGGCATCATCTCCGCCATGCCCGGCCTCAGCGCGCTGAGCCCGCTGTACCTTGCCTGTGTCACCGCTGCCATTGCAGGCGGTTCCACCGTCTGCTCCCACTTCAACGACTCCGGCTTCTGGCTGGTGAAGAGCCTTGTGGGTATGGACGAAAAGACCACCCTCAAGACCTGGACCATCATGGAAACGCTGGTCGGCGGCGTGGGCTTCCTGGTAGCCCTCATCATCTCCTTCTTTGCCTGAGCGCCTGTCCGGGGCCTGCACCCCGGGATAAGCGTTGGGAGATTTCCTTATTCATTTATCTCGTTACCTCCTTCAAAAACAGCCGCTCCGGGTGCGCCCGGAGCGGCTGTTTTTTGCGCCTGCGTGACCCGGTCACGGAAAAGCGGGCGGCGTATGGGGTATACTGATGCTGTTAGTAAAACACAACACCCATTCAGGAGGGAAAAAATATGGCAGTCATCAACATTACCAAGGAAAACTTTGCACAGGAAGTGCTCCACAGCGAAAAGCCCGTACTGCTGGACTTCTGGGCCAGCTGGTGCGGTCCTTGCCGGATGCTGAGCCCCGTGGTGGACGAAGTAGCCGAAGAGCGCACCGATGTAAAGGTGGGCAAGGTGAACGTGGACGAGCAGCCGGATCTGGCGGCGCAGTTCGGGGTAATGAGCATCCCCACCCTGCTGGTATTCGAGCAGGGCAAGCTGGTGCGTCAGGCTGTGGGCGCCCGCCCCAAGGCCGGTGTGCTGGAGCTGCTGGGCTGAATTATCGTTTTGAATGTGGGACAGCGGAACACCTGCGGGCGTTAAGCGCGGTGAGATAAGAAAACAAGCAAAAAGCCTTAAATCATCGCGTTTATGGACGGCGGGCAAACAGGTTACAACTGAATAACCGAGCAAAAGGGGCGTTATCAGACCGATAGCGTCCCTTTCTGCATATTGTCATACCGCAGCTTGAAAAGAGTTGCGGTTTTTTTATGCCCGAAAACAGGCGGTAACGTGGAACGTTAGGCGCGAAAAAGCCCTTGCAATACAAGGCTTTTCAGACGCAAAAACGGCAAAGGCATACTGCAATACCAAAACCGCCAAAAACGGCTTTCTAATATTCCACGCAAAACGAGAAAGGAAGTGATAAAAAATGGCAGTTTTCCGAGTTGAGAGAAATACGGGCTATACCGTTATGAGCAACCACCACTTGCGCAATAAGGAACTCACCTTAAAGGCAAAAGGCTTGCTTTCGCAAATGCTGTCCTTGCCCGAAGATTGGGATTATACCCTTGCGGGCTTATCTCACATCAACCGCGAGAAGATCGACGCAATCCGCGAAGCGGTCAAAGAACTTGAAAAAGCCGGATATATCGTCCGCAGCCGGGAACGCGACGAAAAAGGACGTTTGCGCGGTGCGGATTATGTCATATATGAGCAGCCGCAGCCGCCTACATCGGATTTACCTACATTGGAAAATCCAACATTGGATAATCCAACGTTGGAAAAACCTACGCAGGAAAAACCTACGTTGGAAAATCCAACGCAATTAAATAAAGATATATTAAGTAAAGAACAATCAATTACTGATTTATCAAGTACCGATTCCATTCCTTTCCATTCCCTAAACCCCTTGCCCTTTGCGCATGGCGAAGCGGCTACGCCGCCGGAAAGGAAAAGAACGGAAGCGAAAAGCAATAGCGCAGTAGAGATTTACAGGGAGATTATCAAGGACAATATCGAATACGACCATCTCATTCAAAACTGCAAAATTGACAAAGACCGTTTGGACGAGATTGTTGACCTTATGCTGGAAACCGTCTGCACAGCCCGAAAGACAATCCGTATTGCCGGGGACGACTACCCCGCCGAATTGGTGAAATCCAAGTTTTTGAAGCTGAACAGCAGCCATATTGAGTTTGTTTTGGATTGCATGAGGGAGAACACAACCAAAGTGCGCAACATCAAGCAGTATCTAAAAGCGGTGCTGTTCAACGCGCCGAGTACCATTGACAGCTACTATACCGCCCTTGTCAATCACGACTTTTACGGCAGCAAATGAGCATAGCCGCAGTTTACCGGGAAAGGAGTTGATACCTTGCAGGAGGAAGTAACCCAAAAAACGATTGCCCTATCCGTCAACGTGGGAAAAGGCGCGGCAAGGCTTACCGAACAGGCGTTGCAGAAAGCAATCAAGAAGTTTTTGGAGCAGAAAAGCAAAGCACCGCATGGGAAACAGACCATGCGGCAGCTTATGAAGCAAAATGCGGGTGTTTCCAACATCGAGATCACCGACAGCAATATCAAAGCCTTTGAAAGTACCGCGAAGAAATACAACATAGATTTTTCGCTGAAAAAGGTTAAGGGCGAACAGACCCGTTACCTTGTGTTTTTCAAAGGCAGGGACGCGGACGTTATGACCGCAGCGTTTCAAGAGTTTTCCGCAAAGAAGCTGAACAGGGATAAAAAGCCCTCTATCCGCAAAGCCCTTGCCGCAGCAAAAGACAAGGCGAAGCAGCTTAACGCCGCCCGCGACAAGGTAAAGAAAATAGACAGGGGGCGCGAGATATGAAGCAGATGAACTACAAAAAGCTGATAATCCCGAATATCCCGTATGTGCTCTTTGTCTATCTCTTTGATAAAGTCGGACAAGCGGCGCGGCTTGCCCCCGGCGCGGATATTTCCGAAAAGATACTCAATATCACACAGGGATTTTCCGAAGCGTTTTCAAATGCCTTGCCGAGCGTTCACCCGCTGGATTTACTTATCGGCATTGTCGGCGCGGTGGTTATCCGTCTGATTGTCTATGTCAAAGGGAAAAACGCGAAGAAATACCGCAAGGGCGCAGAATACGGCAGCGCACGTTGGGGCAACGCCGAAGATATAAAGCCCTACATCGACCCGGATTTTCAGAACAACATCATTTTGACGCAGACCGAACGGCTTACCATGAACAGCCGCCCGAAGCAGCCGAAATACGCGAGAAATAAAAACGTCGTGGTGATCGGCGGCAGCGGCAGCGGAAAAACAAGGTTTTTTGTAAAGCCTAATTTAATGCAGCTTCATTCTTCCTACGTCTTGACCGACCCGAAAGGCACCGTCCTAATCGAGTGCGGAAAGCTGCTGCAACGGGCAGGCTACCGCATTAAGGTACTGAATACGATAAACTTTCGGAAAAGTATGCACTATAACCCCTTTGTCTATATCCGCAGCGAAAAGGACGTGTTAAAGGTTGTCAATACCCTTATTGTCAATACCAAAGGCGAGGGAGAAAAAAGCGCGGAAGATTTTTGGGTGAAAGCCGAGAGGTTACTATATTGCGCGTTGATCGGCTACATTTGGTATGAAGCCCCCGCCGAGGAAATGAACTTTACAACGCTGCTTGAACTTATCAATGCAAGCGAAGCACGCGAGGACGACGAGGAATACCAAAGCCCCGTTGATCTGCTCTTTGCCGATTTGGAAGAACGCAGCCCCGACCATTTCGCGGTGAAGCAATATAAAAAATACAAATTGGCGGCGGGTGTTGTATGCTCTAAAAGACTTCTTAATCAAGCGGTTGGGAAGTCTCTTAGAA
>ERZ1026960.910-NODE-910-length-10755-cov-4.955421_pt1 | contig 10755 bp, 8 predicted proteins | sample MGYA00519458_ERZ1026960 | MGnify/ENA primary metagenome ERZ1026960 (study PRJEB26926, sample SAMN06164516) | human gut metagenome | biome: ENVO:00009003; feature: ENVO:2100002; material: ENVO:00002003 | host: Homo sapiens | place: USA | collected 2012 ...
GAGATGAGCGCTAGTCTCGTGGGCTCGGAGATGTGTATAAGAGACAGCTATAAGGTCGAGCGCTATCTCGACGCCTGTGTGGAGAGCGTTGTGCGGCAGAGCTATGCGGACTTGGAGATACTCCTCGTCGATGACGGCAGCCCGGACGGCTGCCCGGCGCTCTGCGATGCCTGGGCAGAAAAGGATCCGCGCATCAAGGTCATCCACCGGGAGAACGGCGGTCTGTCCGCCGCGCGCAACTCCGGCATCGACGCCGCCATGGGCGAGTTTTTGCTGTTTGTTGACAGCGACGACTTATTAGAACCCGACGCCGTCCGCCGCGCGGTGGACGCCCAACGGCTGCAGGACGCCGATCTGGTCATCTTCAACCTGACCTACGTCGATGAAGAGAACCGCCCGCTGCCGCAGCCGGATTTCAGCGGCTTTACGGATGAGATCCTCGACGAGGACGGCGTCTGGCAGCGTTGCTTTGCCCTGGCGGAAACAAGGATTTACTACGTTGTGGCGTGGAATAAGCTCTACCGCCGCAGCCTGTTCCAACACCTGCGCTATGCCCCGGGCAAACGGTATGAGGATCAGTTCCTGCTGCCCCACCTGCTGGCACAGTGCAAAACCATTGCCTGCCTGGCCGCGCCCGGCTACCGCTACGTGCAGCGCAGCGGCAGCATCATGGCGCAGGGGTCGAGCCGCACCTATCTGGATCGGCCCGAGTACCTGCTGGACTGGTGCGCCTACTTTACCCAAAAGGGCGATGCCCTGCGGGCCGAGGGTCTGCTGAACGACGCCATACAGAACCTTGCTGAAAAGCAGTGCTTTGACCTGTCCACACCCGCCCAACAGGCCCGCTACCGCGCCGACTGCCGCGCCTGTGCCGACAGCTACACCGCGCTGGCCGCGGCCACGGGGCAGCGCTCGATGCGTCTGCGCGCCGCGCTGCTGCGCATCGGTCTGCCCGCCTACCAAGCCTTTTTGAAACACAAAACCTAAGGAGTTCCACGCATGGAAAAAACGCAACTGCAAAACTACCATGTCCACTACGGCCCGGCCCAGGGCTGGAGCCGTGTTGACCTGCGCGAGCTGTGGCGCTACAAGGATCTGATCTGGCTCTTTGTCAAGCGCGATTTCAACGTCATGTACAAGCAGACGGTGCTTGGCCCGGCGTGGATCTTAATTAACCCGCTCATGTCCACGGCCATGTACTGCGTCATGTTCGGCACGATTGCCCAGCTGTCCACCGACGGCGTGCCGCAGATTCTGTTCTATCTGGCCGGCACGGCGCTGTGGGGCTTCTTCTCGTCCTGCATCAACAAGGTGTCGGGCACGTTCACGACGAACTCCAACATCTTCAGCAAGGTGTATTTCCCGCGGCTGGCCATGCCGATTTCGACGGTGATCTCCGGCCTTATCAACTTTCTTGTGCAGTTTGCACTGTTTTTCATCCTGCTGCTTGTCTACCTTGCCAAAGGCGAGATCAGCCCGCACTGGGGCATGCTGCTGCTGTGCGTGCCGCTGGTGCTGCAGGTCGGCCTGCTGGGCCTTGGCTGCGGCATCATCGTGTCCAGCCTGACGACCCGCTACCGCGATCTGATGGTCGTTGTGACCTTCGGCGTCCAGCTGTGGATGTACGGCTCGCCCGTCGTCTACCCGCTGTCGATGATCACCCACCCCGTCCTGCGCGCCGTCATGGTCATCAACCCGATGACCGCACCGATGGAGAGCTTCCGCTATATCTTCTTCGGCACCGGGCAGGTCACGGGCGTCATGTGGGCGTCGTCGCTGATCTGGACCGTTGCGCTGCTGGCGCTGGGACTGTCGCTTTTCAGCAAGGTCGAAAAGACCTTCGTCGATACGGTGTAAGGGGGCGCGAGTATGCGTGAAAATTCGTTGATGATTCGCGTCGAGAACGTGAAAAAGCAGTACCGTTTGGGGCAGATCGGCGGCGGCACGCTGCGCGGCGACCTGCAAAGCTGGTGGGCCCGCAAGCGCGGCAAGGAGGACCCGAACACCCTCATTGGCACCGACCAGCGCCTGATCGGTACGACGTTTATGGCGCTGAACGGCGTCAGCTTCACGGTCAACAAGGGCGAGGCCGTCGGCATCATCGGCTCGAACGGCGCGGGCAAGTCCACGCTGTTAAAGCTGCTGACCCACGTCACAGCCCCCACCTCCGGCGATATTGACCTGTATGGCCGCGTCGCCTCGATGCTCGAGGTCGGCACCGGCTTCCACCCCGAGATGACGGGCCGGGAAAACGTCTACCTGAACGGCGCGATTTTAGGTATGACCCGCGCCGAAATTGACGCCAAGATGGCGGAAATTATTGAGTTCTCCGAGGTCGGCGACTTTATCGACACGCCGGTCAAGCGCTATTCCAGCGGCATGTTCGTGAAATTGGCATTCTCCGTTGCCGCCCATCTGGACAGCGAAATTATGATCATGGACGAGGTCCTCGCCGTCGGTGACATGAAGTTCCAGAAAAAGTGCCTGACCAAGATGCGCCAGGCTGCCCGGCGCGACGGCAAGACCGTCCTCTACGTCAGCCACAACATGGCGACGATCCGCGACCTGTGTGACCGCTGCATCGTGCTGGACAAGGGCAAGGTCATCTTCGACGGCGACGTGGACGAGGGCATCGCGCTGTACCTCTCCACCAAGTCGCAGGAGGCATCCTTCATCGACTACTCGGGCGTCAAGCGCGACAACTGGTTCAAGCGCGACAACATCCGTCTGCAGTCCGTTGAGCTGCTCGACGCCGACAATGAGGTGCTCGAGCGCCGCAAGCCGGTCACGGTGCGCTACCGCGTCCATGTCAACGAGGCTGTCGCGGACGTGGGTCTGCGGCTGGAAATGCGCGACGAGGTCGGCAACCCGCTGGGCGCGACCTGCGTCTATGGGCTGGATCTGCAGCCCGGGTATACGACGTTCACGGCGCGGTATGATTTGAGCGTGCTGGCCCCCGGCAAGTACGGCAGCTATTTCACCGTCATCACCCAGGGCGAGGGCGGCGCACATACGGTGGAGGACTGGGTCCCCGGCATGATGTTCCGCATGGTGGACACCCTGACCGAGGGCGAGACCGAGTGGAACACCACCGCATGGGGCCCCATTGAGCTGCCCACCGCCGCCGTGGTGGAGGTGCAGCATGACTAAGGTCGCGGCGCTCTACATCGCCACCGGCAGGTACACGGTGTTCTGGCCGGAATTTTATGAGAGCGCCGAGAAATACCTGCTCAAGGACTGCGAGGTCCACTACTTCGTCTTTACCGACGCCGCGACCCTGCCCGGGGACGACAACCCCCGCGTGCATATCTGTGCGCAGGAAGCCTACTCCTGGCCGTTTGCCACGCTGCGCCGGTTTGAGATTTTTTTGAAGCAGGAGCAAGCGCTGAAAGCGTTTGACTACATCTTCTTCTTCAACGCCAACGCCGAGTTCATGCAGCCCGTCACGCGGGAGATGCTTTTGCCCCGCGCTGAAAAGGGCGAGCACCTGCTGGTCGTGCAGCACCCGTCGTTCTACGCCAAACCGAACTATGAGTTCACCTATGACCGCAACCCCCGCAGCACGGCCTGTATCCCCTACGGGCTGGGCAAATACTACGTCTGCGGCGGCGTCAACGGCGGCGAGGCGGCGGCATTTTTGCAGCTCTGCCACACGCTGGATGCACGCATCCGCCGCGACCTGCAGCGCAGCGTCATTGCGCTCTGGCACGATGAATCCCAGATCAACCGGTATATCCTGTTCCGCAAAGACTTCCGCGTGCTGACCCCGGCGTTCTGCTACCCCGAGGGCTGGGACCATCTGCCGTTCCCCTGCATCATCCGCATCCGCAGTAAGGCGCGGTATATCGACATTCCGGCGCTGCGCAAGGACGCACCGGAGACGAAGCTCTCCCCGGCGGTGGCGCGGTGGAACCACTTTGCCATGCGCGCCGCGCGGTGGACGCAGAACCATATTTTCAAAAAAGGAAGCTGACCGATGACCGATACAAGCTGGCAAAACCGTGTGACCCTGCTGGTCAACAGCTGCGACGCCTACGCCGATTTGTGGCAGCCGTTCTTTACGCTGCTCAAGCGCTATTTTTTGCCGCTGCCTGCGGAAATCCTGCTGAACACCGAGACAAAGAACTTCGCCTTTGACGGGCTGAATCTACGCTGTGTACACAGCACCGCGCCGACCTACGGCGAGCGGATGACAGACGCCCTGCGCGAGGTGAAAACCGAGTACACGCTGCTGCTGCTGGATGACTTTTTCCTGCGGCGGCCCGTGGATATTGCGCGGCTGGCGGACATCGTCCGCTGGATGGACGCGGATCGGGACATCGTTTATTTCAACAGCGACGTGACCGCCGCGGTGTGTGATTTGGAGGTGGACCGCTACCCCGGCTACCGCCGCCTGCCCGCCGGCAACCGCTACACGCTGAATTTGCAGGCTGCCGTCTGGCGCACGGCCAAATTTGCCGCCTACTGGCAGCACAAGGTCAGCCCATGGGACTGGGAGGAGCGCTGCAACGTGCTGACCGCCACCCACCCGCGGGATAAGTTCTACTGTGTTACGCGGGAGGATGCGCGGTTCCTCGACTACGGCTACCACGGCGGCCAGTGGATGGGCATCTGCCACGGCCAGTGGGTGGAATCTGACGTTGTGCCGCTGTTTGAGAAGGAGGGCATCGAGGTCGATTTCTCAAAGCGCGGCTTCATAGACCTCGAGAACCGCCCCGCCAGCCTGAACAAAAGCGCGGACCGCGCCGAGCGCTATGCCCGCGTGCGCGCCTGTCTGGGGACGGCGTACCTGCTGCCGTATTTTGTGTTCTGCCGCCGGTGCAATCTGTATTCCAAGCGGAACCACTGCGCCGTCGATGAGGATTATTTCCACTATTTGCAGCGCAAGGCCGATTTGCAGAATAAGACCGGCAAAAAAATCTGGTTCGGGCCGATGCAGCGATAAAAAGCCGATGAAAAGCCCTCCTCCTTGGGGGAGGGTGGCCGCAGGCCGGGTGAGGGGCAGCTTTGCCGAGATGACCCGATTATGGGTTGTAATGGCGAGGTCTGCCCTCATCAGTCACCTGCGGTGACAGCTTCCCCGAAGGGGAAGCCTTTGTATGCTAACGAAAAAAGGATATGCAACAGAAAAGCTCTGCTGCATATCCTTTTATTTTTTACCGGTAATCAATCGGCAGCGTCGGCAGGCCGTTCAGGCTCCAATCGGCTAAATTGCCGTCCTGAAACTCGTAATACCCCTGCGCGGCGATCATCGCGCCGTTGTCGCCGCAGTATTTCAGCTCGGGCAAAAAGATCTTTGCGCCGAGCTTCTGCGCGCCGTCGTTGACCAGCTGGCGCAGACGGCCATTGGCGGCGACACCGCCGGCCAGCACGACCTGCCTGGCGTTTGTGTCCGCCGCCGCGGCCAGCAGCTTTTTGGCCAGGATCTGGTCGATGCGCTCCTGAAAGCTCGCGGCCATGTCGGCCACGTTCACGGCCTGGCCCTTCTGCTCGGCGTTGTGGACCTCGTTGATGACGGCGGTTTTCAGGCCGCTGAAGCTCACGTTGTACTTGCCGTCCACATGGGGCACGGGCAGCTTGTACGCCTTGGGGTTGCCGTCCCGCGCCGCCGCGGCCACACTGGGGCCGCCGGGGTAGGGCAGACCCAGCGTGCGGGCGACCTTGTCGTAGGCCTCGCCCGCGGCATCGTCCACGGTGCGGCCTAAGATTTTATAGCGGCACCAGTCCTCGACCAGTACAATGTGGCTGTGCCCGCCGCTGGCGACGAGGCACAGAAACGGCGGCTTCAGATCCTGATGCGTTAAATAGTTGGCCGCAATGTGCCCGCGCAGGTGGTGCACCGGCACAAGCGGCTTGCCTGCCGCGTAGGCCAGCCCCTTGGCAAAGTTGACGCCCACCAGCACCGCGCCGATGAGCCCCGGCGCAAACGTCACGGCCACGGCGTCCACGTCGGCCATCGTCATGCCGGCGTCGGCCAGCGCCTTGTCAACGGTGGCGCTGATATACTCCGCATGGCGGCGGCTGGCGATCTCCGGCACAACGCCGCCGTAGAGCGCCTGCTCTTTGACGCTGGTGGAGATGACGTTGGAGATGACCTTCCGCCCATCCTCCACAATCGCCGCCGCGGTTTCGTCGCAGGTGGACTCGATACCTAAAACATACATAACAAAACCTCGATGTAGGGGCCGGGCATGCCCGGCCCGCAACGTTTTCTTACTTGCTATTTTCCCGGAAAAGTGCGGCAGCCGTCAGGCTGAGGGCCGGACATGTCCGGCCCCTACGGCTGTGCCCCGTTTTAGTGTGCCTCCAGCCACGTCTTTCCCACGCCGACCTCCGTCGTCAGGGGAACGCTGTAATGCACGACGTTTTCCATTTCTTCCTTCAAAATGCGCTTGACTTCGTCGATTTCTTCCTCGGGCGCTTCGACAATCAGCTCATCGTGTACCTGCAAAAGCAGACGCGCCTGCAATTTCTCGTCCCGAAGGCGCTGCCAGACGTGGACCATGGCCAGTTTAATGATGTCCGCCGCAGTGCCCTGGATCGGCGTGTTGCGGGCCATCCGCTCGCCGCTGGCGCGCACCTGAAAGTTCGAGCTGGCCAGCTCCGGCAGGGCGCGGCGGCGGCCAAACAGCGTCTCGACGTAGCCCTTGTCCTTCGCATGGGCGATGCAGTCCTTCATATACCCGTCCACCTTCGGGAAGGTGTCGAGGTAGGTCTTTAAGAAAGTGTCCGCCTCCTTGACCGGGATGCCCAGATCCTTGCTCAGGGAGTACGCGCCCTTGCCGTACATGATGCCGAAGTTGATGGCCTTGCTGGCCGAACGCAGCTGCGGCGTGACCTCGCTCTCGGGAATGTGGTAGATTTTGGCGGCGGTGGAGCGGTGGATGTCCGCACCGTTCAAAAACGCCTGCTGCATGTGCTCGTCGCCTGTGATGTGCGCCAGAATGCGCAGCTCGATCTGCGAGTAGTCGGCGTCCACGAGCGTCTCGCCCTCGCCCGCCACAAAGTAGCCGCGCAGGCGGCTGCCCAGCTCGGTGCGGATGGGAATGTTCTGCAGGTTCGGCTCGGTGGAGGAGATGCGCCCGGTGCGCGCCTCGGTCTGGATGAAGGTCGAGTGGACCCGTCCGTCCGCGGCTTCGGCGTTCAGCAGGCCGTCCACGTAGGTGGACAGCAGCTTGGCGTAGGTGCGGTATTTCAGGATCTCGTCAATGACCGGGCTGTAGGGGCGCAGGCTTTCCAGTGTCTCGGCGTCGGTGGAGTAGCCGCGGGCATTTTTCTTGCGCGGCGGCAGGCCCAGCTTGTCAAACAGCGCCTCGCCCAGCTGCTTCGGACTGTTTACGTTGAACGAATAACCGACAGCTGTATAAATATTGTTTAAGATCCCGTCCAGCTCGCTGCGCAGGCTGTCGCCGAACGCGCGGATGCCGTCGGCGTCAATCGCAAAGCCGATGCGCTCCATGTCGGCCAGCACCCGGGCCAGCGGCAGCTCCATCTCGTCCAGCAGCTTGCGCTGGCCGCTCTCGTCCAGCGCGGCGGCCAGCGTGTCGCACAGGCCCGCCAGCACGCCCGCATCGGGCGCGGCCTCACAGGCAAAGGCGGCGTGTACGCCGTACTCAGCGGCCAGGGAGTGTACCTCATAGCCGCTGGCCGACGGGTTTAAAAGATACGCGGCCAGCTTGCCGTCAAAGCGCAGCGCACTGCCGATGCCGCCGTGCTCCAGCGCCAGGCGGTAGAGCGGCTTTGCGTCGAACGCCCAAAGCTCGGCGCCGCTGTCCAGAATCGCGGCCAGCCGGTCCGTGTCGGGCAGGTAGACGTCCTGCCCCTGCACAAGGTACCAATCGCCGTCGGCATTCCGGGCGGCGTAGAAGCGGCCCTCCAGCAGCAGCGGCAGGGGGGACGGCTCGACGGTCTCGAGCGGTGCGGCATTCTCGGATGGGGCGGGCGCGGTGCCGCCGTTCAGGCCCCAGCGGTCCACCAGCTTGTGCATTTCCAGCGCGGCCAGCAGCTGCGCGGCGGCAGCGGGGTCACCGGGCTGGCGCAGGTAGGCGGCAGGGTCGGTCTCGATGGGCGCGTCCTTGCGGATCGTGCCCAGCATATAGGACAGGTCGGCCTTGTCGCGGTTGGCGGTCAGCTTGGCGCGCTGCCCCGGCTTGACGGCCTTGTCGTCGATGTTGTCATAGACGCTTTGCAGGCTGCCGAACTTCGAAATCAGCGCCAGCGCGGTTTTTTCGCCGATGCCGGGCACGCCTGGGATGTTGTCCGACGCATCGCCCATCAGGCTCTTGACGTCGATGAGCTGCGGCGGCTCGATGCCGTACTTCTCGCGGATGGCGGCGGGGTCCATGGGGATGGTCTCTTTGTTGGTCGCCAGCAAAACCGTCGTTGCATCGTCCACAAGCTGCAAGCTGTCGCGGTCACCGGTAGCCAGCAGCGTCGTGCCGCCCGCGGCCTCGCACGCTGCGGCCAGCGTGCCGAGAATATCGTCGGCCTCCCAGCCGGCCTTGCTGACCTGCACAAAGCCAAGGTCGGTCAGCAGCTTCTTCAAAACCGGCATCTGCTGGGCCAGCTCCTCGGGCATACCGTGGCGGGTGGCCTTGTAGCCGTCGTAGGCGGTGTGGCGGAACGTCGGCGCGCGCTCATCCCACGCGATGGCGACGGCGTCGGGCTTGTGCGCCGCCAGCAGGTTGAGCAGTATATTTTGGAAGCCGTAGATGGCGTTGGTGTAGCGGCCATCCTTCGTCGTCAGCAGCTTGATGCCGAAAAACGCGCGGTTGACCAGGCTGTTGCCGTCCAGGACCATGAGTTTCATGCGCAATACTCCTTATAAACAATCTACATTTCAGTATACCACATTTGCGGAAAATATGGTAGAATAGAATGTAAAAATCGAAAAGTCTAAAGCCTTCCCCCGCGGGCGGGGGAAGGTGGCGCGCAGCACCGGATGAGGGGGCGGGCTTACGGCCAGGACCCGGTCACGGGCGGCTGCGCGGACTTTGCCCTCATCAGCCGCCTGCGGGCGGCAGCTTCCCCCGCGGGGGAAGCCTTTTGGAAAGGAAACTTATGCAGCTACGCAACCTATCCATCCCCACCGGCGCGGTGTTTGCGCCGATGGCCGGCCTGACCGACGCGGCGTGCCGCCATCTGATGGCCGACCACGGCGCGGCCTGGACCGTCAGCGAGATGGCCAGCGCCAAGGCGCTGAACTTCCACGATGAAAAATCCCTGGCTCTGCTGCGGGACAAGCACCCCCACGGCCTGTACGCCATCCAACTGTTCGGCGCGGAGCCGGAGTCGATGGCCAAGGCAATTCTGTTTGTAAAGGAGCAGGGCATCCAATTTGACATTCTCGACATCAACATGGGCTGCCCCGCGCCCAAAATCACCGGCAGCGGCGCGGGCAGCAGGCTGCTGCTGGACCCGCCGCTCTGCGGGCAGATGGTCGCCGCCGCGCGCAAAGCGCTGGGCGATGATACGCCGCTGACCGTCAAGATGCGCATCGGCTGGGACGCCGACCACCTGACCGGCGTTGAGGTCGCCAAACAGCTTGAGGCCAACGGCGCGGACTTGATCGCCGTCCATGGCCGCACGCGGGAGCAGATGTACGTCCCGCCCATCGACACGGCGGCCATCGCGGCCATCAAGCAGGCCGTGTCCGTCCCGGTGCTGGCCAACGGCGACGTGACCACCGCCGACGAAGCCCTTACCTTATTAGAAGCAACCGGCTGCGACGGCGTTATGATCGGGCGCGGCGCACTGGGCGACCCGTGGCTGTTTGCGCAGGTGCGCGCGGCGCTGCTGGGCGAGGAACGCCCGCCCGAGCCGACGCTGAACCAGCGGATGACCGCTTTGCGCGACCAAATCTACGAAATGTGCGAGGAAAAGGGCGAGTGGGCCGCCATGCCCCAGGCTCGCAGCCAGGCCATGCACTATATGAAGGGCCTGCACGGCGCTGCCGCCCTGCGCCGCTACTGCTCGATGCTCGAGCACTTCAGTGATGTGGATACGCTGATCGAGGCGGTGTATAGGTTGCAATAACGTAGGGGCCGGGCATGCCCGGCCCGCGGCCTTGTCTGGACCTGTCTCTTATACACATCTGACGCTGCCATTCACGGCAGGGCCGGACATGTCCGGCCCCTACAACCGTATTAAAATCTACCGCGCGTCAATTCGTCCAGATTCTGCTCGTAGCAGGGCAGCATGTGCTCGATAAAATACTCCGCCTCGGGGCTGTGCATGGCGTGCAGGGCGGCCATCTGCTGGGCGTAGGCGGCCTCAAACTCGCGGTTGCCGCCGCGGTCCTCCTCAATGCACTTGATGACGGCGGAAAGCCGGTCCGCGGCCTTTAAAATTTTGCGTTCGGCGTCGTTCAGCACGCTGCCGGTCAGCCAGACCTGGGTCTCGGCCTGTAATTCTTCGGGCTGCAGGCTCGCCATCACGCGGGCGCTCTCGTGCTCCACGGCCTTGTACGCTGTGCGCAGGGCGTCGTTCTTGTACTTGACGGGCGTCGGCATATCACCGGTCAGAATCTCCGGTGCATCGTGGTAAATGGCCGCTGTGGCTACGACCTCGGGCCGCAGGGCCGCGCCGGTGCCCGTGCAGTGCCTGCCGATCAGGCAGAGCGTGTGCGCCAGCATGGCCGTGTCGGCGGTGTGCTCGCTCAGGGACTCGGGGCGGGTGCTGCGCATCAGGCACCAGCGGGTGATGTACTTCATCTGTCTCTTATACACATCTCCGAGCCCACGAGACTAGCGCTCA
>ERZ1026960.914-NODE-914-length-10746-cov-12.954915_pt1 | contig 10746 bp, 6 predicted proteins | sample MGYA00519458_ERZ1026960 | MGnify/ENA primary metagenome ERZ1026960 (study PRJEB26926, sample SAMN06164516) | human gut metagenome | biome: ENVO:00009003; feature: ENVO:2100002; material: ENVO:00002003 | host: Homo sapiens | place: USA | collected 2012 ...
CTGCTCCCGTTGTGACTATACCACCTATGCGGAGCAGCCCGCGCTGAACCATGATTTTGTGCAGCACGAAGCAAAAGCCCCTACCTGTACGGAAATCGGCTGGGATGCTTACAAAACCTGCTCCCGTTGTGACTATACCACCTATGCGGAGCAGCCCGCGCTGAACCATGATCTGGTGAATCACGATGCAAAAGCCCCTACCTGCACGGAAATTGGCTGGAACGCTTACGACACCTGTTCCCGCTGCGATTATACCACCTATGCGGAACTGCCCGCACTGAACCATGATTATCAGGCTGTTACCGTAGCCCCTACCTGTGAAACAGACGGCTATACTGTTTTTACCTGCTCCCACTGCAAAGACAGCTACACCGCAGACCCGACCGATCAGCTGGGACACCAGTTCGGTGCATGGTCCCCGAACGGAACCGGCTCTCAGAGCGCCAGTTGTCTGCGGCAGGGCTGCGCGCACACTGGCAGCACGGATTGCCGGAAGTTTACTTTCCGCACTGCGGAAGGCGAAGCGCTGACCTTCTGCCCCGTGTGCGGGCAGGCAGAAAACGCCGCGCAGCTGGAAATGATCGAAGCCGCAACGGCGTGGGCTAACAGCGGCAGTCTTTCTGCGGAGGATGTGACCGCACGGACGAACGGGGAATACCTGAGTGTGGCCTTTGAAACCGCAGGCAGCCTGACGCAGCCCACCGGCCGGGTAAGGCTCGCGCTGCCCGCCGGATTGCTGGAAGGCAAAAAGCTTGTGCGCATTGCCCCGGACGGCACACAGACCGAGATGCCGTTTGAAACAGAGCGCGGAAAGCTCATCTATACGCTGGATTTTGCAAACAGCGCGCTGCCTGTGATGCTCTTCCGGCTGGTACCCCAGCCCACCGCCCTCTGAACGCTTTTACAGCGCGCAAACGATAAACCATAAAATGCCCGCCCACCGTGGTTTTCCACAGGTGGGCGGGCATTCTTTTGTGTTTTTTGGGCATAAAAATACCCCCGGAGGATGCAGCGTTTTTTACGCTGTCTACTCTGGGGGCAGGATAGCAAGCGCTGCGCGGCAGCTCCCGGAAGCGGACACTGTATTGCTGAAAAAGCACTTCCTAGCGCTGCTCCTCCGGCGGGCAGCAGCTCTCCCGGGGGATGAGCTTATGCGGCACGATGATCTTTGTGGCCAGAAGGTTCGGGTTCTCGATGTGGTTGATGGTCTGGCTGGCGGCTTCCATGCCCAGCTGGTAGGGGTTGACGTCCACGGTGGTCAGCTGTGGGCTGCCCTGCCCTTTGTTGCGGAGTGCCCCTTGGCAAACCGGACGGGATTGCGCTATAATAGAGCCGTAACAGTTCCACAAAGGTGTGGTAAGGGAGGTGCGGTCATGATCCGGGTGGCGATCGTAGAGGACGACGCGGAGGTACAGGGGGTATTGCAGGAGTATGTCCGGCGGTATACCCGGCAGTACGGGACAGAGTTTGAAGTGACGGTCTTTGCGGACGGGGTGGATATTCTGGAGGATTACCGCGCGGTCTACGACATTATTTTTCTGGATGTGGAGATGAAGCATCTGGACGGCATGACCACGGCAGAGCGCATCCGACAGATGGATGCAGACGTCATCCTGATCTTCATCACCAATATGGCGCAGTATGCCATCCGGGGCTACTCGGTGGGAGCGCTGGACTATGTGCTGAAGCCGGTGCCCTACTTTGCCTTTTCGCAGCAGCTGCTCAAGGCGGTTGCCCGGCTGGAAAAGCGGGCAAAGCACTACCTGACTGTGCCGGTGGAGGGCGGACTGCGCCGGCTGGACACCGCAAGCATCTATTACTTGGAAAGCGAGGGGCACCGGGTGCACTTTTATACCGATGAGGGCGATTTTTCTGCCCCCGGCGCCCTCAAGGCCTTTGAGGAAAAGCTGGCAGACTGCCCCTTTGCCCGCTGCAACAGCGGCTATCTTGTCAATCTGGCACAGGTGCGGGAGCTGCGGCAGAGCACCGTACAGGTGGGCCCCTGCGAGCTGCAGGTCAGCCGCCCCAAGCGCAAGGCCTTTCTTGCTGCACTGACCGATTACATCGGAGGTGAAGGCTCATGACCGCGCTGCCGGATATCCCCCGGCTGTACACCGCCCTTGCCGAGTGTCTGGCGGTATTGCTGGTCACCCCGGCACTGATGCCCCGCTTTTCCAAGGCAGTTACCGTGGGTGTCACCCTGCTGTGGGCGGCGGGGCTGTCGGCCTTTCTGGGGCTGACGGGCAATGTGCCCGGCGGGCTCTGGATCCCCTGCATGGTAACGGCCATCGGGTTTTCTTACTTATATTTATGGGGTGTGTGGAGCATCACCCTGCTGGAAGCCGGGTATCACTGCGCCCGGGCGTTTATTCTGGCAGAGCTTGCCGCCAGCGTGGAGTGGCAGCTGCACTGCGCCCTCTGGCCCGCCCGCGGCCCGTGGGAGCCGCTGTCTTTGCTGCTGCTGGCGCTGGTGTATGGGGCGCTGTTCGGCATCATGTGCTATTTGCAGCACCGCCGTCCCCGGCCCGCCGGGCACTTACAGATCGGCGGCAGCGCCGCCCTGACGGCGGTCATGCTGGCGCTGACTGCCTTTGCGGTAAGCAATCTGGGCTTTCTGCCCGGCAGCGATATCAACATGAGCATCTTTTCCATCCGCACACTGGTGGATTTTTCCGGTGTGCTGATCCTGACCGTGCAGCACGAGCAGCTGCGGGAGAACGCTTTGCACGGCGAGCTTGCCGCCATGGACGAGGTGCTGCACCGCCAGTACGAGCAGTACAAGCGCAGCAAGGAGGGCATCAACCTCATCAACCGGCGGTACCATGAGCTGAAGATCCAGCTTGCCCGCATCCGGGAGGAGCAGGACCAGACCAAGCAGAACGCCGCCATTGCCGCCATGGAGCAGAACATCCGCCAGTACGAGGCCGAGAACAAGACCGGCAACCCGGTGCTGGATACCCTGCTCACCGCCAAGACCATGGAATGCCAGCAGGAGAACATCACCATCACCAGCGTAGCGGACGGCAGGATGCTGGGCTTTCTCACCATCCGGGAGCTGTGCACCATTGTGGGCGTGGCGCTGGACAACGCCATTGCCGCCGTCCGCGCCGAGCCGGACCCCGAAAAGCGGCTCATTAAGGTGGCGGTGTACAGTCAGGGTGGCTTTGCCATGCTGCGGTTCGAGCATTATACAGAGGCCGCCCCCGCGCTGGATGCGGACGGCTTGCCAAAGCAGGGGTCAGACCTGAAAAGCGTCCGCACCACTGCGCAGCAGCACGGCGGCAGCATGACGATGCACTGGGAAAACAACTGGTGCACCCTGCGGATCTTATTTCCGCTGCCCCAAAACGAATAAATCTTTACGGCAGGCATCCCCTGCCGTTTTTTGTTGTCTGGCAGGGTGCACAAATGCAATGCGGTGATATTTGTGTATTAGCACAATAAAATTTGAAACTTTATTGTAACTTTTGCAAATCATGCATCCAAAACGACAGATTGTGCGAAGAACGGTTCGTTTTGCAGTATATATGATAAAATGACATCAAGCAAAGGAGTGGACGCACTCCGGAGAACAGCCATGAACCGGGTCGTGTACCCAAAAGAGAAGGAGTTAATAGTTATGGCACAGAAAAAGAAGGACAGTAAGATGATGGGCAAGATCATCAAAACTGCCGTTTCGGGTGTGTTGTGTGTCGCATTGGCGGGCGGTATGGTTGCGGCCAATGTGCTGATCCCGCCTAATGCCAGCAGCGTGCAGAGCATTTTGGGCCTGAAGAGCGGCGGCATCGACAACAGCAAGGCAAAGACCGAAGGCATCAATATGGAATACAGCAAGCCCGGTTTTGACACAGAGGCTGCGCTGATTGAGGATGAGATCGCTCTGAATAAGAAGATCGCCGCCGAAGGCATTGTTTTACTGAAAAACGATGCAGGAAAGATGCCGTACAGCACGGATACCACCTTCAGTTTTGTCAGCCATTCGGCAGTCAGCTACATCGGCGGCAACAAAGTCGATATGAAAACGGCCTTTGAAGATGCCGGGTTCGGTGTCAACGAGGACCTCTGGAAATTCTATTCCGAAGGCAACGGCAAGGATTACGGTCTGGGCGTTGGTTCCGTTTCCTACGGTGATGACGAGGACTTTTCCATCAACGAATGCCCCTTGTCTGTTATGAAAGCAGAGCCGGGTCTGACCGATTCCATGAAGAATACGGTTCCTGTTTTTGTGTTCAGCCGTGTGGCGGGCGAAGGCCGTGATATGCCCCGCTCCATGTACAACCACACCGATGTGGAAGAGGACAAGACCAAGACTTATCTGGAGCCGGATTCTACGGAACTGGAGATCCTGCAGTATCTGAACGACAACTTTGACGATGTGGTGCTGCTGCTCAACTCCAGTGCAGCGGTCGATCTGAGCTGGGTGGAGGATTATCCCAGCATCCACACGGTCATCTCGGCTCCTGCCATGGGCGACTACGGCCTGTGCTCTCTGGCTGAGATCTTCTCCGGCAAGGTCAATCCTTCCGGCCGCACCGTGGATACCTATGAAGTGGATGCCATGAACAGCCCGGCGGCGCAGAACTTCGGCGACTTTGCCTACTACGATGAGAATGGCAACCTCACCAAGTACAACTACGTCAGCTACAAAGAGGGCATCTATGTTGGCTACCGCTACTACGAGACCCGTTACGAGGATAAAGTCCTCGGTCAGGGCAATGCGGGCGATTACAACTACGACGATGCTGTGATGTACCCCTTCGGCTACGGCCTGTCCTACACCACCTTTGACTGGTCGGATTACAACACCAGCTGGGATGGCGATACCTGCACCGTGACGGTCAAGGTCACCAACACCGGTTCTGTTGCAGGCAAGGACGTTGTGGAAGTCTACGCACAGAGCCCTTACACCGATTATGACAAGGCCAACAAGGTGGAAAAGGCTGCCGTTGAACTGGTCGGTTACGCCAAGACCTCGGAGCTGGCTCCCGGTGCAAGCGAGACCGTGACGGTCACCTTCGACCAGGAACAGCTGAAGTCCTACGACTACGTCAATGCCAAGACCTACATTCTGGACGCAGGTGATTACTATATCACTGCGGCTAAAAACGCACACGAAGCGGTCAACAACATCCTCTCTGCCAAGGGAAAGAGCGTGGCAGACGGTATGACCGCGGATGGCGACACTGCTTTTGTTGAAATCTACACCCCGGCAAACGGCACCGTGGATACCACAACCTACAAGCTTGACACCACGACCGGTGTGGAGATCACCAATCAGCTCGACCATGCAAACGGCGGGCTGCAGTATCTCTCCCGCAGTGACTGGACTGGCACCTGGCCGACCGTTGACGGCGAGGTCAGCGACCAGATCAGCACCTGGGGCAACCCCATCAATGGTACCGATGCCAGCGGCAAGGCTGCATCCTATACCTACCGCAAGACGATCAGCAAGGAGGACCTTGCAAAGCTGGATTCTTTTGATTCCCTGAACCCCACCGACTTCTCCACCCTGACCGATGAGATCGTTTACGGCAAGGACAACGGTCTGGGTCTGATCGATATGCGCGGTCTGGATTACGATGATGAAAAGTGGGACGCACTGCTCGACCAGCTGACCCCCAGCGATTATCAGACCCTGATCACGCAGTCCGGCTATGGCACGGCTGCCATCAAGTCGGTGGATAAGCCCTCCACGACCGACCGCGACACTGCCACCGGCCTGGTCAACTACGGCTTTGATGCAAGCGGCAACCTCTACTTCAAGGGCAACATCACGCACTGCGGCGTGATCGTTCTGGCACAGACCTACAACGATGATCTGGCCACTCACTACGGCGAGAACATTGGCGACGAGTCCTACTATCTGGGCGTTGATGGCTGGTATGCACCTGCTGTCAATATGCACCGCACGGCATTCTCCGGCCGCAACAGCGAGTATTACTCCGAGGATCCGTTCATCGGCGGTCACATTGCTTCCCTCGAGTGTGAGGGTGTCGCCTCCCGCGGTATGTATGTCTTTGTCAAGCATTACGCCATCAACGATCAGGAGGACCACCGCGGCGACCGTGAAGGCCAGTACAGCATTGCGACCTTCCTGAACGAGCAGGCGGCCCGCGAGATCTACCTCAAGCCCTTTGAGATGTGCGTCAAGTCTGATAAGGTCGAGATGAACTATGCAAAGGACAACGGCGACGGCACTTACAGCAATGCCACCACCGAGATCCCGTCCGTCACCGGCATCATGACCTCCTTCAACCGCGTTGGCTATACCTGGGCCGGCGGCAACTACAACATGATCACCGGCCTGCTGCGCAACGAGTGGGGCTTCCACGGCTTTATCATCACCGACAACGCAAACACCGGTGTCTTTATGGACGCTGGCCAGATGATCCAGGCCGGTGCAGACGGCAAGCTGACGAACCTGCCCACCGGCGCACGGTACACCTTTAACAAGGATGACGTTGCAGATTACCACTACGGTCGTGAAGCAATCCATAACATCCTGTACACCATTGCAAACTCCAAGGCAATGAACGGCGGTATGCCGGGCAGCCGTTATCTGGAAAAGGTCGAGCCTTACCAGAAGGTCATCTACGCAGTGGATGGTGTCTGCGGCGGTCTGATCGCAGTTCTGGTCGTTCTGACGATCCTCCGCTTCCGTAAAAAGAAAGAGGACGTAAAAACCGTCTGATCAACACATAGGAACAGAAGGGGCGGCGGGCAAACGCCCGCCCCCTTTTTTTGATTGTCAGGAGAGACCCATGAAACACACAGATATCATCAAGAGCTTGTCTCTGGAACAGAAATGCGCCCTGCTGAGCGGCGGCACGGTGTTCACCACCCGGGCGCTGCCGGGCAAGGGCATCCCGGCCATTACCCTGTCGGACGGCCCCAACGGCGTGCGCAAGCAGGCCGGCGCGGCTGACCATCTGGGCCTGAACCCCAGTGTGCCCGCCACCTGCTTCCCCACCTCGGCCACCGTGGCCAACAGCTGGGACCCGGAGCTTGGCGAGGCTGTGGGCGCAGCCATGGGCGAAGAAGCAGCAGCACAGGGCGTGTCGGTGCTGCTGGGCCCCGGCCTGAACATCAAGCGCAGTCCCCTGTGCGGCCGCAACTTCGAGTATTTCTCGGAGGATCCCTACCTTGCCGGTAAGATGGCGGCGGCCTACGTCCGCGGCATCCAGAAAAACGGCATTGCCGCCTGTCCCAAGCACTTTGCCGTGAACAGTCAGGAGCTGCGCCGCATGGCCTCGGATTCCATTGTGGACGAGCGCACCCTGCGGGAAATTTACCTGACCGGCTTCGAGATGGTGGTCAAGGAGGCGCAGCCCAAGACCATCATGTCCGCCTATAACCTTGTCAACGGCACCTACGCCAACGAGAACGCCCACCTGCTCATGGAGATCCTGCGCAGGGACTGGGGCTTTGACGGCGCAGTGGTCACCGACTGGGGCGGCAGCAACGACCACGCCCTCGGCGTAAAGAACGGCTCTACGCTGGAAATGCCCGCCCCCGGCGGGGACGCCATCCGGGAGCTGATGAAGGCGGTGCAGACCGGCAAGATCACCGAAGCAGACGTGGACGCCCGGCTGGAGGAACTGCTGGAGCTGGTGTTCACCACCAAAGCGGCGGTGGACGCCGCACCCGGCAAGTTCGATGCCGACGCCCACCACGCGCTGGCGCGCCGGGCTGCTGCCCAGAGCATCGTGCTGCTGAAAAATGAAAACAGCCTGCTGCCCCTTGCAAAAGGGGAAAAGGTGGCGGTCATCGGCGACTTTGCCCAGACACCCCGCTATCAGGGTGCAGGCTCCAGCGCCGTCAACTCCATCAAGGTGGATTCCTTCTTGGACTGCCTTGCCGAAAGCGGCCTGAACAGCGTCGGCTATGCCAAGGGCTTTGACCGGCATGGCAAGCCCGACGAGGCACTGAAAACCGAGGCGGTGCTGCTGGCAAAGAACGCCGATGTGGTGCTGCTGTGCATGGGTCTGGACGAGATCAAGGAGAGCGAGGGCATCGACCGCGCCGACATGAAGCTGGCAGAAAACCAGCTGGAACTGCTGGCGGCTGTGGCGGCGGCAAACCCCAACGTGGTGGTGCTGCTGAGCGCAGGCTCCTCGCTGGAAAGCGCATGGGTCAAGGACTGCAAGGCGCTGGTCTACGGCTGTCTGGGCGGTCAGGCCGGTGCGGGCGCACTGGTCGAGGTGCTCACCGGCGCGCAGAACCCCTGCGGTAAGCTGGCTGAGACTTGGGCGCGCAGCTACGCCGACACCCCCGCAAAAGCGCATTTCGGCGGCGACGGCCCCACTGTGGAGTACCGCGAGGGTCTGTATGTGGGCTACCGCTACTACGACACCGCCGGTGTGCCCACCGCCTTCCCCTTCGGCTACGGCCTGAGCTATACCAGCTTTGCGTACAGTGACCTGAAAGCAGACGAAAAGGGCGTGACCCTGACTGTCACCAACACCGGCAGCTGTGCAGGTGCCGAGGTGGTGCAGCTGTATGTGGCAAAGCCGGATGCAAAAGTTTTCCGCCCCGTCAAGGAGCTGAAGGGCTTTGCCAAGGTGCAGCTGGAAGCCGGAGAGAGCAAGACCGTCACCATCCCGCTGGACGATAAGGCGTTCCGCTACTGGAACGTTGCCACCGACCGCTGGGAGGTGGAGGGCGGCAGCTATCAGCTGCTGGTGGGCGCTTCCAGCGCCGATATCCGTCTGACTGCCGCCGTTACGGTGGCGGGCACCGGCGCACCCGACCCCTACGCGGGCAAAAATCTGGAGCATTACCGCACCGCACAGGTGCAGAAGGTGCCGGACGCGGAGTTTGAAGCGCTGCTGGGGCACGCTATCCCGGAGAACAAGGTGCACATCGACCGCAACATGACGCTGGGCGAGATGGGGCACGGACGCAGCCCCATCGGCTGGCTGGCGGCTGCCGTGCTGGGCGCCCTGCTGCGCCGCAGCATCAAAAAGGGCAAGCCCGACCTGAACATCCTGTTCCAGTACAATATGCCTCTGCGTGCGCTGTCCAAAATGACCAACGGCGCTATCAGCATGGGCATGGTGGACGGCATCGTGATGGAGCTGCAGGGCTTCTGGATCATCGGTCTTGTGCGGGTGATCGTGGAGGCCGTGAAGAACCTCGTGCTGAACAGCCGCATGGAAGAGCGCTTGAAAAACAGCTGAAAGGAAGCAGGCTATGAATTTCTGGAATAACTTCGCGGCAAAGCACCCCGCCGCTGCCAAGTGGGTGCGCGAGGGCGGCCTGTTCGTCATCGTGTCCAACCTCATCACGGTGTTCAAGTACCTGCTGCTGCAGTTCCTGCCCAAGGCCTTTGCAAGCCTGCCGGTGGTGGATTTCGGCTGGCCGGGCATCGACATCACCCTGTTCGGCGAGACCTTCAAATGGAACATCCTCGGCTACGATGCCGCCCACGGCGGTCTGCCCTACTTCTGCGCCTACATGATCGCCATGGTCATCGGCGAGTGCATCAACTTCCCCATCCAGCGCAATTTTGTGTTCCGCAGCAAGGGCAATCTGGCAAAACAGATCGGCTGGTATGTGCTGGCCTTCTGCATCATCACCTGCATCGTCAACTCCATCAACTGCATCTGGGTGGCGGTGGCCGGGCTGCTGGTACCGGACTTCATCTACAACATCGGCACCACCGTCCTCAACGGCGGCATCTCCATGGTCATCTTCTTCTTTGTGAATAAGATCATCTTCCCGGAGGGCGAAAAAGCCGCCAAATAATAAGACATTCTCCTTCATTTTCTTCTTTTCATCATAAACCAGAAGGGCTGCTCCGTTCTCCGGGGCAGCCTTTTTGGTTTGGGGAGAGAACCCTCTCAGTCACGTCTGACGGCGTGCCAGCTCCCCCCTCGGGGAAGCTGGCATCGCGCAGCGATGACTGAGGGGGTGCCTGCCGCAGCCATCTTATTTTTGTTTTTCTGCACAAAATGTTCTGCGGGCAGGGTTTTCCTCTTGACAAGCGGGCAAATGTTTCGTACTATATTTAGTAGTATGGAATCAAAGACGCTGTACGCAGGTTTCAGTGTGACCCTGTACCCGTTTCAGGCAAAGCGTGCCTGTTTGATATAAAATGGAACCGTAAAGAGAAAAGCCGTATGCTTTTGCCCGTGCCGCCGGTTTTGGGTGGTGCGTATGGTTTTGGTGTCACTTTTTGCATTGAAAGCTCTTTCTATATCATTGCCCGTGTCCTGCTGCGCAGCGTCTCCTGCTTTTAATTTTGCATTGAATTGAAACAAAGGAGAGTGAACGCAATGACCGCGATCGGAGTGATCGTGGCCTTGATCGTTGCTGTTGTCGGCGTGGCTGCGGGCTATTTTATTGGTTACAACAACCGTAAAAAGACTGCCGAAGCCCAGATCGGCAGCGCCGAGGCCGAGGCTACCCGGCTGGTGAACGAGGCGATCAAGACCGCTGACCAGAAGCGCAAGGAAGCGGTTCTGGAAGCAAAGGATGAGGCTTTCCGTCTGAAAGCCGAGGTCGATGCCCAGAAGGCAGAGGCCGACAAGGAGATCAAGCAGCGCCGTGCGGAGATCAGCCGTCAGGAGAACCGCATCGACCAGAAGGAGACAGCGCTGGACCGCAAGACCGAGGCGCTGGAAAAGAAGGAAGAAGAGCTGAAAAAGCGCGCTGCCGAGGCCGAGGAGCGTCTGGCAGAGATCGACGCTCTGCGCGCCAAGGAGATGGAGCGTCTGGAAACGCTGGCCGGCCTGAGCCAGGAGG
>ERZ1026960.927-NODE-927-length-10622-cov-11.184537_pt1 | contig 10622 bp, 11 predicted proteins | sample MGYA00519458_ERZ1026960 | MGnify/ENA primary metagenome ERZ1026960 (study PRJEB26926, sample SAMN06164516) | human gut metagenome | biome: ENVO:00009003; feature: ENVO:2100002; material: ENVO:00002003 | host: Homo sapiens | place: USA | collected 2012 ...
CGAGATGAGCGCTAGTCTCGTGGGCTCGGAGATGTGTATAAGAGACAGCCTGTACGGCAAGCGCAGCCGTAAGGTCTATCTCTATGTCCATGGCAAAAACGGCAGCGCGGCCGAGGCAGCCCGCTTTGCCCGCACAGCCTGCCCGGCAGGCTGGCAGGTGCTGGCTGTCGATCTGCCGGAGCACGGCACCCGAAAAAACAGCCCGGAAAAGCTGGTGCCGTGGGTGGTCACCCGGGAGCTGCAGGCGGTTTACGCCCGGATGCATCCGGTATGGAAGCATATCCGGGTGTATGGGGTCAGCATCGGGGCGTGGTTTGCTATGCAGGCGTTGCAGACGCAAAAACCGGAGAAGGCGCTGCTGGTGTCCCCGATCGTGGATATGGAAAAATTGATCCTTGCCCTGATGCAGCAGGCAGGGGTAACGGAGGAGCAGCTGCACGCGGCAGGGGAGATCCCCACAGACTTTGGGGAGACGCTTTCGTGGCCGTATCTGTGCTGGGTGCGGGAGCACCCGCTGCACTGGAAAGTACCCACACAGGTGCTCTATGCTGATACAGATCCCCTTACCGGGCACACCGCTATGGAGCGGTTCCGGCAGCAGACCGGGGCGCACCTGACCATTCTGGAGGGCGGGGAGCACTGGTTCCACACCGAGACCCAGCTGGCCGCTCTGCAAAGCTGGGAAAGCTGTCATTTATAATAGGCCGTTTCTCTTTTCCTCAGTCTGTGAAAATGTAAGCCCGGAAAATCTGCGGATTTTCCGGGCTTACATATAAAATACGCTTCCACAACAAAACGCCGCTGACGGCTTTGTGCATCGTCAGCGGCGTTTTGTTTATTGAAAACAGGATTGTGAATGGCAGAATCAGACGTTTGCTTCGCTGTTGTGCTCAGCCTTCTTGTAAGCGGAGAAGGAGTGGAACACGATGTTCAGGCCCAGCACGATCAGCAGCACGGCAAGGATCAGCTGCAGGCCGTTTGCGATGAACACAGCGCCCCAAGTGGTCTCACCGGCAGGGATGGTAACAGAAGCGGCGGTGCTGATGGCCTTGACCATAGCGATCAGGCGCTGCACCAGTGCGGTAAACGTAACGCACAGCATGATGACCAGAGGGGGGAACAGCATCTTGTTGCTGCGGCCGGTCACCTTCAGGAACACGCACAGGGTAGCCAGCACCAGTGCGCTCAGCAGCTGGTTGGCAGAACCGAACAGCGGCCAGATGTTGGCGTAGCCGATCTTGGTCAGGATAAAGCCGAACACCAGCGTGATGAAGGTGGAGAAGTACACGTTGCAGAACAGCTTGCACCAGCCCTCGGCGTGCTCCATGTCGTCCACGCTGAACAGCTCCTGGAAGCTCATGCGGCCAATACGGGCCACGGCATCCAGACTGGTCAGTGCCAGTGCGGAAACGCACATGGTCATGAACACGGTAGCAGCGTAGGCGGGCACACCGAACATCTCAAAGAAACCGGCAACGCCGCGGCTGAAGATCTGGAACGGAGTACCGGCAGCAGGGGTACCGTCGGCAGCTGCGGCAGCACCGGCAACGCACAGAGCCAGAACAGCCAACAGGCTTTCAAGGATCATGGCACCGTAGCCGACCTTCAGCATATCCTTCTCGTTCTCAACGGTCTTGGAGGAAGTACCGGAGGAAACAAGGCTGTGGAAACCGGAAACTGCACCGCAGGCCACGGTGACGAACAGGATGGGGAACATGGTGCCCAGCTTTTCGTTGGTAAAGCCGGTGAACACAGGCAGATTCATGGTGGGGTGTGCCACCAGCAGGCCAACCACAGCACCCACAATCATGGCCACGAACATAAAGGTGGTCATGTGGTCACGGGGCTGCTTGAGCAGCCACATGGGCAGCACAGCAGCAAAGAAGATGTACACAAAGGTGATGTAGCTCCAAGCGGCCTTGCCCAGGATCAGGGGCAGGTTTGCGCCGATGACAAAGGACAGCACGATGAACACGATGCTGATAACGCTTTCCTTCCAGCCGGAGAAGCTGAACTTTTTCTGCAGCAGGCCAAAGATAACGGCGAACACCATGAACATGATGGACACCATGCCGGCAGCGCCGTTGGTCTTGGCAGCCTCAACCATTGCGCCGTCTGCGCCGAAGGCATTGAAGGTGCCGGCAACCATGTCCGCAAAAGCGGCAATCACGATGCCGCAGAACAGCCAGCAGAACAGCAGGAACAGCTTGCGGCCGGTCTTGCCGATGTACTTTTCAATCAGCATACCCATGCTCTTGCCGTCGTTCTTAACGGAAGCATACAGAGCGCCAAAGTCGGTAACAGCGCCGAAGAAGATGCCGCCCAGCAGCACCCACAACAGCACCGGCAGCCAGCCGAAGGCTGCGGCCTGAATGGCACCGGTGACAGGGCCTGCACCAGCGATGGAGCTGAACTGGTGGGCAAACACCGTCCAGCCATTGGTGGGCACATAGTCCCGGCCATCCTCGTGGACGACAGCCGGAGTCTTGGCTGCGGGGTCGATGCCCCATTTGTTAGCCAGCCAGCGGCCGTAAAGCACATAAGCGCCAAACAGGCACACCGCTGCGATCAATACGATGACCAGCGTATTCATAGTTTTCTACCTCTTTCCTTTTTTCACTCCGCAACAGGTTCGGAACGATAGGATGCCGTCCGGCAAAGCGCTTCCCCGGAGCGTAAAAAACCTTCGTCCTCAGCACATGACCGGGCTTTCCGGCCACACTCCGAAGACGAAGGCTTCTGCTCCCGCCTGCCAGGGCAGGAGCAATACTCCGCGGTACCACTTCGCTTGCTGTGTTAAAACAGCCACTCTCCCACGCATGGTATACTGACCATGCTGCCCGATAACGTGGGCTGGACGGCACCATGCTACTTGGGGGCACAAAACCCGGTTCACACAGGCTGCTCGCAGGCGAGGGTCCTCTGCTCCTGACTGCCGCTTTTTCACCCGAGAAGCGGCTCGCTGAAAGAGGGTGATGCAGAAGATCATGTCCTGTTCCTTGCATTTGCTGAATGATTGTGTCCTACTTTATTCCCGTTTTCATCAATTGTCAATATTTCTGTAACAAGTTCAGAGGATACGCCAATTCAAGCCATTTTCTGGGAATAATTTTTAGGTGATTTTCTTTCATGTGTGAAGAGAATAAAACTGAATACGCTCTTAATTGAAAACCATTCACCCACAGGTCTTGACTTTCACACTTTGAAGTGCTAAAGTAATAGCGTGCAGAATATTCCGCGCGGCAGCACCGGCTGCTTTGCATGCTGTCGCCGCTGTTATAATAAGGAGAAAAACAATGGCTGAAAAAAATTCCAGAAGAAACGAGACGACGGATGCACTGTTTGACGCTATCCTCAGTCTGGAGAGCCGGGAAGAGTGCTACGCCTTTTTTGAGGATCTGTGCACTGTAAAGGAGATCTCGGATATGGCGCAGCGCCTGCAGGCCGCAAAGCTGCTGCTGGACGGTGCCACCTATGAGCAGATCGTCAAGGCGGTGGAGATTAGCACCGCCACCATCAGCCGCATCAACCGCTGCATCCAGTACGGTTCCGGCGGCTACCGCGACACCATCGAGAAGGTGCGCGCACAGGCAGAAAAGCAGTAACAGCCGTACCCGCCGCAGCATAGGATAGGGCACACGACCGGAAAGGAAGGTTTTGCCCTATGATGATCGATACCCCCTGTGCCCGTTCTCAGTGTCCGGAGATGCCCAAGGTCAGCTTGGATCAGGCTGTTGTGGACCTGATGGAAAGCATTGCCTTGCAGGAAACGGCGCTCAGCCACATTTTGTGTGCCGAAAGCCGGAAGATGCAGAAAGCCATGGATCTGGACGGTCTGGATCTTTGCAAGCTGCTGGAAGTGAACGACTCCGCCACCAACATGGTGCACGCCGTCGCAAACCTTGAGCTGGTGCTCAAGGATAAGCTGGAGTTCGTTTCCAACAACCTCTATGTCCCGGGGGACAGCGGCTGCCCATCACCTGCGCAGTAATGTTTTTTGCGTGGGACGATCTTTACTGCAATCTAACCCGTGAAAATGCAATGTCGGGCAGCCCGCAGGCTGCCCGACATTGCTCTGAATCGTTCTGCCGCAAGGGAGGCTGCTGCACAAAACAGGGTGCAGCAGCCTCCCTTTTTATGAAAATCCTGCATAAGAGACAGAAAAATCTTTTGTTGGAATTGCTGATGTATCAAATCTGTGCTATACTATTGGATGTATCACCATGAAAGCGAGGAATAAAATATTGCTGCATTATGATGCGATCCTATTTGATGTGGACGGGACGCTGATCGATTCGGCCCCCGGTATCATTCATACATTGCAAGAGGTTTTCTGCACCATGGGTGTGGATGTATCCGGCGTAAACCTGCGCCGGTATCTGGGCCCGCCGCTGCGCAAAAGCTTCGGTGAGCACTTCACCGACCCGGCGCTGATCGAAAAGGCCACCGACCTTTACCGCACGAGCTATGCGGTGAAGGGCAGCCACGAGTGTGCTGTGTTCCCGGGCGTTCTGCAGATGCTGCAAACCCTGAAGCAGGCTGGTTTTATTTTGTGCACCGCCACCTCCAAGCCCACCAAGGTGGTCACCCCTATTTTGGAGGAGCAGGGTCTGGCGCAGTATTTTGATTTTATCGGCGGTGCCTCCATGGACGAGAGCCGGGACACCAAGACCGAGGTCGTGCGTTATGTGCTCAGCCAGCCCGCCTTGCAGGGCAAGCGGGTGCTGATGGTGGGCGACCGCAACGATGATATGCGGGGCGCTGCCGACTGCGGTCTGGATGCTGCCGGTGTGCTGTACGGCTACGGCAGCCGGGAAGAGCTGGAAGCTTTCCATCCGGTGCTGCTGGCCGAAAGCTGCGCCGACCTTACCGACCGGCTGCTGGCAGCCCGGGTATGACAGGAAGTTTCATTCCTTCGGAAGGAGAATGGATAGAATATGAGAAGCAATAATCAACAGGAGAACAAGGCACTGACCCCGATGCAGAAGCAGGCGGTGCTGGTGTGCATCGTGTGTGCACTGGCGGCGCTGCTGACCATCGGCATCACCCTTACTATGCTCAAGCGGGGCAAGAACCCGACGGAGCAGCCGGGGGATTCTTCCATTATTACCCCCGCGCCCGCTCCGGAAGGGGAGGAGGATATCTCCGACCACTACCAGATCAACGAGACTTCCAGCGCGCTGCTCACCGGGACTGCTGATGCTGGTGACGCCTATCAGGAGCAGACCCTTTTTATCGGCGATTCCAACACGGTGCGTTTGTACGCCAACGGTCTGATCTCGCTGCAGCAGTTCTGCGCCAAGGAAGGCATTGGCACCAGTGCCGCCCTGAACGAGGGCATCGTTACCTTTAAGCGGGACGATAACCGCTACACCATTGCGCAGGCGGTGGCCAAAATGAAGCCCCGCCGGGTGGTCATTATGCTGGGCACCAACGACAACGGCATGAATACCGAGGACTTTATCAGCAACTACACCGCGCTGGTACAGGCCATTCAGGCCAGCTATCCCTATACCGATATCATCGTCAACACGGTGCCGCCGGTCCCGTCCAACCACTCCAACTACCCCAACATGGACCAGACCCGTATTGATGATTTCAACATGGCGCTGCTGACCATGTGCGAGCAGCTGGGCGTCAAGTTCCTCAACTCTGCCGAGGCACTGAAGGACGCCAACGGCTACGGCAATGTCGATTACTACCAGAGCGGGGATATCCACCTCAAGCCCGCAGGCCTGAAGGTGCTGCTGAAGTATCTGCGCACCCACGCCTACGAGACCGAGGATCGCCGCCCGGATACCAATAATATCCCCACCCGCGCCGAGTATACCGCCAAGCCCAGCTCTGCGGTGGAGGCACCCAGCAGCTCGGAGGCGGTCTCCTCCTCTGTTGTTGAGGAAAAAACGGAGTATCAGGCGGACTATCGTGTGGACAAAACCGGCGGCGGCTCCCTGACCTGCGGCGACGAGAGCGGCAAGTCTCTTACCGTCAAGGTGACCAGCGCCGCCCAGAGCGTTAAGGTGACCGCTGTGCCGGAGGACGGCTATGTGTTCGTCAAGTGGAGCGATGGCGTGACCAAGCGCACCCGCACTGATACCAATTTTGACCAGAACGTGGATGTGACCGCTGTGTTTGCAGCAGCCTCTATCCAGGTCAGCAGCAGCGGTAAGGCTGGGCTGGGGGATTCCTATACCTTTAAGGCAACCCTCAAGGGCAAGTATCTGGATGCTTCCAGCATCCGCTGGTATGTCAACGGCAGCGAGGTAACACAGGCTGCCGGTAAGACCACCGTAAAGGGCGAGGTAGACCCCTCCATGGTGGGCGGCACCTTCCGGGTGTATGCCACCGCCAGCTATAATGACTGCACCGTCACCAGCAACAAGCTGGAACTTACGGTCAGCGGTGGAACGTCCGGCAGCACCAGCAGCTCCAGCAGTTCCAGCAGCTCCAGCGCTTCCTCTAAGGAGGATAAGCCTGCATCCTCCAAGGAAGAAACGTCCTCCTCTAAGGAAGAAAAACCGGCCTCTTCCAAGGAAGAGAAACCCGCTTCCTCCAAGGAGGAGAAGCCCGCTTCTTCCTCCTCGAACGGTACTTCTGAAAGCGCTGGCAGCTCCTCCAAGGTGGAGAAGCCTGCCTCTTCTGCGGCATCTTCTAAGGAAGAAAAGCCCGTCTCTTCTTCGCAGAGCAGTTCCTCTTCCAAGGAGGAAAAACCAGCCTCTTCTAAAGAGGAAAAGCCCGCTTCCTCCAAAACCGAGGTAAGCGCCAGCAAGGAAGCTGCCAACTAAGGGCACATTTCCTCCTTGCGCCGCATAGGCTGGCGGGAGAGGAAGGTGGAGCCTTATGTACTGGGAAGCGATGCGCACGCCCGCCCTGCCCGGCGAGTATGACGTGACCGACGGCAGCGTGGATTACTACGATACCGACTGGGAAAACGTGGATAACAGCGCACTGGAGGAAGAAATGCAGAAATGTGGTCTGACGCCCTGCGAGGGTAAAACAATGTGTCCGGACAACACCCCGGCACAAACAGACCTGTCTGCGTATGAGATCGTTTCTGAATAATGGGAAGCCAGCTCTGCCGGGGGTGGGGCTGGCTTCTCCCTGTTGATACACCAAAGTGGGAAATGCTGAAAAGAAAGTGAGATACTATGGCAAAATATTATTGCATCCTGTTCGATGCAGACAATACGCTGCTCAACTTTGACGCAGCGGAAAACAAGGCGCTGGCCGAAACGCTGGTGAACTACGGCATCGAGCCGGACGCCGAGACCGTGCAGACCTACCGCACCATCAACGAGGAGCTGTGGCGGCAGCTGGAAAAAGGCCAGATCCGCCGCGAAAAGCTGTTCAGCGAGCGGTTCAGCCGCTTCTTAAAGACCATCGATGCCGCCGGTGACGGCGTGGAGATGAACCGCTTCTATCTGGAGCAGCTGTCCACCCACCCGGACTTGATGAGCGCCGAGGTTTTGGACGTGCTGCGGGAGCTTTCCGAGGTGGCAACGCTGGCTATCGTCAGTAACGGTGCCCAGATGGTGCAGACCCGCCGTCTGGCGGAAAGCGGCGTGATGAACTTTATGGAGGACGTGTTCATCTCTGAGAAAATGGGCTGCGAAAAGCCCAATGCCCGCATCTTTGATGCGGCTCTGCGCGCACTGGGCGTGGAGAATCGGGAGCACGTTCTGATGGTGGGCGACAGTCTGGCCAGCGATATTCAGGGCGGCAGCAACGCCGGGCTGGATACCTGCTGGTATAACCCCAACCACGCCGAGAACCCCGGCAAGGTGATCCCCACCTACGAGATCGCCAGTCTGGAGGAACTGTATCCGCTGGTGATGGAGCAGGAGGAACTGGCCAACGTTGGCCTGAAGAACCGCCGCCACCAGTGCTGAAACTTGAAAAAACGGATAACGGAACAAAATTATGCTGATACATTTGGAAAAATTGGGTAAGACCTTTGGCGAAAAGGTGGTGCTGCACGATGTGACCGCCAGTGTCGAGCGGGAAGATCGCATCGGCATTGTGGGACAGAACGGTGCAGGCAAGACCACTCTGCTCAAGATTCTTACCGGCGAATATCAGGACTACGAGGGCGAGTTCAGCGTGACCCACGGGGTAACACTGGGCTATCTGGAGCAGAACGCAAAGCTGGACGCCACGCTGGATATCTACGGCGAGATGCGCGCCACTTTTGCCCCGGTGCTGGATGCCATGGCGCAGATGCAGATCTTGGAACGCCGCATGGCTGCCCAGCCCGATAACGCCGACCTGCTGGCACAGCACGATGCCCTGCAAAATATTGTGGACGCCGCCGACGGCTACAACATGGACGTGAACATCAAAAAGGTGCTGTCCGGCATGGGTTTTGCACAGGATACATGGCAAAAGAACATTGCAGTGCTCTCCGGCGGTGAGCTGACGCGGCTGCGCTTGGCAAAGCTGCTGCTGGAAAAGCCCGATGTCCTCATTCTGGACGAGCCCACCAACCACTTGGACTTTGCCACCATGGAATGGCTGGAAAATTACCTCAAGGGCTACTCCGGTGCGGTGCTGGTGGTCAGCCACGACCGCTATTTCCTCGATAATGTCTGTACAAAGATCTGGGAGGTGTCCTTCCAGACCATGACCACCTACAAGGGCAACTTCTCGGCCTATCTGCCCCAGAAGGAAGCCGCCGATGCCCTGCGCCAGAAGCAGCACGATGCCGACGTGGCACTGGCTGAAAAGCTGCAGGACTATGTGGACCGCAACCTTGTGCGCGCCTCCACCACCAAAATGGCACAGAGCCGCCGCAAGCAGCTGGAAAAGCTGGAGATCACCGAGGCACCCAAGGACGAGACCAACCAGCTGAAGTTCCGCTTTGAATATGACGTAGAACCGTGGAATGAGCTGGTGATGCTGAAAAATCTCAGCATCAAGATCGGGGAGCGTACCCTGCTGGAACCCTTTACCTATACGGTCTGCCGCGGGCAGCGGCTTATCATTGCCGGCCCCAACGGTGCGGGCAAATCCACCCTGATGCAGGTGCTGGATGGCAAGCGCCGCCCCTCCGGCGGCATGGTGCGGCTGGGCACCGGAGCACGTCCCAGCATCTTTGCCCAGCAGCAGAACCGTCTGGGGCAGGGCAGGGTCATTGACGTCATCTGGAACAAGTACCCCCGCATGACCGAGCTGGAAGTGCGCAGCCACCTTGCAAAGCTGGGCTTCCGGGGCGATACGGTGTTCAAACCCTGCGAAGCATTGTCCGGCGGCGAGCTGGCGCGTCTGCGCTTTGTAGAGATCGTGCTGGAACGGCCGAACCTGCTGTTTCTGGACGAGCCCACCAACCACTTGGACATCTACACCCGCGAGAACCTGACTGAGGCACTGATGGCCTACACCGGTACCCTGCTGCTGGTCACTCACGACCGTCACCTGATGAACAGTCTGGCCTGTCCCATCCTCTATCTTGAGGACGGCAAGGCTGTGCTCTACCCCAGCTACGATGCCCTGATGGGACGTGCTGCCCCGGTGCAGGCCGCCCAGAAGGCGGCCGAGCCCGCCAAGACCGGCTACGGCAAGGAGCAGCGCCGCCGCCGCGCCGAGCTGCGCGCCAAGATCAAGGCCTGTGAGGACGAGATGGAGGCCTGCGGTGCACGCGAGGTGGAGCTGGACAACGAGATCAACTCCCCGGAGGTGTACAACGACCCCGACCTGCTGCGCCAGAAAAGCGATGAGCTGAGTGACCTGCGCTTCCATCAGGAGGAGCTTTTTGCCGCATGGGAAGCCGCTATGGAAGAGCAGGAAGCCTACGAGCAGACGCAGCAGCCCGAAGAATAAAGGAGCGTATCCTCTATGCCTAAAAATCACCGCAACTATCAAAAAACACGGCACATCGCCCTGTCCGGTCTGCTGTTTGCGCTGGCCATGGCGCTTTCCTTCATCGAGGGTACGCTGGTCATCCCGGGGCTTTTGCCGGGCATGAAGCTGGGGCTTGCCAACATCGTGGTCATGTACGCGTTGTTCTTCATGGGTCCCCGGCAGGCGCTGGTGCTGGATATACTCAAGGCATTGTTCGTCTTTCTGGTGTCCGGCTTCACGGCGGGCTTTCTCTCGCTGTGCGGCGGGCTTTTGTCCCTTGCGGTGATGTGGGTGCTGTACTATCTTCTGCCGGTGCGGCCCACATGGTTCATCCTGTCGGTCTGCGGCGCACTGGCGCATAACGTGGGGCAGCTGCTGGGCGCAGGGGTCATCATCTCCTCGTCCTTGTCGCTGTACTACGCGCCGGTCATGCTGGTGCTGGGGCTTGTCATGGGTGCGCTCACCTCGGTCACGCTGCGGGCGTTGCTGCCCGCGCTGGGCAAAATGGGCTTCAACACCCATGAAAACCGCCCCGATTGACCGACCATTTCGGCAGGGCAGTTGCATTTTGGCCGGAAATCTGTATAATAAGGAAACAACTGTATTTTTATCAAAAAGACCCCAAAAGATAGAGCTGCCGCAGCATGGAAACTCGAGCGGCAGTCGGGAGGTGTTTGTATATGTCTGAAAAAGTTACCATCAAGGTCGAGCGGAAGGAGCTCCATCTGCCCACCATCGCACTGCGCCTGTCTCTTATACACATCTGACGCTGCCGACGACGGAGA
>ERZ1026960.938-NODE-938-length-10534-cov-4.156694_pt1 | contig 10534 bp, 9 predicted proteins | sample MGYA00519458_ERZ1026960 | MGnify/ENA primary metagenome ERZ1026960 (study PRJEB26926, sample SAMN06164516) | human gut metagenome | biome: ENVO:00009003; feature: ENVO:2100002; material: ENVO:00002003 | host: Homo sapiens | place: USA | collected 2012 ...
ACGAGATGAGCGCTAGTCTCGTGGGCTCGGAGATGTGTATAAGAGACAGTAACACTGGTGCTGCAGAGGCCTTTGCTACCAAGGTGACAAAGGTTATCAATACTGCCAAGAAGGGGCAGATCGTTACTTGCCTGAGCGCCTTCATTTTCAGCTATACGGAGCCCTGCCTCATGCTTGGTACTATCATGCGGCCCGTTACTGACATGGTGCGCATCTCTCGAGCAAAATTGGCTTATATCCTGGATTCCATGGGATGCAATTTAGCTGCGCTTTCTCCCATTAGCAGCTATGGTCCCTTTATCACGGGACTGATTGCCGCAGAGCTGTTGGCAAGCGGCGTTGAGGGCAACGAATGGGGCATCTGGTTGAATATGCTTCCGTTCAATCTGTATGGCGTATTTGCCATGATTTCTGTTTTGATCGTTGCTGCTTTCGGCTTGAACTTTGGCCCTATGTACAAGGAAGAAAAGCGGGCCAGAGAGACCGGAAAGCTGCTGGACGACGGGGTTCAGCCCTTGGTTCCAGAGGTGAAAAATGAGCTGCCCGCAGATTATAAGCTTACTATGTGGAACTTTATTATCCCTATTGTTTGCCTGTTTGGTTCTCTCTTTGCCACCATTTTCTGGTCCGGCGATCTGGTTAACAACGGGTTGGTGGGATGCTTCCGCAGTGCCAACATTACACTTGCTATTTGCATCGCCTTTATGGGTGGCGCGCTGGGTGCGGGCATCATGGGTGTAAGCACCAAGCTCTTCAGCGTGACCAAGGCGTTCGATACCTTTGTCAACGGTATGGCCGAACTGATCTCGGTTCCCTTTATTCTGGTGTGCGCATGGTCCTTGGGCTCTATCGTCAAAGGTATGGGGACCAGCGAGTTTCTGATCCATATTGTGGAGCAGTACCTGACTCCCGGCATGGTTCCGGCTTTGGTATTCCTGTTTGGCGCACTCATTTCGTTTTCGACCGGTTCCTCTTGGGGCGTGTGGTCTATTATGATGCCCATTGCTTTCCCAATGGCCATCGCCTTTGATATTTCCATTCCGTTTGTTGTTGGCGCCGTGATTGGCGGTGGCCTGTTCGGCGACCAGTGCTCCCCTATCTCCGATACGACTGTGCTCTCTTCTGCCGGTGCTTCCTGCAACCATATCGTCCATGTTATGACGCAGCTGCCCTACGGAATTACGGTTGGTATTTCGGCTTTCGTGGGATTCCTTTTTGGCGGACTGACCGGACAGTATGTCTTGAGTATTGCGGTTACTGCTGCTATTCTGACAGTGAGCCTGATTACTCTGACTCAGCTTACCAAACGGCGTTACCCTGAGAAGGTACACTAACTGCTTTGCCGTTGGAATAGGAGACATTTATGAAAAAGATTGATACCATTGTGGTGGCCCCGCATTTCTATACGATGGAGGGAGCCGGCGTGGGCTATCATAGTGATGCCGCTATGGCTGTAGACGGAGGCAAAATCTTGAAGGTGGGCAACCGGGCTGAGATTTTAGCGGAGTATACAGCTGAGGAAATGATTACCTTGGATCATCATATGGTGCTGCCTGGTTTTATCGACGGCCATATGCATACTGCATGCAATATTATGCGCGGATTGGCCCAAGACACCAACAGTTGGATGATGTTCGGCCTCCAGCCCTTTGACAACGCGGTCAATGACGAGGAACGGGATGCGGGCAGCCGAGTGGCCATTCTGGAGGCCGTCCGGGCAGGCACTACCACACTGGGCGACTATGATTCCAAAATGGAAAATGTGTGTGCTTTCATCGATAAGGTGGGCGCCCGAGGGAATATTGCACAGACGATTCGAGCGGCTAAACGACGGGTTTATCAACCGGGCGAACTCTATGAGTTTGATGATGCCATGGGAGAGGAGAGCCTGAATCGAAACATTGATCTGTATAATAAATGGAACAACAAGGCAGGGGGACGGATTAAGATCCTGTTTGGCCCACAAGGCGCTGACTTTGTCAGCCCGGAGATGCTGTTGCGCATCCAAAAGGCGGTCAAGGAGCGGGGTACCAAAATCCATATGCATGTGCAGCAAGGAGATCGAGAGACCTATCAGATCGTCCAGCGCTATGGCAAGCGTCCTACAGCTTTTCTGGATGAGTTGGGCTATCTGGATGAATCTCTTATTGCAGTCCATCTTACTGACTGCACAGATGAGGAAGCTGCCCTTATTGCCAAACGAGGTGCCTCAATGATCGTTAATCCGGGTTCGATCGGCATCATTGATGGCATTGTCTGCCCAAGTGTTGTTTTCCAGCAGGCGGGCGGTGTGGTGGCCTTGGGTTCCGATCAGGCTCCGGGCAACAACTGCCATAACATCATCAATGAGATGAAAAATGTTTGCCTCTTCAACAAGATCAAGTATCAGAATCCGGAAGTTATGCCCGCCTGGAAGGCCCTGCGTATGGCCACCATTGAGGGTGCCCAAGCGATTGGCTTGGGCGATACCGTAGGCTCTCTTGAGCCTGGAAAATGCGCGGACTATATTGCTATTGATCTCAGTTGTCCCTCCATGTTGCCGGTGTACACCTACCCAATGCGCAACATGGTACCTAATCTGGTTTACAGTGCCAGGGGATCCGAGGTTTCGCTGGTTGCAGTGGACGGCAAGGTCATAATGCGAGACGGCGCGTTTACCTATGTAGATGAAAAAGAGTACTTAAATGAGATATCTAAGTACCCAGATGACATCGGTCGGCGTGCAGCAGATGAGTTCTTCTCCATTGATGGGACCAATGCTCATTTTATGCGTGAGGATAAGCTGTAAGCGCCTGTTTTGGGGCCTGAGGAAGATTTCCTCAGGCCCCCTTTTTATCAAGGTGGAAAGCTGTATGGCGGTCGGATATTGCGCGGTTGAATGGTCGTAACTGATTGCTGCATTTCCACAAAACGGTAATGAAGCAGCCTACCCTGCCAAAGCGACGAACAATGCCAAGGGAGCGCAATGTTGGCAGACGAATAATAAGACCACGCAGCCCAGCGGGGCCGCGGTGCCAGAGGAAGCGGACGCACGCCAGAGGCGTGCATTCGCTTCCTCTGGTTTTTCTTTGCCCAAATGTGAGAGAGAAGTGAGATGCGCCAGGTAGCAGCAAGAGTGAAGCACCCATGCTTCGGCGTTCGAGTCGCATCAGTTCATAAAATCAACCGGCTGCATCTCGAAAATGTCGCCTGTCGCGGAGAAAAACTGCTTTTTGAAAAAACTGTTTTTAAAACTTTTTGCGGTGAAAAAGATGATAAATATGTGAAAACACCGCGCAAAAGCGCGGTGTTTTCTGTGCTGCATCTTTCATCAACACATTTTGGCTGGGGGGAACACTTTAGATCTCCCCCGCCAGACTGATTTCATAAGGAGGTTGTATCAAAAAGAGGGCTTCTTATGTCTGTCACATCTTCCAGCGGTATTCTTTTACCATCGGTCAGAAGAAGCACTTGTTCTACTCCATCGACTCTATTTAATTCGCCAACAACAGTCAGGTACTTTCCGCCTGGCTTCTTCTCGTCTGGCTGAAACCAGGTAACAGTGATCTCCGGATGCTCTGTGATATGCTCGGATAAAATACGCTGTTTCTGATCCAGCAGGGCTTTGGCATCCTCACCCAGCTCTGCTTTCTGATCAGTCAGGCGGGCGGTTTCCAATATAGCTGCGCCATGACCAGTGAGAGCGGCAAAGGGAGAAAACTGCGCCGCCCGGTCAGCCATAGACATCCGGGGGTGTCTGGATGAAGTGGGATGCGGCAGATGGATGATGTCATCATATTTTCCACTCATTGCTGGTGTCCTCCGATCTGCTGATTCCGCTCCTTGGCGGTGGCGCCTTCCTCCAGATTCATACCCTTCAGGATGGCGTTCTTTCCATATTTCTTCTTGATCCCCAGCATGGCCTCCTGGAGTTTTTTCTCCCGAGCATGGGCTGCGTCTTATTCGGCCCGCTGCTGCTCCTGTGCTGTATAGTCGGTGAACAGATCCAGCTGCTCCGGCTGCTGACGCTGGCGGGCTGTAGCCTCGTCCACCAGATGATTGGCGCTGATGCTCAGCCGCCGGACCAGCAGAGCCGGGTCCATGATGCGGTCATACAGTTCACTCACCGCCTCCATCAAATCCTGAGCCGAAGAGGAATACTGGCCCAGATTGGCTGTGCCATGGGCGTGTTTTGGGATTTTGCGCCCATAGCGGTCTGTGGTCACCGGGCCGGTATAGTGTTTCCGGCGTTCCGGGTCGGTGAGGTTTTCAATGTCATACCCCACAGTGAGTACCAGCTGATCGGTGAGCAGCCCCTTGTCGACCAGATCCAGGGCCAGAGAATCTGCCATCTCCCGGACCACCAGTCGGGCCTGCTCAAAGGTATAGGGATTCTGCAGCACCTGTCCTGAAACCACGCTCTTATTTTCCGGCTTGTAGGCTTTGACATCCGCTATGGTGCAGGGTTCCCAGCCCCAGGCGTGGTCGATGAGCAGCTCTGCATTGACGCCGAACAGCTTGTAGAGCAGTTCTTCATTGTAAAAAACCTCCGGCTTTCCCAGAGAACACCGCGCGATGTCTCCCATAGTAAAGAGCCCATGGGCTTCCAGTTTGGAAGCATAGCCCTTTCCCACCCGCCAGAAATCGGTCAGGGGGCGATGATCCCAGAGCAAACGGCGATAGCTCATCTCATCAAGTTCAGCAATCCGCACCCCATATTCATCAGCTGGGACGTGCTTGGCTTCAATATCCATAGCAACCTTTGCAAGATAGAGATTCGTTCCGATCCCCGCCGCTGCGGTAATGCCAGTGGTCTTGAGAATATCCAGGATAATGGTTTGTGCCAGCTAACGCCCGGTCATCTTGAGTGCATTCAGATAGCTGGTGGCATCAATAAACACCTCATCAATGGAATATACGTGGATATCCTCGGGAGCTGCATACTGAAGATAGATCTGATAAATCAGTGTACTCCACTCAGTATAACGAGCCATCCTCGGAGGAGCAACGATATAATCCAGTGCCAGTTCCGGCGATTTTTTCAGATCCGGGTCGTGCCAGGAAGAGCCGGTTAAGCGATGCCCCGGCGCGTTCCATTTCCTCTGGGCATTTACCTCTCTGACCTTCTCAATGACCTCAAAAAGCCGTGCTCGCCCGGAAATGCCATAGGCTTTGAGCGATGGCGAAACAGCCAGGCAGATAGTTTTCTCTGTCCGCCGCTGATCCGCCACCACCAGATTCGTAGTCATGGGGTCCAGCCCACGTTCTCTGCACTCTACCGAGGCATAAAAACTTTTGAGATCGCAACAGATATAACACTTTTCCAATATGCCCCGGCCTCCTTTCCAAATTAGTATGGAGCAGCAGATCAATAGTCATTCACTGGTCAGCAAGCTAAGGAGACCTCGGCAGCCCTCCTCGATATCCTTCCAGGCTGTATCGAAATCCTCGGTATACCATGGGTCCGCGATATCTCCAGGACGGTTGGTATAATCCAACAGCAGATGGACTTTGTCGCTGAAATCCCCGCCACAGATCTGATAGATCCGGCGCAGGTTTGCTCGATCCATTCCAATGAGCAGATCGTAACAATCGTAGTCCTTGTTTTGTAATTGCCAGGCTGTCTTGCCGGAGCAGTCGATTCCGTGCTCTGCCAGCTTCCGACGGGCTGGCGGATAGACTGGATTCCCGATCTCCTCGGTACTGGTTGCAGCAGATGCTATTTCGAACTGGCTGAAAAGTCCGGCTTTCTGCACCAGGTCTTTCATTATAAACTCGGCCATCGGGCTTCTGCAGATGTTCCCATGACAGATAAAAAGGATTCGAATCACTGGAACAGATCACCTCTTTTTCATTATCTTCATTATAACATGGCATATCGTTGATATCGAGGTGATTTTCTTCCAGATGTGTTTTTACCTTCAGTTTCTGAAGCAGCACAGACTTTGTCCAACCGTTTTGAAGCGTAGTCTGCAAATACCAACGGCGCTCTACCATCGTTAGTTCAGCTTCCATTATTGCAACATTCAAAGTCCAGCCGACCTGCATTGCCGTATTCATCAATTCCGAATCATTGCAGTACATCTGGTAAAAGTTTCGCATTCGACGGAGATTTCGGGGAGAAAAGCCAGCCTTATCGGGATAATTAGCCTGGATATATTCAGCAGCGGCTACTGCAGCTCCTTTCTCCGGTCTTACGCATACTGCCTTGCCAATCATGAATACAACCTGCATTTGCGGCTGATCCTTACCGAGAATCCGGTCCAGGCAACTGAACAAATCCGAATAATCTGTTTCCTTGCGAATATTCATGGTTTCTCCTTTCTGATGGTACAGCATCTTTATTCTCTTTGTCGAAACCATGATATAGAAAAAGGCAGCCTAAGCTGCCCTTTTCTATATCATGGTTTATAAAACTTGTACGATTTGCTCCCATAAGAGTATGTAGCGGTCATCCAAAACACGATTGTCGTGGTAATGGCCGAACAGCCAGTAGCGGAACTTTCCTTTAACTCGTATTTCTTCCAGAAAGTCTGTTAACAGGTCATGTCTATAGGCTCCATTGCTGATTTGATCCACGATACTGCTGGGAGCACAGTGAGTAATAACATAGTCCACCTCCCATCCTACATGGTCCAGCGCAGATCGTGCCTGATTATATTCTGCTTCTGAGGGCATTTCTTCCTTCCACCAACTGTAGTGGTTAACCCTGAATTGCGCCCTCATCCTTCGCAGTGCCCAATATTGTTCCTCAAAATCCGGCGATTTAGGATTCAGGATGCCATCGTCTATATCATGGCTTTCCGCTCCACCCATGGTGAAAAAACTGTGACCTTCCAATTGGAATACCTGTCCTCGCATCAGATGGATTACATGGGGTCGAATTCGCTGGATACAGCCTCCGTTCCACTCCTCTACTGGATACTGGGGCAAGCAATCAAAATTTTCATGGTTTCCGGATACAAACAGCAGAGAAAATGGAAGCTGTTCCAACCAATCCAGTTTGCGGTTTTCCCGCTTGCTGTTGTCCCATACTCCGCCAAAATCACCGCAGATGATCACATAGTCATCTTTCGTCATGGTTTTTTGTTCAGGGAAAATATCCTCCCGGAAACGCTCAAAATCTCCATGTGTATCCCCAGTGACATAGATCATAGAATTCACACCTTTCCTGTTTATTATACCATTTCTTGATGGATCTCTGTACCGCCTCTCAAGCAGACTACTATCTCATGTTCAGAGAGAACTTTCACCGTTTCCACCACCTGCCGGATGAAGGATTCATCCCACTCTGTAATCTGATCCGGAGCATCTTTCAGTATATTTTCTACACTCCTGAGTCTGCCGTTTACTGCTTGGTTTTCTCTTTGTACCTCCAGGATGTCAGCTTTCTGTTTTTTCAAAACTGCGGCTCTATCATTCACCGATTTGAACCATTCACTGTATTGCATAAAATCATGGCTTTCCCGCGATTCCTGGAAGAGTCTCTGGAATTCTTTCTCCAGGTCAGCCAACTCATTGTCTATTTGTGCAAGGGTAATATCCATTTCGGTATCCGGGGAGAGCTCCAAGCGGATCACATTCGCGAGTTGCTGCACCAGTAAAGGCTTTTCGTCCATTGCGGAATTTATAGCTTCAAGGATGGCTCTGTGCAGCAATTCTTCCTCGATGGACGGAGAACTCTTACAGTATTTGGAGCCGTAGTCCAACCGGCTGCTACACCGCCACATAATCTTCTTTCCTGATTTTCTGGTCCAGGTACAGCGGCGGTAAGATGATCCACATTCTCCGCAGATCAAGCGGTCGCTTAGAGCGTATTTTGATGTAAAGCAGGACAAGCCAGTTACAGCCTTTTTATTCTGTGAACGGCGTGAACTGCGTCTTGCAAATTCCGCTTGAACTGCCCGATATGTTTCGCGGCTGACGATTCCCTCATGGTTATTCTCTACCAGATACATGGGAAGCTGTCCGGTATTCCGAATCACTTTTTTGCTGAGGCAATCGCTGATATATGTCTTCTGCATCAACACATCACCACAGTACTTCTCATTTTTTAAGATGCCCTGAATTGTATGGATGGACCAGTTCTCTCTGCCCTGAATGGAGGGGATTTTTTCATTTTCGAGCCACTCCTGGATCATACGAAGGCTTTGGCCCGCCAGGAAGCTGTCATAGATCCGGCGCACCACTTCCGCCTCCCCAGGTATGATCTTGGGTTCTCCATCCTCACCCCGTTCATACCCATAAAAGTTCTTGTATTGGAAGTTCACTCGTCCTTCCCGCATAGCCTGTCTTTTTCCCCATCGAACATTCTGGCTGATGGACTCGCTTTCTGCCTGGGCAAAAGCGCCCATCATCGTGATGATCATCTCACTGTCAGAATCCATCGTGTTGATGTTTTCTTTTTCAAAAATCACTGCGATTCCCAGATTCTTGAGAGCTCGGATATAGTTCAGACAATCCACTGTGTTCCGGGCAAACCGGGAAATCGATTTCACAAGGATCAGGTCTATTTTCTTTTTGCGGCACATGCGGATCATTTTGAGAAATTCAGGACGCTTTTGAGCGGATGTTCCGGTAATACCCTCATCCGCAAATATCCCTGCCATTGTCCAATCCGGGTTTTTCATAATCTTATCTGTATAGTAAGCCTTCTGTGCATCATAGCTGGTAAGCTGTTCCTCGTCATCTGTCGAAACCCGGCAGTAAGCCGCAACCCGGAGCTGTCGACGCGATGCTTTTCCCAGATCCATTTCCGGTTTTGGTGGGATCATCGTGATCCTGCGTTTCCCATTATTCATTGTGCTCCTCCTTTCTCAATATTTGACCATTTCGCAGTTTCAGATATATGAAACCCTTTTGCTGAAACTGGATTTCTTTTACTATTTTCGCGATGTCATCAATACTGATCTTCCCATCCTCCAGACTCAAGAGAAGATGTCGGATTCGTATCGCTTCATATCGCTCTGCATTTGTATCCTCGAGCTGTGCAGCGGCCAGCTGCAGGGCAATCGTTGCCGCTTCCTGTTCATCCAGGTTTGCCTGGCAGAATTGCTCCTCCAGTCTGGTTTCCAGCTCCCTGTGCTTGCTGATTTCCCGCAAGGGAATATCGATTTTGTCTGGATCAAGCATACATGGCAGGATCAAGTCTTTTACTTCCTGCAGTAGGGTTTGATCACTGATCCTTTTCCAGGTAATTCCGCATTCAGGACAGGACCAGCAATTCTCTCGTTCTTTTTTCAGCTTTCTGCCGCATACGTCGCAAACCGTAATGTTTCTCAGAAGGCGCATCTTTTTATTTTGCTCGGTTGCTGCCCCTGTCTTAGGCCGCTTTCTCTGTACTGCCTGGAACACTTCGGGGCTGATAATCCGGGGAATAGTCGAGGTTCCCATATAACTTGGATTTTGTAAAATTCGAGCCACCATGCTTTTACTCCATGGTCTCTGATCGCCGTAGTAGAAGACTGGCTGCAGATTAAGCATGGAAACCAAGCCGTTATAAGAAACACCAGATTGGTAATTTTCAAATATTCTGCAGACCAGAGCCGCTTCTGTCTTTTGAATACTCACCTTTCCCATTTTCATCTCATAGCCAAATGGCAGCTTTCGATTTGCCATTATCTCACCGGCCTTTCCAGTGACTCACTGATTTCTACTCCATTGATCAGTTTGAATCGGATGCAGCTACTGCTTTCAACAACAGCCTTCTCCACCAGATCCTCAAAAATTATTTCATCAAACTCTGAAAGGTACTCTGGCATAGAATACAGCTTTTCAAGAAGTTCTCTGGTTTTTACAAGGGCTCTGTTTCTGCCTGCGCCAATCAGGTTTTCTTTCTTTTCCTGTGCTTCCCGAAGCGCTTTTGCTACCTCATTGCTTTTGGATATAAAAAAATCAGAATCGCCAAGGCCGTGCATCTGCATCTCGGCCAACATACGATTCTGATCCATCAGATCCCCTATTTGTTTATTCAGCTCTACAATATCGATCCGCCACAAAAGTTTTCGTTCATCGATTTTCGTAAGATTCTCCTTCAGATTTTCAAGAACCTGTATTCCATCCAGACGAATCCGGTGGTAGGCTCTCAGAAACGCATTGATGATCTCCGATTCTGGAACCTGTTCAATCGGACAGTTTTCCTTCTTAAGGTTATGATTTATGCAGGCCCAATAAGTGATATCCCGACACACTTTCTTTCGGAAAGACCTTCCGCATACTCCGCAAAAAATCTTCTGGTGAAAAACGGACTCCTTCCTGGATCGCGAACCCTGTTTAGAGTATCTGCAATTTTTGAGTTCCTGGGTACGGTCGAACATTTCTTTGGAAATAATAGCCGGGTGTGTCCCTTCCGCATAATACTGGGCCATTTCTCCATGGTTGATCTCCTTACGGGATGGAAGCGTGTTTGTCCGATAGGTCTTTTGCCATAGGGAATCTCCCATATACTTTTCATTGGATAATATATAGCTGATTGAAGAAAATGTCCATTTTTGCTCAGGATCATTGGATTTCACCCTGATTCTGTCTCTTATACACATCTCCGAGCCCACGAGAC